>Ga0307413_10000093_pt1 | contig 22590 bp, 12 predicted proteins | sample DK1Ometagenome_3_FD_203714 | JGI IMG/M metagenome (GOLD analysis project Ga0307413, IMG submission 203714) | Maize rhizosphere microbial communities from greenhouse at UC Davis, California, United States - DK15-O-2 | ecosystem: Host-associated > Plants > Roots > Rhizosphere > Soil | place: USA... | reverse complement strand
GCGCCAACGACGATCCGCACTTCTCGCACGTACTCGACAGATGTGTGCGCGGCTGGGCGGTCCAGGATGTACCGGGTTGCTCATCAGTGGACGGTCCGGACTGGAGGCGGAGAGTGGACCTGATGCGCTACAAGGTCGAGCAAACCTTGCGTGACGTCCGGTTCGCGCTGGAGACGGTGGGTTACCGCCGCGCGGATTACCAGCTCGTGTTGCAGTCCTACGCCGCGCCGGTCGGCCCGGACATGCTCGAACACCTGCGGGGCTTGTCCGGCTGCCCGCTTCGCGCCGAGGACCTGCACTGGGTCAGGGACGAGGCGCTCCCGGAGATCAATGCCGCCCTGCGGACCGCGGCAGACAACACCGACACACGATTCCTGGACCTTTCCGCGGCCGGCTCCGGCCGCGAGGCATGCTCGCGAAACGATCCCGACGAGGAGTGGTTCACTCGGCTCGTCGTGCGGTGGCCGGACCTGGACGACGACCAACGAGTCGGCCATGCGCTACAGGAGTCGTTCCACCCCAATGCGGCCGGGCATGCGCAGTTCGCCCGCTGCCTCGAGGAGTTCCTGGCCCACACCCAGGGCAACGCCAGATGTCTGGCCGGCCAGGACGGGGACCTGCATGCCGTGGTCGCGTCATGGTGACCCGTCCTCGTCGGCGCCGGCGGCGACTCATCGAGGGTTGTGCGGTGTTCGCCGGCCTGCTGGTCGCCGCGGACTTCGGTGCCGCCGCGCTGTTCGAGCACGAGGTCGAGGCGAGGTCGCAGGCCCAGTTCCGCCTCGCCGGTGAGCCAACGGTCACCGTCCACGGCTTTCCGTTCCTGACCCAGGCGGTTGTCGGTCGCTACCGGCGCGTCACGATCGACGCCGCAGGTCTACCGGTCAGCCAGGTGCTCCGTGACGTTCGGGTGCGTGCTGAGCTGAGCGGCATCCATGCTCCCCTGCACTCGTTGTTGTCCGGTTCGGTTGGTGACGTCTCGGTGGCTCGTGTGGACGGTGAGCTCACCGTGACAGCGGCTGACGTGCAGCGCGCCATCGAACGCGACCGCAACCAGGTCGTCCGAGAACTGACCATGTTCACGGTCGACCCGTTGCCTCGCCCTGTCGGTGGCACCGAGCCCGAGATGAACTCGACGACCAGCACGTCGATCCGGCTGTGCGCCCAGGCCGACATCGCGGCTCTGCCCACCTCGATCTGTGTTTCCGCCACGATCCGGCTCGTGGACGACCTGATCCGATTCGAGCCGCAGGAGTTGGAGATCAAGAACACGCAGGTGGCCGGCCGGCTTCCGCCAGTCATCCGGGACCAGGTACTCGGCGCGTTCGCGACCACCCTCGACCCCGGTGATCTGCCCTTTCGGATGGAGCCGACCGCGGTACGGGTGGAGCCGGGAAGACTGACCCTCTCCGGCACCCTGCGCGACGTGTCACTCGACGCCGTCCTCAGCCGAGCATGATGTCGGCGGCTGGGAAGTGAGGCGAGCAGATGTCCCCACTTGGTTGATTCAGAAGATGCTTTCCGTTCCCGAGTGACCGCGCGCTAGCCCGGATCTTTCGTGTGGGTGATGTGAATCCCCGACAACGGGAGATGTCCCGCCCCGAGGGGTGAGCTGTGCTCCGCCGGTGCCGTAGGTGATCACGAGTTTCGGGACACGGGCTGGACAGGCGAGTTGTGGACGCAGGTTCCGAAATCCTCGGCGGACTCTGGCTGGGTGAGCCGCTGAGCTGGTTGGGGTCATTCCTCGGGGCGGCGCAGATCCGCCGTGAGATCGTGAGCAAGGCGCAGCTGGGTGTAGGCGGTCAGCAGTAGCCAGGTCCAGTGGTCGGCCGCTTCAGGTGAGCGGAGTTTCGGGGGTCCAGCGGAGGGTTTGCTTGAGCATGCGGAAGGTGTGCTCGATGTCGAACCGGCGCAGGAAAGCCTGCCAGACCCGATCGACCTCAGCCTGATCGAGACCGGTGCGGGAGTGTCAGAGCCACACGGGTTTCGGGATCGCACCGGAGGGCAGATGCTCGACCTGCAGCCGGATCGCAGCGTCCTCGATGATCGGCAGGACGCCGTCGTGACCAGCCCAGCGATGTGGTGTTGCCCTTCGTTCACGGACTTTTGCCGGTAAGGGAATCCCGTTCGGTTCGTGAACTGGGGCACCATCACTCGCGCTCGGAAGCCACCTCAGATCAGGTGTCCGTCCTATGGCGTCACGCTCAGGTGGTCCTCTGCGTAGCCTGGCGGGAAGCGCGGTAGGAGGATTGCGATGCGGTGTGCGGACTGGGGCGAACGGTCCGTCCGGTGGGCGGGCATCCGCAGTGAGGTGGTCGACGTGTGCGGCACGAGCGTTCACCTGTTGAGGGCTGAGGCCGGTCCGGAAGCGCCAGTTGATGCGCCGCTTCAACTGTTGGTTCACTCGATGTCCAGTGGTGGGATGGTCTGGCTGGATGTGTTGGGCCCGTTGACCGCGTATGGACCGGTTATCGCTCCTGATCTCCCGGGGGCCGTGCTGGGTGACACGGCATCACCGCACCCGTCTGCCGTTCGCGCGGAGCCGAGCGCACGGTTCCTCCGTGCTTTGACTTCCACGCTTGGCCTTGACCGTCTCGTGCTGCACGGATGGTCGTTCGGGGGCTTGGTCGCGGTGCTGTTCGCCGATCTCGAGCCCACCCGGGTCGAACGACTCATACTTGCCGATCCGACGTTGCCCGGTCCGTTGACCATGGCCGAGCGGGTGGCGTGGCAAACGCTGGGACGAGCTGGTTTGCTTGTCGGCCCGGCGGTTCTGGGTGGGCTTGTCGGGCTGTTCGGGTCCGCGTTGGTGGATGCGAAACTGCGGTATGCCCGCCAGCAGACCGTGCCGGCCGGCCGGCTCGACATCGCGGGCGGAGACGTGTCCCGGTGCTCAGCTGAACTCATCACGCTGGTCACCGAGCAACTCGACGGGCTCAGGTCGCAACCGCATCGGTGGCGTGACGGGATAGTCGCCTTCGCCTCCGCGGTGTCGGCGATGTATGTCGACCGGCGCCCGGTCCAGGAAGCGATCGATCGGCTCACGACGCCCACGCTCCTGTTGTGGGGCGACCAGGATCCCTTGATCGAACGTGCTGTGATCGACTACCTGATCGCCCGCCGACCCGACTGGGATCTCCGCATCTTCGAGACGGTCGGTCACCTGGCACCGTTGGAAATCCCCCAAGTCTATGCCGAGACGGTCGGAGAATGGCTGATCGGGTGACGGTGGAAGGGGTGCAGACGTCGCCTCTGCGCGATCAAGGACGTCTTCTTCAACCGGATCGTGGGCTGATCCATCGACTCCAGAATGAAGTCGCGTCTTTGCGGTTACCGCGCTCACCAACGCCGTTGCCCGCCTGTGGTTCGGTGGCCGGCTGCGACCGCGCACATCGCGTTGCGGGAATGGCCGCTTCCAAGCTCGGTGCAGCCGAGCGATCGCCGCGTCTGCGACTGGGCGATGACCGATGGTGGTGCGGCGCGATTGTCTGGGGGCATACTTCTGGCTGATCGCACAGGGGGCAGCAGGTGGGACGTTCGTTCGGCGCCGCGCCGACGGGCTTGGCGAGGCTGTGGCGGGTCGGCCGGGCGCGGCAGCGGTACCGGGTCGTGGCGCGTATGCCTTACGGCCGGGAGAAGGCCGCCGCGGTCGTCGACGTGGTCCGGCTCGCCGACGCTGCCGGTGACCTCGACCTACGGTTCGCTGCCAGGCTGCTCGCCACCGACTCCCACCCGTTCGGCCCGGAGCCGGCGCGGGCGATCGAGACGTTCCGCTGGTGCTTGGACCTGGTCGACCGCGGTGCGGCGCCCCACGGGCACGAGCCCCGGTTCCTGCACATGTTCAAGCTGGTCACGATGGTGATGATCATGGACCCGCAGGTGCCGCGGGCTGCGGTCGAGCGCATGCTCGACGACATGCGGCGGTACTTCATGGTGGCTGGAGAGCCGCTGGGCGCGGTGCACCTCAGCCGCGAGACGTTCGCCCGGCAGCTCGGCGACCGGGCTGCCGCTGCCGAGGAGTATCGCCGTCTGTGCGTGGTGCCCCGTGGTGCCCGCGCGGACTGTGTCGCGTGCGAGTCGACCCTGAAGGTCGAGCACCTGACCTGGCTGGGCCGCTACGAGGAGGCGGCGGCGACCCCGGTACCGCATGACTCGGACTGCTGCAGCCACCAGCCCGGCACGCTGCTGACCGCCCCGCTCCTTCCATACCTGCGGACGGGGCGGTTCGCCGAGGCCGTGGACGCGCACCACCGCGGCTACCAGCCCTTCGACAGTCCGGTCTTCCTCGACGCGACTGCCGAACACCTCCGGTTCTGCGGGCTGTCCGGCAACCACGAGCGGGGCCTGGAGGTGGTGCGGGACAACCTGCACCTGCTCGACGACCTGGGCCCGGCGTGGGCGCAGCTGCTGTTCTGCGCGGCGGCCGCCCAGCTGCTGGGCCAAGTGGTGGAAGCCGGCGACGGTGACATCGCCGTCCCTTCGCGGTCCACAGCGGACGGACGGTTCGCGGTCACCGCAGCCGGGCTACGCGACGAACTCACGGAGCGGGCACGTGACACCGCCCGCCGCTTCGACCACCGCAACGGTACGACCGAGGTCAGTTCACTGGTCACAGACCTCCTCGCCGCGCAACCAGTCGTCAACCACCTACCACTGCGAAACGACCATCGATAACGCCACGAGCCGGATCCCGCACAAGGCTCAGCACAGCAGTGGATGCCCGACCAGGTCCAGCGGCGCTCACGATTGACCTCCCGGACGACCTGCACCGGCAGGCGTCGTCGATCGCGCGTGACACCTCCCGGACGCTCAGCGAGACCGTCGCGGACCTGATGCGCCGTGGGCTCGGCCAGGGGAGCGGCAGCGTCGAGGTGACGCGCAGTCCCGTCACGGGCCTGCCTCTCGTCCGCCTCGGTACCGTCATCACCACGGAGGACGTGCGGTCGCTGGATGACGAATCGTGACCAACCTGCTCGACGCGAACGTACTCATCGCACTGGTCGTCGCCGACCACGTTCATCACTCCGCCGCGGAAACCTGGCTCACGGCGAACGCCGAGCCCTTCGCGACCTCAGGGCAGCCTGATCCGGCTGCTGATTCGAGAAGGCCACTCCGCCGCGGTCGCGCAGACCGTGCTGGCCGCGTTGGCTCAGGACGACAGGCACGAGTTCTGGCCGGATGATCCTCCCTACAGCGACGTTCCGCTGACCGGTGTCATCGGACACCGCCAGGTCACCGACGCCTACCTGGCGCACCTAGCCCGACAACGTGGTGGCCGCATCGCCACGTTCGACCAGGGCCTCGCGAAGAACCATGCCGACATCGCCGAGCTGGTTTCCGTCACCGCTCCCCATCCAACGCTACGGTGACTAGATGTTGGACCGACGGGTTCCTTGCGCCGGTGCCTGGCCTGGACGGGGGCTTCTCCAAAACAGGCAGAACGTCATCAGTTCCGATTTGTTCACTCGCTTTCAAATAACATTGATTACGTCCCTCTGGCGCAGGGAGCGGGCGCATGAACGAATCGACGCCACCGACGGCGGTGACGACCGCTCCCGTCGGTGTGGTGTTCCGCATCCTCGGATCGGTCGAGGTGTGCTCGTCGCAGGGGGCGGTTCGCATTCCGCCTGGGCGACAGCAGGTGATCCTCGCCGCCCTGCTGCTCAACGCGAACCGGGTCGTCGGCGTTGATCAACTGATCGACGCGGTCTGGGACGAGAACCCGCCGAACACCGCACGCAGCCAGATCCAGATCTGTGTGTCGGCCCTGCGGCAGACGCTCAGTTCGGTCGGGCTGGACCAGACGATCGTGACGAAGGCGCCCGGCTACCTCCTGCGGGTGACCGAACAGCAGCTCGACCTGCGGGTGTTCCGCGCCGAGGTGGCGCGGGCGGGCGCGCAGGCGCGGGCGGGCCTGTCCGCCGAGGCCGCCAAACGGTTCCGGGACGCCCTGGAGCTGTGGCAGGGACCGGCACTCGGTGGTGACGTCGTCCCGACCCTCCGCGGCCGGGCCGCGCAGCTCGACGACGAGCGGCTCAGCGCCATCGAGGATTGTGCCGAGCTGGAGCTCGGGCTCGGTCTGCACACCCGACTGGTCGCCGAACTGGCCGGAGTGGTCGCCGAAAACCCGTTGCGTGAGCGGGTGCGTGGTGAGCTCATGCTCGCGCTGTACCGCTGCGGCCGGCAGGCCGAGGCGCTCGAGGTCTACCGGACCGGTCGGCGCATCGCCGTCGAGGAGCTGGGAATCGAGCCGGGGGAGACGCTTCGCAAGCTGGAGGCGTCGATCCTCGCCGGCGATCCCGGTCTCGCGCCGGCGGACCACGCCCGCCCGGTGGTGGACGCGATGGCCGGTTCGCAACCACACCAGCTGCCGGCCGACATCGCCGACTTCACCGGCCGTGAGGACCTGATCGAGGCCACGACGCGCGTGTTGTCCACACAGGACGGAGTGGACGAGGCTGTCGGAGTCGTGTTGCTGGCCGGCAAAGCGGGGGTCGGCAAGACGACCGTGGCGGTGCGGGTGGCACACCGGCTGCGTCGGGACCGCTTCCCGGATGGACAGCTGTACTGCTCGCTCGGCGGGATGCAGGCCGACCCGCTCGAACCGGCCGACGTGCTCGCCCGGTTCCTGCGTGCCATGGGAGTTCCCGGCGCGGGCATCCCGGAGCGTGAGGACGAGCGGGCCGAGCTGTACCGCAGTTTGCTGGCGCGGCGCCGGATGCTCGTCGTGCTCGACGACGCCGGCTCCGAGAGCCAGGTGATGCCGCTGCTGCCGGGTAGCGCCAGCTGTGCGGTGATCGTCACCAGCCGAGTGCGGTTGACCGGCATCCCAGGCGCGCGCCTGTTCGACATCGACGTCTTCGGCCCGGAGGACGCCCTGCGGCTCATCGGTCGGATCGTCGGCCAGCAGCGGCTCGACCGGGAGCCGGAGGCGGCCCGGGCACTGGTCCGGCTGGTCGGCGGACTGTCGTTGGCGTTGCGGATCGTGGCCGCCCGGTTGGCCGCCCGGCCGCACTGGTCGCTGACCACCATGTTGGGCAGGTTGACCGACGAGCGCAGGCGCCTCGACGAGCTCGCGCACGGCGACATGATCGTGCGGGCGAGTCTGTCGCTTACCCACGACGGACTCGACGCGCAGGTCGGACGGCTGTTTCGGCTGCTGGACCTCGCGCCGGGGGACGGTCAGGCCAGGTGGGTGGCGGCCGCGCTGCTGGACACCGACACGGTGACGGCCGAGGGGCTGCTCGAACAGCTCGTCGACACCCAGCTCCTCGACGTGGTGGCCGTCGGTGTGGAGACGAGGCTGCGCTACTCCTTCCACTCCGTCATCCGGCTGTTCGCCCGGGAACGACTGCTGTGCGACGAGGATCCCGAACTGGCGGCCGTCGCGCGGCAACGCCTGCTCGCCGGGTGGCTGGGTGCGGCCGAATCGGCGCACCGCGCGTTCTACGGCGGCGACTACACGGTCCTGCGCGGTGATGCGCCGCGCTGGCGGCCGCCCGAGGGGTTCGAGACCGTCCTGGACCCGTTGGGCTGGTTGGACGCCGAACGGTTCAACCTGTGTGCCGCGGTGACGGCGGCCGCGGACGCCGGTCTCGACGAGCTGGCCTGGGAGCTGGCCGTCAGCCTGGTGACCCTCTTCGAGGCCAACAGCTACTTCGACCAGTGGCAGCGGACCCACGACACGGCGCTCGCGGCCGTGCGCACGGCGGGGAACCTACGGGGTGAGGCGGCGCTGCTCTGCTCGCTGGGTTCGCTGCACCTGAGCCGAAACCTGCTCGGTGCGGCCCGCACGGTGCTGGTCTCGGCGCTCACCATGTTCGAGTCACTGGGTGACGCGCACGGCCTGGCACTGACCTGGCGGAACCTGGCGTCGGTCGACCACGGCGACGGCGACCTCCTCGCCGCGGTCGAGGGCTACCGGCGGGCGATGGCCGGCTTCGAGGGGGTCGGCGACCTCGTTGGTCAGGCGCACGTGTTGAGCCAGATCGCCAGGATCGAGCTGGACACCGGCGACATCGCCATGGGCGTCGACCACCTGGAGAAGGCGCTGGTGATCTGCCGGGAGGTCGGTGAGTCCAGGGTGCAGGCCCAGGTGCTGTACCGGCTCGGCACCGCCGCGCTGGCACAGGGGCGCGCCAATAAGGCGAACTCGATCCTGCACGAGGTGCTGTCCATGGTCCGGCGCAACCGGGACGTCATCGGTGAGGGCCATGTCCTGCACACCCTGGGCGTCGTCCGGTCCCGGCTCGGCGAGGACGACGAGGCCGTCACGTTGCTGCGATCCGCCGTCAGGGTGCGCGAGGCGGTGCTGGACAAGGTGGGTGCCGCGCGCGCCACGCTGGATCTCGCGATGGTGATCGCCGGCCGGGGTGAGGTCGCCGAGGCGATCGACCTCGCCGACTCGGCTCTCCGGGTGTTCGTCGACCGGCGCACCGCGATCTGGCGGGAGAAGGCGGAGGAGGTTCTCGACCTGCTGGCGAGCGGCCGCCCGGTGCCGGGGAGCTGACCGCGCCATCGCGGCGTATCGCGGTCGCTATCGCGTTCCATCGCGCGACGATCGGCACCATCGCAGACCATGGCGGCGGCCGAGTCCCGGCGATACCGGGTCGATGGTCGGCCGCCGAACGATCGGTCCATGCGACACGACGATGACGAGGCCGGATCCACCAGCTTCGGTACGCTGCTGTTCCGGTACCGCTCCGCTGCCGGGCTCACGCAGCGTGCGCTCGCCGACCTGTCCACGATCAGCGTGCGGGCGATCCGCGACCTGGAGCAGCGCCGGGCGCGTCCCCGCGAGGACACCGTCCGGCTGATCTCCGACGCGCTGCGGCTGGGCCGGCAGGCCAGGGCCGACCTTGAACGGAGCACCGACCACGGGCGGGGAAACCGGCCGCTGCGCCACGACTACGACGCGGCGCTGGCCGCCCCGCCCGCCGGGCTCACGGCGATGGTCGGCCGCGACGCCGAGGCAGCCACCCTGACCGCGGAGCTGGTCGGCGCCACCCATCGGCTGGTCACGATCCTCGGTCTGCCGGGGGTCGGGAAGTCCCGCCTCGCCGTCGAGGTCGCGAGGACGTTGCACGGCAGGCAGCGGATGCCCGTGTTGTGGTTGGCCGCACCGGAGGCGGGTTCCGGTGTCGCCGAGTCGACGGTCCGCGACGAGCGGCTCGCCGCGCTGGTCCGCGACGCCGGTGCCGCCCTGTTCGGGCAGATCGACGGCGCCAGGGCGATCGGCGAGCTGGCGGAACTCGTCGGCGGGCGCGACACCCTGCTGGTGCTCGACGGCGTGACCGCGCACGGTCTGCGCACGCTGGAGCTGCTCGGCCTGCTGCGGGACTGCCCCCGGTTGCGGATCATGGTCACCGCCCCCCGGCAGACCGGTCTGGCCGGGGAGCGCCCGTTCCTGCTCGGCCCGCTCACCTTGCCCGACACCGACGCGGGCGAGCGGCGCGGCGCGGCCTCGGTGCGACTGTTCACCGATCACCTGCGCCGTGTCCGGCCGGATCACCGGCTGGCCGCGACCGACGGGCCGGTACTCGCCGAGATCTGCCGGCTGCTGGACGGGCTGCCACCCGCCCTCGCTCAGGCCGCGTCCTGGCTCGCCGTCTACGACCTGGAACCGTTGCGGGACATCCTGTTCACCGACCCGTTCGCGGTGCTGGACCCGGTGCTCGCCGACCGGTTGGGCGACTGGGTGTCGGGTCTGCCCGCCGAGCAGCGCGCGGTGCTCGACCGGCTGCGCGAACTCGGCGAGGTGAGCCTGGACGACATCGTCGCGGCCACCGGCCGTTCGCTGCCGGAGGTCGGCCGGTTGTTGCGCGACCTGTTGCTGTGCGGCGTGATCCGGACCCGGCACGCCGGCGGCCAGTCCCGCTTCCAGGTGCTGTCGCTGGTCGGCGCCGTCGCCTGCCGGCTCGCCGCCCCCGTTCCGTTCCCCACCACCACCGCGCTGTGAAGGGGCCTGCTGTGAAAGGTCTGTCGATGAACGGAACCCGCGGGCTGACTGACCCGCAGAGCGGGATCTGGTACGCCCAACGCCTGGCGCCGGCCAGCCCGGTGTTCAATCTGAGCTTCTTCCTGGAACTGCACGGTTCGGTCGACACCGCGGTGCTGCGGACCGCGATCGGCCGCACGGTCGGCGAGGACGACACCACCCGGTTGCGGTTCGTCGAGGTGGACGGTGAGCCGAGGCAGGAGTTCGGGCCACCGGTGGTGTACGTCCCGGAGCTGGTGGACCTGACCGCCGAGGCCGACCCGCGCGCGGCGGCGCTGGCGCTGATGCGTGCCGACCAGACCACGGTCGCCGACCCGATCGCCGGGCCCCAGGTTCGGGACAACCTGTTCCGGCACATCCTGTTCCGGCTGTCGGCTGGGCACCACCTCTGGTACAGCCGCCAGCATCACCTCGTGCACGACGGCCACTCGCAGATCCTGCTCTGGCAACGCGCCGCAGATGTCTACAGTGGCCTGACCGGTGGCGACGGCGGGGTCGCGCTCGGACTGTTCCGCACGCTGCTCGACGAGCGGGACCGCTACCTCGGTTCGGCCGACCATGACGTCGACCGCGACCACTGGCGCCGGGTTCTGGCCGACGCGCCGCGCCCGGAGCCGGTGTCCGGATCCCACCGGCCCAAGGCCGACCGGTTGGCGTGCGCCACCGAGCTGCTCGACGAGGCAGCGTTCGACCGGCTCGTCGCCGCGGCCGATGCCGCCGGTGTGAGCTGGCGGCACCTGCTGGTCGTGATCGCGGTGCTGCACCGGCGATCGAGCACCGGCGCCTCCGACGTGCTGCTCGGCCTGCCGATGAACGGCCGCACCACTGACGCGGCCCGGGCCGCTCCCGGCATGACCGCGACCGTACTGCCGCTGCGAGTGCGGGTCGACCCGGCGGGCACGATCCGCTCGCTCGCCACGGAGGTGGCCGACACGATCCGCACGGCCCGCCGCCATCAGCGGTTCGACCCGGCCGGGTTGGTCCGCGAGCTGGGCTGGAATGACGGCACGTCGGGGTTCGGGCCGGTGGTGAACCTGATCGCCGTGGACGGACCGTTGCGGTTCGGGGCCGCGTCTGCGGTCGGCGACCAGCTGATCACCACCGGTGCCACCGAGGACGTCACGCTCACCCTGACCCGCTTCGCCACCGGCACCGGGCTCCGGGTGGACGTCACCATCGACGAGTCGCGGTGCGCCGCGCCCGGTCGGGACGGCGTCGACCTCCACAGCGCCGCCGCCGGGTTCGTCCGGTTGCTGAACGCGGTCGGCGACGCGCTCACCGCAGACGCTGACTCCACTGTGGACGGCCTCGACACCCGGACTGGGCTGGATCCGACGGCGGGCAACAACACCGCGGCCGCGGTGGCCGACCGCACGCTCGCCGAGCTGTTCGCCGAGGCCGCCACCGCGTACCCGGACACCACCGCCGTCGTGTTCGACGGTCGGTCGCTGACCTACCGCGCGCTGGAGGAGCGATCCAACCGGCTGGCCCGGCACCTGACCGCGCAAGGGGTGCGGCCCGGTCAGGTGGTGGCTGTGCTGCTTGAGCGCGGCATCGAGTTCGCGGTGGCGCTACTCGCTGTGGTGAAGGCCGGTGCCGGCTATACCGTGCTGGACCCTGACTTCCCCGACGAGCGAATGGCCGCCGTCCTGGCAGACGCGGCGGTCGGGCTGGTGGTCACCGACGTGTCCGGAGTGGAGCGTCTCCCCGGGGGCCGGCGGGTACTCGTGGACGCCGATGCTGCGGCGATCGTCGCCCAGTCGACCGAGCCGGTCGCAGTGGCGGTGTCGCCGTCGCAGGTCGCCTGCGTGATGTTCACCTCCGGCTCGACCGGCCGTCCCAAAGGCGTGGTGTCGCCGCACCGGGCGCTGGTCGGCACCCTGCTGGGGCAGCAGTACGCCGACTTCGGTCCCGATGAGGTGTTCCTACAGTGCTCGCCGGTGTCGTGGGACGCGTTCTCGCTGGAGTTCTGGGGTTCCCTGGTGTTCGGCGGCACGTGCGTGCTGCAGCCGGGCCAGCGGCCCGAGCCCGCGGTGATTGCGAGGCTCGCCGCCGAACACCAGGTGACGATGCTGCAGCTGTCGTCGAGCCTGTTCAACTACCTGGTCGACGAGCACCTGGACGCCTTCGCCGGGGTTCGGCTCGCGTTCACCGGCGGCGAGACCGCCTCGGCCGTCCACGTCGCTCGCATCCTGACCCGGTATCCGACGCTGCGGGTGGTCAACGGGTACGGTCCCGTCGAGTCCATGGGCTTCACCACCACCCACCCGGTTCCGTCCGATGTGGACGGGGCGGTGCCGGTCGGCCGGCCGGTGGTGAACAAACGGGTCTATGTGCTGGACACCCGGCTGCGGCCGGTTCCCGAGGGGGTGCTCGGCGAGGTCTACCTCGGTGGCGTCGGCCTCGCCACCGGCTACGCGGCCCAGCCGGACCTGTCGTCGCTGCGCTTCCTGGCCGACCCGTTCGCGGCGCGGGGGGAGCGGATGTACCGCACCGGGGACCTCGCCCGCTGGACCGCCGATGGGGTGCTGGAGTTCGCCGGCCGGGTCGACGACCAGGTCAAGATCCGCGGGTTCCGGGTGGAGCCCGGCGAGGTCGCCGCGGTGATCGCCAGGCACGGGTCGGTGGGTCAGGTCGCGGTCGTCGTCGACCAGCCTGCCGGCTGCCCGGCCCGCCTGGTCGGCTACGTCGTGGGCACGGTCGACCCGGTGCGGCTGCGTGAGTGGCTGCGCGACCAGGTGCCCGACCACCTGGTACCCGCCGTGCTGATGACCGTCGACCGGCTGCCGATGACCGCCAACGGCAAGCTTGACCGGACCGCGCTGCCCGCGCCGGAGCTGACCGAGCGCGGTACCCGCAGGCCGCGCAACCCGGCCGAGGAGATCCTCTGTGGACTGTTCGCCGACGTGCTCGGCATCGACGCGGTCGGCATCGACGACCGGTTCTTTGACCTCGGCGGCCACTCGCTGCTCGCGGCCCGGCTGGTGGCCCGGATCGGTGTCGCGTTCGGAGTGGAGCTGGGTCTGCGTGAGGTGTTCGCCGCGCCGACCGTGGCCGAACTGGCCCTGGCCGTGGCTGCCGCGTCCCGCCGCCCGGACCGGCCTGTGTTGACCGCCGGGCCGGCCGAGGACCGGGTGCCGCTGGCACCGACCCAGCGCGGACTGTGGTTCCTCGACCGGATGCCGGACACCGGTACCGCCTACAACGTGCCGCTCGTGACGCGAGTGGACGGACCGCTGGACGTCGCAGCGTTCACCGCGGCCGTCATCGACCTGGTCGGGCGGCACGAGGTGCTGCGCACCGTGTACCAGGTCGTCGACGACGAACCCTGCCAGCGGGTCCTGCCGGTCGACGTCCTGCCACCGCTGGTGCACCGGGTCGACGGCGATCCGGATGCGGTGTGCGCCGAGGCCGCCCGCTACCGGTTCGATCTCGACACCGAGGCACCGATCCGGGTGAGCGTGATCGACCTCGACATCGACGCGCACCTGCTCGTGCTGGTGCTGCACCACATCGCCACCGACGGCATGTCGCTCCGGCCGCTGTTTGCCGACCTCGCCGCCTTCTACGCCGCCCGCCTGGCCGGCGATACTCCACAGTGCACGCCGCTGCCGGTGCGCTACGCCGACTGGACCCGCTGGCAGCACGCTCTGCTGGCCGACCCGGCCACCGATGTCGAGTTCTGGCAACGAACCCTGGCCGATCTGCCTGCCGAGATTGCGCTGCCGAGGGACCGGGCCCGCCCGGCGATCGGTGCCCACCGCGGCGGCGAGGTGGCCATCGAGTTGGGTGCCAACCGGCACGCGCTGGTCCGCAGGCTCGCCGCCGCCACCGGCGCCACCCCGTTCATGGTGCTACAGGCCGCACTCGCGACAACCCTGACCGGGCTGGGTGCCGGCACCGACGTGCCGATCGGCACCGCGGTCGCCGGGCGTACCGACGAGCGGCTCGACCAACTGGTCGGCATGTTCGTCAACACCGTCGTCCTGCGCACCGACACCGGCGGCGACCCCACCTTCCGCGAGCTGGTCAGCCGGGTACGGGCCGTCGACCTGGACGCCTACGCCCACCAGGGGCTGCCGTTCGACCGGGTGCTGGACGCTGTCGATCCGGTCCGGTCGTTGGCCAGGCACCCGCTGTTCCAGGTCTGCCTCACCGTCGACGAACCCGCCCCCCACCTCGACCTGGCCGGCGTCCACAGCTCACCGAGCCGGTTGCTCGCCTCGGGTACGGCCAAGTTCGACCTGGAGTTCCTGCTCACCGCGGACCCTGTGCTCGGGATCACCGGGAAGCTGGTTTACGACACGGAGTTGTTCGACCCGGCTACCGCCCGACGCATCCTCACCGTGCTGACCCAGGTGCTCGACCAGGTGCTGGTCGAGCCGGACCGGCCGATCGGCGCGCTCGACCTGCTGCCCCCTGCCGAGCGCGCGTTGGTGCTGTCGGAGTGGAACGGCCCCACGGTCGAGACCGACGAGCCGACGCTCGGCGAACTGTTCGCCGGGGCTGCCACGACCCACCCCGACGCGACCGCACTGGCCTTCGGCACCGAGCGACTGTCCTATAGGGACCTGTCGACCCGGGCCAACCGGTTGGCGCACCACCTGATCGCCGCCGGGGTGCGGCCCGGGGCGGTCGTCGGGGTGCTGCTCGACCGCGGCATCGACTTCGCGGTGACCATAGTCGCCGTGGTCACCGCCGGTGCTGGCTACACCGTGCTCGACCCGGAGTTCCCCGACCAGCGGCTGGCCGCCGCCGTCACTGACACCGACGTCGCGGTGGTGGTCACCACCGCGGCACAGGCCGGCCGGGTGGCGGGCGTCCGCACGGTCGCCATCGATGCAGAGGCGCCGGAGATCGCCGACCGGCCAGGCACCGCGCCGGACTGCCGGGCCGACCCCGACGACGTGGCGTGCGTGATGTTCACGTCCGGCTCGACCGGCCGCCCCAAGGGCGTGTTGACCGCGCACCGCGCGGTGGTCGGCACCCTGCTGGGCCAGGACTACGCCGACTTCGGCCCGAGTGAGGTGTTCCTGCAGTGTTCGCCGGTGTCGTGGGACGCGTTCTCGTTGGAGTTCTGGGGTGCGCTCGGGTTCGGCGGCACCTGCGTGCTGCACCCCGGGCAGCGACCGGAACCCGCGGTGATCACGCGGTCGGTGGCCGAGCACGGGGTGACGATGCTGCAGTTGTCGTCGAGCCTGTTCAACCACCTCGTCGACGAGCACCCGGACGCCTTCGTCGGGGTGCGACTGGTGTTCACCGGTGGCGAAGCCGCCTCGGCGACCCACGTGGCCCGCGCCCTCGCCCGACACCCGGACCTTCGGGTGGTCAACGGGTACGGCCCAGCCGAGTCGATGGGCTTCACCACCACCTACCCGGTGCCCGTCGGTGTGGACGGCTCGGTCCCGATCGGCCGGCCGATCGCGAACAAACGCGTCTACGTGCTCGACGGCCGGTTGCGGCCGGTGCCGATCGGGGTGACCGGCGAGGTCCACCTCGCCGGGGTCGGCCTGGCCAGCGGCTACGCCGGGCGGCCGGACCTGACCACACAACGGTTCCTGGCCAACCCGTTCGGCGCGCCGGGGGAGCGGATGTATCGCACCGGTGACCTCGCCCGCTGGACCGCGGCTGGCGTCCTGGAGTTCGCGGGCCGGGTCGACGACCAGGTCAAGATCCGCGGGTTCCGGGTCGAGCCCGGCGAGGTCGTCACGCTGCTGCAACGCCACGAGGCCGTCGCGCACGCCGCGGTGCTGGCCCTGGACGGTCGGCTCGTCGCCTACGTCGTGGCCGACATCGACGCCCGGGCGCTGCGGGAGTGGGTGGCCGACCAGGCTCCGGAACACATGGTGCCGTCGGCCGTGGTGCTGCTGGACCGGTTGCCGTTCACCGCCAACGGAAAGCTCGACCGCACGGCCCTACCCGCGCCCGAGTTCACCGGCACCGTCGACGGGCGCGCCCCACGTGACCAACGCGACGAGACGTTGTGCGGGCTGTTCCGAGAGGTCCTCGACGTCACCGAGCTGACCATCGACGACAGGTTCTTCGATCTGGGCGGCCATTCGCTGCTGGCCGCCCGCCTGATCAGCCGAATCCGCACGGTGTTGCACGTCGAGCTGACCATCCGCGACGTCTTCCAGGCGCCGACCGTCGCCGAGCTCGCCGATCGGGTCGGTGCGGCCGCGAGACCGGCGCGGCGCCCCACCCTGCGCCGACGCACCCAGGCCGGCGCCATGCTGTGACCGTCGAGCGGCACCGGCGGTGCCGAAACTGCCGCCTGCTGCCCGTCGACCCGCCGCACGAGACCCCGAACCGGTCCTAGATTTCTTGTAGGCCAACACATACGGGACGGAAATCGACCGCAGGCCGTTTCACAACCCTGCCCACCGCATCACACCGATGGAGCCAATCGTGAATGCTGCCCAGACCTTCGTGGCCAACCGCGAGGACGTCGTATGGTCGCTGCCGGAGGGGCAGGCGACCGGAACCCTGTCCCTGCTGGTGCTGCCACACGCAGGCGGGAACGCCCACTCCTATGCCAATTGGCGCGACCATCTGCCCCCCGACGTCCGGCTGCTCGTCGGTCAGTACCCGGGCCGGGGCGCCCGGTTCGGCGACGACCTGCCCGTCGATATGGACGACCTCGCCAGACCGGTGTTCGAGTGCCTGCCGCCCGACACCGGCGACCTGATCGTGATGGGGCACAGCATGGGCGCGCTGGTCGCCTTCGAGATCGCCACCCGGCTCACGGCGGCCGGCCGGGCACCGCTGGCGTTCATCGCCTCTTCCTGCCGGGCCCCGCACCTGGTCAACCCCAGGCCGGTGCACCCCGAGCGGTTCGACGACGACCAGCTGGTCGCCGCGATCAAGGCCAGGGGCGGCACCAACAACGCCATCCTCGACGAGCCGGACCTGCGCGAGATCATCATCCCGTCGATCCGCGCCGACTTCGCCATCGACGACGGCTACCGGTTCGCCGGCGCCATCCAGACGCTGGGCTGCCCGGTCACCGTGCTGGGCGGCGACGTCGACGACATCGTCCCCGACGAGGCACTCCCCGAGTGGGCGCACACCACCTCGGGCGGCTGCACGGTCGACCTGCTGCCTGGCGGCCATTTCTACTTCCAGGACCAGCTTCCCCGGTTCATGTCCCTGATCACCTCGGTGATCGAGGACGCGGCCGCCGCTCGCGGCTGAGACCCGATCCCGACCCCGAATCAGGAGACCCGATATGACCACCATCGCATCCAGGGCCAGAACAGGACACCAGATCCGCCACGAACCCGGCAAGCCGCCGATCCTCACCGTGGACGGCATCACCGACATCGACGCGGCCACCGCCTGGCTCACCGACAACCTGCTCGCCATCCGCGCTGAGCTGCACAGCTCCGGCTGCTTGTTGATCCGAGGCCTGCCGGTCGCCAGCACCGGCGACTTCGCCGCCGCCCGCGACGTGCTGCTGCCCACGCGCGCCAACTACAAGGAGAAGGCCACCCCGCGGTCGGACTTCGGCGAGGGCGTCTTCTCCTCGACCGACCTGCCCGCCGTGCAGCCGATCCGGCTGCACAACGAGAACAGTTACACCCTGGACTTCCCGGGCGCGCTGCTGTTCGGCTGCCTGATCGCGCCGCATGAGGGTGGTGCCACGACCGTCGGCGACATGCGCGAGGCGCTGCGCCTGCTGCCCACCGGCCTGCGCGAGCGGTTCGAGCGCGCCGGGTGGCTCCTGGTCCGCAACTTCTCCGAGATGGCCGGTCTGCCGTGGCAGACCAGCTTCGCCACCGAGGACCCGGCCGTCGCCCAGCAGTACTGCGACGACAACACCATCGGCTACGAGTGGCTGGCCGAGGGCGAGCTGCGCACCACACAACGCCGCTCGGCGATCATCACCCACCCGATCACCGGTGAGCGGTCCTGGTTCAACCACGTCGCGTTCTGGAACCAGTGGACGCTGGACCCCGACGTGCGCGACGTCCTGGTGGAGACCTACGGCGAGAACGGACTGCCGTTCGCCACCTACCTCGGTGACGGCACCGTGCTCACCCGCGACGAGCTCGACGCCCTCAACGCCGTCTACGACCAGGTCACCGTGCGGGAGAGCTGGCAGCGGGGCGACCTGATGATCGTCGACAACATCCTCTGCGCGCACGGCCGCGAAGCCTTCGTCGGCGACCGCAGGATCGTCGTCGGTATGGGCGACCCGATCGACCTCACCGAGTGCTCGCCCGCCACCGCCCCGTCGACCATGCCGTTCGGAGCGTGATCCCGATGAAGGAGACCGTTCCGCCCGACCTCATGGACCTGCTGGCGCAGGTGCCCGCCGACCGCACCGCCCTGATCGCCGGCGGCCGGGAGCTGACCTTCGGCGAGCTGCGAGCCGAGATCGGCACCGTCGCCGCCGAGTTCACCCGCCGCGGCATCGGCCGGGAGAGCCTGGTCGCGATCAGCCTGCCGCGTGGCACCGACCTGGTGATTGCGATGCTGGCAGTGTTGACTGCTGGTGGCGCCTACCTGCCGGTCGACCCGGCGCTGCCCGCCGAACGGAGGCGCTACCTCGTCGAGGACGCCGGCGCCGAGCTGGCGGTGTTCGCCGGCGGCGAGCCCGCCAGCGCGGTGGTGCCGCACGTGGCCTTCGTCGACCTCGCCGCCGCCCCTTCCGCGGAGTTCGCGCCGGTGCCGGTGTGGCCGGGCACGCTCGCCTACGTCATCTACACCTCCGGTTCGACGGGCCTGCCCAAGGGCGTGGAGATCACCCGGCGCTCGGCCGCGACGTTGTTCGCCGACCTGGAGTCGGCGGGGATCGCCGGACCGGTCGGCGGCCGGGTCGGCTGGAACGCATCGGCATCCTTCGACGCCTCGGTGCAGCAGTGGGTGCGGTTGTGCCGCGGCGACACCGTGGTGCTGCTCGACGACACCACCAGGGCCGACCCGGCGCTGCTCGCGGGCCTGGTCCGCGACCAGCGGCTGACTGACCTCGACCTCACGCCGTCGCTGGCCGACCCGCTGATCGCGCACCTCGGCGAGGTGCTGGCCGAGCGGCTCGGCACCGACGAGAAGCTGACTCTGCTGATCGGCGGCGAGCAGATCAGTGCGTCGCTGTGGCGGCGGATCACCGACCTGGTCGACCAGGGCGTGCTACGCGCGGTCAACGTGTACGGCCCGACCGAGATCACCGTCGATGCCACCGCCGAGTGGATCACCACCCAGCGGCACCCCAACATCGGCACCGTCATGCCGGGACTGTCGCTGTACCTGTTGGACGACAAGCTGAACGCGCTCGGCACCGGTGAGGTCGGCGAGCTGTACCTCGGTGGGTCCAGGGTGGCGCGCGGCTACCGCAACCGGCCCGGCCTGACCGCCGAGCGGTTCGTCGCCGACCACATTGCCGCGGACGGAACCCGGATGTACCGCACCGGTGACCTCGCCCGGCGCTGCGCCGACGGGCACCTGGACTATCTCGGCCGTCGCGACGGCCAGGTCAAGGTGCACGGCTACCGGATCGAGCTCGGTGAGGTGGAGGCGGCGCTCGGCTCACACCCGAAGGCGGGCGAGGCCGCGGTGCTGTACCGCGACGACTACCCGACCGGCCCCGGCCTCGTCGCCTACGTTGGCGGCATCACTGAGTCCGATGTGGACGACGTGCGGGCGCACGTGGCGATCCTGCTGCCGACGTACATGGTGCCGTCGGTGGTCGTGCCCGTCGCGAGCTTTCCGCGCACCGTGCAGGGCAAGCTCGACCGGTCGGCGCTGCCCGCCCCGACCGTGCCCACAGCCGAGCCGGCGTACGGCGACGCCCTGCGGGGCCGGGTCGAGCAGCTCATCGGCGAGGTGTGGTCGTTCGTGCTGCGTCAGCCGGAGATCTCACCGCAGGACAACTTCTTCAAGCTCGGTGGCCACTCGCTGCTGGCCATCAAGCTCGCCGCCAAGGTCCGCGCCGAACTCGGGGTGGCCATGCCGGTGAAGGCCGTCTACAGCCACCCCCGACTGCGCGACCTGGCCGGCCACATCGAGTCGCTGCTCGCCCAGCCAGTGGCCTGATCCCGCAACACACCCGACGAACCCACCGCACGCGGTCCGCGTCGCGCATCCCGAGGAGTAGCAGTGATTCCCCTGTCGTTCGCGCAGCGTCGGTTGTGGTTCGTCAACCGCATCGAGGGCCCCAGTTCGTCCTACAACGTGCCGGTGGTGCTGCACCTGGCCGGAACGCTGGACGTCGACGCGCTCGACGCCGCCATCGGTGACGTGGTGGCCAGGCACGAGGTCCTGCGGACCGTCTTCCCGTCGGCGGACGGCGAGCCGGTGCAGCAGGTCCTCGACACCCGGCCGAACCTGGTCGTGCAGGAGTGCTCCGCCGCCGAGGTCGACGCGCGGGTGGCCGAACTGGCCAACCAGACCTTCGACCTCGCGGCGGACCTTCCGATCCGGTCCTGGCTGTTGCGGGTCGGGCCGGCCGAGCACGTCCTGGTGCTGCTGATCCACCACATCGCCACCGACGGCTCGTCGATGGTCCCGCTGCTGGGTGACCTCGGCACCGCCTACGCGGCCCGCCGCGCCGGTGGCGCCCCGGATCAGGAGCCGCTGGAGATCCAGTACGCGGACTACACGTTGTGGCAGCAGGACCTGCTCGGTGACGCGTCCGATCCGGACAGCCTGCTCGCCACCGACCAGACCTACTGGCGCACCGCCCTCGCCGGGCTGCCGCCGGTGGTCACCCTGCCCGCCGACCGGGTCCGGCCGGCCACCCCCAGCAACCGGGCTGCGGTGCTGATCACCGACCTGCCCCCCGACGTGCACGCCGGCCTGCTGGACCTGACTCGCTCCCACGGCGCCACCCTGTACTTCGCCCTGCAGGCCGGGTTGGCCGCCACGTTCTCCCGGCTCGGCGCGGGCACCGACGTGGCGGTCGCCACCGCGGTCGCCGGCCGCGGTGACGAGGCGCTCGACGAGCTGGTCGGGTTCTTCGTCAACACCCTGGTGATGCGCACCGACCTGTCCGGCGACCCCACCTATGCCGAGCTCCTCGGTCGGGTCCGCGACAGCGGCCTCGCCGCGTTCGAGCACCAGGAGCTGCCGTTCGACCTGGTCGTCGAAGCGCTCAACCCCACCCGGTCGACGGCCTGGCACCCGCTGGTGCAGGTGATGCTGACGCTGCAGAACACCCGACGGGCCGACCCCGTCCTCGGCGACCTCGACGTCACCGTCGTCCCGGCCCGCCTGGACTACACCAAGTTCGACCTGATGCTCTCCTGCGCCGAGACCACCGTGGACGGTGCCCCGGCAGGGATCGAGCTGCGGTTCGAGTACGCCACCGACCTGTTCGACGAGGCGACCGTGGCGACCATGGCCGAGGTGTACGCCCGCACCCTGCGGGCCATGGCCACCGACCAGCACACCACAGTCGAGGCCGCCGAGGTGGTCACCGCCGAGGAGTACCGCAGGCTGGTCACCGACCGGGCCGCGGTCCGTGCCGGCTCGGCGACGCTGACCACTCCCGCCCCGCCCGCCGAGGTGCCGGTCACCATGACCCCGCGGCTGGAGATCCTGTGTGGACTGTTCGCCGACGTGCTCGGCCGTCCGGAGATCGCGCCGCTGGACAACTTCTTCCGCAGCGGCGGGCACTCCCTGCTCGCCGTCCGGCTGGTCGGCCGCATCCGCAAAGCGCTCGGCGTCGAGATCGGCGTCCGCGACCTGTTCTCCGCCGCGACCCCGGCCGCGCTCGACGCCAGGATCGACGAGCTGACCGGCGTGCCGGTACGCGCCGCCTTGGTGCCGCAGCAGCGTCCGGAGCGGGTGCCGCTGTCCTTCGCCCAGCAGCGCCTCTGGTTCGTCAACCGCATGGAGGGGCCGAGCTCGTCCTACAACGTGCCGGTGGTGCTGAGGCTGACCGGTGCGCTCGACGCCGACGCCCTCGACGCCGCGATCGGTGACCTGGTCGCCCGACACGAGGTGCTGCGCACCGTGTACCCGGCGGTCGACGACCAGCCGGTGCAGCGGGTACTCCACACCCGGTCAGAGCTGACCGTCGTGGAATGCGCCGCTACCGACGTCGAAGGTGTGGTCGTCGACCTGGCGAACCAGACCTTCGACCTTGCGACCGACCTGCCGTTGCGGGCCTGGCTGCTGCGCGTGTCCACAGTGGAGCATGTGCTGGTGCTGCTGGTGCACCACATCGCCACCGACGGCGCGTCGATGGCGCCGCTGCTGGGCGACCTGGCCGACGCCTACGCCACCCGCCGCGCAGGGACGACCGCCGCCGCTGCGCCGTTGCCCGTGCAGTACGCCGACTACGCCCTGTGGCAGCGAGACCTGCTCGACGCCGGTCTCGGCGACCGGGAGACCGAGTTCTGGCGCACGACGCTGGCCGGCGCCCCCGAGGTGCTGGCGCTGCCCACCGACCGGCCGCGCCCGGCCGCACCGACCAACCGGGCGGCCGCGTTCGCCACCGCGTTGCCCGCCGAGGTGCACGCCGGCCTACTCGACCTGGTCCGCGCGCACGGCGCCACCCTGTACTTCGCCCTGCAGGCCGGGCTCGCCGCCACGTTCTCCCGGCTCGGCGCGGGCACCGATGTCGCCATCGCCACCGCCGTCGCCGGTCGCAG
>Ga0307413_10000091_pt1 | contig 22682 bp, 20 predicted proteins | sample DK1Ometagenome_3_FD_203714 | JGI IMG/M metagenome (GOLD analysis project Ga0307413, IMG submission 203714) | Maize rhizosphere microbial communities from greenhouse at UC Davis, California, United States - DK15-O-2 | ecosystem: Host-associated > Plants > Roots > Rhizosphere > Soil | place: USA... | reverse complement strand
AACGTTGTGCGAAGAATGTTTGCGGGTGACTGTCGGCACCGCCGCCGAAAACGATCGCCTCTTACGGGCCCTGAGCGAGTACGACGGGTTCGAAGACTAGCTGCTGGTTAACAGCTATTGGCTGACAGCTATTTTTTTACCTTTTTTATGAAACGTGTATTATTCATCGACCGCGACGGCACCATCATCCGAGAGCCGCACGACTTTCAGGTGGACCTGCTCGAAAAGCTCCGATTCCTGCCCGGTGCGATCACCTATCTCGCGAAGATCGCCGTCGAGACCGATTTCGTGCTCGTCATGGTCACGAACCAAGACGGGCTTGGGACGGAAAGCTTCCCGGAAACGGCATTTTACCCGGCTCAAAACTTCGTATTGCAAACTCTAGCCGACGAAGGCGTCGATTTCGCGGACGTTTTCGTCGACCGAACGTTCCCCCACGAAAACGCCCCCACAAGAAAACCGGAAACAGGCATGCTTGGAAAATACATCACCGGTGAATACGACCTTGCGAACTCTTACGTGATTGGCGACCGACCGACCGACATTCAACTTGCTGCCAATCTGGGTGCAAAAGCGATCTATATTCGAAACCCAAATTTCCCGCTGGGGCCCGAAGGGGAGTTGGTGCGCGAGGTTGATACCTGGGACGATATTTACCGTCTCCTTCGTCTTCCTGAGAGAAAATCCTCACACCGCCGCACGACCAAGGAGACCGACATTTTGGTCGAACTTAATTTGGACGGCAGCGGGCGAGCACAAATCTCCACCGGTATAGACTTCTTCGATCATATGCTCGAGCAAATCGCCCGTCACGGATCGATCGATCTGACGATCGAGACGAAAGGCGACCTGCACGTCGACGAACACCACACGATCGAGGACGTCGCGATCACCCTTGGGGAAGCATTCTCCATCGCACTTGGTGATAAACGCGGAATGGGACGGTACGGGTTCTGCCTCCCGATGGACGATTGTCTCGCCCAGGTGGCCCTCGATTTCGGCGGGCGAAATTGGATCGTCTGGGACGCTGATTTCCGCCGAGAAATGATCGGCCGCATGCCGACGGAGATGTTCTTCCATTTCTTCAAATCTTTCTCCGACAAGGCGTTGTGCAACCTGAATATAAAAGCGGAAGGGACCATCGAGCACCACAAAATCGAGGCGATTTTCAAGGCGGTTGCGAAAGCCGTGAAGATGGCTGTCAGGCGTGAAGGTTCCGAGCTGCCCAGCACAAAGGGGATCTTGTGAAGATCGCGATCGTAAAATACAACGCCGGCAACACCGCCTCCGTCGCGAACGCCCTGCAGCGGTTGGGCGTCGATCCGGTCATCACCGACGATCCCGAATCACTCGCCTCCGCTGACAAGGTCATTTTTCCCGGCGTCGGGGAAGCATCCACAGCGATGGCGTATCTCCGCGACCGCCGGCTGGACGAGGTCATTCGTTCACTGTCGCAGCCCGTCCTCGGCGTCTGCCTCGGGATGCAGCTTCTGTGCTCCTCCTCCGAGGAGAACAACACGGAATGCCTGGGTTTGCTGCCTTATCGCGTAATACGGTTCGCTGGAAGCGATTTGAAGGTCCCGCACATGGGTTGGAATTCCATAAGCGATCTTCGCGGGTCTTTGTTTGAAGGCGTCGATGAAAATTCTTTCGTTTATTTCGTGCACGGTTACTGCATCGAAACCGGCGAACACTCAACCGCCGCCTGCGAATACGGAACGAAATTCTCCGCCGCCATCGCTTTCGGAAATTTCCATGCCGTACAGTTCCACACCGAAAAGAGCGGTCCGATCGGAGAGAGAATTTTGGAAAACTTCTTGAAGCTATGATCGATATCATCCCCGCCATCGACATCATCGGCGGCAAATGTGTACGTCTGACGCACGGCGATTTCGCACGCAAGACCGTCTACGCGGACGACCCGCTCGAAGCCGCCAAGCGATTTGCAGGTCTCGGCCTGAGCCGCCTTCACATGGTCGATCTCGATGGTGCGAAGAACGGTAAACCGGCGAACCTCGCGGTACTGGAGCTTGTCGCCTCGGAAACGGATCTCGTTGTAGATTTCGGCGGCGGCATTAAAACCAAAAGCGACCTTGAAAACGTATACACCGCCGGGGCCGCCGCCGCCAATATCGGCAGCATTGCCGTGAAAGAGCCCGAGACCTTTCTCGGCTGGGTTCATGAGTTTGGTGTCGATCGGATACTGCTCGGCGCAGATTGCAGGAACCGAAAGCTGGCGGTGAACGGCTGGCAGACAGAAACTGAGGTCTCAATTTTGGATTTTTTAATGGAGATGTATTCCAAAGGGGTCCGGAAAGCCTTCGTCACTGACATCAGCCGCGACGGAGCCATGAACGGGCCGTCGATCGAGTTATATACACAAATCCTTGGCAAACTTCCCGATCTCGACCTGATCGCCAGCGGAGGTGTCGGTTCCTTCGGCGATGTCGAAGCACTCGACCGCATCGGTTGCTCGGCCGTTATCGTCGGCAAAGCCATATACGAGGGCCGCATCACGGACGCAGAGTTGACCCGCTATGCTCGCTAAACGAATCATTCCGTGTCTCGACGTAAAGGATGGCCGCACCGTCAAGGGAACCAACTTTGTCGGACTCCGCGACGCCGGCGACCCGGTAGAACTTGGCGCCCGCTACTCGGCCGATGGCGCCGACGAGCTTGTCTTCCTCGACATCTCGGCGACAAATGAGGGCCGCAAAACTTTCGCGTCGCATGTCTCCAAGATCGCCAAAACGATCAACATCCCCTTCACCGTCGGTGGCGGGATCTCCGCCGTTGAGGACATCGCCCGACTGATCGCCGCAGGGGCGGATAAGGTATCGATCAACACCGCTGCCGTGAAAAATCCTACATTAATAGATGAAGCTGCAAAGAACTTCGGTTCGCAGTGCATAGTGCTGGCTGTGGATGCGAATCTGACAGGGAGCGGCTGGCGTGTTTTCTTGAACGGCGGCCGCGTCGCAACCGATCTGGATGTCCTCGAGTGGATCAAAAAAGGCGTTTGCCTCGGCGCGGGTGAGATACTTCTAACATCGATAAACGCCGACGGCACGAAAGCCGGGTTCGACGTCGATCTCACGCGAAGAGTTTCCGAAAACGTCAAAGTACCGGTTATCGCCTCGGGCGGAGCCGGTAAGATGGACGATTTCGGCGATGTTTTCGTTGGCGGAAAGGCGGATGGCGCCCTCGCCGCGAGCGTTTTCCACTACGGCGAGATCCACATCCCGGAACTCAAATCATTCCTTAAAATGCGCGGCATCGAGGTGCGATTATGAATCTGGATTACGAGAAATACGCCGACGGGCTGATTCCCGCGATCGTGCAGGATCCTTCCAACGGGAACGTTCTAATGCTCGGCTTTATGAACGAAGAGGCGCTGGAAGAGACCCTCACGAGCGGTCGCGTTACATTCTTTTCGCGTTCCAAACAGAGGCTTTGGACTAAAGGGGAAACGAGCGGCAATTTTCTCGAGGTCGTTTCGATCACGCACGACTGTGACGCCGACACCCTCCTTATAACGGCGAGACCATCAGGCCCCGTCTGCCATACAGGCGAAATGACATGCTTCGGCGAACCTGAGGTGCGGAGTCACGACTTTATCGCCGAGCTCGAGGCGGTGATCGCCGATAGACGCGCGAATCCCAGTGAACGATCACACGTATCGCGCCTTTTTTCGAAGGGATTGAACAAGATCGCTCAAAAGGTGGGCGAAGAAGCTGTCGAATTGGTGATCGCTGCTAAAGACGAAGACCTCGACGAATTCAAGGCCGAGGCTGCGGATCTCTTCTTTCATTTTCTGATACTTCTTCAGACGAAAGATGCCCGACTTGCCGATGTTCTGGTGGTTCTGAAGGAGCGACGCAAATAACTACTTCACGATCCCGCGTTTCGAGGTTTCGATGAAATCGACGAGGATATCCACCTCTTCGCAGTCGGTAATCTCTTCCTTTATCCGTTCGATCGCCTGCGTTGTGTTCAGCTTTGCCGTGAGCAAAAGGTGATAGGCGTGGTGGAGCTTTTCGATCGTTTCTTTCGGGTAGCCCTTCCTCTTGAGGCCGACCTTGTTCAGCCCGTAGCATTTGGCGTGGTTGCCCTGAATGATCGCGAACGGCGGCGCGTCTTTCACGACCACCGAATATCCGCCTACGAAGGCTTCAAGCCCGACGCGGCAAAATTGATGGACGCCCGAATAGGCCCCGATGTTCGCGCGGTCCGCGATGTCGACGTGCCCTGCGAGCGTCGCCGCGTTCGCCATGATAACGTTGCTGCCGATCTGGCAATCGTGGGCGACGTGGGCCTGCGCCATCAGCAAGTTGTCGTCTCCGATCCTCGTTAGGCCGCCGCCGCCCTCAGTTCCGCGGTGGATGGTGACGAACTCACGGATGTGGTTTCGACGACCGATCTCCGTCGCGGTCGGCTCGCCCCCGTATTTTAGGTCCTGCGGCGCCAGGCCGATCGACGCGAATGGGAACACCTGAGTTCCGTCACCGACGGACGTTTTGCCGCCGATCACAACGTGAGATTCCAGACGTACGCCCGCGCCGAGCCTTACCTCTGGGCCGACCGTGCAAAACGGCCCCACGTGGCAATTCTCACCGATCTCCGCCCCGGCGGAAATGATAGCGGTTTCGTGTTTGAATGTTGACATCGGGCTTAGGCTTTTTTCGGCCGGTCGGCGATGATGCTCATGATCTCCGCCTCGGAGGTTATGTTCCCGTCCACGCGGGCGATCCCTTTCATCTTCTGCACCTTGCTGCCGATACGGAGGGCGATGACCTCGAGTTCCAGCGTGTCGCCGGGCACCACCGGCTTGCGGAATTTGGCCGATTCGATTCCGGTAAAGAATGGTATCTTCCCGTCGCGGTCCTCAAATTCACGGAGTGCAAGAATTGCTCCAACCTGGGCCAATGCTTCGATTTGGAGTACGCCGGGCATTACGGGAGCACCCGGGAAATGCCCCTGGAAAAAATGCTCGTTCGCGGTAACCTGTTTGATCCCTACGATGCGGATCCTCGGTTCGAGCTCCACGATCTTATCCACGAGTAAAAACGGATAGCGGTGCGGCAGGATCTCCTGGATCGCCTGTGAATCGTAAATGATCATCTGTGGGCAATATACACTAAAAATCAGCAGACAGTTGAGGGGTCGCCTCGACTGTCTGCTGATTTTTCCAAAAAAGTAGCTGTCTACTTGGGCGTTGCTTTCGCCGTAGCGGCCGACGCCGGACGCGCGTTGTAAAACGTGATGAAGTCCTGCGTGACGTTGTACTTTTCGTCGAAACCGAGCAGGATCTGCGCCTGATCCAGCTTCACGCCGTCGAAGATCACCGCGTAGCCCTTCTGCTTGGCGTATTCGTTCAGTGCTTTCATTATATCGCCGTAAACCGGCCCGACGACCGCGCCGTATCGACGCTCGTATTGTGCCTTGGCGTCTTCCTGATCGCGTTTGATCTGCTTTTCGAGATTTTGAAACTCATCTACCTTCGTTTGAAGTGTCGACGTGTTGGACGCGGCCGGAACCCCTGCTGCGGGCGGCTGGCGAAGCTTCTCGATTTCCCCGCCGAGGGTCTGATAGCGAGTCGCCGCCGCTCTCAATTTATCGTTCATCGGCTTGAACTCGGCGTCCAAGGTCGTCAGGGCTGTTTTGTACTTGGCGATGCCGCCCTTTTCAGCGGCAAATTCCTCGACCACGATGATGCCGATCTTGCCCGCACCGGCCGCCGCCGGGTTCGCACCCTGCGCTGACGCCGAAACCGCGAAGATCGCCGCAAATATAAAGCATGCGGCAGCTAAACTAATTCTCTTCATTTTCTTTTTGATAACTCCTTAGAACTTTCGTGGCCAAGCCTCTAGTCTTGTCCGATAACATTGTTTGAAACAATTTTTGATTAAAATGTTGCCCGCTACGGAAAAATAACGGAAAAGAATCGTTATCGTATTTCATCGGGCTTTCTATGTCAATTTTCCCGGCCGAGGCTAGAATGTTCTTCCAACCGTAAATCTGAATCCGCTTCTTTTACCGGGAAGAAAGATCCCCGGCAGCTCTTCCGTAACTCCCAGCTTGGCGTTCGGGTTGTAAAAATAAATGAGTCGAAACGGCACATTCACGATCGGCACCTGCACTCGAAGCTCGACGCCGACACTCGCCTTGAAATCGCCGAGTCCGCTGAAGGCCGCGTCGTCCACCCGCAGCAGCGAATTCTGCTGCACTTCGCCGCGGAGGTAGAACTGGTCGATCCCGCTCGGCAAACTGCTTGGGCAGCCAAGACGGTTCCCGCCGCAGAATAGATTAAGAAAATCGGTCTTCGTCAAAACGCGATTGTTGTAATAGAGGATCGAGCCGGCGGCGCTCTCCAGCGTCGGGGTGTTGATCAGGCTGAGAGCTGTCAGCCGCCCTGCCCCGATCAGGCGATCGTCCTCGAGGAATTCGCTGTTGATGACCTGCGTGCCCGTCTTCTGAAGATTGAAAACGCTGCCGACATCGGCAAAAAAGGCAAGAGTCGCGGGCCCGAAGATCGGCACCCTGTACTCGACGTTCCCCAGCAGCTGCGTATCACCGCCTATAAACCGATAGTTACGCGAAAACAGGGCGGGCTTCGCACCGTCAAACCCGGTTAGATTACCGATCGCCGCGATCTCGCTCAGGATCGGCGAACCTTCAGGGAATCCGGGAGGCGTCACGAGCGGGGTGCCGGACGGATTAGCAGCCACCGTGACGTTCCGGCTGGTTATATATGTGTCAAATTGAGCCACCGGGCCGATCGACCGAGAATTGTAACCACGAATATCGTTCTCGCTGCCGAGGTAATAGCGTTCGTATGCTGGGATGCCGCCGATGTATGAAAGCGAATTCGAGTTCCGGATCGCATCCGAGATCGCGAACGAACGGATGGTTCCCGCCAGAATCCTGAACGCGAGAACTTCCGGATTCTTGGACTTCTTCCGACGCAGCGGGATGAACTTCGAATAACTGATCGTCGGGGCGAAAGTGCGAACGTCTCCTCCCAATCCCGAGAACGCCAATGACGCGGACAGTTGCGATCCGCCGACCGTGTCGATCCCGTTCGCCGCCGGCTGCCGCGTGTCGTAAACGAACGAACCCGTTATGCGGCTGGTCAGAATGTTCGGGATCGCGTAGATCACCGGGATGCGCTCGGACGGGTCTTCGGATTCGTTCACCGGCGGATCGGTGATCGACGTGGCGGAGAATTGATACGTCAAACCGACCCGGGAAAATTGCGTGAACCGGCGCTTCCTGAAAAAGAGTTCCGAAAGCGGGGCCGTGGCGAAAACGTTCGCGCCGTAGGTCGTCTGCGTGAAGAGATTCTTCTCATCGACCCTTATGCTGGCGAGCGGGTCGAAGGTCAGATCGTCGAGCAGGTCCTGATTTTGCGAAAGAAAGGTGCCTTCGCCAAAGAATCGGTACCGCGATCCGAATACTGAAAATCCAACCGAAATGGGACGGTCGCGGAAATATGGCTCCTGATAGCTGAACTGCAGGCTCTGTTGCCGGTTGCCTATTCCGACCTGGAATGACAACACTTCGCCGCGGCCGGCCAGGTTATTTGTTGAATACTCGAGCCCAAATGACGATCCGCCAAGGCCGCCTGCGGCTCCGTTGAACGAGATCTGCTGGCGCCCTTTCTCACGCACCTTCACACTAAGATCGACGTCGCCCTGCTCCTCGTCGGTCCGTATCTCGACGTCTTGGTCTTTGTCGATCGGGTCAAAATATTGCGTCTGGTTGAGGCGGGCCACCGAGATCTCGAGCCAGTTCTGGTTGTAAATGTCCCCCTCGTTCAACAAAAACTCTCGCCGAAGTACGCGGTCGCGCGTGAACGTGTTCCCGGTGAATTCGAGGCGGCGAAGCGTGTATTGTTTCCCTTCCGTAATATTGATCGTGATATCCACGATCCCCTCCGCGGCGTTCGCGGGGTTATCCTTATAATCGGGCTCAAACTCCGCCTGAAAATCGACGAAACCCTGCGAACCGTAGAGTTTCTTCATGTCCTCATAGACGGCGTCCTGTATACGTTTGCCGTTGACCACCTCGCCCGTCTTGAGGCCCATGAAAGCGAGGATCTGCTGTTCCGAAAAGATCGAGTTACCCTCGACCTTCACCTGCCCCACGCGAAATACGCGCCCTTCGGTGATCGGGACCACGATTCGTAATGTGTCGTCTTTGGATGAGATCAGGGGAAGCGGCAAAGTGATAAGCGGTATGAAATCGGTTCGCTTAACACCAAGACCGACAACTTCCGGGTCACCCACCCTCGCCTGAAAATAGCCCTTCGACCACATGTACGATCTCACATTCCGTTGGAGGTCGTATTCCAGCTTTCGCAGATCGAGAATGTCCTGCCCCTTAAAGCGCGAGATCAGGCCCGTCTCTTTTACCAAAGTTAGCGCGGACTTAAGCTCTCCATCGCTGAACTTCTCGTTCCCTACGAAGTCGATGTCGATGATGCGTGAACGGTTACCCTGTTCTATTTCGAACGTAACGGCGATCGAGGTGGCAGAGACCTCCTCTTCCTTGATATTGACTTTAGCGTTCGGGTAGCCCTTGCCTGCAAGCAGTTCTCGTAAAATGCGGGTCGCACCGCGCGCCTTTACGGGGTCGTAAACAGCTTCTTTAGAAACACCCACGCGCTTTTCGCGAAACTCTTTTAGTACGTCAGATTCCTGAACCGCTTCAAGTCCCGTAAACAAAAGGTCGCGAATGATCGGAAGCTCGCGCACCTCGAAAATCACGTTCACCCCGCCGCGAACGCCTTCCGTGGTCAAAACTCGGGTTGCCGTCTTATCGAAGAAATTTAGTGATATGAGTTCGCGAAGGTCGCGTTCGAGCGCCGCCGGATCATAGGTGTCCCCGGGCCTGGTTTTGATGTAGTACAACAGGTCGTCGTCGCGCAAGCGGCGGTTGCCCTGGATATCCACGGTTTCGACGATCTGCTGACGGGCCTCGGATACTGCGGTTACCCCAGATTCCGAAGTATTCGTCTCGTTCGCTAGGACCGGAGTCGTCGATACTGCCAGACTCAATAAAACAAGTCCCAGTGCGCTCAAAATTCGCATAAAAACGCTAATCCCTTAATAAATGCGTGATGAAAGCCGAGGAGAGCCTTCACATGCCGTCCGTGCTGGAAAAGAAAGCCACAGAATATCTAAAAGCGGACGGCATTTCAACGGCGGTTTTAGTACTCAACCTAAGATTCAGGCCGCATTGCATAGGTTGCATTTTCAACTCACCCGTAAACTTCCGAATTATACAGACAAAGAGGACCAAACGAAAAAGCGCAAAGCCCGATAAACGGCACTCTGCGCTTATGATTCGTCTGTAAGATGAGCTCTTTAGGCCTTGTTCGCGATCTCCCTCATTTCCGGCACGGTGGTTCGAAAAGAAAACCGCCCATCTTCGAGACCAACTTCGACGGTGCTCCCTTCGCTGATCTGCCCCTGTATAAGCGCCTCAGACAACTCGTCCTCGATAAACTTCTGGATAGCTCGCTTCAGCGGCCTCGCCCCGTAGCTTCGATCGGCAAGTGTCTTGTCTATCAACCACTTGCGTGCATCGTCCGACAGCGAGACCGTGAGCCCCCGCGTCTCGATCACGCGATTAAGCCCCGCGATCTGAAGGTCGATTATCTCCGACAGGTCCCCCTCGGTCAGTTCGTCGAAGATGATGATCTCGTCCAGGCGGTTGATGAACTCGGGTGCGAACGTCTGCTTTACAGAGGACATCACTTGATCCTCCATCTTTTCACGCGAAGCGTCTTGTCCGCTCTGAAAGCCCATGCTGCCGCGTTTCTGAATAAATCGGGCACCAATGTTCGACGTCATGATAAAGATCGCGTGCTTGCAATCGATCGTGTTGCCGAGAGCATCGGTCAATACGCCGTCCTCGAACACCTGCAGCAAAACGTTGAATACGTCCGGGTGAGCTTTCTCCACCTCATCGAACAGCACCACCGAGTACGGGGAACGCCGGAGTTTCTCGGTCAATTGGCCGCCTTCCTCATGCCCCACGTATCCGGGAGGCGACCCGATGAACTTGGCGACCGCGTGCTTTTCCATAAATTCGCTCATGTCGAAGCGGATTAGCGAGCGTTCCGAACCGAACAGGTACGATCCCAAGGTTTTGGCTACCTCGGTCTTTCCGACTCCGGTGGGCCCTAAGAACAGAAACGATCCGACCGGCTTATTCGGGTTCTTCAATCCCGCACGGGAGCGTCGAATAGCTCGGGCCAGGGCCGAGATCGCCGGACGCTGCGAAATGATCCGTTTGTGAAGCTCAGTTTCGATCTGCAGAAGCTTCGTCGCCTCTTCCTGCTTGATCGATGCAACGGGTATCCCCGTCCAACGCGCGATCACATCGTCAACGTCGTCCTTCGTCACCTCGACACCAAAAAAAGTATCCTCGATCGTTCGGAGCTCGTACGAAACCAATTGGTCCTCGTTGGCGGCGACGCGTTTCCAGTTCTCGACGGTCTCCTTCCACGAAGGCTCACCGACTGACTCCTGCTGGAACCGCAGTTTCGCCCTCGCGCCCGCCTCATCGAGCACGTCGATCGCCTTATCCGGCAGGAAGCGGTCGGCGATATACCGATTCGACTGGAACACGGCCGCCTCGAGTGCCTCACGGGAATAGCGGATCTGATGGAACGCCTCGTACCGGCCCACCACGCCCTTGACGATCGCAAGCGCATCCTTTTCGTCCGGCGGTTCCACTTTCACCGACTGGAACCTGCGTTCAAGCGCCCGGTCCTTCTCGATCGATCGCCGATACTCGGAAGGCGTGGTGGCGCCGATGACCTGTATCTCCCCGCGCGAAAGTGCCGGCTTTAATATATTCGCCGCATCGAGCGTACCTTCCGCCGATCCCGCACCGACGAGCGTGTGGATCTCGTCGAGGAACACGATGTTATCCGGATTCTCTTGAAGCTCCGCGAGGATTTTTTTCAATCTCTCTTCGAATTGGCCTCTGTATTTTGTGCCCGCCACGACCGAAGAAAGATCCAGCGACAGAACGCGCTTATTGGCCAGAAATGTCGGCACATCGCGGTCGACGATGCGCTGAGCTAGACCCTCGATTATCGCCGTTTTGCCGACGCCCGCTTCGCCGATCAGCACCGGATTATTCTTCGTCCGGCGGCAAAGGATCTCGATCAGTCGTTCCGTTTCCGCCTGCCGGCCCACGAGCGGATCAAGCTTTCCGCTCCCCGCGGCCTCGGTCAGGTCGCGTGTAAATTCCTGGAGGCTAGATTGCTTTTGGGGTTCCTCTTTCTCGCGCTTCGGCTGGAACAGCGTCGAATTCCCCGACTGTTTCATCAACTCGTCGCGGATGTCCTGTGCCCGCAGGCCGAATTTAAAGAGTATCTCCGCGGCCGTCGAGCTTTCCTCGCGGATCAGGCCGAGCAAAATGTGCTCAGGGCCGATGCTGCGGCTTTTCAGGCCCCGGCTTTCCTCGTTTGCGTAAAAGAGAGTCTTTTTAGTCTCCGGCGAAAGGTGCAGCTCGGTCGATTGCGGAATCCTGTCGCGCACGACAATTCGGTCCTCGATCTCCTTGCGGATCGTGTCGGTATTAAAATTGTGACGGAACGGGAAGAAACGTGAGGTGATGGTCTTATCCTCGCGAACGAGCCCGAGCAGGATGTGCTCCGGTGCGATCACCGGCGAACCGTACTGCAATGCCTCGTATCGCGCAAAAAATATTACCCGGCGTGATCGTTCTGTGTAACGTTCGAACATAAAGGAATAGTTCGCGGACTTCGTTCGTATAAAACAATTATAACGAAGACTCTGCGGCGGAATCCAAACGGCGATTCAATGAATTTACTTATCTAGCCGTATATAGTTGCAAACAAAGGGGAAATCCAGAAAATCCTATTTCGGCATGGCCGATCTGGCATCAACATCAATGTTTTCGGGGGTTTCTAACTGGGGAATTTCTTTGACCAGCGGCTGGCCCTTCTTGCCGATGCCTTTAAGCAGCTGGCCCGCTGGTGCAAGCTCCACGCGCGAGGAGAGGACGCGCGAAACTCGTTTCGGCAAGATCATCGGAGCAATACCCGCAATCGAATCGGCCAGCGACACAACGTCGCCGCCGCCTTTCCAATGTTCCCGAACAACCGTAGCATCGCTGCGGTTGACCAGTCTAAGAAGAGTAAGTGCTACGACGTAAATATCATCGACCTGGCCGATGAAGGGGAAGATATCGGGAATGAAATCGATCGGCGAAATAACGTAAACGATTGCCGCGAGAAATAAAGCCTTCTCGGCCGTCGGCACCCTGGCATCTTTTAAAAGCCCGCCGAGCAGTTTCACCATGTTCGGCAGGAACATAAGGAAATTGCCCATCCGCCCGCGGGCCTCGCGGCGCTTCAATTTGGTTTTCGGCCTCTCGATATCTGCCATTTCGCTTTTCCGATCCAGGGGTTTCCTAAGTCTAGAAACTACCTTGGATTTGTGCAAGTTTAAGGGCGGGAAGTTGTATGTTAAATTCAGTCCGTTCGTTGATCGTTGCTTCGTAGTTCGTTGCTACTTCGACAAGTTGCGTCCGAAAACAACGAACCACTAACAATTCTTATGATCCTCGAATCCATCCGCAAACGCGCCGCCGCCGATCCGCAGCACATTATTCTTCCCGAAGGTGAAGACCCGCGCACACTCCAGGCCGCGGAGACGTGCGTCCGCGATAGGGTTGCAAAGATCACGGTCATCGGCGACGAAGCGAAGGTTCGCGAACTTGCTTCGAACTCTGGCGCGAACCTCAACGGCGTCGAGATCCTCGACCACAGAAAGTCAAAAGATTTCGGCAAGCTCGCCACGCTCTATCACCAACTCCGCCGAGCAAAAGGCACCACGCTCGAAGAGGCTGAGCAAACCGTGAAAGACCCGCTCTATTTCGGTAACCTTCTCGTTCGCGAAGGCAAGGCAGATGGTTCCGTCGCCGGTGCGACAAATACCACCGCCCACACCGTCGCGGCCGCCCTTCGCTGTATCGGCGTGCGGCAGGGTTTCAGGACGGTTTCCAGCTTTTTCCTGATGGTAGTGCCGGACAAGAAATTCGGCGAGAAAGGCGCAATGATCTATGCAGATTGCGGCGTGGTGATCGAACCGGACGTAAATGAACTGGCCGAGATCGCGATGGCCTCGGCTGACTCGTTCCGAGCGCTTCTGCAAGCCGAGCCCCGTGTGGCGATGCTTTCCTTCTCAACGAAGGGAAGTGCGAAACACGCCATCATCGACAAGGTCGTCGAGGCGACCAAAACCGTCAAGGCCAGGACACCGGAACTCTTGATAGACGGCGAACTTCAGGCAGACGCCGCCCTTGTTCAGTCTGTCGCGAATTCAAAAGCCCAGGGCTCGTCGGTCGCGGGCCGGGCGAATGTCCTGATCTTCCCGGACCTCAACTCCGGCAACATCGCCTACAAGCTCACCGAACGCCTCACCGGCGGCACCGCGATCGGCCCTATCCTCCAGGGGCTCGACCGCCCCTGCAACGATCTCTCCCGCGGCTGCAAAGCCGAAGACATCGTCGACGCCGTCGCGATCACGGCCGTGCAGTCTCAGGCACGAAAAGCCGCGGGCGGGTAACGACACCGCGCCCGTCAAGGAACTTTGTTAATGTGGTCCAGGAGAGCCTTGGCCTGCGTGGCGTCGATGGGCAGGAGTTTTTGGTAGACGGCCATAGCTTCCGCCTTTTTGCCAAGCATTACGTAAGTATCGCCTATATTGCGTTGATAAATAGTTTCCCCCGGCTTTATCCGCGTGGCTGACCGGTAGGCAATTAGCGCCTCAGGAAATTGCTTCAAAGCGTAGTGGCAAACGCCGAGTTTATTCAGAACGTAGTCGTAGTCGGGTTTCAGGCGAATGGCTTCCTTATACGGAACAATTGCCAGATCAAACAGCCGGTCTTCGTAATACGCGTCTCCAATCCATCCGTAAGCGAAGTGTGGATTACCGATCTTCAGTTCTACTGAGATCCGAAATGCTTGGGCCGCATTAGCATATTCTTTGAGGTTAAAAAACGCCACGCCCAAATTGAAACTCGCGTTCGCATACTTCGGATCGAGCCGGAGAGACTCCTTATACGCGGTAACTGCCTGACCAAACTGCTTTCTGGCGGTATATGAATCTCCGATCCAACCGTATACATATTGTGGATTGTCGATCTTCAGCGCTAATGATTTTTGAAACGCGTCGATAGCATTTGGGTATTGTTTGAGGTTAAACAGCGCGACACCCAGATTGTAGCTGGAACTGGCGTGTGTCGGATCGAGGCGGAGAGATTCCTGAAATGTAGGAACCGCCCTCTCGAACTGTTTCTTTTCGTTGTAAAGAAAGCCTATCCAATAGTAGTCGCTGGGGTCGGGCTTTAGGCGGACGGCACTATTGAGGCTTACGAGCGCGTCATCATATAGCTTCGCCTCCCGCTGTGCGGTGCCGAGCCAGGAGAGATTGTCGGCGTCGTTGGGCTTTATCGCCGCAAGCCTCTTGCGCATGGCGATGACGAGCGGCCATTCCTTAAGGACCTGGTAAAGTTGTGCCGAGCCGCGAAGGGCAAGCTCATGTTTTGGATCAAGCGAAAGTGCCCGTTGGAAATATTCCCGTGCCATCTTATAGTTCTTTTTCTCATAGTTTTGATAACCATAATACGCCGCCGTATTGGCATCGGGAATCGAGGCAACTGCCTCTGAGAAAAGCTCCTCCATCCGCTGCTTTACTCTTTCGAGGTCCGCGTCTGACATAGGTTTCGAAGCTTTCGCAGGCGGCTGATTTGTGTTTGCGGGCACGGAAATCGTAGGAGTATTTACAGGCGTCCGGGGTGGGCGTCGGCCGGTGGTCGAATAAAAGCTATCGCGGAGCTCGGCAGTCAAATATCGCCGGAGCAATTCATCGAGAAATCCCGGATCGGTCTCGTAAAAAGAGTGGACCCTGTACCAGGCGGGCCGATCGGGGTAACTGGCGTAGGGTTTGTAGACTTCCTGGTAGCCGTAATTATATTGGCCAATAAGGGTGCCCTCCGCGACGGTCAGTTGATTCAGGTGCATGCGTCGGCCGGCGAACGTTTCGATCACCTTGCGGAGCTGCCAGGCAGCGCCTATCAGGCGTCCCGCCGTATCCATTGCATCGCGGCCCTTGATTTCAGACCTTAACTGTTCGAATGTGGGAAATTGACTGACGTAGGGTGGATTGGACGTTTGGGCTTCTGCGCAGATCGTCGCCAGGGAACTTATCGCGAGAGTGAAGAACAGGACAGGGCGGCTTAAATTCATTTCTCCTCCCAACTACACGCTAAGGGTATGTTGCCCAAGGGAGAACATCACTTGTTGCTTCGCTCTATTTGCCGCGAACGGTAGCAGGCGAAACTTGTACACGAACGAGCCTAAAGGGACTCCCGTGGTACGTCCGACCAGGCACAATTGTGAGGAATTTGGCTACTTATAGCGCTAATTGGACTTGGCCGCAACCCCTTGACCCTTCATTTACCTAGCGATCCTCGGCATTTCTTAGCGCCGCAGTTGCACGGGACATCGAAACCTTTGTCGTCTATGTGATAGTCGTAGGTTAGTTCCTCGCCTGGCTCAATGCGGCGGATGCTGGAAAGGAAGATGCGCCCATTCTCGAGATAGGACGACAAATTCGGGTCGCAGCTGTGGTTGATGAATTCGGCCCCGCTGCCGCCCACAGCGCCGTCGATCATGCGTTTCTCGCCGACCGAAAACACATAAAGCAATCTGCGCCCCGTGCGCTGCGACGCTTCCGCCTCTTCGATGGGCTCGCCTGTGTACTCGATAATGCGCCGGCGCGCCGGTATCTTCTCCAATGCGAACACGCCCCAGCGGTGGATCGGCGATCGCCGGCATTCGATATCGAATCGACACTTACCCTTATCGATCGAGGGTTTTTGGTGTCCTATGGCGGTTGCGGTGGCTCTTTTGGTTGTGCCTTCAGTTCTCACTTTTCAAGAGTTGATCACTTCTTCTTAATTTTAAGTCTTACGCCATACGTCAAGGCAAAAGTGACAGCGTTAATACCATGCAAGATCGTTGTTCATAAGTTCAGAATCGAGGAATATAGGCGCCGTATCCGTGCGTCTCGCTTTGCGGCGCCGCTTCGCGGTGTACATCGCTTCGTCCGCCTCGGCGATGATCTCTTCAAAGGTTTTGTCCCCCTTTAGGTTCACCGGCGCCTTGCCGATGCTGCACGCGACCAGGTACGATTTGCCGTTTTCAGCGTTGTGTTCATCGAGCCGCCGCTCGATTCGCTCGATCATCGCGTCGACATTTTCGTCCTCAGCGCCGATCGTCAGTATCACGAATTCGTCACCGCCCCAACGTGCGACAAGATCGCCGTCGCGAACCACCGACTTCACAGCGCCGGCCAACTCCTTGATCGCGTCGGACCCGGCCTCGTGCCCGACCGTGTCGTTGATCTTCTTGAGCCCGTCCATATCCGCGAACAGCAAATTGAGCCCTCGGGCCGTTCCCTTATGCCGCTCGAGCCGAAGCTGCTGCTCGGCGAGATGCAAAAATCCGCGCCGGTTGAGCAATCCCGTGAGTTCGTCCGTGAGTGAGAGATCGCGAAGCTCGATTTGCGCGGCGACCAGCTCGGTCACGTCCAATGCGTGCCCGATCACGTACGGTCGACGGCCCTCCTCCGTCACGAGAATGCTTTGATACCGCCACGTCAATTCGCGGCCGTCCTTCGCAACGATCGGGAGCAGCCCGCTCGCGATCCCCTCATGCTCGATCTGCCTGAAGAATGCGCCGATCAAAGGCCGTTTTTCTTCCGGGAGAAATTCTATAATACTGCGCCCGGTGAGTTCGTCGGCGGTATAACCGGTGGACGCGACCACCGCCGGGTTCACCCTCTCCATCACCCCATGGATATCGTGGATGCAGATCATACCGTGGCTGTAATCGAACAGTTCCCGGTACCTTTGTTCGCGTTCCGCCAATTCGCGCTCCACGCTTCGCCGCTGAAGATCGATATCGTCAATTTGAACGGTGTATTTGTATATCACCAGCGACATCACGATCATCGAAATGGTGATCGTCAGCGTGAGCCGGAAATCTATGTCGATCAATCCGAACTCCGTGCACGTCTGCAGAAACAACCCGACCAGCGGCGGAACAAGAAGCACAAGCGGGATGATCCTTCGGCCCATTGCACCGCCCGCTCCCTCGCTGTCGATCAGTTTTGAAAGGCTCGATTCCTTGTTCAGCAGGCCGAGAGCAGTGGTCACGAAGCCGAGCATCACCACGGTGATCAGCGGCATGGCGTTATGATGCGTCACGCCGACCATTCCGAAAAACGTTTCGACGCCGTAGAGCATTCCGAGCAGGGCGATGATCGTGAGGATGCGAACCAAGTTCAGTAGCAGTTCGTTCACCCTTCCGCCGATTCGCGTGCCAGAAATAACGATCGAACTGCCAAGCATCAACAGGGCCAGCGCCGTTTGCGGCGGCATCCTCCCCGGATACTGGCCCGTCCAGGCGTTCGACTCGACCGTCACTAAAAGCTGATCGAGACTTAAATTCAAACCCGCTATCCATTCCGCAAGCGTTACCGCACCGGCACAGGCGACCACCGCACCGCAGATGATCGAGAGGGCCTTTCGATAGCCGCGGGCGCGGCCCTCATCTGACAAACAGATCACCAGGCCGACGAGAAAAAAAGACGCCGCGACGTTTGGCTTCATCTCGACCAGTCCCGCGTCGATCGTTCTGAAAACGGACGGATCCGCCGACCACCCTATCAGAACCAAAACCGCGACGACACATGCGAAAAAGCCGCTGAAATTAACAAATGTGTGACGGGTAAAACCTGAGAAGGGCATCACGATAGGTTATGACGGGGTGAGGATGAATGCGTGGCGTGGGGTGACGGCTGACAGTCCGCCGAATTATCAGGATAGCGGAATTGTTAATTCGTGTAAACAACGAAGTTTAAACTAATTGGCTTACTGAAAACTCCGTTGAGCTGACTAGCCCACCTAGTTTGAATTACACAGGTTACATAGACGTTTTTGCTGATCCACGCCTAGGCCCGAATTTTGTCATTAGCGGCTGATTTATGAAGAACGCTTACAAATCTGTCCAGCTCGGACGTGGAAGTGTATATGTTCGGGGTCACGCGAATTCCTTTGAGCTCGGGCGCCCGTTCGCCGCCGTTCATGAACTGGACCAGGATCTTTTCTTTTTCCCACAGTTTTCTTTGAACTTTCTTAAGATCGACCCCTTTCCATTCGAAGATCCCGAGTCCGCAGGACGCATCGGGCGACGTGTTCGTGTAAAACTTTACTTCCGGCGATGCCGCAAGCTTGTTTCGCCAGTAATCGGTCAGATAACGTATTCGTGCTTCTTTTTTGTCCGCTCCCAGCTTTTCGTGAAAATCGATCGCTTTCGCGACCGCCGCTGAAATGAACTCAGGATAAGTTCCGGACCACTGATATTTCATCATTCCTTTAGCAAAGGACGGGGGCGGAACCATGGGCCAGATCTTTGCAACGTGCTTTTTATTCATCCACAGCACGCCGGCACCGACCGGGCCCATCAACCATTTGTGAAGGCTCGCACCGTAATAATCGCAATCGAGATCGGGAATTTTGTATTCCAGCAAAGCCATCGTCTGCGCTCCGTCAACGACAACCTCCGCCCCGATTCTGTGGGCAACTGCGGAGATCTCCTTCACCGGGTAGATTTGCCCCGTGGTATTGCTGGCATGGGTGAGAAGCACCAGCTTGGTCTTCGGGGTTATCGCCTTTGCGTAGAGTTCCACCAAATCCGCTTTCGAAGGCGCGGGCAACGGCGGCCGTAGCATTTTGACCACGACGCCGTCACGTTTGCGGCGCTGTTCGATCGCGTCGAGCATCGCGTAATAATCATGCGCCGAGCAGACGATCTGGTCGCCCGCCTTCATCGGCATACCGAGGATCACAGTATCCAGCGCTTCGGTCGCGTTCCGCGTCAGAGCAAGTTCGGCAGCCGGTACGCCCAACAGTCGGGAGAGGCCCGAAATCACTTTCGGCACGGTTACTTCGTCATAGAGGCTTTCGATCCGCTGCCCCGGAAGCTGCTCGACGTAGTTCACTTTTTCCATCAGGTCGCTCATAACCTCACGCGATAACGGGTTACAGTAACCGTTGTCGAGATTAACGATCCCCTCGGGGAGATCGAACCCCCGCCTCACTTCTGCCCAAAACGATTCGTCCATCGCCAGCGATTTGGCATCTTCGATTCCGGCGCGCTCCAGGATGCCATTAAGAGCAGCAGCGAAATTTGCCCGGATCGACGAAGCGAAAGCGATTGATCCGACGCCCGCAACCATACCCGACAAAAATGTACGTCTCGAATTTTCTCTCATGTTGCTCCTATCTCAATTGGCCGTCCCGGGGATCAAGGCGGCGATGCGCAGCGGCCCGCCGCTGCCGCCCTTGATCTTCATCGGGAACGCGAATACGTGAAAGCCTTTCACCGGGAGGACGCTCATATCGCCGACGTTCTCGAACGCGGGGATGTTGCTCGTCATCAGCGCCACGTGCGAGCCGAAATCGGTCGATTGGCCGCGATCGATGCTGGCCGTGTCTATCCCGATCGCCTTGAACTTGCGATTTTCGACGAGCCACTTTGCCGCGGCCGGGTCGAGCCCCGGAAAATGGAGATCTTTGACGGCGTCCGGCCCCTTTTGATCGGTTCCCAGATAGGTCTTTTTGTCTGGCCAACGCGCCGCGAAACCGGTCTGCAAAAGGACGATGCTCCATTCCGGGATCTTGCCGTTCGCCGCTTCCCAGGCCTGAATATCCTGAACCGTGACCAAATAATCTCGGTCTGCCGCGGCCTTCGCCGAAACATCGATCTTTACCGCCGGGGCGATCAACTGGCTGATTTCTATCTGGTCCGCGGTTTTCTTCCCCTCTGCAAAGTGGATCGGCGCGTCCAGATGAGTGCCGCCGTGCTCCGCCCCCGAAAAATTGTAAGCGGAATAATAGTAGCCGCCCGGCGTTTTCCCCTCTGCTACCACCGTCCGTTTGAACGGTTCCGCCGTCACCCAATAGATCGTCTCCTCGGAAAAATCGTGTGACAAGTCGACCCATCTTCCGCTGAGCGGATCCGCAGGAACCTGAGTGCATGCCGAGGTCAATAGCGCCGAAACAACTGCGGTAATCAAGAAACGCATATGTCTACTCCTCAAAGAGGTTGTTAATAAAAGCAGTTCAGCGGTTCAGGCGCTTTCGCTTGGCGAGATCGAACGATTCGCCGGAACTGAGAAAATTCAGAAGATAAGGCTGACGCCCATTCTTCGAGTGAACGAACATAACCTGCGTCGCTCCGTTGACGGTCAGCCGGCGGTTGTCTTCGATCAGAACTGCGGTGTCCTCATCGATTCCAATTCCGAGCATCCGGGGATTGACAAGCACTAACCCCAGAAGTCTGTTGTGCCGTTGCCGAACGAGAAAATGCTGATCGAATATCACGTTCGGCAGCAGCCCAAGGCCCTTGCGGACGCCCACCTTTTTGCCATCCAGTATCTTGAGGTCCGCCTCGCCGGTCATCATCGGGTCGGACATCACGGCCGCCCCGGCGCTCGTTCCGCCGAACGGCGTGCCGGAATTGTACTTCGCTTTCAATATCTGCAAAAGTTCTTCGTCGGCGAGGACGTCCATTATCCGGTTCTGGTCGCCGCCGGAAAAGAAGATCCCCGTCGCTCCGTTGAGCTGTTCGACAAGCTTTGTACGCTTTTCGCTGTCAAGCGGCCTGACGGGCGCGTGTTCCACCAACCCCGCGTTCGCCGTTTGAAACCCACGATTTAACGATTCGAAGCTTGCGTCCGGCTCCCCGCTCGCCCACGTAACCACGAGGATCCGCGATTTGGCCCCGCCGCTCCATTCCACAAATTTCTTCATCGCCTCCGGCGGCCGTTCCCCGCCCCCGACGACGAGCAGACGCTGTTGAGCAATAACGGGGAGTGCAAAGATGACAAGTAGCAGTGGTAGAAACTTCAATCGAGTTAGGTTCATATTTTTCAATAAAGTGGAGCCTCGCCTCTCGGGCGGGTCTTCCATCGCTTGTGTATCCAAAGCCACTGATCGGGATATTGCCGAATGATCTTCTCGATCTCGGCCGTGTATTCGGCGGTGGTCGCGGTGATGTCCGCATCGCGGTCACCGGTGTCCGCAGGTTCAACCACTTTCCCGTGCGCGATCTTGTACCTCCCGGTGTCGTGATCGTAAACGCAAAAGATCGGGAACAGCAGCGAGTTCGTTCTGATCGCGAGCGTTGCGGGGCCCGCGGTCGTACACGCCGGCACGCCGAAGAAGGGAACGAATACACCTTCCTTCGGGTGAGCATTGACATCAGCCAACACGCCGACGAATTCGCCCTGCCGAAGCAGCCTTATCGCCGTCAATGCCGAGTTGGTCTTGTTCAGCGGCTTATTTCCGAACCGGGTCCGCATCCGCACGGTGAGATCTTCGATCAAAGGGTTGTCTATCGGCCGTGCCAGGTATGCCATCGGTTCGTACAACGCCGCAAAAGCGAATACGAGCAACTCCCAGTTTCCCAGGTGGCCCGTCGTGATCACGAGGCCCCTCTTTTCTTCCTTCAACCGGGCCCAGAGGTCCTGCAACTCTTGAGCGAGTTCGAAATCTACGATCTTCGCGATCGATTCTTTTGTGGCTTTTCCAAACTGGCTCACTTCCCCGAGCACCCGGCCGAGACTCTCAAAAGTGCCCTTCAACATCCGCCGCCGCTCCTCTTCGGCGGCGTCGGGAAACGCGATCTCCAAATTCCGCAGGCCAGTGCGGCGCAGCTTGCCAAGCAGATGAAAGCAAAGTTTTGCAACAGCCACCCCCAGATAGACGGCCGCATGCCTCGGCAATAGCCCAAGGCCGCCGATCAAGCTTTTCGCGGCAGCATACTCGGCCCAAATTACCGCATTGCCCTTTTTCGCCATTGAATAATTACGGGGATTCTTTCGAACTTACAGAACTATACCAACACATCCGCTATCCCCAAATGCACCAGCGAAAGCAACTCTTACATAAGTCTTACAAACTCGCGTTAGTTTTTTTGTTAGGGTTGTTTTAGGGCAAAAAAGCCCATCAATAGTCAGCGAGGGGAAGACTTAAAAATGAGCAATACAGCAATTAGTGCCGAGCAGACCGCACCGTTAAATTGGCATACATTCATCGGAGTGACGATTTTCCACGTTTTGGCAGTCGCTTCGCTGTTTATGTTCAGCTGGGCGAATCTCACCGCCGCGGTCGTGCTTTGGTGGTTGGCGGGAAGCCTCGGCATCGGCGTCGGTTATCATCGACTCTTAACGCATCGCGGTTTCAAGACCCCGAAATGGGTCGAGTACACGCTGAGCATTTTCGGCACGCTCGCGATCCAATCCGGGCCGCTGAGTTGGGTCACGACCCACCGCATCCACCACGCTTTCACTGAAACGGAAAAAGATCCGCACAGCCCGCGGTTCGGCACCTACTGGGGACACATCGGCTGGATCTTCCGCGGCACTGCCCAGAACCAGTCGTTCGCGACGATGCAGCGGTATTGTCCCGATTTTGCCAACGATCGATTCCACCAGATCCTCGACAAATATTATTACGTTCCGACGATCATTCTTGCCGCAGGCCTTTTCGCGATCGGCGGCCTC
>Ga0307413_10000089_pt1 | contig 22769 bp, 22 predicted proteins | sample DK1Ometagenome_3_FD_203714 | JGI IMG/M metagenome (GOLD analysis project Ga0307413, IMG submission 203714) | Maize rhizosphere microbial communities from greenhouse at UC Davis, California, United States - DK15-O-2 | ecosystem: Host-associated > Plants > Roots > Rhizosphere > Soil | place: USA... | reverse complement strand
GTAGCCGATGTCGATCAGGACCTCGTCCTTGTCGACGCGAACGACCTTGCCGCGGACGACCTCGCCCTCGTTGATGATGGGGAAGGTCGAGTCGTAGTCCGGGATCAGCTCGCCGTCCGGACCTTGAGTCCAGACGTCGTCGTCAGACCTCTGCTGGTCTGCTTCTTCGGTAATCGTATCGTTCTGGACCATGAGAAAGCGCGCATTATAGCTGCGATATCTTGAAGCCCAGGGACCTTCTGACACTCCTCGTGATCGGCACCGTGGTCGTCATCGGCGGCTTCGCCCTCGCCGACGCGATCCGCGGAAAGCCTCGCGCGGAGCGCCCGTCGCTGACCGTGGGCGCCGAGACAACGGCCCGGCCGACCCCGACGATCCCGGTGCAGACGACCCCGACGCGGGTCCCCGGGCCTAGGCCGCAGGCCCAGGCCCCGCCCGGGTGGCCAGAGGGCGAGCTCGACGGGACACTCACGCTGGCGGACGCCCAGACCTGCGACGTACGGCAGATCGGCCTTGCGGGCGGGCGGGAGCGCCCGCTGGCGAAATACGTCGGCTGCCAGATGTGGGCGCCGCCGGTCGGGCCGCGCCTTGCCTACGGCCTCGGGCCCTCGTCCGCGGACGGCCTGCAGCCGTTCCGGATTGCCGATCTCGCCAACCCGAGGCTCGAGCTCGGCGGCTACCGGGCGCTCTTCGGCGTCATCGTCTGGAGCCCGGATGGGCAGCACATCGGCTGGTGCGGCCGCCGGCGCACCGGGTTCGATCTCGAGGTCGGCGGCCCGGCGACCCAGCTTCCGCGCTGCCCGGCCGGCTACACGCGGGACAACGAGGTTGCGTACGCGGTCGGGAACAAGGTTCTCGTCGGCGACCGTGCGGTCTTCACGGCGAACGGCGGGGTCACGTATGCGAAGTTCGGGCTCGACGGCTCGCTCGCGGTCGTCGTCGACGGGAAGCGGATCGAACGCTGGGACGGGAGCTCGCTCACGAGCACGACGGAGCTCACGCCGAGCTTCCAGGGCATCACGCCGATCTTCAGCAACGACAACTGCGCGGCGCTCTTCCCCTTGAGCCAGGTCGTCCAGCTCAGGGACCTCGGCTGCCCGCACGGTGTCACTAACCGTTCGTTCGCCGGCGACACGGCCGCCTGGTCGCCGGACCGCGAGTGGGTCGTCACCTCCAACGGCGTCGAGACCGAGTTCCACCACGTCGTCGGGGCGCACCGGGAGATCACGTGGCCGGTCGGCGCCGTGGCGCTGGCGTGGCGGCCGGACTAGGCGGTTCGGCAATCCGACGCGGGACCCGCCCGGTATCTTCGGGACGATGAGACGCGGCGTCCTCCTCGTCGCCCTGCTGGCCGCATTGGCCGCCCCGGCCTGCGGCGGCAGTGCACAGAGCCACGAGCACGGGATCACGGGCTCCCTCACCGTCTCGGGCGGAAGCGGTGGCTTCGCCGGCGGCGAGCTCGACCCACCGCAGCGGACGCCCGACTTCACGCTCACCGACCAGTCGGGCCAGAAGGTGAGCATGGCCGACCAGCGCGGGAAGCTTGTTGTTCTCACCTTCCTGTACACGAACTGCCCGGACGTCTGCCCGCTCATCACCCAGAACCTGAACCAGGCGCTGCAGATGCTCGGCGCGAAGAGCGAAGACGTGCGAGTCCTCGCGGTCAGCGTCGATCCCGAGGGCGACACGCCCAAGTCCGTCGAGGCGTACGCGAAGGCCCACCACCTCCTGCCCGAGTTTCACTACTTGATCGGCTCGCGACCGGAGCTCACGGAAGTCTGGAAGGACTACGACGTCGCCGCGGTGGCCAGCGACCCCGAGCTCGTCGACCACACCGCGTACACGATGCTCGTCGACCGCTCGGGCGAGGGCCGCGTCATCTACGACGCAAGCGTGAAGGCGAAGGACGTCGTCCACGACGTCGACGAGCTGCTCGCCTCTTAGGCCGCCGAAGGCGGCGAATTGCCTTCGGTCTACGAGACCCGTCCCGGCAGCCGGATGGCAGACGTTGCCGCCGAACTGGTTCCCGAACTGCATTCGCAGGAGCTCGTCGATGCCCTCGTCGAAGCGTCGGAGTGCGATAGAAAGTCGCGAAAGTTCGAGAGGGTTAGGACTTGGCTTCGTTCCAGTCGTCGCCTGCCCCGACGTCGACCGCGAGCGGCGGATCGAGCGGATAAGCGCCGCACATCTCCTCGCGCAGAATGTCCTTGATCGCCGAAATCTCGACGTCCGGTGCCTCGACGAGGAGCTCGTCGTGGACCTGGAGGACCAGGCGCGAGGAGCGCCCCTCTTCCCGCAGGCGCGCGTGGATCGCGACCATGGCCTTCTTGATGATGTCGGCGGCCGTGCCCTGCATGACGAAGTTCACGGCGAGGCGCTCGCCGAGGGAGCGCGTCTGGCGGTTCGAGGCCTTGAGCTCCGGAACCGGGCGGCGGCGGCCGAAGAGGCTTGTCGCGTACCCCTCTTCCGTGCAGTGCTCGATCGTCCGCTGGATGAAGTCCTGGACGAGCGGGAAGCGGGCGAGATACGTGTCGATGTACACCTGCGCCTGTTCCCGCGAGATCTCGAGGTTCTCCGAGAGCCCGAACGCGGAGATGCCGTAGATGATCCCGAAGTTCACCATCTTGGCGACGTTGCGCTCGTCCTTCGTCAGCTCGGCGCGCTCCTTGCCGAGCACCTCGGCAGCGGTCGCCGCATGGATGTCCTCGCCCTGGGCAAAGGCCTCGCGGAGCTTCGGCTCGCCGGAGACGTGGGCCAGGATGCGCAGCTCGACCTGGGAGTAGTCGGCCGAGACGAGCCGGTGTCCGGGTTCCGTCACGAATGCGCTTCTGATCTCGCGCCCGAGCTCGGTGCGTATGGGAATCGCCTGGAGATTCGGATTCGTCGTCGAGAGCCGGCCGGTGGAGGCGACGGCCTGGTTGAAAGTCGTGTGGAGGCGGCCGTCGTCCGCGGAGATCAGCTCGGGCAGCGGGCCCAGATACGTGTTCAGGAGCTTCGAGTACTCGCGCCATTCCTCGATCACCGCGACGATCTCGTGCTCGCCGCGGATCGAGCGGAGCACGCGAGAGTCCGTCGAGTAGCCGGTCTTCCCCTTGCGGCCCGCGGTCAGGGCCAGCACTTCGAAGAGGATGCGCGCCACCTGCTGCGTCGAACCGAGCATGAACTCCTCGCCGGCGAGCTCGTGCGCCCGCGTCTCGAGCTCTTCGAGGCGATCGGCGAGCCGCGCAGTGATCTCGCCCATCCGGTACGTGTCGATCTTGACGCCCGCGTCCTCCATGCCGGCGAGCACCTCGGTGAGCGGGAGCTCGATCTCGCGGTAGAGGGGGTCGAGGCTCCGTTCCGAGATGCGCTGCCGCATCGGACCGGCAAGGCGGAGCGACGCAGAGGCGTGCCGAACGAGCGCCGCCGTGTTCTCCTCCGCGGGAGGCTCGGGCTGGAGCTCGATCCCGTACTCGGCGGCCAGGTCGTCGAGCGCATAGGTCGCGCGGCCCGGCTCGATCAGGTACGCCATGAGGAGCGTGTCGTCGACGACGTCGAGCCGAAGCGGCTTCGCGTCGTGGGCGACGAGATCGGCATCGCGAAGCGCGGACGCGGTCTCCGGCGTCCACGCGGCGACCACGACCTCCTCCTGGGCGAGCGCCACGCGCCCGTCCTCGACCGAGATCCCCGCCTCTCCGGACGGCGGCGGCACATCACCCTCACGCCAGGGGACGGCGACGCCTTCGAGCTTCATCGGCGCGGCGGGGAGCGCCTCGTCGATGACGTCCACACGTTGAAGGAGGTTCCGAAACTCGTACTGCCTGAACATCTCCTTGAGACGGGAGCGATCGGGCGGATTGAGGACGAGCTGAGCGGGATCGCAGTCGAGCTGCAGGTCGCGCCGCATGGTCGCGAGCTCCTTGGACGCCTTCGCCTGCTCGGCGTGCTCGCGGAGCGCCCGGCCGCGCGCCGGGGAGAGCTCGTCGACGTGCTCGAGCACGCCCTCCAACGAGCCGTACTGCGCGACTAGCTGGCCTGCGGTCTTGTCCCCGATGCCGGGGACTCCGGGGATGTTGTCGGACGTGTCGCCCTTGAGCCCGATGAAGTCGGGAACCTGCTCCGGGGTCACGCCGTAGCGCGCGAAGACGCGATCGGGCGTGTACACGTGCACGTCCGCCACCCCCCGCGGCGTCATCATCAGCGCGACGTTGTCGCTGACGAGCTGAAATGCGTCGCGGTCGGTCGAGACGACGGTGGTCTTGATCCCCGCTTCGTCAGCCTGCGCGGCGAGCGTGGCGATGACGTCGTCGGCCTCCCAGCCGTCGAACTCGAGATTCCGGTAGCCGAAAGCCTCGACGATCGGGCGGAAGTGCGGGAACTGCTCGGCCAGGAGATCCGGCATGGGCCGACGGTCGACCTTGTACTCCGGATCGAGCTCCTTGCGGTGCGTGGCACGGGTGTCCCAGGCAACCGCGACGCCCTTCGGCCGGTAGTCGGCAAGGAGCTTGAAGAGCATGTTCGTGAACCCGAGGAGGGCGTTCGTGGGGAAGCCTTCGCTCGTCGCCAGCTCCTCGGGCAAGGCGAAGTACGCGCGGTAGGCGAGGTTGTTTCCGTCGACGAGGAAGAGCTCGGAGTCGCGCGCGGGGCCGTCGTCGAGCTGGAGCTCAGCCCCTGTCAGCGTCTTCGGTGACACACCTCCACCTTAAACGCTGGGTTACTCCTCTCCGAGATATGTCTTGCGAACCTGCTCGTTGTCCCGCAGGGCCTTCGCGTCGTCGGCGAGCGCGACGTGGCCGGTCTCGAGCACGTAGCCGCGATTCGCCGTATCGAGGGCCATGAGCGCGTTCTGCTCGACGAGGAGGATCGGCGTCCCCTGCGCGTTGATCTCCCGGATGATCTCGAAGATCTTCTCAACGAAGATCGGAGCGAGGCCCATCGAGGGCTCGTCGAGGAGGAGGAGCTTCGGGCGCCCCATGAGCGCGCGGCCCATCGCGAGCATCTGCTGCTCGCCTCCGGACATCGTCCCGGCCTTCTGCTGCAGGCGCTCCTTGAGGCGCGGGAAGAGCGAGTACACGCGCTCGAGGTCCTCCAGGATCTCGGGGCCCTTCTGGCGCTGGTAGGCGCCCATCTCGAGGTTCTCGACGACGCTCATGCGCGGGAAGATCCGCCGGCCTTCCGGCGACTGCGAGATCCCCATCCGGACGATGTCGTGCGGCGCCGTGTCCGTGATGTCGGTCCCCTGAAAGATGATCCGCCCCTCGCGCGGGTGGTTGAGGCCGTTGATCGAGCGCAGCGTCGTCGACTTGCCGGCTCCGTTCGCGCCGATCAGGGTCACGATCTCGCCGGCCTTCACCTCGAGCGAGACGCCCTTGAGCGCGTGAATCGTCCCGTAATAGGTGTGAACATCCTCGAGCTTGAGGATGACGCCCTCGCCCGTCGCCCGGCGAGCGGGCCCCTTCCCGTTGCCGTCCTTCTGCCACGGGAGCTTCTGCCACGGGAGCCTCATGACGTCGCCGCCGAGCCGAGATAGGCCTCGATGACCCGCTCGTCGTGCTGGACTTCCTTCGGCGCACCTTCGGCGATCTTCTCGCCGTAGTCGAGGACGGTGACGCGGTCGGAGATGCCCATGACGACGCGCATATCGTGCTCGATCAGGAGCACAGTGATGTCGTGCTCGGCCCGTAGCTTCGCGACGAACTCGGTGAAGTTCGCCGTTTCCTCGGGGTTCATACCCGCCGTCGGCTCGTCGAGCAGCAGAAGGTTCGGCCCGGACGCGAGAGCGCGCGCCACCTCGAGTCGGCGCTGGTCTCCGTACGGGAGATTCTTCGCGAACGCGTCATCCCTGCCGGGAAGACCCGAGAAGGCGAGGAGCTCACGAGCCCGGTCGCGCGCCTCTTGCTCCTCTCTCTTGAGCGCCGGAGTGCGGAAGATGGAGCGCCAGATGCCGCCCTTGACACGACTGTGCATCGCCACGAGGACGTTCTCGAGCGCGGTCATGTTGTGGAAGAGGCGGATGTTCTGGAATGTCCGCGCCATGCCGAGCGCTGTCACCTTGTGAGGCGGCAGTCCGCTGACCGGCGTGCCGTCGAAGATCACTCCGCCGGCCGTCGGCTTGTAGACCCCGGTGAGGATGTTGAAGAACGTCGTCTTGCCCGCGCCGTTCGGGCCGATGAGGCTGACGATCGAGCCGCGCGGAATGACGAAGTCGACATCGTTGACCGCGATCAGGCCTCCGAACTCCTTGCGCACCTGGATGGCCTCGAGGATGTTCTCGGTCGCGCCGTTCGAGTCCGCCATCACGTCCTCACGTCGTAAAGCGTCGCCGTGCCCTCGCCCTCGGCGAATTCCGCTTTCCGCCGCGAGCTCGGAATCAGCCCTTCTGGTCTGAACAGCATCATGATCACGAGCAGAGCGCCGAAGATCCCGAACTTGTACTTCGCGATCGAGAAGTCGTCCGACACGCCGGGTAGCGAGCCGATGCGCTCGCCGATCTTGTCGAGTCCGCGAAAGTTGAGCCACGAGATGAGCATCGCGCCCGCGATGACGCCCCAAATGTTGCCCATCCCGCCCACGATGACCATCACGAGCACGATGACCGAGATCTGGAACGAGAAGCTCGTCGGGAAGATGCCGTTGATGAACGAGCCGTAGATGGCGCCCGCGAAGCCGCCGAAGATCGCACCGATCGCATAGGCCCAGAGCTTCGTCCGCATGAGGGGGACGCCCATCGCCGAGGCAGCGACCTCGTCCTCGCGGACCGCGATCCACGCACGCCCCATCTTCGAGTCGCGCAGGCGCAAGTTGACGAACACCGTGATCAGCATCATCGCGAGCACGGTGAAGTACCACGGGCGCAACTCGAGCGACGTGTACCGCACGGGCAGGATCCCGCCGGACGCGTCATGGATGTTCTCCCCGAACCCCGGCCGGTCGAGTTGGGTGAGGCCGCGGACTCCGTTCGTGAGGTTGTGTCCGCCGATGTCGTCGCCGTTGCGGAAGATGTCCGGAATGATCTCGCCGAAGCCGAGCGTCACGATCGCCAGGTAGTCGCCCCGCAGACGCAGGGTCGGCCACCCGATGAGCACGCCCGCGAACGCGCAGATCGCCCCGGCCAGGAGCACGACCACCCAGAACGAGAGGTGGATTCCCGGCAGGCGCGCCGCGTTTGTGTCCAGGAAGTGGATGTCGCGGTTGACGAAAAGACCTGATCCGAACCAGCCGAGCGTGTAGGCGCCGAGCGCGAAGAAGGCGACGTAGCCGAGGTCGAGCAGCCCCGCGTAGCCGACGACCACGTTGAGCCCGAGCGCGAGCATGACGTAGATCGACATGTTGAAGAGCGTGTCGTTGTCGATCCCGAGCCCGTCGTTGAAGATGAAGGCGAGTGGGCCTTCGAGGCCCCACCAGGGATACGAGAAGGCAAGCAGGACGAGAGCCAGCGGAATCGCCCAGTTCAGCCACTTGTGACCACGGCGATAGCGGCGATAGGACTCGCGCCACGAGGAGACCGTCGAGCGGTCCTGCACCTTCGGCGCCTGAGGGCCGGCCTGGTCGCTCACTGTCCCTCGGGGACCTGCTCGCCGAGAAGGCCGGAAGGCCTGAAGACGAGGATCGCGATGAGGACGCTGAAAATCACCGTCGTCGTCCAGCGCGCGTCCCAGAATCCCTCGGTGTAGGCCTGGATGAGCCCGAGCACGACCCCGCCGAGCACGGCCCCGCTCAGGTTACCGATGCCGCCGAGCACGGCAGCGGTGAACGCGAAGAGGCCGAGGCGGAAGCCGAGGTCGAACTTGGCCGTGCCGATGTAGAGCGCGTAGATCGCCCCCGCCGCGCCGGCGAGCGCCCCGCCGAGCGCGAACGTGAACGAGATCGTCCGGTCGACGTTGATGCCCATCATCGACGACGCGTCCATGTCCTGCGCGGTCGCGCGCATCGCCTTACCCGACCGTGTGCGTCGGATGAGATAGCTGAGCGCGATTAGCAGAGGGATGGTGACGGCGATGACGATGAAGTCGTTCCAGCCGTAGGTCGCTCCGCGCCAGTGGAAGATGTTGCCCGTCGGGAGGATGTTGGGGAGTGGCTGCGGGCCAGCGTCCTTCCAGACCAGCCCGACGTCCTGGAGGATGAAGGAGAAGCCGATCGCCGTGATCAACGGGACGAGGCGCGGCTGGTTGCGGAGCGGCTTGTACCCGATCCGCTCGATGCTCACGTTGATGACCATGCAGAAGAGCATCGAGAAGAAGATGCACATGGCGATCGTGTAGATTTTTTGACTGCTCGAGGAGCCGGCGGTGGCGGCAGCGCCAAGCGGAAGGGCGAGCACGAACGATGTCGGAAAGAGTGGGATCTGGAAGGAGCCGTCGTTGACGATCGAGTTCGTCTGGAAGGCCCCGAGCATGAAGTTGTCGCCGTGGGCGAAGTTGATCAGCTCGATGATCCCGTAGACGAGCGTGTAGCCGAGCGCGATCAGGGCAAAGATCGAGCCATTCGTGATCCCGATCAGCGTCACTTCGAGGAAGCGGTCCGGGGATTCGATCGCGTTCTTGATCAGCCAGTAGCCGATGAGCGCCGCGAGAACGACGCCCGCGATCCAGAGCAGGATCTGCGAGATCGGCAGACGCCGCTCGATTACCGGGCCGGGTGCGGTTTCAGCGGTCGACACAGGCGCAGGTTATGACGGAAGCGAGGGGGCCGGTCAAGCCGGCCCCCTCGTCCGAACTAGCGTCTATTCGACGCTCAGCTGTTTTGCCTCGACAAACTTCCACGGCGGACCGCTGGCCTCGGCCTGGAAGATCGAGATGAGACCCCCCTTCGGGTCGCCGTTCTCGTTGAACGCCATCGGCCCGACGATGCCGTCGGCGATGTCCGTCTCGAACAGCTTCGCCACCACGTCCTCGCGCGAGCCGTCCGAGCGCGAGATCGCATCCACCAGTGCCTGTGCAGCAGCTGCGGCGTACGCCGTATAGACCTCCGGTGAGCCGTACTTGGCCTGGTAGGCGTCGAGGAAGGTCTTCCCCGCTCCCGTCAGGTCCTCCGGATTGAGCACCGGAGCGCTTCCATACGTACCCGCAAGGTTGTCGGCCCCTGCCTCGTCGAAGAGGGAGTCAAGTACGAAGCCGTCCGAAACGAGCAGCTTGACGGCGTCGTTGTCTCCGACCACAGAGACCTTGTCCTTAATGACCTGACCGCCGTTGAAGCACGAGATGCCGCCGATGAACATGCCGTCGGCACCGGTGGCCTTGATCTGCGTCATCAGGGCCTTGTAGTTCTGCGCGTTCGCGTCCCAGCCTGTATGGCCCGCGACCTTGAGGCCGATGTCGTTGGCGGCCTGCTCGAACGCGTCAGCGACGCCCTTACCGTAGGCGTCCTTGTCATCCAGGATGTACACGCTGGTGACGCCGAGGCTGTCCTTCATGTAGCTGGCGTCGATCTGACCCTGGAAGTCGTCGGACGCGACGACGCGCGTGTAGTTGCGCGTGCCGGTCGGGTAGTACTTGTCGGGCTCGCCCGGCTCGGCGCCGGGGCCCTCGTGGGTGAGACCCGTGGCGGTGTTCGCGGGGCTGATCATCGCGAGCGATGCCTCATTTGCGATCGGGACCTCAATCTTGGCACAACCCGAGTTGAACGTACCGATCACGCCGAGGATGGCCTCGTCCTCCACGTACTTGCGTGCGTTGGCCGCACACGTGGCCTCGTCCCAGGCTCCCTTCGCGGCGGTCGAGTCGTCGAACGACTCGTACGACACCGTGAAGTCACCGGCCTTCCCGCCGATCTGCTCCAAATAGAGCTTGATGGCGTTGACCATCGTCTCGGTCTGCCCTGCCGACGAGCCCTGCAGCGGCAGGTCGGAGACGATCTTGACGGCTTCGCCGCCGCCGGCGGTCCCGCCGCCGGCGGTCCCGCCGCTCGTGCCGTTGTCGTCCCCACCGCATCCCGCGGCCAGGAGCGCCAAGGTACTGAGCACCGAGACTAGTACCGACAAAAGTGTCCTTCTTCTCAACTGCGCCTCCTCGTTCGCCCAACTGTTCTCTCGACGCCGCTCATGGGGAGCACTCGTCGTGAAGGGACTTGCTGGAGCGGATGGTCTCACGCCCAACCGGGCCGCTCGTTGTGGGGCGCCATTATGACGCCGTGAGGGCCGTCCAGCAACCGTGCCGTTACCATCCCACGTGATGCCTTCTGCCGAAGTGGCGGAACTGGAAGACGCGCTGGACTCAAAATCCAGTGGGGCTTTGCCCCGTGCGGGTTCGACTCCCGCCTTCGGCATCAGTCTCCCCTCCATGCAGCTCCCGAGACGTTTGAGGCAAAAGACGACCGGCCAAGCCCGAAGTTAGACCGATGGCGAAGAAGGTCGGAGTTCTGACAGGCGGAGGGGATTGCCCTGGCCTGAACGCGGTCATCCGCGCGGTCACGCGACGCTCGCTCACTCGCGGGCACTCGATTCTGGGAATTCGCGAAGGCTGGCGCGGCCTCGTCGACGGGCACTTCATGGAGCTGGGGCCGCGGGAGATCTCGGGAATCCTTCCGCGCGGCGGGACGATCCTCGGCACCACGCGCACCAACCCGTACAAGACCGACGGCGGCGTCGAGACGGTGCTCGAGAACTTCCGCGACCAGGGCCTCGACGCGCTCGTCGCGATCGGCGGCGAAGACACGCTCGGGGTCGCCTCACGGCTCTTCGCCGACCACGACTTTCCTGTCGTCGGCGTGCCGAAGACGATCGACAACGACCTTTCCGCGACCGATTACACGTTCGGCTTCGACACCGCGGTCTTCATCGCCACGGAGGCGATCGACCGCCTGCACACGACCGCCGAGTCGCACAACCGCGTCATGGTCGTCGAGGTGATGGGCCGCCACACCGGCTGGATCGCCGTCATGAGCGGGATCGCGGGCGGCGCCGACGTCATCCTCATCCCCGAGCAGCCCGTCACCGTCGAGGACGCCTGCGACGACCTGCGCCGCCGCCACGAGCGGGGCAAGGACTTCTCCATCGTGGTCGTGAGCGAGGGCTACGAGCTCACCTACAAGTCCGGCGAGAAGCGCCAGGTGGCGCAAGAAGCGCCCGCGACCGACCAGTTCGGACACGTGCGGCTCGGCGGCGTCGGCGAGCAACTGGCACGCGAGATCGAGGAGCGCACAGGCTTCGAGAGCCGCGTGACCGTGCTCGGCCACGTCCAGCGGGGCGGCTCCCCCACCCCGCGCGACCGCATCCTCGCGACGCGCTACGGCCTGAAGGCCGCCGATCTCGTCGAGGAGGGAAACTTCGGGACGATGGCGGCGCTCCAGGGCGACGACATCGTCGCCGTACCGCTGGCGGACGCCGTGGCGGAGCTCAAGACGGTCCCGCCCGCATGGTTCGACGTCGCCAAAGCCTTCTTCGGTTGAGCTAGAGGAGCTCGGAGAGCGGGAATGAGCGGTTGCGCCGCGGCGGGACGAGGAAGTTTTGCCGGTGCGTCGTCTGCAGGATCGAGTTGAAGCCCTGCCCCCGCGAGCGCGGATGGAGCGGAATGCTCGTGCCGTCCGGGAGAATCCCGTCCATCGCGAGCCGCGTGCGGTGGAAGTCGTCGCTCGTCGGCGTGAAGACGACGAAGTGGAGGCCGGCCGCAGGGTCGTCCCCCTGCCCGTCCACATCAGGGCGCGCGCTCCAGAAGAACGGGTTGTCGAGCGTGTTGAAGTCGGCGCGCTGCGGGATCGCCGTCCCCTTCGGATAGACGATGCCGTCGTTTCCCCTCACGTCCGCCTGCAGGCGCGAGGCCGGCTGCATCACGGAGCTGTGCCCGACGGCGTCGTAGCGCTCGGCGTCCTGTTCGACTGTCTTCGAGCCGTCCGCGTCCTCGGCGTCCTGGGGCACCGTCTGCGTGCCCTCCTCCACGTCCAGCCCCGGCTTGAACGTCGTCGCCACCCGCTCAGGGAAGTCGAAGTTCAGGTACCACGCCTCGACGTCCTCGAAAAGGTGCGAGAGGTGCATCGCTGTTCCCCCGAGGAAGTAGCCGTCGGGGAACTGGTCCGTGTACCCGGGCAAAGTCTCGAAGTTGGCGATCCCGGGCGGGCCGAGCCCAGCCTTTTGCGTCGAGGTGAAGCCGAGGAAGAGCTCGGCCGTGTCGGGGATGAGCTCGGCGCCGCCGATCCCCGCCGCCATCGCCATCTGCTTGGGCAGGCTCTGGCTCCCGTCGAACCCCCCGCCGGCGAAGCCCCGGCGGATGCTCGTGATTGAGAAGAGTCCTTTCGCCTCGTCGAAGAGGCTCGCCGACCCGTCGGCGATGAAATCCATGCTGTCGCTTCGCAGGAAGATGGCGACATCGTTGTCCTCGAGGATGAGGTCCTCCGGGTCGCTCGGGAAGCGGATCGCGTCGATCAGACCTCGAATCTGCTCACCCGCCGCCTTCGAGGCGCGCACGTCCACCGGAAGGTGCTCCTCCGCCAGGGCGGGGACATAGCGCGTGAAATAGGGAAGCCCCCAGCCGAGGCTGATCGACAGCCCTTTTGGCGCGGGCTCGTAGCGGGCGTCGAGCTCCTGCAGGGTCTCGCTCAGCGTCACGCGTGCCTCGGCCAGTGTGGCGGCGTTCGGCTCCACGTTCAGCCTGGCGGTGACGACCTCGTGGTGGAGCGGCGGCACGACGACCTCGACGCCGTTGTCCACGATCACCTGCGGCCGGCCGAGAACGTGCTGCTCGGACGGGAGGATGCGTGTGCTCTCGCGCTCGGGCGCCGTGGCGAAACGGTCGACCAGCTCGTAGATCCCCGCTGCACCGAGGGCCGCCGCGCCGCCCGCGACGAACTGCCTCCTGGTCAGGCGCACGTCAGGACTGCTGCGGCTCGATCTTCACGAGGCCGGCCATGATCCGATCGAGATACTTCACCACCTGGCCGTACGAGAGGCCGAGCTCGGGCACGACGTGCTGGCTCACCGAGTAGAGCGACCCTTTGTCCTTCCAGGCATAGAGGACGTGCCACGTGTCGGCGCCGCGATTGACCGTGTAGACGTCGACGGTCCTGCCGGCGACCTCCCGCGTTCCCCGCTCGCCGCTGAAGCATGGCTTGCCGTTGCACGTCGGCACCTTGGTCTCACCCGGGTAGCCGCGCAGGTTCACGTGCACTTCGCCGGCGCCGCGCTCGAACCAGATGAAGCCGATCAGATAGCTGTCTTCCTTCGTGACGGAATGAATGCCCTCCCATTGGCCGCCGATCCGGCCGACGAGGGGGTCGGGAAGCCAGCTCGGGCAGTAGACGGCCGCATCGATCTGGTCGGCGAGCTTCTGCCAGCCGCGTGCAAGCGCAGGGGGGCACGTCGGCTCGGCCGCGGCCGTCGTGGTCGAATGCGGCGGCTCGGCCGACGCAGAGCCGCCGCAGCCCACGGCCGCGAACGACACGAGAACGAGGGCAAGAGCGGCCGCAAGAGCCCAGAGGAACGCGCGATTCACGAACCCATGATGCCAGACACCCGACGGCCGGTTGATCGGTACCCTCGGTCGCCGTGAAGCCGAAAATCGCAGCTTTCGCGGCTCTCGCAACTGTCGCCTGCGGGTTCCTGGCAACCGCGTGCGGCGGTACCGACCACGAGGCTCATGCGCGGTCCCTCTACAACGCCTACCGCACGGCCGAAGACTCCAGAACAGATGCCGAAGAGGAGCTCCGGGTCGCCTTCCGCGACATCTCGACCGCGGCGCAGGCCCAGGACCGCGAGGCGGTGCTCGCGGCGGCGCAGCGCGGCCAGGATGCGGTCGAGGAAATCGACGACCTCATCGCTGCGGAGCTCGAGGCGGCACAGGGGCTCGCGGAGATCGACTCGGTCTCTGGACACGCGAAGCAGCTCACCGGCGGACTTCAAGTCAGCCGCTCGAGCCTCGCCCTCGTCGCCAAGGAGCTCGAGATTGCGCTCGACGACCCGTTCCTCGAGACGAGAAAGAACGAGCTCGAAGACGTCGCCAAGGAGTCGGCCGACCTCGCGGTCAAGGGCGAGCTCGCGATCAGGCGCGCAGACCACGCGCTCGCGATCGCGCTGGGCCTGGAGCCCCGGCCGGACCAGATGTTCACGACGACGACCGGCTAGCGGCCGGTCAGCTCGGCGAGCGCCGAGGCAAAGTCGGTCGAGCCCTGCAGGAACTCGGCTCCGACCAGGATGGCGTCGACGCCCGCGTTTTCGAGCGCCACGACCTGCTCGCGGGCGTTCACCCGCGCCTCCGAGATCACGAGCTTCCCCGCCGGTACGTCGGCGAGGAGGTCGAGCGTCCGCTCGAGATCTTCCTCGTCGTCGTCGAGCCCGCGCTCCGAGATGAGCACGATGTCAGGGTCGACTCGCTCGAGGGCCTCCTCCAGGGTCTCCTCGTCGCGCACTTCGACGGCGCAGTCGAGATCGAGCTCGCGGGCGCGGGCGACCACGGCTTCCGCCTCGTCGGAGAACGGGACGATCCAGGCGTCGGCGCCGGAGGCGGACGCCTCGTTCGGGTCGCCTCCCCGCACGAGAACTGCCAGGGAGGTGCTCGCGCGAACCCGCTCGACGTCGGCCAGGTCCACCGCAACCGCCTCGGCTCCCGCCTCCTCGGCGAGCGCGGCGAGGTCCTCGACCGCACCTTGCAGGACGGGCACGACGGAAATGCCGTCGCCCTCGGAGATCGCCTGGCGGAAGCGGCTCACGAAGAGACGCGGTCGAGGCCCGCGGCGTACGTGACGATCTCCAGCGCAAAGGGAGAGCCGATCCTGCCGGCGCCTGCGTTAATCATGGCGAGCGCATCGTCGAGCGTCTCGACCCCGCCGGAGGCCTTAACGCCCACGGACTCGGGGAGGTAGTCGCGCAGGAGCTCGACGTCGTGAACCGTTGCGGGCGCGCCATTTGCGCTCGTCTGCGCGAAGTCGACCTCCGCGATCTCGACGATCTTGCACGCGAGCTTCTTGCGCTTGTCGTCAAGACGCCCTGTCCCGATGATCGCCTTCAGGGTCACCGATCCTCGCCCGCCGTTGGCGGTGCGCATCCGGACCGTGCGCGCGAACGCGGTCAGCTCGTCCCGCACGAGCGCGAAGTCGAGTGCGAGCATCGCCCGCACGTCCAGGGCGAACTCGAGCTCCCCTGCCCCTTCGTCGAGGCAGCGCTCGGCCTCCGCGATCTTCGCCTTGGCCGCAGCGCCGCCCTCCGGATAGCCGACCACCGCGCACACCTTCACGTCCGAGCCGCGCAGGTGCTCGGCCGCAGCGGCGACGTGCTTCGGCAGGACGCAGAGCGACGCGAGGTGAAGCTCGCGTGCCGTCTGGCACACGGCCTCGATCTCCTGCAGACCCGCACGGGGGTCGAGGAGGGTGCAGTCGATGGTCTTGGCGAGCTCTTCGATCCGAAGGGCCATGGGCGACTGCCTGAGTCTAGGTGACTAGACGCCGATCGGGTGCCAAACGGTCTTGAGCTCGAGAAAAGCCGCTACGTGCCACGGCGATTGCCCGTCCCCGTTCGACACGACCCGCTTGACGTTGTCGGCGGCGAGCCGCTCGAGCTCCTCGCGCTCGTCGTCCGCCCCGGAGAGGTCGACAGCGTTGACATCCATATGGGAGGCGAGCACCGCGCAGAGCTCGTCCTTCCTGCCCGTCAGGACGTTGACGACGCCGCCGGGCACGTCGGAGGTGGCGAGGACCTCGGCGAGCGTCACCGCGGCCAGCGGGCGCTTCTGGGAGGCGACGATCACCGCCACGTTGCCGCCGACGATTACCGGCGCGAGGCGCGCGACGAAGCCCGCAAGTGCAGGCTCCTCGGGTGCGACGACGCCGACGACGCCGGTCGGCTCCGGCACCGTGAAGTTGAAGTACGGGCCCGCCACGGGATTCGACGAGCCGAGCACCTGCGCGAGCTTGTCCGCCCACCCCGCGTACCAGACCCACGAGTCGATCGCGGCGTCCACCTCGGCCTCGTCACCCGTGAGCTCGACGAACTGCGCCCTGCGGCCCTCCATGATCTCGGCCACCCGGTAGAGCACCTGGCCCCGGTTGTAGGCGGTCATGGACGCCCACTTGGGGAAGGCCTCGCGGGCGGCGCGCACAGCGTCGCGGAGATCCTTGCGGGAGGCGCGCGCGACATTGGCCCCTTCGGCGTCGTACGAGCGGCCCGACTCCGAGCGGGGGAACGCGCCGCCCACGTAGAGCTTGTAGGTCTTCTTGACCGGAAGCCTCACGCTTTTTCTCCATTCCGCGCGCCACCCGCGCGTCCGGCGACGTTAGCCTGAAGGTGGGTGGTGGTCCGGGGTGGCCCCGACTTGAGGCCGCTTCTCATTCGAACCTCATGTACGGCTCGAGGCCGTGCCGGCCGCCTTCCCGGCCGAAGCCGGACTCCTTGTACCCGCCGAACGGCGAAGCCGGGTCGAAGCGGTTGTACGTGTTCGCCCAGATCACTCCGGCCCGGAGGCGCTGCGCCATCGAGAGGATGCGCGAGCCCTTCTCCGTCCAGACGCCCGCGGAGAGCCCGTACGGCGTGTTGTTCGCCTTCTCCACCGCCTCGTCGGGAGTACGAAAGGTCAGCACCGAGAGAACGGGCCCGAAGATCTCCTCCTGCGCGACCCGGTAGCTCTGCGCGACGTTCGTGAAGACCGTCGGCGCGAACCACCAGCCCTTCTCGGGAAGCCGGCACGGCGGCTGGAAAATCTCCGCCCCCTCCTCCTCCCCGGCCGCGACGAGCTCCTTGATCTTCTCGAGCTGCTCCTTCGAGTTGATCGCGCCGATGTCGGTGTTCTTGTCGAGCGGATCGCCGACGCGCAGGGTCCCCATGCGCCGCTTCAGCTTCGCGATCACCTGCTCGTAGATCGACTCCTGTACGAGCAGTCGCGAGCCCGCGCAGCACACGTGGCCCTGGTTGAAGTAGATGCCGTTGATGATCCCCTCGACCGCCTGGTCGAGCGGCGCGTCGTCGAAGATGATGTTCGCCGCCTTGCCGCCGAGCTCGAGCGTCAGCTTCTTGCCGGTTCCCGCCACCGCGCGCTGAATCTCCTTCCCGACATCGGTCGACCCGGTGAACGCGACCTTGTCGACGCCGGGGTGCTTGACGAGCTCGGCCCCGGCTCGCCCGTCGCCGGTGACGATGTTCACGACTCCGGGGGGAAGCTCGGCCTGGCGAACGACATCGCAGAAGAGGAGTGCGGTCAGGGGCGTGGACTCGGCCGGCTTCAGGACGACCGTGTTCCCCGACGCGAGCGCCGGCGCGATCTTCCACGAAAGCATGAGCAGCGGGAAGTTCCATGGGATGATCTGCCCGGCCACGCCGAGGGCCTTTGGCTTGCGGTTCGGGAACGCATACTCGAGCTTGTCCGCCCACCCCGCGTAGTAGAAGAAATGCGCCGCGGAGAGCGGCAGGTCGACGTCGCGGGACTCGCGGATCGGCTTGCCCCCGTCGAGCGACTCGAGCACCGCGAACTCGCGCGAGCGCTCCTGAAGGATGCGCGCGATGCGGTAGAGGTACTTGGCCCGCTCGGCCGGCGTGATGTCGGACCAGCCGTCCTCGAAGGCTTCGCCCGCGGCCTCGACGGCCGTACCCACGTCCTCCGCACCCGCGTAGGCCACCTCGGCGAGCGGTTCTTCGCTGGACGGGCTAATCGTCGGCGCGTACTCACCCGACTTCGGCTCCACCCACTCGCCCCCGATGAAGAGGTCGTAGCGGTCCTCGAGCGTGACGATCTCCCGCGACTCGGGCGCGGGCGCGTAGTCGAACGCGGACGGGACCGGTGAGCGGTCTTGGCGCTTTTCGATCTCAGTCAAGGGTGAAGTAGTCCGGGCTCTGGTAGCGGCCTGTCTTCTCCTTGCGGATCTGGAGCAGGCAGTCGTTGAGAAGCGACGAGGCGCCGAAGCGGAAGAGATCAGGCGTCATCCACTCGACGCCCAGGGTCTCGTGCAGGAGGACGAGGTACTGAACGGCCTGCTTGGCGTGGCGGATGCCGCCCGCCGGCTTCATCCCGATCCTGCGCCCCGTTTCCTCGTAGACGTCGCGGATCGCCTCGAGCATGACGAGCGTCACGGGCAGCGTCGCGGCGGGCTGGATCTTCCCGGTGGACGTCTTGATGAAGTCAGCGCCGCCCGCAATCGCGAGCAGGCTCGCGCGCCGCACGTTGTCGTAGGTCCCGAGCTCGCCGGTCTCGAGGATGACCTTGAGGTGCGCGTCGCCGCATGCCTCCTTGATCCTCCGAACCTCGTCGTAGACCCTCGCGTAGTTGCCCGCGAGGAAGGCGCCACGGTCGATGACCATGTCGATCTCGTCCGCGCCCATCTCGGCGACGCGCGCCGCCTCCTCGATCTTGATCTCGAGGGGGGACTGGCCGGACGGGAACGCGGTCGCGACCGACGCCACGAGAACGCCACTCCCTTTCACCCGCTCGAGCGCCACGGGAACGAGATTGGGATAGACGCAGACCGCGGCCACCGGGGGCACGGTCAAGTCGGAGGGATCGGGCCGCATCGCCTTCGAGGAGAGCGCTGCCACTTTTCCGGGTGTGTCCGCGCCCTCGAGCGTCGTCAAGTCCATCATCCGTACGGCGAGGTCGAGCGCGAAAAGCTTGGATTCCCGCTTGATCGAGCGGCGCGAGAGCGATTCCGCACGCTCCTCGACCGCGACCTGGTCGACGGAGCCGATGCGGGGAAGACGGGGCTCGAGAGGTAGCTCGAACCCGCCCGGTAGAGCAGGCGCCTGCGCCATGGGAATCAGTGTAGCCCGGGGAGGCTGCCGGCTCTCAGCCGGCGTCCGCGAGCAGGCCGCCCTGCACGCGGGCGACAAAGGAGCCGAGGTCGGACTCCTTCTGGCCCAGCCGAGCCTCGAGCTCGCGCAGGTTCTCCTCGCGCGCCTCGATCTCGTCCTCACGGAGATACATGTCAGCCTCGAAGCGGGCCTCGCGCTCGTCGAGCTCCGCCTCTCGGCGTTCGATCTCGAGCGCGCGGTGCTTGATCTCCTGCTCCTGCTTCTCGAGCCGCTTCGCACGCCGCTCGAGCCACTCGGGCGAGACCAGTCGCTCGCCGAAGAGACCCTCGTCTTCGTGCTCGGGCGGAGGCACGGGTGCCGGGCCCGGGACTGGCGCGGGAGCTGCGGGTTGCGCCGCCGCCTCAGTGGACGGCGTCATCGCAAAGATGTTGATGTTGGTCACCGACGACTTGTGGCGTCGCCGCCGCCTCACCCGCGTGGCGTGATGTCGGATCTCCTCGGACATGCCGCTTCATCACAGTAATCGGCACGAAAAACGTGCGCATCCCTGGGACGAGGGAGTGCGCTTTCGTCAACGCCTAGCGCTATGGCGTCGCGAGCTGTTCCTGGACGAGGGGTCGCGTGTCCAGCGGCTCGAAGCCGATCCGGGCGGCGATGTCATCGCTCGAGGGCCGTGTGCCCTCGGCGAAGAGGCCGCGCAGGAAGTCCCCCGTTTCGCTCCGCTGCCACCAGTCTGAGCCGATCGTCTCGCGCAGGTACGCACGGAGCTGGGCCGCGCGGATCCACGCGCGCAGGTAGTCGGCCGAGTAGAACCCGTCGTCCATGTCGGCCAGGTAGCCGTCCGGCCGGTAGCGGAAGCCGGTCGCAGCGCGCAGGCGCTCGGCGTACTTGGGCGCGTAGTCGGGCGCGTGCTCGAAGTCGGCCCAGAGCTCGAGCTCGTAGTCGAGCTTCGCCGCATAGCGCCGGAAGAGCAGGACGTCGAGGAAGCGGGTCGCCTCGGCGTTCTCCTCCGACTCACCGGCGGAAAGGTCGAAGTGCTCCGCGTGCCAGCCGGGCTCCCGGCTCACCGATTCCAGGAGGAAGGAGTAGATCTCCGTCAGAGCGTGGTCGCGGGAGAGGCGGCGGAAGGTGTACGGAAGCGCCGGGTCGACGCCCGCGTAATGGAGCGCGTGCCCGGCTTCGTGGAGGAGCCCCTGGTAGTCGTGCAGCCCGCCCTGTGCCCGGGTGATCAGATGGACGACCTCGGGCGGGTCCGACGCGATCACGCAGGCCCTCGGGTTCTTCTGCGGCCGGTCGTCGAGGTCGAGGCGGATGTGCTCGTCGGCGGCCAGGTCAAAGCCCAGTCGCGACAGGCTCTCGAGGCAGATGGGGACGGCCCGCTCCTTCGTGTACGTGTCCGCGAGCGGCGAGAGCCGCCGCAGGTAGGCGACGTGGTAGGACGCAGGCTCTGCCTCGTGCTCCTCGCCGAGGATCCGGTCAAGCCAGCGCTCGCGGAGAGGCCCGTACGACTCGTCCTGCTCGCGTGCCGCCCGGCCGAGCGCGTCGGAGAGCGCGTGGATGTCGATTGCCTTACGCCTCGCGCTTCGCCCGATGGGATCTGGGTCGTCCGAGAGCTCCGCGTCGAGGGTCTCCGCGGCGGCCATCAGCTCCTGCCGGTCGTCGTTGAACCGTGCGGAGGCGTCAGCGGCGAGGTCGCCGAGCTCGTTCCTGTCCCCGTACTCGTCCAAGATCGCGAGCATCGCCTGCGCGGAGCGAAGCGGGAGCGACTCGCCGCGGAAATCGACGCGCGCAGCGAGGAACTCGTTCTCAAAGCGGTCGAACCGCTCCGCGAGCTCGGCGACGACGATCCCGCCGAGACACGCCTCGCGCAGGCGGTAGAGACGCTCGCGCTCGTCGCCGGCGGCCGCGTCCTCCTCGTCGCGGAGAGACTCGTGCTGCTCGCGGGAGAACAGGTCGGCGTAGCGGGCGACGATCTCCGCCTGCTCGCTCGTCTCCTTCTCGCCCACGCGCACCGCGCGTGCCTCCTCGGCCCGCTCGTAGAGATAGCGGTTCAGCCGTTCCTCGAACATGAGCGCCGTCAGTGCTGCTGCCACGTGTCCTCCTGGTTCTGTTTCTAGATTCCGAAGCGTTCGAGCACATTCTCGTCACGGCGCCATTGCGGCCGCACCTTGACCTGCAGCTCGAGGTAGACCTTTCCGCCGAGAAGCCGCTCGATCTCGGGTCGCGCGCCAGCGCCGATGGCTTTGATCATGCTGCCGGCCTTGCCGATGAGAATGCCTTTCTGGGACTCCGTCTCGACGAAGAGGACCGCGTGCACCCGGCCCTCGTCGAGCTCCTCGACCTCCACGGCGATCGCGTGCGGCACCTCATCGCGCGTGTGGGCGAGCGCCTGCTCGCGGACGAGCTCCGAGATCCGCGCCGCGAGGGGTAGGTCGGTCGACTCGCCCTCGCCGAAGTAGAGCGGTCCCTCGGGAAGGAGCGCGACCAGATCGTCTTGAAGCGGGCCCAGCCCCTCGCCGCGGGCGGCGCTGATCGGGTGGAGTGCGTGGAAGTCGCCGAGGCTCGCAGCCACCTGGATCTGCTCGGCGATTCTTTCAGGGCGAAGCTGGTCGACCTTGTTGAGCGCGATCACCACAGGGCGCTCGGAGGCGAAGACCCGCGCGGCGACAAAGCGGTCGCCGGAGCCGATCGCCTCGTTCGCGGCCAGGACGAGGAGGTGGGCGTCGACGTCCTCGAGCGATGCGTCGACGGTTCGCTGCATACGCTCGGTGAGCGCGTCCCGCGGCCGCTGGAAGCCGGGCAGGTCGGTGAGGACGAGCTGATAGCCGTCGCCGTTGACGACCGCGGCGATCCGGCGTCGCGTCGTCTGCGGCTTATCCGAGACGATGGCGACTTTCCCGCCCGCGAGCGCGTTCACGAGCGTCGACTTGCCGACATTCGGGCGGCCTGCGACTGCGACGAGCCCGCTCTTCACAGCTCGAACGAGTCGGGCAGGAGCTCGTCGGGCCGGCGCACGAGGAGCGCGCCGTCGTGCATGAACGCCACCCGGTCGAAGCCGAACTCGTGCAGCCACTGGCGGCAGGCGCCGCAGGGCGAGGCGGTGATCCCAATCGCCTCGAAGTCGCCGGGCTTTGCGCCCTCGACGACCGCCCGGGCGATGGCGCAGCGTTCGGCGCAGATTCCCACCGGGTAGGAGGCATTCTCGACGTTCACGCCGGTGACGACGCGTCCGTCGCGCATGAGCGCGGCCGCGCCGACGAGGAACTTCGAGTACGGCGCATAGGCGGCCTGTGAGGCCGCGACGGCAGCGTCGTAGAGCTCCTGGTCGGTCATCGGAATACCTGGAAGAGGATCAGGGTGACGAGCGTACCGATGACCGCGCCCGCAACGACCTCGTACGGCGTATGGATCTCGGCCTCGACACGGGTCTGGGAGACGAGGAGCGCCATGATCAGCGCAACGAAGGAGATGACGACGCGGTGGTCGGTGACGATGAACGTGATCGCCGCCCAACAGCCGAACGCGAGCGCCGCGTGGCCCGAGGGCAGCCCGCCGCGAAGCGGCGTCCCTGTCCCGGTGATCGCCTTGATCGCGATGACCACGATGAGCGTGAGGACGAGGGCGATGACCGTGAGGTTGATCGGCGCGTCCCCGAGCGAGTTCACGAGCCTCGCGCTCGGCCGCGTCAGCCGGTCGGCGAGCACGAGGTAGCCGACCGCCACCGCGTTCGCCGCGGCGATGAGGACCGCGCCCGCCGCGATGTCCTTCGCGATCTTCGCCAGCGGGTCGAACGAGGGCGTCGAGAGGTCGATCGTCGCCTCGACCGCGGTGTTCACCATCTCCGCGATCAGCACGAAAGCGATCGAGATCATGAGCGCGATCAGCTCGAGGCGCGTGACGTCGTAGACGAACGCCAGGACGAGCACGGCGGCCGCGATCGCGAAGTGGATCCGCATGTTGCGCTGCGTCCGCAGTACGTGGATGACGCCCTCGAAGGCGTAGTTGAAGCTGCGAAGGACAGCGGGTGCGCGCCGGTCGGGCATCAGGACTCGGTGAGGAGCTCCTGCTCGCGCCGCTCCATGTCCGCGCCGTGGTCGTAGCCGAGGAGGTGCAGCAGCCCGTGCACGAGCGGCGC
>Ga0307413_10000088_pt1 | contig 22905 bp, 17 predicted proteins | sample DK1Ometagenome_3_FD_203714 | JGI IMG/M metagenome (GOLD analysis project Ga0307413, IMG submission 203714) | Maize rhizosphere microbial communities from greenhouse at UC Davis, California, United States - DK15-O-2 | ecosystem: Host-associated > Plants > Roots > Rhizosphere > Soil | place: USA... | reverse complement strand
GGTCACTGTTTCTTCTTCGGTTCCGCGTAGAACGATTTGTTAACGATCTTCCATTCGCCGTCGATCTTCAAAAGTGTCATGTAATCGACGAACCTTACTGCCGGATAATCAAGTATAACCCGCGCGACCGCCGCATTGCCCGCGACGTCGATCGATTCGATGGAGCGCTTGCGGTCTTTTTCGTCAGCGGCGGGCTTGCCGTTCATCCCGCCGATGTACTCGGCGAAGCTGCGCGTCGCGTATTTGCCGTCCCTGATGAAGATCAAATTCCCCTCTGTGTGGAACGCCTTCTTCATATATTCGGGGTCGCCGGTCTCATGACCTTTGATGTAATTTTCCAGCGGCACGCGCACCGCCGCTTTTTCGGATTCCTGGGCGGAAACACCCGCCGAAAGCCCGCAAAGAACGAATGCGAAAAGAAATAATGCCTTTTTCATAGTATTTAATTCCTCAAAAAGAATAAGTATTCGAACGGTTGAGTTAGATTACGCTCGCCCTTGTCCGGTTGTTTCGAGGGAGTTCTTATTCCGTGTAAGGAAAGATGGCCTTAGGGGCGCGGTATTTTCGCCACCAGTCGAGGTAACAGACGTCGGTGCAGCCGAGGGCGTAGTTGGTTACTTTCCATTTGCCGGCGGTTTTTCGCATAAGGGCGAAAAAGTTGTGATCGAAGGCGCCGGATTCCACCTGGTCGGCGTACGGGGTTCGGGTGTAATCGGGTTCACCGCCCTCGGCATTCTGCGGGGTGCCGCTGACGAACGCCCATGTGCCCTGCACCTTGAAATGGTCGGCGACGAAGACGATCTTTTGTTTAAGTGCGCGTTCGACCGGGATGCGCAGAGCGTCCAGGATCGCCTTGCGCTCGGGCGATCCTTTTTCGGGGGTATATGTCGCCTGCGACATTGCTGCGGTCGCCGCAACAACGATCAGAGTCAAACATTGAATCGATTTTCTATACATATTTCACTCCGTGCTATTCGGTGCAACGTGTGGTGAAAAATCCTAGGCCGCGGCGGCGTTTTCGATCTCGCCGAGTGCCTCGATGCAGCGTTCGCAGACGGTCGGGTATTTTTCAAATTCGCCGACGCGGAACGAGTAATTCCAGCAGCGGTCGCACTTGGTGCCGTCCGCCTTCTGGATATTAACGCCGAATGCGTCGCCCTCGTGAACCTCCACCTGAGAGACGATAAAGATGTAGCGGAGCTGCGTGAAATAGTCCATCAGGAAGATCGTCGTTTCCTTGTCCGCCGTCAGCACCACCTTCGCTTCGAGGGACGACCCGATCACTTTCGCGTTCCGGGCTTCTTCGAGAGCTTTCAACACGTCGTCGCGGATCGCGAAGATGCGTTCCCAATTGGAACGCAGGCTGCCAGCCGGCGTGTCGGTTTCACTCGCCGGCAGGTTGCCGGCGTTCCGGGCGGGAAATTCGGCCATGTGCACGGACGCGACAGTTTGCCCGGGCAGGTTCTCCCATGCTTCGTCCGAGGTGAAGACGAGGATCGGAGCGAGCAGCCGGCACAATGTTTCGGTTATCTCGAACAGTGCCGTCTGAGCCGACCGGCGCTCGTGCGAACGCGGGGCGTAGATGTAAAGGCGGTCTTTGATGATATCGAAATACCGGGCCGAAAGCGTTACCGTGCAGAAATTGTATATCGCACCGTAAGCGGCCTGAAAATCGTACGCCTCGTAGCCTGCTAAAACTTTCGCCGTTACATCATCAAGATGCGCGAGCGCCCAGCGGTCGATCTCGAGGAGTTCTTCCGCGGGGATCGAATCGCGTGAGCGATCGAAACCTTCCAAGTTCCCGAGCGCGTAACGAAGCGTGTTGCGGAACTTTCGATACGCGTCCACGACACGCGAGAGAATTTCGTCGGAGCAGCGGACGTCTTCGGTGTAATCTACCGCCGCCGCCCACAGGCGAAGGATCTCGGCGCCGGATTTGTCGATGATCTCGCGCGGAGCGGTCACGTTGCCGATCGATTTGCTCTGCTTTCGCCCCTCTCCGTCGACAACCCAGCCATGCGTGATGATCTGTTTGTACGGGGCCGTATCGTGAGCGGCAATACCGCAGCTTAAAGACGAATTGAACCAGCCCCGGTACTGATCGCCGCCCTCAAGGTAAACGTCGGCGGGAAAACGCAGCGTGTCTCCGCGCGTTTCAAGCACCGCGACGCAGCTGGATCCGGAATCGAACCAGACATCGAGGATGTCGGTCTCTTTTCGGAAATCGGTATCGCCGCATTTCGGGCATTTGAAGCCTTCCGGCAGCAGTTCGCTTTCCGGCCGTGCGTACCACGCATCGGCGGTTTCCTTCGCGAAGATGTTGGCGACGTGGTCGATGATCTTTGGGTCGGCGATCGTCTCATCACAGCCTTTACAATAAAAAACAGGGATTGGGACACCCCACGAACGCTGCCGCGAGACGCACCAATCGGGGCGCCCTTTGAACATATTCGCCATGCGGCCTTCGCCCCAGGCGGGATGCCATTTTACGCGTTGGATCTCATCGAGAGCCGCTTGACGCAATGGAACGCCGGCACCTTGCTGGCGAGTTTCGTCGGGCCGGCTGGTAGCCGGCGTTCCATTTAACTCGTCCATCGAGATGAACCATTGCGGCGTGGCGCGGAACACGACCGGATTTTTGCAACGCCAGCAGTGCGGATAGCGGTGGTTGTATTTTTCGGAGAAAACCAGCATCCCGTTTTCCCGCAGAAACTCGACGATCTTCGGGTTCGCGTCGAAGATGTTTTGGCCGGCGAAATGTTCGACTTCGGCAATGAACTTACCCGCCGAATCAACCGGGTTATAGATCTCCAGACCGTAGGCTTTACCGATGTGAAAGTCGTCGGCGCCGTGGCCCGGTGCTGTGTGGACGCAACCGGTGCCGCTCTTTTTTGACGACTTGTCTTCGAACCGCACATCCAGTTCCGTCTCGGCATCAGCCTCGCCGAGCGTGACGTGCTCGCCGTTCATTATCAGCGAAGTGCGGTCGAGCCAGGCGTGTTTAGCCTCTAGCCGGTCGAGCTTCGAACCCTTAAAGCGCGCAAGCTCTTCGTACTCGGCGAAACCGGCGGTTTCGGAGAACGATTTCGCAAGTTCCGAAGCGACGATGAAAACCTCGCCGTCGGAGACCTCGATAGCGGAATAATCGAAATCCGGATGGACCGCGATTCCCATGTTCGCCGGCAGTGTCCAGGGCGTGGTGGTCCAGATCACGACGAATACGTTTTTATCGGCCAGGGCGGGATCGATCTCCGCCGGGTCCGACTTCATCGGGAATTTTACGTAGACGGACGGTGACGTGTGTTCTTTGTATTCCACCTCCGCCTCGGCCAATGCCGTTTGATCGTGAATGCACCAGTAAACGGGCCGCAGGCCCTTGTAAACGTAGCCGCGTTCCAGAAACTTACCGAACAGGCGTGCCGTCGAAGATTCGTATTCCGGCGACATCGTCAGATAAGGGTTTTCCCACTCGCCGAAGATGCCGAGCCGCGAAAAGTCGCGCGTTTGCCCCGCCATCGCGGTCGATGCGTGCTCGCGGCAGATGCGGCGGAAGCTGGAAACGGGGATGTCGGCCTTGTTCTTTCCCTTTTCCGCGAGCTTTTTCTCCACAAGCGTTTCGATCGGCAGCCCGTGGCAGTCGTAGCCCGGGACGTAAGGCGCGTCAAAGCCCATCATCGAACGGGTCTTGACGACGAAATCCTTCAATATCTTGTTGAGCGCGGTGCCGATATGGATGTCCGCGTTGGCGTATGGAGGCCCGTCGTGAAGGATGAATTTTTCGCGACCGGCCCGCGCCTCGGCGATTCTTTGGTAAAGCCCCATTTCACCCCATTTCTTGAGGCGCGCGGGTTCGCTCTGGCCGAGGTTCGCTTTCTGGGCGAAGTCGGTCTTCGGCAGGTTAACTGTTTTCTTCAGGTCTAATGTTTCGCTCATGGATAAATCAAAAAAGCCCAAGCTTTTTATTAAGCTTGGGACTCAAAGGCAAACTCTTGCGGCCGCTCAACTCTCGTTAAACGCTGTCCCTTTTATGGTGGATATAATGGGCGATGGCCTCCGCATATTCTCTGAATTCTAGCACAAATTCTGCGCTTATTCCTCTTCCACGGTGGCCAGCAGCGGATACTCGCGAGCCTTTGCGAGGTTCATGGCTTTCTGCGATTTCATGTAGGCGATGTCGTACGGGTAGACGCCCGCGATCCCGACGCCTTCGTTGTGCACTTTTAGCATTATCACGAGGGCCTCGGGCGTCGTCTTCATGAAAACGTATTCGAGCACCCAGACAACGAACTCCATTGTGGTGAAGTCGTCGTTGTGCAACAGCACCTTGAAGAGCTTGGGTTTTTCAAGCTTTGTCTCGGTTTCGGTCAGAACGTCTGTTCCGCCGTCGATATCGGGAAGGTCGGGCATCGTAATTCTTCAAAAATGCGAGATTAGCACAGCGAAACGCGGGGGCATAGACTAGCTCCATGCGTTGCTTTCTCTGCGGTCTCCGCGTCCCTTCTCCGCGATCTCTGCGTTGAGATGTTTTTTTAACGCAGAGATCGCAGAGGGCGGGCGCGCAGACCGCGGAGTTAGGCCGGACTCGGCGATCTCACCGTTATGGTGACGCAAGCCAGAACCGCAAATTTTTAAATAGATGTGGACGTGTTGACTGTTTTTCTGCTACTTTTCTCTAGCGCCTGTTTACTAAGTATTCAATTCAATAGCCAAAAGCCTGAACTTTCAGGCCTATTAAGCATTTAACGCGAGGAAGCCTGTCATGAAAAAAGGTTCCGCTCCGGCAAAAGCAGTGTCGAAGTCTCGGATTTTGCCGTTTTCGGCGTCCGACGTCGGCCACAAAGGCTCGCGAAACATCTCTCGCGAGTCGCTTGCCGCGCTTTTCCAATCGGTCGGGCAAAGCTTGCGGGACGGGCTCTCGAGCGAGGCGGAGGGCATTCTTACAGAAGCGATCCTGACCTTTGACCACTCGCCAGACGATCTCGCAAACCTCAAGCGGCTGCAGTCGTTTACGCTGGAAACCATCGGACGCTATAAAGATGCTCTTGAGCTTCTGAAGCCCTACGAGGATGAAGACAACTTGAAACGCCTCGACCCGGAGACGCAGGTGCGCGTCACCACGCAGCTCGCCATCGGGTACAACAACCTGAACGACCACCCGAAGGCCGTCACACTGCTGAAAGATAACCACGAGCGAGCAAAACAAGGCGATCTTAACCATCTGCTCGGGGCGATCGACACTGGACTGGCCCGCGTCTACCGCAAATTAAACGAATGCGCGATCTGCCGCGATCACGCTCAAAGCTCGCTGGCAAGCTACCGGAGCCAAGGCGACTGGCTCGGAATGGCGGAAGCGTATAGGGAGATCGCGATCAGCTATCATCAGGAAGGGCAGAGCGAAAAGTCGCTGGAGTATTTCGACCTCGGCATTCAGATCATCGGCGACAGATCGGCCCCGTTCATGCTGGGGAAGATCTACACGGACATGTCCGGCGCCTATTGGTTCCTAAGGCAGCCGAAAAAAGGTATCGAATGTCTCGAAAAATCGATCGAATTTTTCGACCGCACCGAGCACATTCTCAATTCCGTCATCGCGTACAACAACCTCGGCATAAACCTTATGCTGACGGGCGATTGGCAAAAGGCGGAGTCGATGATACGCCGAGCCCTCGACCTCGCTTTGAAAACGAATCATGTCCACATGGCCGGCATACTCGACAGCCTTGGGGAACTGATGATCCTGCGCGGCGACCTCGTCGAAGCGAACAATCTTTTGGAACAGGCCATCGCGCTCGCGAAGGAAAGGAAACGCGAATGGTACACCGTGCAGGCGATGCGGAATCTCGCTCGGTGTCTCTTGGCGAAGGGCGAATTTGAGCGGGCCGCGGACAAAGCCAGAGAGACGATTGAGCTTTCGAGACAGATCGGCGACAAACATTACTCGAATATGGCGGGGCTCGTCCTTGCAGAAAGTTTGATGCAAATGCGGCGATTCGGTGAGTGCGAGAATCAATTGCAGATCATCGAGGAGAGCGACCCGACCGCGGATTTCTTCGTACTCGGTAACATTCAGCGAATACGCGGCCTGGCGGCGGCGGAATCGGGCGACCGCGAGCTGGGGGTTCACCACTTTTCTCGATGCCTCACCATTTTCGAAGCGGCCGGGGACATGTACCACACGGCGATTGCGGACTACCTGATAGGCACGCACCTCGACGCCGAACATCGCGAGAGGGCGATCAGGCATTTAACAAAGTCCGGCGAGTGCTTTGCACAATTGGACGTCGACGGCCTGGCGGATTCCGCCGCCGAACAGATCGAACGGCTAAGAAATTCGGCCGCCGCCGACATTCCCAAAAAGCGTTCAAGTTCTGTCGTCTCGCAGCTATTGATGGTGCGGCTCGCGGAGGCGACCGCTTCGCGCGAGCTTCTTTTTAGGGAACTGATGGCCGTGCTGCAGCAGGAAAGCCGGGCGAAGAGGATCATAATCGCGCAGCCGAACGATCGTAACGTGTACGACCCGTTCATCACGCACGGCTACACGCCGAAGGACAGCGTGGATGTCGTGCGGAAGCTTGAGGCCGCGCAGGAAAAGAATATCGAAGCGACTTTTGCTCGAACCAAGGACCTGACAGTGCTCCATCTGAAACCGTCCAATGCTGAACCGGCCTTGCTCATTATCCAGCCGGGTTCTGGGGCGGTCCTGAACGACGGAACGCCGATGCAGCCGCTACTAAGGGTGGTTGAGTTGGGCATGGACGTGATCGCGCTTCGAAGCAGAGATACCTCGACCCCGGTCGAGCACGACGCGGGGCCGTTCACCTCAAACAGCCTAATGCCTGGATTTATTCACTCGTCCCCGGCGATGACCTCGCTCGTGGAGGAGGTTTACAAGATTCGCTCCTCGGACGTAACGGTGCTCGTCACGGGTGAATCCGGCACGGGTAAAGAGCTCGTGTCGAGGGCGATCCACACGATGTCCAACCGAAAGGATAAGGTTTTCGTGCCGTTCAACTGCACGGCGGTCCCGAAGGAACTGGCCGAAGGGCATTTGTTCGGGTATCGCAAGGGGGCGTTCACCGGCGCCGTCAACGATTCGCCCGGAATGATTCGGGCGGCGGACGGCGGGACGCTTTTCCTAGACGAGATCGGCGATCTGCCCCTGGATGTGCAGCCTAAATTGCTGCGGTTTTTGCAGGAGGGGGAGATTCAGCCGATCGGGGAAAAGAAACCGATCAAGGTGGACGTTCGCGTGATAGCGGCGACGAATCTACCGCTTGAGGAAAAGGTCGCGGACGGCACATTTCGCGAGGATCTGTTTTACCGTCTCAACGTTATCCGGCTCCGGGTTCCCCCTTTGCGTGAACGGAGGTCGGAGATACCGCCGATGGTGAATTATTACATCAATCATTACTCCGCGCGGTTCAGTAAGCGAGACGTCACTTTTACGCCTCAGACGGTCGATCTGTTGATGGTCTGCCACTGGGACGGGAACGTCCGCCAGCTTTGCAATGAGGTTCAGCGAATAATCGCCCGTGCCGTGGATGGCGAAGTGATCACGCCCGATCATCTTTCACCGGAGCTGAAACGCTCGGCCCGTCCGATCTCGACTTATTCGAACGGGAATAAGGTCGTCCCGATCGCGTCGTACGACGCACCGGGGATGATGCCGTTCAGGAACATCGGCGAGGGCGGCACACTTGAAGAAGCGGTTTCGCAGCTCGAAATGCAGATGATCAAGGCCTCGCTGTCGCGCAACAACTGGAACATCTCCCGCGTCGCGACTGAATTAGGGCTCACGAGGCGCGGATTGTACCTGAAACTTTCCAGATACGGAATTGAAAAAGCTGCTTGATCAGCCCGACACTGGCTTCAGTTTTTCGATCACACTTTTTACGATTTCGATCGTGCCCTCGATCTCTTCCATCCTGTTCATTCGGCTTAGCGAAAACCTGATCGAACCCATCGCTTTTGAATAAGGGACGTTCATCGCGGCTAGGACCGGCGATGCCGTTCGCGATTCGGAATTGCACGCGGAGCCGGTAGAGACGCAAACGCCCGCTTCGTCGAGATAATGCAATATCATCTCCCCGTTCACGTTCTCAAAGGAGATATTCGTCGTGTTCGGAAGCCGGCCTTCGATATTTCCGTTGACCGACGCATTTTGTATCGATGCGAGAATGGAATTTTCTAGCCAATCTCTCAATTCGCGCACCTGGCGCATCGACGAAAGATCGCTGGCGTATTCCACGGCAGCGCCGATGCCTGCAATCTGATGGACAGCTTCTGTCCCGGCACGCCGTCCCAGTTCCTGCCCCCCGCCGATCTGAAGTGAGGGAAGATCAACGCCTTTGCGAATGTAGAGAACTCCGATACCTTTCGGGCCGTGAAACTTGTGAGCGGAGAGCGAGAAAAGGTCTATTTTAGTTTTTTTAAGATCGATCGGTATCTTGCCGGCGGCGTTGACCCCGTCCACGTGGAACAGAGCGTCGGATCTTTCCTTAACGATTTCAGCGATCTCCGCGACAGGGAATATCACACCGGTCTCGTTATTCGCCATCATCACGGACACTACCGCCGTCGTTTCGTCGATCGATTCTAGGAGTTGGTCGAGATCGAGACGGCCGAGTTCATCTACATCGATCCAGTTCACGCGTGTGCCTTTTTGCTCAAGTTTTTCGCACAATTTGCGCACCCCTTCGTGCTCTACGCGGGTCGTGACGACATGATTCTTCTCGGGGCGCGATTCCAGGGCCCCCAGAATTGCCCAATTATCGCTTTCGGTTCCGCCGGATGTGAAGATCACTTCACTCGGCGAGGCGGCGCCGATAAATGCCCCGACGGAATCGCGAGCCTTGTTGACGATATCCCGGGGTACTTTTCCGGCTGCATGAGCTGAAGACGGATTGCCGAAGTGCTCGAAGCTTTCCCGCACTGCGTCGACGACTCTCGGGGCCGGGAGCGTTGTCGCGTTATTGTCCAGATAAATTAGTGGCCGCACGGGCCCAATTTACCATTCGTTCTTTCCGAACTACAATCGGTAATGTTGTGACAGCAAAGTTAAGAATTACAGAACCGGGCGGCGCCCCTCGAGAGTTCAGCCTCGAGGTTGGAAAAAACTACACCATCGGGCGCTCGAACGAAAACAATATCGTCCTCAACGACCGGCGAGTTTCTCGTAAGCACGCCCACGTGACCGCGGATGGCGAGCGTTTTCGCCTCGTCGACGGTTATTACGAGGGCGGTGCCCTCAAACGCAGTGTGAACCACGTCTTTGTGAACGGTTCGCCCGTGCTGGAAAAGCAGCTCGAGCAGGGAGACAACGTCGTCATCGGCGAAACCCAGTTGTTATTTCTGGATTCACTGCCGAAGCCGTTCATACCGGAACATCATGTAGGTTATGCTCCTGCGCCGGCCCAGGCCGCGGTCGCGGTGGCCCATACCGCCCCGACGGTGGCCGATTCTCCGATAGGGGTCGATTACGACGACAAGCCGCTCGGGCAGACACAGTTGCGGATCTCCGCCAACGAGATAATCGGCCGCCAATCGCATCTTTCGATAGAATCTGGAATGGCCTCGCCCGAAGAGGTCAAGGACCTACGTCGCAAGGCGAAGATCCTCGAGCTGCTTTACGAAATGAGCCGCTCTCTGGGGACCGTTTTCGATCTTAAGGAGATATTCGATCGGGCCACCGACCTGATATTCCGTGGCAGCCCGGCCGACAGGGTCGTCGCACTGCTCGCCGACGAAACGCTCGACGGAAAGATCCTTGCGTACAGCCTCGTGCCCGTAAGCGTGAAAACGCGCGACGCCAAGATCGAAGAACTCACAGATTCGCTCACCATCTCTCGAACGATCACGCAAAAAGTGATGCGCGAGAAAGTAGCTCTGCTGTCGCAGGACGCTAAGACCGACGCGCAATTTCTCGGCGCCGAATCGATCGTCTCGCAAGGCGTGCGATCAACGATCTGTGCACCGTTGATCACGGAATCGAATGTCCACGGGGTCATTTACGCCGACAGGTTGGACCCGTTCGCCGCGTTCACGCCGGACCATCTCGAATTGATCAGCGCCGTCGCGGCCCAGACGGCGGTGACGGTGGAAACCGTGAAGGCGCACAAACGCCTCGCCCGCGAGGAAGTCGCGCGGGCGAACTACAGCCGATTCATGCCCGAGTACGTGGTGAAACAGCTGCTTCAGAATCCCGACTCGTTCCGGCTCGGCGGCGTTAATCAGACGATCACGGTGCTGTTCGCGGATATCCGCGGGTTCACAACTATTTCAGAAAACGAAAAGCCTGAAAAGGTGGTTGGCTTACTCAACCGCTATTTCTCGACGATGACGGAGATCATCTTCGCCCACGGCGGAACGCTCGATAAATACATAGGCGACGGCCTGATGGCGTTGTTCGGGGCCCCGACCGTCGGCGAGGAGGACGCGCTCAACGCCGTCAAGGCGGCGGTCACGATGCAAAAGCGATTGGCCAAGCTTAACGAGGAACTTCGAATCGAAGGTTATGGGCAGATCTCGATCGGGATCGGCCTGCACACCGGCGAAGCGACCATCGGTTATATCGGTTCCGATAAGCGGTCCGAGTACACGGCTATCGGCGATACCGTGAACCTCGCCTCGAGGCTCGAATCGAACGCCGGTGGCGGACAGATACTAATGTCGGAGGCAACCGCCGCCGCTAGCGGGAATCTAATTCCCGTTAACCAGCGCGAACCCCTCACGGTCAAAAATCGTGTTCAGCCGGTCAACGTCCTCGAAGTCAGGTGGGGCTAAAATAGGCGTTAAGGACACTTACGATTTTTCTTGTCGCGGGCTCCGCAAAAGCACTATAATCTAGTCCACCGCCCTATATGTTGAAGATCTCTTCGCTCAAAAAACTAGTCACCGATCAGATGGCGATCGATCTCGGTACGGCAAGCACCATTATCGCCGTAAAGGATCGAGGTGTGGTCCTCGACGAGCCCTCGCTGATCGCCGTGAACGAGCTGACAGAAGAGATCGTCGCCTTCGGCCAGGAAGCTGCCGACATGACAGGGCGCGAGGGCCGTGACGTTTCCGTTCAGGCACCGCTTATCGGCGGCGTCGTTGCGGATTTTGAACGCACAAAAAAGATGCTCGCCAACTTCGTCAAAAAAGCGAAGACGGGCGGTTCGAATATTTCCCTTTCGGCAATCATGAGCATGACGTCCGACGTCACGCACGTCGAACAACGTGCCCTGATCAACGCCGCCGAGGAAGCCGGCATTGGCAAGGTCTTCATGATGGAGGAGGGGCTGGCCGCCGCCTTCGGTGCGGGCGTACTCCCCACGGACAAGAGAGCTTCGGCGATCGTGGATATAGGCGCGGGCACAACCAACATCGCGATCGTCGCCAAAGGCTCCGTCGTTCATTCCGCAAGCGAGCGATTCGGCAGCAACGAGATTAATACTGTTCTCGCGACGCATCTGCGTCGGCATCGCGGCCTTCAGGTTGGCGAAGAAACTACTGAGTTATTGAAGTCGACATTTGTGTGTGCGTTTTTGCCCGACGACATCTCACGTTCGATCGACGTTCGCGGGCGCGACGTCCAAACGGGCAGCCCTGCCGCTGTGGAGATCACCACCGGCGAAGTTTATCCGGTGGTCGAGGCGGTCGTCCGCCGCATCGCGGCACTCGTGAAAGACACGCTTACCGAACTTCGCCCAGAGGTGGCCGCCGACATCTACGACCGCGGCGTTATCCTCACTGGGGGCGGAGCCTTGCTCGACGGGCTTGATCAATACATGCGTTCGTTCATCAATCTCGCCGTTTCGGTAGCCGACGAACCCCGGTACGCGACGGTCAACGGCCTCGTCAAGATGTTCGACGATCCGAAACTTCTCGAAAAAGTCACTCGCAACGAGTTGGGTGTGCTGCAAAACGCCGAGATCCCCTTTGAAGCGTAAAAAGAGGGCCGCTTAACCCGCAGCCCGTTCCATCCCGCTTTCCCCACTTGATGAATTTCCGACGGGCTCCCCGTTATCGATCCTCACCACATTGGCGAGCGAACCGAACTCCTCGGCGAACGACTCTTTCGAGGTGGTCACGAACGTTTGCGCCCTCCCCGAAAGGTATTCGAGCAACTGGCCGATCCTCCTGTAATCCAATTCGGCATCGATGTCGTCCAAAAGGAATAGCGGATATTCGCCGCGCTGTTCGAAGTATATTTCGATGTTGGCGAGCAGCAATATCAGAAGGGCGCTTCTTTGTTGGCCGGACGAGCCGTATTTCCTTATCTCGCGGCCTTCCAGCAGCACCTCCAGGTCATCGCGATGCGGGCCGATAAGCGAATGCCCAGCGGCCAACTCGGCCTGAACTCTCAGCTCCAGCCTTTCCGCGATAAGCGCCTCGTAAGCTGATAGGTCGCCTTTTCCTTCCAAGGACGACGCGTATCGGATAGCGATGTTCTCTTCGCCGAAAAGACCTTTAGCCAAGGCACCGTTCAACCTTTCGACGATGCGTAAACGTGATCTGTGGATCTTCGCCGCGAGCGTTTTCAGCTGCTCGTTCCACGGGCTGAGCGATTCGGCGACCTTTTCGATCGGCCGCTCGCGGTCGCGGGCCGATTGCAAGAGCGAATTCTTCTGTTTTATCACGCGCGCGAAATCGGCGAGCGTTTGAACGTAAGGGGGGTGGATCGCTGTGATCGATTCGTCAAGAAATCGGCGGCGGTTTTCGGGGGAGCCGCGGATGATCTCAAGTTCGTCAGCGTTGAACACGACCGCGTGCAGCTCGCCCAAATATCGTTGGATCGACTCGCGCTTGCCATTAACGGAGAAGGCCTTCGTGTTGCCCTCGAGCACCACCCTCAGCTCATGATTAATTTCGTCGGAAACGCGAATCCTGCCAACCGCGAGGGCAAGACCTTCATCGAAACGGATCGCCTCGGACAGCTTTGGTGTCCGGAACGAGCGCGTGGTCGCAAGAAGGTGGATAATTTCGAGCCAATTGGTCTTGCCTTGTCCGTTTTCACCTAGTAATATGTTCAGGCCGGTCCCGCAGACGATTCTTCCCATTAAATTGCGGAAATTCCGGGCCTCGACTTCGGTCAAAAGCATTAGATAATTTTAACACGTTCGATCAGCCCAAATCTTTAGGCTGGCGCTATGTCCGCCCGCGTGAGGATAGATCGATAAACCTTAAGTCAAATTGACCGCCCCCGAACAATTTTTCTGGAGAAGAAGGAAATTAGCGATGTATTTTAAACAGAGCGTGTTGAACACTCTTTAACGCTATTAAACTTCTTGGTTCCACCCAGTAAATTTCGATGCGAATAATCTCAGTTATATTTCTCACAGTCTTTTTCTCCCTGGCTGCCGCCGCGCAGCAGAATTTGCAGGTCGGGCAGGCCGCCCCGGACTTCGCCGCCCAGACGCTGGACGGACAGACGGTCAATCTCAAGAACCTACAGGGGAAGGTCGTTGTGCTTACCTTCTGGTCCACACGCTGCGCCATCTGCCATAGCGAGATTCCGAAACTGAATCAAGTGGTTGAGCGTTACAAGGGCCAGGACGTTGTGTTCCTCGCGCTGACGATGGAGAACGAGGCGAAGGTGAATCCGTATCTCAAAAAGAACCCTTTCAACTACACTATCCTTACTAACGGATTTGGCGTCGTGCTTAAGTACGCGAATATGACAAAGGACGGTGCGATCGCGATGGGGTTCCCTTCATACTTCCTTATCAGCAAACAAGGAACGATCGGGCTCAAGGCCGAAGGCTGGGATAAGGCACAGAACGTCGACAGCCAGATATCCCGGCTTCTCTCCGAATGATTTCCGAAAAAGTTGATACTCCGCTTTCTCCTCGATCAGCATAGCCGGTCGGGGAGTTTTTAATGCATGGGCAATATCCTAATTTTGTGATGCGAGGGGGTTCGCGGTCTTGGAGCGGAAAGATTTATTGACCCCGGCGACTCGTTTTAGGCGAAGCACTTAAACTCTTCTATTGGGAAAAACCAAAATTCCAAGACGGCTGCAACTACGACAATCGCAAAGGCGAGCAGAACAATAGCAGATTTGACTAAATACGGATGCATCGCGTCAGAATTATGCATCTATACTGAATCAGGATAGCCCCCATATGTCAGAATAAGTTGAGATACCTGGACGTTTTAGCTATAGTTTTCTACTTGGTAGTGGAATTCCTCGGTCACGGAGAGGTAGCCTAATTGGTAAGGCAGTAGTCTTGAAAACTACCGCGGGTAACCGCTTGCAGGTTCGAGTCCTGTCCTCTCCGCCACTTTGATTTGTGATTTCGGATTTCGTATCGCAAATCATCATTTCATAGAAACCCCCAGCGTAGTTCAATACTTGATTTCTTTGCCGATATTAGTATAGCCTTGTCGCACTGAATGAATGTTCATTCACAAGGATTTTTTGGATAAGTTTTCTAGTTGATTAGCTAGATCCCGAAATCCGCAATTGAAGTATGGCTCGCGGCTCAAGAACAAACGGCGCGGTTAAAGCGGTTGTCATGGACAAGCGTGAGGCGATATTGCGCGCCGGGGTTCGCGTCTTCGCGGCCAAAGGGTTCTTCAACTCGAAAGTCGCGGACATCGCACGCGAGGCGGGTATCGCGGACGGGACCGTGTACCTCTATTTCAAGAGCAAAGACGAGATACTCCATTCGATCTTCGACCGCGCGATGACGGACTTCATCGAAGAGGGGAAACGAGAGCTCGAGACACTTTCCGACCCGGTCGAAAAGCTCAAACGCATCGCTCATCTGCACTTGGAACGCCTAAGTTCCGACCGGGAGCTCGCGATCGTCTTCCAGGTGGAGCTTCGCGGTTCGACGAAATTCATGCAGGAGTTTTCCGCTGCGGGTTTTGCGGAGTATCTGGACATCATCAAAAGCACGATCGCGCATGGACAAAAGAACGGTATTCTCCGATCGGATGTGAAGGCGGTCGTGTGTGCCAAGATCTTTTACGGTTCCCTTGACGAAATGGTGACCAACTGGATACTTTCGCCGAACCGTTACCCGCTGCCGCCGATGGCGGACGAGGTGCTGAAGATTTTTTTAAGGGGGATGACGGCCAAGTGATCGAGACCCGCCCCGAGAATGTCGTCGCGACGCGGACCGAGATCGGCCGCGGCACGCCTCTCTTGCCGGACGAACCCGCGACCCTCCCCGAGCTTTTCGTCAGATCCTTGGAAAAACATCACCTGCCGGACGCGTTGAATTACAAACGCGACGGCCGCTGGAACCGGATCTCGTCGGAGGAGTTCGTCCGCCGGGCTGGGGATATCGCGCTGGGGCTTTATTCGCTGGGAGTGCGGCACGGGGATCGGGCGGCGATCATGGCCGCCAATTCGCCCGAATGGACGCTCGCCGATGCGGGCTGCCAATTCGCCGGTGTTCTTGATGTGCCGATCTATACGACGCTCGCACCGAGGTCGGTGCAGTACATCCTCGACGATTCTGAGACTCGCGTACTTTTCATCGAGGATCGTGAAATGTACGAGCGTGTGTGCGGGGAGCTTCGCGACTGCAGATCGGTCGAGAAGTTGATCTTCTTCGACAAAGAGGGGGTAGCCGCCGAAAATGCGATCTCCCTTGAGGAATTGGAATCGCTCGGCGGCGAACTGCGGGAAACGAAGCCCGAGCTCTTGGAGGAGATATCTTCAGTCGTTCAGCCGTCGGATGTCGCGACGTTGATCTACACCAGCGGCACCACGGGCGAGCCTAAGGGCGTGATGTTGACGCACAGCAATATCATCTCGAATGTGATCGATTGCGGGGAAAAGTACACTTTCGGCTACCACGACGTGCCGCTTTCCGTTCTGCCGCTCTCGCACATTTTCGAACGCTCGGCGATGTATCTCTATTTCCTCAACGGGATGTCGGTGCACTACGCCGAATCGATCGAGAAGGTGCCCGACAACCTGCGCGAGGTGAAACCGACGATCTTTATCGGGGTGCCGCGGATTTTCGAAAAGGTTTACGCCAAGGCGAAGCTCCAGGCGGCACAGAGCGGCGGGCTGAAGGAAAAGATATTCGACTGGGCGATCGAGGTGGCGAAGGCTTACGCCCTGAGGAATGAGAAACGTGAAGCGATCGGTTTCGACCTAAAGCTGAAGCACGCTCTCGCCGATCGCCTGGTTTACAGCAAGCTTCGAGATTTTTTCGGCGGGCAGCTCCGTTACTGCATCACGGGCGGGGCGGCGTTGCCGGATGAGATCTTCCTGATCTTCACGGGGGCGGGTATTTCGATCATGCAGGGTTACGGATTGACGGAAACTTCACCTGTGATCACCTCTAGCAACCCAATCGATCTGAAGCTCGGGACAGTAGGGCGGCCCATCCGAAACATGAAGGTGCGCATCGCCGAAGACGGTGAGGTCGAGGCGTTCGGGCCGGGCGTGATGCTCGGATATTACAACAAAGAGCAGGCGACCCGCGACGCCTTCACAGAGGACGGCTGGTTTCGCACCGGCGACATCGGCGAAATCGATCAAGAGGGTTTCCTGAAGATCACGGACCGGAAAAAGGAACTCTTTAAAACTTCGGGCGGGAAATATATCGCCCCGTCGCCGATCGAGCAGATGATCCGTTCATCGAGCTTCGTCAGCCAGGCTGTTCTGGTCGGCAACGAGCGCAAATTTGCGGCGGCGCTCATCGTACCCAATTTCGAGATGCTCGATTCTTACGCCAAACACAAGGGTTTCGACCGGATGTCGCCGGATCGATATTGCAGCGACGATAGAATAATCGATCTGTTCCGGCGGCAGGTGGACGCGGCGACCGGGGGGCTCGCTAAATTCGAAACGGTCAAAAAGATCGCGTTGCTGGACAAGGAACTTTCCGTCGAGGGCGGCGAGCTTACGCCCACGATGAAGATCAAGAGACGCGTCATCGATTCGAAGTACAAGGAACTGATCGATCGGCTCTATTCCGAAGAAAACTGAAAAAACCCGCGATCCAACCGGTCCGCGGGTTTTTTCAGTTTAGCTGAAATCTAAAGAATAGGAATCGGTACTCGATTCGGAAGGCCCACTAGTGTGTCGTAAAGAATATCCGTAAAGGATTTCTTCGCTTTATCCACCTCGACGATGTCGAAGGGTTGCAGCATTATGTCCTTCTCGATGCCTTTCCTTATCTGATCGTAGTTGACCGCGAGAACTTCAGGCTTCGGCATCCCCGCTTTCTTTCGATAGATGCGGACGTTCTTGGTTTTCGCCTCTTTGCTGATGCCGCTCGCCATCGCGATCGCCTGTGTCAAAGGCAGCCCGCCCTCAGGCATATCGATCTCGCCCGGCTTTATCACTTCCCCAACAACATAGACCGGCGAAGCTTTTGGAATGATAATAATGTCGCCGGGGAATATTTCGGGATTGGCGTCGCTGTTCCCCAGGCGAAGTGCTGCGAGGCTGTACATCTTTGAGGGGACACCGATCGCGCTGTCGTTCGAGGCGGTCCATCCGCTCATTTCGGAAGGCGATGCACACATAGGCGGGCGGGTTCGAAAGACCTGTACCATACCGCCGTTCTTCGCGCTTGGCCCGCCGGCGGCGGAAAGTACCTCGAGCAAATAAACGCGACGCGTCAGGACGAACTGTTCCTGCTTCTGAACTTCGCCGAAAACGCTGACCGGCGGGCGGCTATCCCTTTTGGTAACGCGGAGCGAGATCTGCGGGCTGCGTAGATACCTGGACCAAGCTTTCTCCACCGCCGATTGAAGGTCCCGTTCCGTTTTGCATTTTGCAGGAATAGGCGCGTCGGAAAAAGGAATAACGATCATCCCGTCCTCGTCGACGGTCAACGCGTCCACGTCGAACGTAGGTTCGCCGATGGCCTTGATGCTGAGCACATCGCCTGGGCCGATCAAATAACCTTTGCCGGCGTACGAATCGCCCGAGGGCGTCTGCGCCAAAACTGAAACGCCGACGGCTGCCAGGGTGAGAAAAAGGGTAAAAAACTTGAATCGCATTACAAACCTCAAAATAAATGCCGGTGAAGGCCAAGGATAACCCACAAACGCTTTGGATTCAATCTTTTGTTGGTTTGGTTGCAGCCTAACGCCCGATTACATCAAAATGGATAAATAATGGAACAAACGCGATCAAAGAGAAGCAGGATCTCCGCAAAAGCGGCGTCGTTCACGGAATCGGTGATCCGCGAGATGAGCCGGGAGGCGGCGAAGTATGGGGCGGTGAATCTGGGGCAGGGGTTCCCGGACTGGGCGGCGCCGGAGGACATCAAGCAAAAGGCGATCGAGGCTATCTCCGCCGATCATAATCAATACGCGGTGACGTGGGGCGTGAAGGAATTTCGCGACGCGATCGCCGAGAAGACGAAGTGGTTTCTCGGGATGGAGATCGATCCGGAATCGGAGATCACGGTCACCTGCGGCTCCACGGAGGGGATGATCGCGGCTGCGCTGGCGACGATTGACCCGGGCGACGAGGTTGTAGTGTTCGACCCATATTACGAAAACTACATGCCGGACACCATCATCTCCGGCGCGGTGCCGAGCTTCGTGCCGCTTTATCCCGGCGAGGGCGGCTTCAATTTCGATCGCGAAGAGCTGAAGGCGGCCTTCAACGAACGCACGAAGGGGATAATCATCTGCAATCCGAACAACCCCACCGGAAAGGTCTTCACACGGGAAGAATTGGAGTTCATCGCGGACCTTTGCAGGCAATACGACGCTCTTTGCTTCACCGACGAGATCTACGAGCACATAATATACACGAGCGAAGGCGGCGAGCCGCGGGCACACATTTCGATGGCGACCCTGCCGGGGATGCGCGAGCGAACGGTGGTCGTCAATTCGCTTTCAAAAACGTATTCGGTGACCGGATGGCGCGTGGGGTATTGTATCGCCCCGCCCGATATCACATCGGCGATCCGTAAGGTCCATGATTTCCTCACGGTCGGGGCCGCGAACCCGCTGCAGCATGCGGGTGCGTATGCGATGAGCCTTCCGCCGAGCTACTACGACGAGCTGCAGAAGGAATATCAGCGGAAACGGGACTTTATCATCCCGGTGCTTCGGCAGGCGGGGTTCAAATGTGACGCACCGGATGGGGCATATTACGTTATGACGGACATTTCGGATTTCGGCTTCGCCAATGATGTCGAGTTCACGAAACACCTCATCCGCGAGGTCGGCGTGGCGGTCGTCCCCGGCTCTTCGTTTTATCAGGAGCGGTCGATGGGCTCGCAGATGGTCCGTTTCTGTTTCTGCAAACGGGACGAAACGCTGGAAGCGGCGGCGGAAAAGCTGTCGAAGTTGCGTTGACGGCATGCGATTCCTGTAACCTGTCGATCCTGAAAACGTCCTTATCTTTAAGGGCGTTTTTTGCTCTTTTGGTGTGGTGTGCTTTTGGCGAATAGATCGTTTTGAGCTGTTTTTGCATGCATGCAACCCGTTCCGACCCGCAATGCAACAAAGATTTTGATAACACAATTGATCATTCATTGGAGGTTATATGGTAAGCAAATTATTAACTTTGGCCTTTGTTTTCGTGCTAAGCGGCATAACGATCGCCGCGCAAACTCCGGCACCGGCGCCTAAAGCCGAGACGCGGGGGTTCTCGTTCTCTTTTGACGGGGACGGCGGATATCTCGGCGTCCAGACCGAAGAGGTGACGCGAGAGAATCTCGGCAAGTTCAACCTTCGCGAGGTGCGCGGGGTAGGGATCGTTAAGGTGCAGGAAGGTTCGCCCGCACAGGCGAGCGGCATCCAGGACGGCGACGTGATCGTCAAGGTGAACGGCGACGACATCACCAGTTCACGTAAGCTGACCCGATTGATCAGCGAGATCTCGCCCGACCACACGGCTCGCCTCACGGTTCTTCGGAACGGCAGCGAACGCGAGATAAATGTTACCTTGGGCAAGCGCCCGACGCCGAAATTCGGTGAGGGTTCCTTCTCGTTCCCCGAAGTTTTCGAAAAATTCGACATGCCCGAGCTTAAAAACCTGCCCCGGATGGAATCGTTCCCGGCTGTTCCCGGAACCCCCGGCACACCGCACGTTTTCTCATTCGGGATCCATCGCCAGATCGGCGTGGGGGTGACCCCATTGACCAAGCAGCTAGGCGACCATTTCGGCGTCACGAACGGGGCCCTGGTTAACTCGGTCAATGAAAATTCTCCAGCCGCTAAGGCGGGGCTGAAAGCCGGAGACATTATCACGGAGATCGACGGCAAAGCGGTTAAGGGCCAATTGGATCTGATCCGGGCTATCGGCGAGAAGAAGGAAGGTGATGTATCGCTCACTTTCGTTCGCGGCGGAAATCGCCAGACCGTGCGTGTGACGCCGGAAGAAATGAAGGGCGGCTTTTTCGAGCACTTCGAGTTCGAAGGAACTCCCGTGACGCCGGGCACACCGCAGCAGCCAGGATTGTTCAAAATGGAGCAGCCGGGCGCTCCGGTTCCGCTCAATCAGCTTTGGATGCCGGGTCGAGTGATCTAGAAATTCTTTAGAACAGACAAAAGGTAATTGGGGTTTGTGAACCAACTCCAATTACCTTTTGTTTCGTAGACCTATTGCCGGGCGTTTCTGCGGATCGCGTCCTTGGCCAATTCGTTCGCCTGGCTGCTGTGGTCGCGGGCCTGCTCCATTAGTTCGCGGTATTTGTCGCTCCGCTCATCGAACTCGTTTTTCACCCTCGCCCTCAGTGCTTCGTTTTTGGGATCGTAATTGTCGCGGAGCGCTCGCGCGGCTTGTCGATACTGTTCGAACGCGTCGACCTGTTTTTGCAGGGCCGTTTCCTTCAAGCGCAGATACTCTTTGTAATCCGAGTTTATTTCCATATCTTGCGCCTGTTGTATCTTTTCGATCGCGGATCGGGCGTAGTTCATCCCGTCCACGATAATGTAATTCACGTCGTCCGAAATCTTCTTGACCTGTTCGGCGTCGTAAGCCTCGAGAGCTTTTTTCAGCAGCGATCGCTTCCCTTCTTTTTCAAGGTCGCCTTCGTTCTCGTTATAAAGTTCCTTGATCTTAGTTAGATCCTGGTTCGCCTCCTGAATGAGCTTCGCGGCGGCGGCGGTTTCGTCCTTTGGGCCGAAGAGCCCGCACGAAGAAGCGATCGTCAAGGCGAGGGCGATAAACGACACGCGAAAGATCAGTCCAAATTGTGAGACCGTAGATCTCATTGAAAAATCAGGTTACCTCTAAATTTCGATTGCCGCGGCGCCGCCATATGAACCCATCAAGAATATAATGCGTCAGTTGCGGAACCGCCAACAGCGGAACGAGCCACATCTTCCATTCGGTCCAATCCCAGTTCGTGCCGAACAGCCAGGTGCGCTCGTGCCACACGCCGCGGCTCCATAATAATTCTTCGACGTATGCGAAGGCCCAAAGAGTGGCAAGAAAGATGAACCAGTGGTCAGAAAGCGTGCGGTAAACGCGGCCCGTAGATTCCCGCCGCGACTTTGCGTAAAACCAGATCAACGCGAAATACGGAACGCCGTGGATGATTACGTTGGTGACGGTGAACGCGTAATCGGAATTGAACGCCACGATGCCGACATACCAGCAGATTGCCGTGGTCGCGACGACGATGTCCTTGCCGGGATTGAGGAAGCCTTCCTTCTTGTATAGATAGATCGACTTCGCAAAATACACCGCTAAGGCGAGGACATAAACTGGAAACAGTATCGTTTCGACAAGGGCGGGAAGTACGAAAAAATCGTTGGCCACGAACCAATTGAAGTTGCGCGGCAGCGATGTCATCCAAAACGCCAACGGGTAAATGGTCGCAAGATAAACGGCCGCGGCATCGATCCACCACGTCCAGTTTTCTGTCTCTCCCAATTTCCGCCGGTAGAGCGCAACCCAGCCGTATTGCTGCCGCACGAAATGAAAAACCGCGACCATCGCCAGCACTCTCCAAAACGTCAGTTCCCCTTCCGAGTAAAGCGCCACGCCGACCGCGTATCCGAAAGCCGGCACAAGTAGATACAGCCAAAACCGTCGCTTGAATTCCTCCGCATCGAAATAAACGCGAAAGCTGGTAGACCAAACATGCGCAACATCAATCAGTAGAACTGCGGAGATCCACGTCCAGTCGGGCGAATCGTCGTTCAGGATGCCAAGTTGCCAGCCTACGGCGAGAAGCAGCAGAGATGCGACAGAGCTTCCGACGAACACCGAGAGATCGATGTTGCGGGAAAAGAGCCATAAAGTATTCTTATTCGACCGCTCCATTAATCAGTAGGATTACTAAGGACTGACTCCTGATATTTTTCGATGGTGAAATTCCGACAAACGAATTCGTAACAAGGCCCGCTATCGAAATATAGGCGGAGATGTTTTAATCCTGGCGGTGTCCCTCCGCTTTCGTTCAGATTGCGAATGATCGCGTCAAGCCACTTCGACTTGCCCATATCGGTCAACCTGTCATAGGTGTCAATCATATCGATCCACACAGCCCTATAGTATGTACACTGAAAGGCTTCCACTCCTTCGAAGAGTAGCTTCTCAACAATAACTAGTTCCGGATTATTATCGGCTTCGTTCGAGTAGGTTAACGAACAAAACCGACCGAGCAAGACCCCGAATTTCGGTTCTTTTACAAGAGCGGTAGACGCGACAGGAAGTGTGTAAACAATCTTCGACATTAACAAACTAACGATCCATCTTATTCGCGGCCCGCAGCCCGTGGTAAAACGCCTCTTCGAACAACGCGATACCACTAAGGTCAGTGTGGGCAAAATGAATATTGCGGTACGGCTTCATCGCCTTTTCTCGTTCGTCGCCGAAGATGAAACCCGGGCGTGGGCTGATCATCGCGTGGCCCCAGCGCATTATATCTACCCGCGTGGTGAGATCGTAAATTTCCGGGTGGGCGCGGGCGATGTCGGTGAGACAGACGTCGGCGAGATCGCGCCATTCGTAATTGAACAGCTTAGTTCGGC
>Ga0307413_10000087_pt1 | contig 22914 bp, 17 predicted proteins | sample DK1Ometagenome_3_FD_203714 | JGI IMG/M metagenome (GOLD analysis project Ga0307413, IMG submission 203714) | Maize rhizosphere microbial communities from greenhouse at UC Davis, California, United States - DK15-O-2 | ecosystem: Host-associated > Plants > Roots > Rhizosphere > Soil | place: USA... | reverse complement strand
TGGCATTTAACAGCTTAGACCAGTTTACGCCCGAAATTCCTTTATATAAAGCCTGTTCGTTATTTGCTCTAAAAGAGTAAATTGGTTTTAAAACCTTAAGTGCAGTTCGCAGCGATAAATTGGCTTTGTACATAAAACCTTTATCGCCTTTAAAGCTCACCATTCTTACCCCTTTCTCAACATCCTGCGCACCAAGATCACGCAATTCTTTTTCTAATATTTCCTCAAAACCAAAAAAACATTTGGCTATCATTCTAAAATTTTCTTCCATCTTTATTTTTGTTTAAAAAAAACTCCGATCGCATACACACATCTGATTATTCAGGTATCGTCACGAAATAGTTATTTTTCGGCAAAAATACACTAAATTTGCCGGACTTTGAATTAATTGAAATAGAATAAATGTCTGAAGCACCAAACTCATCAACACCAAATCAGGAGCGTAACACCGAAAACTGGTTTACATCATGGTTTGATACTCCGTATTATCACATTCTTTATAAAGACCGAAATTACAGAGAAGCGCAGATTTTTATGGATAATCTAACGCATTATTTAAACCTGCCTGAAAAAGCAAAAGTCCTTGATTTAGCTTGCGGAAAAGGGCGTCATTCTATTTATTTAAACCAACTAGGTTTTAATGTTTTAGGAGCAGATTTATCTGAAAACAGTATTGCCGAAGCCAATAAAAACAGCAACGAAACCCTTCATTTTAAAGTGCATGATATGCGCGAACCTTTTGAAGAAAAATTCGATGCTATTTTTAATCTGTTTACAAGTTTTGGCTATTTCGAAAGCGACGATGACAATCTTACGACCTTAAAAGCCATTAAAGAAAGTTTATCAGAATATGGTTTTGCAGTAATTGATTTCATGAATGTGAATCAGGTAATTGAAACCTTGGTGCCGGAAGAAACTAAAACAGTTGACGGAATCGATTTTAAAATAAAAAGATATGTTCAGGACGGTCATATTTTTAAGGAAATAGATTTTGAAGATCAAGGCAGAAAATACCATTTTACCGAAAAAGTAAAAGCTTTAACCCTAAAAGATTTTGAAGAATTAATGGCCGAAGCCGGCATTTTTCTATTAGATATTTTTGGAGATTACAAACTCAAAAAATTCCACAAAACCGAAAGCGAACGATTAATCATGATTTTTAAGTAGGTTTAATTGTTTAACTGTTAATTTGTTTAATCGTTTTAAGCAAAGTAACAAAACCGATTAAACGATTTAAACAAAAAAACGATTAAACAAAATAATGAACTATCTTTTACCCTTATTTTCTGTACTCCTGGGCTATGCTGTGGCTTTGTTTTTAAAACCAAAAAACAAAACCAATCTAAAACTATTATTGGCATTTAGTGGTTCATTTTTATTATCGTTAACCGTAATGCATTTATTGCCTGAAGTTTACGAATCTCATAATCACAATATTGGTTTATTTATTATGGTCGGAATTTTATTTCAGATCATTTTGGAGTTTTTCTCAAAAGGTGCCGAACACGGACACGTTCACGGGCATGCGCAAATGTCACAAATTCCGTGGCTATTATTTATTAGTTTGTGTGTTCATGCTTTTCTTGAAGGTTTTCCGGTAAGCCATCATCATGGTTTAGCGGTTGGAATTGCAATTCATCATTTGCCAATTGCCGTAATTCTAACAACTTTTTTCATCAACGCAGGTTTAAACAAAAAAGCCATTTTTGCTTTTATGTTAACTTTCGCTATCATGACGCCGCTTGGCACAATTGCTTCAGAATATTTATCTTTTTTAAATCAATATTATACTGAAATTACCGCCGTTGTAATTGGTATTTTATTTCATATTTCATCGACTATTATTTTTGAAAGCAGCGAAGGACACAAATTCAATATCGCCAAAGTTTCCATGATTGTCCTGGGAATTTTACTCGCATTTCTATTATAATTAGGGCGTGACCAAATTTACAAAAGGCGCTATTTAGCAAACCGCTTATGTGCGCCTTTCGCAAATTCGGTCGGGCTATCCGGGCTACTTCGGTAGCTTCCTCCTATCCTCACGCAAAATAAAAAAAAGAAAATTTCGTAATTTCATTTTCATAATTTAATTATCTAATTGACTCATTTTCTAATTGACTAATTATTTAGTTCTCTTCTTCTCCTCCTTATTCCCAAAATCTCTTTCCTGAACTTTTATTTTTTTGTTTCCGAAGTTATAAGTCGCAGATAATCTGAGAAATCTGTTACTTTCATTTTGACTGTAAACCTGAGTAACACCGTTTACCACAGATTTATAATCTTTTAAATAAGAAGTATTAAAAATATCATTGACAAGAAAACTTAATTGTAAATTATTTTTAAGAAAACTTTGTCTTACCGCAAGATTTAAACCTGCCATATATCCAATTTCATATAAACCTTTTTTAAACGGAGAGCTATAAAAGTATTCGACTTGCAATTTTGTTGTTTCACCAAACGAAAAAGTATTTTCTGTAGTAAAATAAAGCTGTGCGTTATTTGAAGGAACAGCATTTATATCCGAAATAAAAGTAGTTTTTGATCCTAAAAGATAAACCGAACTTTGCGTTTCGAACCAATTTGTAACTTCAGCAGCGTAACTCTCTCCAATTCCAAATGAACTTTCATTAAAATAGTTTTCTCTGCTTATAATTTGCGTATTTGTCTCTGGGTTTGACCTAAAAATAACACCATAACCATCATTTATAACATTAAAGAAAATATTGGTTCTCAAATTCTTTTTATACGAATACGTAAAATCAAAATTATTGCTAAATGAAGGTTTCAAAAAAGGATTTCCCTCAGAATAACTATTACTGTTAATATAAGTACGAAACGGATTCAATAAACCAAATCCCGGACGATTAATACGTTTCCCGTAAGTAAAATTCAGGCCGTGATTATCATTCAATTTATAATCTAAATAAAGACTAGGAAACAACTTTAAATAATTATTGGTTACTTTCTGGTTTAAAGTTCCAGAATACCCGTTTGTTTGTGTATTTTCGGCGCGTAAACCCAATTGAACACTTAATTTTTCATTGATTTTTTTATCGACATTCATATAAACTGCCTGATTATTTTCTGTGTATTCAAATACATTCGACTGATTGGGATCTAACACCGGATTTCCTGTAATTGTATTATAGTAGAAAACATTACTATTACTTTTAATAAAACTTGCTTTTGCTCCATAAGATAAATTCATAAATGCTATTGGATGTTCCATATCAGCCTTAATACTATAATTATCAATATTTTGGTTAGAATTATTTCGCGCAGATTGATTTGTGTTTTGATATGTACCGTCTGGTGAATATGAATTTGCCGTAAAATTTTTATCGAATTTAGAATCATATGTAAAGTAATCCAGATCGATACTAAATTTTCTGCCAATAGTATCTAATTTCGAAACCAAATGCGCATTATAAGTCTGACTTCCAGAATATTTATTATTGAAACCGTTATTTACTAACAATGAATCGACCGAATTTTGATTATTGAAAATTTTAATCACCGTATTCGATTTCATATCCGGATTATATCTTTCGTTTAAATACTGAAATCCAATTGTTGTTTTATCCGAAACATCATAATCTAATGAAAAACGACCCGAAAGATTATTCTCTTTTTGTTTTGAATCATCTCGTAATTGCCAAAGTCCATTTGGATAATCGATGTCTAAATCCTCTGTACTTCTGCTATTTCCAAGACGGGCATTTAAGCTGGCAGCAAATCTGAATTTGTTTTTATTGTAAAAAAAACTATTTCTAAGCGTGTAAATTCCGTACGTATTTTGATCGTAAGACATAATAGAAGTGTTTTTCCAGGAATCATGAATTCCTTTTTTCATAATAATATTAATGATTCCGCCAGAGCCGTTTGCCTCATATTTTGCCGGTGGATTTGCAATGATTTCGATACTTTTAATATCACTTGCCGAAATTGATTTCAAAAAATTATTCAATTCTTCACCAGATAATTCGATCATTCTTCCGCCTATCATTACTCTCGACGCGCCTTTTCCTAATATATTTATGGCACTGCTTTGTACCACAACGCCAGGCGCCGTATTTATCGCAGTTAATGCGTCTCCGCCCCCAGTCGAAATATTATTTTCGACATTATAAACCACACGATCTATTTTTTGTTCGACAATATTCTTTTGGGTTTTAATGACAACTTCATTCAAATTCGTTGCGCTTTCTTTTAAAGAAATAATTCCCAAATCTAAATCACCTTCTACTGAAATTTTTCTTTGAAAATCTGTAAATCCTAAAAGACTTATTTCTATTTTATAAGAACCTTTTTTGATATTGATTTCAAAAGTTCCGTCTTGTTTTGTTGTAATTCCGTCAATAATTTTTCCTTCTGCATTTAGTATTGAAACATCTGCCCATTCCAGCGGATTTGATGAATTCGTTACTTTTCCTTTTAATGTAAATGTTGATTGTGCCAAACAAAATAAAGGCAATAATAAAAAGATTAGGAGGTTTGCTTTTTTCATGATTTCTAATTTTAAACTTGTTTCGATTAATTTGAAGCAAAGTTGCCTTAGAAATTTTCCAGATTCGACCGACAAAAAAAAGTCGAACCATTTTCCTGAGAGGAAATTGGTTCGACTTTATTGGGTATGGCGTTCGACTTTTTACAAAACCCTTATTTTCAATTGTTTCTATACTCAGTTGGTGTAAGTCTTGTATATTTTTTAAATGAAGTATTAAAAGATGATTTCGAATTAAAACCTACTTCGTATAATATTTCCAAAATGGTTAAATTATTTTTTGACTTATCTTTTAAAATATTCATTGCTTTTTGAATGCGATATTCGTTTACAAAATCAAAAAAATGCTGATCCATATGATGATTAATCAAAACCGATAAATCACGAACGGGAATGTTTATTTGATTGGCCAATTCCTGAATCGTAAGCGAAGGATCCAGATAAGGTTTTTGATCAGCCATATATTGTTTTAACAGTAAAATTTGATCTGTAATTTCATCGTTTTGATTATCTTTTTCAAAAGTTTTATTTTCTTCTTTAGGAAGAATGTCTTTCGTTAATTGCAATTTAGAATTAATTCCTCTAAAAAGTTCCGGATGATTCATTGCCTTCAAAATAAACCAGCACGTTACAAACAAAGCAACGCTTCCTACCAAAACATTTGCCCAAATAAAAGCTTCATCGAAATTGGTGTATCGCAACAAACTTTTTAAAGCTACAAGCGAATGTGCAGCAAGAAAAACCGATGTCATTTGAAAAAGCCATTTATAAGTTGAAGTACTTGGATTTGTGTAATTCTCCAGATATATTTCTCTGTATTTTTTCAAAATCAAAAAGACACTTATAATGTAAAATAAATACTGAATTTCGACTAAAACATGAAAAAAACACATTTCAGGAGATTGATCATGAAACTGAAAGAAATTCAATTTATCAATACCCGAAGCAAAATAAAACCTGGGAACAAAAACCAAATTCACTATTATAAATGGAATTGTATGAACTAAATGTTTCCATTTTAAACGGAAATCACTATAACAAACCGCTAATACATAAAGATAAAACAAAGGCATTTCAAGCAGGCAGGTTGTCCATCTAAAAATCTCCAGATCAAGATAATTACTAAGATAATCGTAAACGAAAAATCCGCTGAGATCGACTGCCGTTAAAATAAAAAAACATGCAAATAACCGGTTTGCTAATTTATTTTCTGTTTTTACAGTTAATAAAAAGAAAGATAATAACAGGGAAACAAAAACTGCCATCCATGCAATACCATTCAAAAAACTTAATTTATCCATTTGTCTTTTATATTTAACAAATATAATATTTTAGTTCGTTCAGCAAGGTTTTGAAAAAGTATTCATAGAAAGAAAAGTCACTGAAAAAGTTTAAAATCGTGATGAGTTTACTTTCTAATTTTTTCCAATTTGCCATAAAAAAGTTTAATTTTGGAGGATAACTATTTCCACAAAAAATGACATTTACTAAAACCACAGAACAAGCATCAAAATACGAGCATTTAGAAAAAATGTCGGTTCATGAATTGCTAACGAATATCAATAACGAAGATAAAACCGTTCCTAATGCAGTTGAAAAAGCGATTCCGCAAATTGAAGCTTTAGTGGCTCAGGTTGTTGCTAAATTAAAACTGGGCGGACGAATATTTTACATCGGCGCCGGAACTTCTGGACGTTTGGGCGTTGTTGATGCATCAGAATGTCCTCCAACTTTTGGTGTTCCGTTTGATTTGGTAAACGGAATTATTGCCGGTGGTGACACTGCCATTCGTCGTGCCGTAGAAAATGCCGAAGACAATGCCACTCAAGCCTGGATTGATTTGCAGGCGAATAATATTGGCGCAAATGATGTCGTTATCGGGATTGCTGCTTCTGGAACTACTCCGTACGTTATTGGCGGTTTAGAAACTTGTAATCAAAACAATATCCTTACGGGATGTATTACAAATAATGCGGGAAGTCCGCTGGCTTTAACGGCTCAGTTTCCTGTTGAAGTTGTTGTTGGTCCCGAATTCGTTACCGGAAGTTCGAGAATGAAAGCCGGAACTGCTCAGAAATTAGTTTTAAACATGATTTCGACTGCAGCCATGATTCAGCTTGGAAAAGTGAAAGGAAATAAAATGGTCGATATGCAATTGAGTAATATCAAATTGGTCGATCGCGGCGTAAAAATGATTATGGGAGAAATTCCGGTCTCGTATGAAGAAGGATCAGAATTATTGAAAAAATATGGCAGCGTTAGGAATGCTGTTGATAATTATAATAAGTAAAAAGGTTTTTAGTAAAATGTGAGATGTGTTTAACTGCATAATTTTTACCGCAATGACCGAAAAGTTGAGTGTCGATCTTTGTCAAAGTTTAAAACTTTGACAAAGATTTCGCAAAGTGAAACCTGAAACTAAAAAAACCTGAAACCTGAAACAAAAAAATGGCAGCAAATAAAGAACTTCTTGGAAAAGGAATTAAATATTTAACTGGATCTTTACCGTTATTATTTATTGGACCTTCCTTAATATATAATGCTTTTATGAATCAGCATACAAACTGGCATTATCTGGTTTTAGGAATTGGAATTGTGGCTTGTTTAAGTGCTATGTTTTTAATTTTTTATGGATTGAAAATTATTATGAAAAGTTTGTTTAATGACTAATTTTCCATATCAGTAAACCTGACAGGTTTTAAAAACCTGTCAGGTTTATCGCTACTACAATTTCAAATATTATAATTACCAGATACAAATGGAAAGCCTAATTCACATTCAGAAAACATTCGAAAAAGTCGTATACATTGACAAAAAAATAAACAATCGGGAGTTTGAAGATTGTGTATTTAAAAACTGTGATTTTTCTAACAGTAATTTTGCTTACAATACTTTTTTAGATTGCGAATTTATCGATTGCAATTTGTCTATGACAAGTTTATTCAGCACGAGTTTGAAAAATGTGACTTTCAAAAATTGTAAACTTCTTGGAATCGCTTTTAACGAATGTGATGATTTTTTATTCCAGGTTTATTTTGAAGAATGCACTTTGGATTATGCCATTTTTTCGAATAAAAAAATGCCTAAAACCAACTTTATAAATTGTTCGGTTAGAGAAGTAACTTTCATTGGAACCAATTTAACCAGTTCGGTTTTTGATAATTGTAATCTGGAAGGTGCTATTTTTAATGATACACAATTGGCTGCAGTAAATTTTAAAACTGCCTATAATTATAAAATAGATCCGGAATTTAATCCGATGAGAAAAGCACAATTTTCGAATGATGGAATTGTGGGACTTTTGGATAAATATGATATTAAAATTGTGTAAAAATATGCCACGAATTTCACGAATTTACACTAATTTTTTAATCCAAAAAATAATTCAAATTAGTGAAATTCGTGGCAAAAACTCCCAATTATATAATTATGGAAGCAACTGAATCCTATTTAGAAAGCATTAAAAAGCAATTTTTGTATTATAAAATGTTGGGCGAAAAATCCATCGATCAATTAGAACCGCAACAGCTTTTTGTTTCCTTAAACGAAGACACCAATAGTATTGCAACAATTATAAAACACATTTCCGGTAATATGTTATCGCGCTGGACAGACTTTTTGACTTCAGACGGTGAAAAAGAATGGCGCAATCGTGATGCTGAATTTGAAAATGATTTACAATCGAAAGAAGAAGTTCTTGAGATTTGGAACAAAGGCTGGGATTGTTTTCTTGGTGCCTTAAACGGTTTAAACCCCGAACAGCTTTCGGATATTATTTATATTCGAAATGAAGGTCATACCGTTATTGAAGCCATAAATCGTCAATTGGCTCATTATCCTTATCATGTGGGGCAAATTGTTTTTTATGCCAAACAATTGAAAAATGGAGATTGGAATAGCTTATCAATTCCGAAAAATAAATCAGGAAATTACAATGCTGAAAAGTTTGCCAAAGAAAAAGAAATCAAGAACTTTACCGATGATGAATTGAAACGATTTTAGATTTTAGAATTCAGATTTTAGATTAACTTCTAACATTTAACCTTTAACTTTTACTTCCAGACAGCTCCTAAAAAAACAACTTATTTTTAAAATGAAAAAAATTATATTCCTTTTACCGTTAGTCACATTATTCTCCTGTTATAACGCAGAACACAATTGCAAAGATTTTAAAACCGGAAAATTCAAATTTGAGTTTGAAGTAAATGGCGTTAAAAAAACAACTGTTTTTGAGCGTAAAGACAATATTGAAATTGAGACTTTTGAAGGAAAAACAGATACATCAACAATTCGCTGGGTAAGTGATTGTGAGTATGTTTTGCAGAAAAAACACCCAAAAAACATGGCAGAGGAAAAAGCAATCAGTATGAAGATTTTAAATACTTCTAAAGATTCATATACTTTTGAATTTGGAATGGTGGGTTCTGAAGAAAAACAACGCGGAAAGGTTTATAAAATTGATTAAATAAACAGTTACTTCTGCCACAAAGGCACAAAGGCGCAAAGTTTTATTCCTCATTTTATGTCATCCCCAGGAACTAGGGATAACAAACTGTGTGCTCACTAGCTAATACAAATTGAGAACTATTTTTTAATTCGTATTTGGGCAAATTTGTGAAATTCGCGACAAAAAGAAAAAACTTTATTCGTGTTTCTTTTACATTTCTATTTTAAATGTTAAATTACAACTCAAATCTTACACATGAAAAACACGATTTCACATAGAGTTGCCGACTTTTTAAAAGATTATCCACCGTTTAATTTTATGCATCAAAAGGATCTTGAAAAATTATCTGAGCAAATTTCTATTGTTTACAAAGATAAAGATGCTGTTATTTTTGCAGAAAATGATAAAACGCACGATTCTTTTTATGTGGTTCATAAAGGGGCAATTGCGCTTAAAAAAAGTTCTAAAAACAATGTTTTGGACATGTGTGATGAAGGTGATATTTTTGGCTTGCGTCCGCTTTTGGCACAGGAAAATTATATTATGGAAGCTGTTGCTCATGAAGAAAGTATTCTTTATGCGATTCCAATTGCTGTTTTTAAACCTTATGCGCTGGAGAACAGAAATGTTGGTAATTTCCTGATTGAAAGTTACGCCTCCAATACCCGCAATCCTTATTCGGATATTCATAAGGATAAATTATACGGCGACGATTTAGGAAATGACAATTTACATTCTACAAAAGATTCTTTCGATTTACAGCCTATAAAATATTCGAAGAAAATTGTGACTTGCAGTCCGTCGACAACGGCGAGGGATATTGCAAAAATTATGAATAAGAAAAAAGTCGGGGCAATTTTGATTGTTGATGAAATGCTTCCAATTGGTATTATAACCGATAAAGATTTGCGTAATAAGATTGTTACCGGCGATTATTCGATCCTGACTACGGCCGAAACGATTATGACAAAGCCAGTTGTGACATATCCTAAAAAAATGACGGTTACAGAGGCTCAAATGGCAATGATGAAAAGCAACATCAACTATTTATGCCTTACAAAAGACGGAACTGTAAATACGAAAGCGGTTGGTATTTTATCTAAACATGATGTGATGGTGGCGTTGGGCAATAATCCTGCTGTTTTGATAAAAGCTTTAAAAAGAGCTAAAAAAGCAAAGGAAATTAAACCCATTCGTGCCAGAATCATGCAATTGCTTCAGGGATATTTAGATCAAAATATTCCGATGACATTGATTTCTAAAATCATAACTGAATTGAATGAAGCCTGTACAACGCGCGTTATAGAAATTTGTATTGAAAAAATGAGCAGTCCCCCACCGGTAAAATTTGCATGGCTGGCACTTGGAAGCCAAGGGAGAAGCGAGCAAATGCTACATACGGATCAGGATAATGCTATTGTTTATGAAAATGTTTCGGAAGTTTTTAGGGATGAAACAAAAGTCTATTTTTTAAAATTTGCCGCTCTTGTTAATAAAGGTCTTTTTGATATTGGCTACGATTATTGCCCTGCAGAAATGATGGCCTCAAATCCAAAATGGTGTTTGAGTCTAGATGAATGGAAGACTCAGGTGCATCATTGGATTACAAATCCGGGAAAAAATGAGGTTTTATTATCTTTTATTTTCTTTGATTATAGTGTAACTTATGGTGATACAGAACTTACTAATGAACTTTCTGATTTTATTTTTGAAAATGTAAAAGCAAACCCTATTTTTTATGTTCACTTAGTAAGCGGCGCTTTACAGAGTCCTTCACCTACGGGCTTTTTCAGGCAATTTCTGGTAGAACAAGACGGTGCAAATAAGGATAATTTTGATATCAAAAGACGCGCTTTAATGCCGCTTACTGATGCTGCACGTGTCCTGATTTTATCGCACTCCGTAAAATCGATCAGCAATACTGCCGAACGTTTTGAAAAATTGGCCGAACTGGAACCCAACAATAGGGAGTTGTATTTATCGTGTTCTTATTCATTTAAAGCGTTATTGAAATTTAGAACCAAACAAGGACTTTTACATAATGATTCGGGCCAATTTATAGCGTTGGAATCTTTATCAAAAATGGAAAAAATAAAACTCAAAAGGACTTTTAAAACAATCAAGGAACTTCAGGAATTGATTAGTGTTAGATTTAATGTTTCAAATGTCGTATAAATATGAGCTTATTTAATTTTTGGAAGAAAGAAGATAATTTATTTGATGAAAATATCAGTATCGAAGAAACGAGATTTGTTGTTTTAGATACAGAAACTACAGGCTTTGATTATGATAATGACAGAATACTTTGCATTGGCGCCTTAGTTTTGCAAAATAATATGATATCGATTCAGGATAGTTTCGAAGTTTACATTCAACAAGATCATTACGATAAATCGACTGCGCAGATTCACGGTATTTTGAAAGATTTCGTCTTAAAACGTCCAAATGAATTAGAAGCTTTGCAGCAATTTTTGACTTATTTAGGCGATTCAATTATTATCGCACACCATACTATTTTTGATGTTACAATGATTAATAAAGCACTGGAAAGAAATGGCTTAGCACCTTTAACAAACAAAACTTTAGATACGGCACATTTGTATAAAAAGACTTTAATTAAATCGCATTTATTTGAAAGAAAGGATCATTATACCTTAGATGATCTTGCTGATAAATTTGATATTTCAAAAAAAGACAGACATACGGCTTTAGGCGACGCTTATATTACTGCCATTGCGTTTTTGAAGATTGTGAAGAAATTAAAAGAGAAAAAAGAAATTAATTTTAATCAGATTTTTAAATAATTCACATTTTTTTATGAAGCTAAAATTTACACTTAGCACAACTTATTTACGATTTAGTAATACATACCTTATTATTTATTAGCAATAAGAAAAAATTGGCATAACATTTATATTGATTTTGAAAGATAGCTTTGTTGAAAAACAAAAAACAAACTATTATGAAATTTAACTTTTTAAAATCAGTAGCATTACTGGGATTTACAGGACTTTCTGTAATTAGCTGCCAAAATGATGATTCAAAAGACTCTTCGAACGATGTCAATGCAGATATTGATTTTACATCACATTCAAAAGTTCCTGCTTTTGTTTATCCAATGACTGGTTTCGAAAATCTTAAAATCAGTACTTTAATTAGTACTACCGATGTTTTACCTGAATCGCCTGCTTTTATTTACGGCGCTCAGCCTGACGGTGCAGGATTAATGAAAAATCCAACCGGAGAAGGTTACATTATGATTACGAATCACGAAATTTTGCAATCGGTTTCACGAGTTTATCTTGATAAAACTTTTAAGCCTGTAAAAGGAGATTATCTTGTGGATGGAATTGGCGGACTAACACGTTTGTGTTCTGCAACTTTGGTAACTCCTGAGATTCATGGATTTGGCCCTATCTTTTTAACCGCCGGAGAAAGTGGTCAGGAAAGTATGGTTCACGGAATTAATCCATTGGGCTTGTCTACAGACAAAAGCAGAACCGACAGAGTTTTACCTGCTTTAGGAAAAGCAAGTATGGAAAACGCTGTTCCGTTACCAAAAGAAGCGTATCCTGGAAAAACCATTATATTAATTGGTGAAGATCAATCTTATGCAACTTCTCACGCAAGTGCTGGTCAGTTAATCATGTATATGAGCAATACTGTTGGAGATTTATCTAACGGAAAATTGTATGCTTTAAAAAGAACAGACGGAAATCAGGTAGAAACTACAATGACTTTAAACAATTCATACCCAGTTTCATTTGTAGAAATTCCAGATGCTAAAAACTTAACCGGTGCTGTAATTAATACAACTGTAAATTCATTGGGTGCAATTCGTTTTTCAAGAGTCGAAGACGTTGATTACCGAAAAGGTAGTGCTAGTAATAATAGAGAGGTTTATTTTACGGCTACAGGCCAGGCAGCTTCAAACGTTCCTGTTGATGGCTACACAATGTGGGGAAGAGTTTATAAATTAAAAATGGATGCCAATGATCCTTTAAAAGGAACATTAGAATTGGCTGTTGAAGGTGACAGTACTCCAGGAACAGGAATTATTAATCCTGATAATCTATGTGTTACAGAAAATTACGTTTACATTCAGGAAGATGGTGACAGCTATTATGCAGATGCAAAACACGATTCTTATATCTGGCAATATAATATCGCTTCAAAACAAAATAAGCCTTGGTTAAACATGAACCATAAAAGAACTGATGCAGCGTGGAATACGTTGTACAACCAAACGGGTGAAATGAGGTTTGGAAGCTGGGAATTTGGTGCAATGGAAGATATCTCAGAGATTATTGGTGTTCCGGATACTTTTACGGTCAATATTCATCCTCATACCTGGCAAAGCGATGCATTTAAAAATGCAGATGGTTCAGGAATCAATACAAATAAAGAAGGCGGTCAGACTGTGATTATCAGAAACGTACAGCGTTAATTTTTTTAATCTAAATAATTCAACCCTTATTTTAAAAATAAGGGTTGTTTTCTTTTATAGTAATATTATGAAATTGAAACATTTTATTCTTCTCTTTTTATCACTTTGTTTGTTTTTTTCATGCAAAGAAAATAAGGCTTCACAAACCACAATCAAACAAGATTTATTAGTTGATTTAAGCAAATTAAACAATGAAATTAAAAAATTTCTAAATCTTGTAGAGCATAATAAATCACAAAAAGAAATTCTGGAACAGTTTAAAAAGTCTCGTCTTGCTTATAAAAAAACAGAATGGGCGATTGAATATTTTATTCCTGAAACAGCCAGGTTTATGAATGGACCTGCATTGGACGAAATGGAACTTGAAGAAAACAGGTCGTTTGAACCTCATGGTTTTCAGGTAATGGAAGAATTGATCTATCCTGAATATGAAATTAAAAATAAAGAAAACCTCATCAGAGAGCTTAATATTTTTAAATCGAATATCAAACAGGTACAAAGCACTTTTGAAGTTATAACCATTAGTAATAATTATGTTTTAGATGCTATACAGCAAAACGTTTACAGAATCATTGCTTTAGGAATCACTGGTTTTGATAGTCCTATTTTACAATCTTCAATTCCTGAGACCAGTCAAAGCTTAACAGCGATCCCCCTTATATTTGAAAAAATAAATTCGAAAAGTAAAACACTGGCAGATTTAAAAAAGTTGACTATTGAAGCACAAAAGTATTGTAATAAAAATAACAATTTCAATAATTTCAACAGGGCTTTTTTTATAACCGAGTATTTAAATCCAATTTCAAAGAAAATTAAAATTTTTCAAAAGGAAGAGCATATAAAAATTGTAAATAAAAATAGTCCCTTAAAACCTACTATTGCTACTTTATTTGATAAAGATGCTTTTGATGTAAACGGATTTGTTCTTTCAAAAGATTATAATTTTACAGCCGACAAAGCAACTTTAGGAGAAAAATTATTTTATGATAAAAGTCTTTCTAAAAACAATGATAGAAGTTGTGCCTCTTGTCATCATCCCGAAAAAGCTTTTACAGATGGCTTAAAAACAAATCTTTCGTTAACAGGAATCAATTTGGCAAGAAACACTCCTACCTTAACATACGCGTCTTTACAAAATGCTCAATTTTGGGATATGCGTCAGTTGGATTTAGAAAAGCAAAGTGTTGATGTTATTCAAAATAAGGATGAAATGCATGGCTCTATGGAAAATATTCATGCCAAAATTTTATTGGATCAGGATTATATAAAACTCTTCAAAAAGGCATTTCCAAAAACTACAAAGCCTGAGGCATGGCAAATTCAAAATGCGATTGCCAGTTATGTGAGATCTTTAAATTCTTTTGATTCCAGATTTGATCTTTATATGAGAGGAGAAAAAAATGCATTGAATAATGAAGAAATTGAAGGAATGAATCTTTTTATGGGAAAAGCAAAATGTGCCACTTGCCATTTTACGCCTTTGTTTAACGGAACTGTTCCGCCAAACTACTCAAAAACCGAACATGAAGTTATAGGAACTCCCGCTGAAGCCAACGGAAAAAAACTGAGTCCGGATTCTGGTCGTTATTTGTATAATAAAATGCCACAGCTCATTGGAGCATTCAAAACTCCCACAGTTAGAAATATCGCACTTACAGCTCCATACATGCATAATGGAGTTTTTAAAACTCTGGAAGAAGTTGTTGATTTTTACAATAAAGGCGGTGGAAAAGGTCTGGGATATGAAGTTGAAAACCAAACACTTCCTTTTGAAGAATTAAAGTTGAATAAAAAGGAGGAAGAGGCTCTTGTTGCCTTTATGAAAACTTTGACTGATAAAAGATACCAGTAAAAACAATATTATTTAAAAAGCGCTAAGAAAACCTTAGCGCTTTTTAAAAATTTATTCTAAAACTAAACCAATCTGGCCATCGTCATCTAATTCTGTTTCAACCGAATCATCCTCTGAAATTTCCGGCGTTTCGGGAACTTCTTCAACAGGCTCTTCATAAGGTAACGGATCTAATAAATTAACTTGTTTTAGTTTTTCAGTTGTTAACTGATTTCCTAAAGCTTTAAAACCTTTTACAGCTATAAATTCCTCAACATCAATATGTAAATCTTCTTTTTGAACTCCTTTTACTTTAGCAAAAACCAATTGTGCCATCGGACGATAATCTGTCGAAACGATTTCTAACTGCGAATTTGGATGTTCTGTAATGAAACTTTCTTCTTTTCCTTCGTTTTCGACCAAAAAACGTTTCAAATAGTAACGCTCTTTTTCGCCGTCATAATAAATAGCAGAAATTGGTTTCTTAGGATTCCATTTTTCCAACACAATCATGTCTTCATCAAAATGCGTCGATAACTCCGGAATTATAACTTTCAGCTTTCCTGATTGATTAATAATCAATATTTTATCGCTAGGCTTAAATTCACCTAATAATTCTCCTCTTGCATCAACATTTAGACGTTTTACGGTATCATCAAACCAAACTTTTCTTGGTAATAAAGTCGAAATTCCTTTTTCTTTTAATTCAATTTTCTTGATAGGATATTTGGTTACCAAATTTCCTTTTGATGCACGTCCTTTAATGGCTAGTTTGGCAAAATCAATATCAAATTTCAATTTTTTGATCGTTCCAACCTGACGCAATAAAATGGTAATTACCTCAGCTTCTCCATTCGGATTATGCGAGAAATAAACCACTTGTGAACCGGCTGTTTCATTCGTTAAATCATACGGTTTATCACGTGTTACACCCGACACATTAAAACGTTTAATGTATGAAGGTCCCGATTTTCCATCACGGTAAATCATGTTGTAAATCGTACGTTTATCGCTCTTATCGAAAATAGCAACGTGAATAATATCTTTTCCAACAAATGTTTTTGCATCAACTTTTGTTACAAGCATTTTTCCATCACGGAGAAATACAATAACATCATCAATATCAGAACAATCCGTAAGATATTCGTCTTTTTTCAAGCTTGTTCCAACAAAACCTTCTTCACGATTTACGTAAAGTTTTGTATTTCTTAAAACTACTTTTGTAGCCTCAACATTATCAAAAACACGAAGTTCTGTCTGGCGTTCGCGGCCTTTTCCGTATTTCTCTTTTAATTTCGTAAAGTAAGCAATTGCAAAATCTGTCAGGTTTTCTAAATTATGCTCTACTTCCTTCATTTCATCCTCTAACTTCGCGATAAAATCATCGGCTTTGTCAGAGTCAAAACGGGTAATACGAATCATCGGAATCTGAGTCAATCGTTGTAAATCATCGTCATTAATTTCTCTGACAAATGATTTTTTGAAAGGCTCAAATCGGTCGTATAAATATTTATAAAGAGATTCTCTATCAGAATACAATTTGAAATCAATATACATTTCTTCGCGAATGAAGATTTTCTCTAATGTTGAGAAATGCCATTTATTTTTTAATTCTTCTAACTGAATTTCTAATTCCTGACGAAGTAAATCTACAGTTCTGTGCGTTGAAATTTTCAACATTTCAGAAACTCCGATAAACAAAGGTTTGTTATCTTCAATAACACAACCCAATGGCGCTACAGAAGTTTCGCAAGCTGTAAAAGCAAATAAAGCATCAATAGTTTTATCTGGAGAAACGCCTGGAAACAAGTGAATTAAAATCTCAACATCAGCCGCCGTATTGTCTTCAATTTTCTTGATTTTGATTTTACCTTTATCATTGGCTTTCAAAATACTGTCAATCAAAGTAGTCGTATTGGTCGAAAACGGAATTTGCGTAATCACCAAAGTGTTCTTGTCTAATTGTGAAATTTTCGCACGAACACGAACACGCCCGCCACGCAATCCGTCATTGTAATTTGACACATCGGCAATACCTTGTGTCATGAAATCGGGATATAATGTAAACGGTTTTCCTTTTAAAATTTTAATCGAAGCATCAATTAATTCATTGAAATTGTGAGGCAAAACTTTAGTCGAAAGACCAACCGCAATTCCCTCTGCTCCCTGTGCCAAAAGCAACGGAAACTTTACCGGAAGATTGTTTGGTTCTGCACGACGACCATCGTATGAAACTCCCCAATCGGTAATTTTTGGCGAGTATAAAACCTCCAAAGCAAATTTAGATAAACGTGCCTCGATGTAACGAGAAGCCGCAGCTCCGTCGCCCGTTAAGATATTTCCCCAGTTTCCCTGACAGTCAATCAATAAATCTTTCTGCCCAATTTGCACCATGGCATCACCAATACTCGCATCTCCGTGAGGGTGATACTGCATAGTGTGTCCTACAACATTGGCAACTTTATTATAACGACCATCATCCAACTCTTTCAAAGAGTGCATAATACGACGTTGAACCGGTTTAAAACCGTCTTCAATCGCCGGAACTGCACGTTCAAGAATTACATAAGAAGCATAATCCAAAAACCAGTCTTTGTACATTCCCGTTACTTTCGTAATAACGTCTTCTCCTTCTTCTTCCTGATTTTCGTAAAAATGCTGCCCTTCAAAATGTTTAGCGTCTACGTCAATAATTTCGTCGTCTCCTTCCTGATTTTCATCAAGCTGGTTTTCGTCTGAATTATTTTCGTCGTCGTTTGGAATTATGTTATCGTCTTCTTCGTCTTTCATTTATTTATATTCGAAATTATAAATTTGATATTATTTGTTTTCGATGAGTTTTTTCAAAACTTCAACACTTGGTAACACTGTTTTATATTTACTCGCAAAAATTTGTTCGTTATTTTCTGGTAATGTATATTTTACTACCGCTTCACTTTTATTTTGACAAAGTACAATTCCGATAGTTTTATTTTCGTCTTCCAATCGCATTTCTCTGTCATAATAGTTCACATACATTTGCATCTGTCCTAAATCCTGATGCTTTAATTCTCCTATTTTCAAATCAATAAGCACAAAACATCTCAAAATTCTATTATAAAAAACTAAATCAATTCTAAAATGTTTATCATCAAAAGTAATTCTTTGCTGTCTTCCAACAAAAGTAAAACCATGACCCAGTTCTAATAAAAAATGTTCTAGTTTATTTATGATTTCTTCTTCAAGTTGTGATTCAGAATATTGAGGCAATTCAGGCAATCCTAAAAACTCTAAGATATAAGGATCTTTAATAATATCTTTTGGTTTTTCGATAATCTGACCTTCTTCTGAAAGTTTCAAAATTCCATCTTTGTCCCGACTCAAAGATAATCTGGTATAAAGTGCCGAATCATACTGACGTTTTAATTCTCGTACACTCCAATTGTGTTTTTCAGATTCTATTTTGTAAAAACGTCTTTCTTTTTCATCCTCAATCCGCATTAAAAAAATGTAGTGCGTAAAACTCAATTTAAAAAAAGAAGACAATGTTTGATAATCTAATTCCGCAGTCACTGACTGCGCTTTTTGAGATTTGAATTCCCCAGTCAGTGACTGGGTTTTTTGAATTTTTAAAATCCGAATCAGTGACTCGGAATTTGAGTAAGTCAAATAAAACTTTCTCATATTCTCTAAATTAACTAGAGAAAATCCTTTTCCAAACTCTTTTGTTAATTCTTTAGAGAGCCCTCTTAAAAGTTTTTTTCCATATTCAGCTCGATCTTTTCCATTTTGCTCCTCTTCAACAATAATTTTTCCTATTTCAAAATAGGTAATTGTCATTGTTGAATTTACGGTACGCAAAACCTGTTGCCGGGCGTTTTGAAGTAACTCGGCAACTTGATGAAATACAACTTTATTTTGAAGATCGTTTGGCAATATTATAATTTTTTATTTTTTAAATGGCAGCATCCTCAATCGTATCCAACTCCACCTTCAAATTCTTGATAATGAATTCTTGTCTGTCCGGGGTATTTTTCCCCATATAGAACGACAATAATTGTTCTATCGAAGTATTTTTATCCATCATAATTGGGTCAAGTCGAATTGTTTCTCCAATAAAATTCTTGAACTCATCCGGAGAAATCTCTCCCAAACCTTTAAATCGGGTAATTTCCGGTTTTGGTTTTAGTTTTTCGATAGCGTCTTTTCTTTCTTCATCAGAATAACAATAGATGGTTTCTTTTTTATTTCGAACCCTGAAAAGCGGCGTTTGTAAAATATACAAATGTCCTTCTTTGATTAATTCAGGAAAGAATTGCAAAAAGAAAGTAATCAACAACAAACGAATGTGCATTCCGTCGACATCGGCATCGGTTGCGATTACGATATTGTTGTAACGTAGTTTTTCGAGTCCGTCTTCGATATCTAAAGCCGCTTGTAGTAAATTGAATTCTTCGTTTTCATACACGATTTTCTTCGTCATTCCGTATGAATTCAAAGGTTTACCACGCAAACTGAAAACGGCTTGTGTATTTACGTCACGCGACTTGGTGATCGATCCGGAAGCCGAATCTCCCTCGGTAATAAAAAGCGTGCTCTCTAAGTTTCTTGGGTTTTTTGTATCCGGAAGATGCGCTCTGCAATCTCTTAATTTTTTATTATGAAGATTGGCTTTCTTAGCACGATCTGTTGCCAGTTTTCTGATTCCTGATAATTCTTTTCTTTCACGTTCGGCTTGCAGAATTTTACGCAATAAAGCTTCTGCTGTTGGCGGATTTTTATGTAAATAATTGTCAAGTTTGTTCTTAACAAAGTCATTTACAAAAGTACGAACCGAAACCGCAGGCGTTCCATCATCAGAACCCATATCTGTAGAACCTAATTTTGTTTTCGTCTGAGACTCAAAAACAGGTTCCATAACTTTAATACTAATCGCACTTACAATCGATTTACGAACGTCTGAAGCTTCAAAGTTTTTGTTGTAAAACTCACGTATGGTTTTTACAATGGCTTCTCTGTAAGCTGCCAAGTGCGTTCCTCCTTGCGTTGTATTTTGTCCGTTTACAAAAGAGTGATATTCTTCGCTATATTGTGTTTTACTGTGTGTTAAAGCGATTTCGATGTCATGGTCTTTCAAATGAATGATTGGATACTCTAAATCATCTTCATTAATCGTTTCTTCTAATAAATCTCTAAGACCATTCTCAGAAATATACTTTTCGCCATTAAAAATAATCGTTAAACCATTGTTTAGGTAACAATAGTTTTTGACCATTTTAATCACATATTCCATACGGAATTTGTAGTTTTTGAAGATCGTTTCATCTGGCGTAAAAGTTACTTTTGTTCCTTTACGTTTGGTTGTCTCAATTACATCTTCTTCAAGAACCAAATTTCCTCCTGAAAATTCTGCTGCCTTTTGTTTATCATCACGAACAGATTCTACACGAAAATAGTTTGAAAGTGCATTTACTGCCTTTGTTCCGACACCATTTAGACCAACAGATTTCTGGAAAGCTTTAGAATCGTACTTTCCTCCTGTGTTCATTTTCGAAACTACATCAACTACTTTTCCTAACGGAATTCCACGTCCGTAATCACGAACCGAAACCGTTTTATCTTTGATGGTAACTTCAATCGTTTTTCCCGAGCCCATGACGAACTCGTCGATACAGTTATCTAAAACCTCTTTTAATAGAATATAAATACCATCATCCGGCGAAGATCCATCTCCCAATTTTCCGATATACATTCCCGGACGCATACGAATATGCTCCTTCCAGTCGAGTGATCGGATATTATCTTCGTTATATTGATTTTGCTCTAGCATAAATGAATTGGATTTTCGGCTAATGTACCATTTCTAGCTAAAAAATAAAAGCGTATTTCTTTTTTGTTATGATTAATAACAGCTTTGAATTCTATTTAAATTGATTTTAAAATAATACAGGCTTTAAAAGTATAAAATATCAGTTCTAAAATACAAAAATACTATTTGATTCCCAGAACTTCTTTTGCCAAAGCAATCATTTCGGGAGTTCCCGTATTTTTGTTTTTTTCGTCAGAAAGTTTTACGACGCCTTGCCAATGGATATTATCTGGCTTTGTATCGGTTAATTTTATTACCATATTCATGGAAGGTAATCCAACATCATTTGTAAAATTAGTTCCAATGCCAAATGACATTTTAATTTTGTCTTTACAAAAGTCTGCGATCGTTTTTACTTTATCAAAATTAAGCGAATCCGAGAAGACAATAGCTTTCGATTTTGGGTCAATCCCCATTTTGATGTAATGAGAGATTACTTTTTGAGCAAACTCAACAGGATCTCCACTATCGTGCCTTACACCATCAAAAAGTTTAGAGTATTTTTTATCAAATTGATTGAAAAATATGTCTGTTGTGTAGGTATCTGTTAAGGCAATTCCCAGGTCACCGCCATAAACTTGCGTCCAATGCTCAAGACTTATCGAATTTGCCATTTTAAAACCATATTGTGCGGCATGAAACATAAACCATTCGTGTGCGTGAGTTCCCAAAGGACGTCTGTTGTTGAGCATGGCAAAATGAACGTTGCTTGTTCCAATGAAACTTTCTGCCCCAAAAGTTCGCAGTGTTTCATTGACCAAAACGTGCACATCATAAGAATGGCGGCGTCTTGTACCAAATTCTAAAACAGAAACACCTAATTTATTATAGTTGTCAATTTTTTCTTTTGTGACTTTTTTTATCGCATCATCGTTTAAATGAATTAAATGATTTGCTTTATAAAAAAGTTCGGAAATCAATGCCATTAAAGGTACTTCCCACAAAATGGTTCGATACCAAAAACCTTCTACAACAACTTTAACTTCTGAACCTTCCTGAGTAATTTTAACTTCTGAAGGATCAAAACTATAGCCCTGCAAAAAATCTAAATAAGTAGGATCGAGATACGGACAATAATGCGATAAATAATGTTTTTCGTCTTTTGTTAATCGCAAATCTGCCATTGCATCAACCGATTTTCGAAGCAAATCTGCAAAACCGGGCGGAAAAACATGTTTACCACGATTGATAAATCCATAACGCACTTTAGCCTTTGGAAAAAGTCTGATTACGGCATGCTGCATCGTAAATTTGTAGAAATCATTATCTAAAATCGATTTCAAAAAAGTTGTTTCCATAAGACAAGTTGCTATATATTTTTTCAAATCCGTAACTGCTAAGATACGCCAATTCGGTAAAAGAAGAAAATGATATAAATCAACTTTGCTTAAAAATTCTTACTTTGAAACCACTTTAAATGCTGCAATACTATTTGTGTCTACAAAAAAAGTAATATACTCTCCTATTGTATTATCAAAAGTTATCTGAAACTCTAAACCGCCTTTTCTCTCTCTTCCATTAGTAATCCTAACGGGTTGATTTCTTTTGTTTAAATAATAAAACTGATCTGATTTTGAAATGTTTTTGATTTCAAAAGTAATTTTATCTCCATTTCTTACTTCAATTATACCAGATTCGGGCGATTTGATTTTATAATCTTTTTCAATTGTTTTATTATAAATTAAAGGTCCGTTCAGGAAATCTTCTTTACTTAATTTATCACCTAAATAAGATTCGGAATCCGGGAAATGCTTGGCGAAAAAGTAATCAGGATCCGTATCAAAGTAAACGGCCGAAAAGTCATTTACCATTCTTCCTTTACTGCTGTCATAATAGC
>Ga0307413_10000086_pt1 | contig 23158 bp, 16 predicted proteins | sample DK1Ometagenome_3_FD_203714 | JGI IMG/M metagenome (GOLD analysis project Ga0307413, IMG submission 203714) | Maize rhizosphere microbial communities from greenhouse at UC Davis, California, United States - DK15-O-2 | ecosystem: Host-associated > Plants > Roots > Rhizosphere > Soil | place: USA... | reverse complement strand
ACGATCTCGCTTGGAATCGGAGCGGCGTTCAATCTGTTCAAGGAATTCGTCTGGAAAAAATGAGGGGTTTGAGTTCCGGCAGTCGCTGGCTTATTGTTTCCATTAAAGCCGGAACTCAAAATCATGAACGTAACCCATCTCGAATGTGCCCTTTGCGGTCTCAGACACGAAGCCAACACCCTCCAAAATCTTTGCCGCGCATGCGGGAAGCCTCTGTTGGTTAGATACGATCTCGAAGCGGCGAAATTCACGCTAAAGCCTGAAGTCTTAAAGGAAAGGGAAGCGAACCTTTGGCGTTACCGCGAGGTGCTGCCCGTCCAGGACTGGAACAACGTCGTTTCGTTTGGGGAAGGCTGGACGCCGCTGCTTAATGCTCAGCGCCTTGCGAAGTCGCTTCCGATCGAACTAGACCTTTACATCAAGGACGAGGGTCAGAACCCCACGCAAAGTTTTAAGGCGCGTGGGATGACGGCCGCGATCTCGATGGCGAAGGAACTCGGCGTCAAAAAGGTTGCCGTGCCCTCCGCCGGCAACGCCGCCGGGGCGATGGCGGCGTATGCGGCCCGGGCTGGGATGGAAGCGTTTATTTTCATGCCCGCTGACACGCCGAAGGCCAATATTATCGAATGCGAACAGACCGGTGCGAATGTAACGCTGATCGATGGGTTGATCACCGATTGCGGAAAGATCGTGGCGGAACGAAAAGAGGCGGAGGGCTGGTTCGACGTCTCGACTCTGAAAGAACCGTACCGCGTCGAGGGCAAAAAGACAATGGGTTACGAGCTGGCGGAACAGCTCAATTGGACGCCGCCCGACGTGATCATGTACCCCACGGGCGGCGGCACTGGGCTGATCGGGATGTGGAAAGCTTTCGACGAGATGGAGCGGATGGGCTGGATCGGATCGAAACGGCCGAAGATGGTGTCGGTACAATCCGCCACGTGTGCGCCTATCGTCAGGGCCTTTGAAACTGGCGAACGATTCGCGGATGAATTCGAGAATGCCGCTACGGTCGCATCCGGCCTCCGCGTTCCGAAGGCGATCGGCGATTTCTTGATCCTCGACGCGATCCGTGCCTCCGGCGGGACGGCCATCGCCGTGACCGACGAGGAGCTCGTCGCCGCGGTCGGTGAGATCGGGGCGGCGGAAGGCATCTTCGCGGCACCGGAAGGAGCGGCGTGTCTGCCGGCGCTTCGGAAACTGATCGACGAGGGTTTCGTGCAAAGCGGCGAATCGGTCGTTATCTTTAATACCGGGTCCGGTATTAAATATCTTGAAGCGTTTGGGGCGTAAATGGCAGCGTCAGAGGCGGCTGAGCCGTCCGCCGTCCACCCGAACAGCGGCACCGTCGACGAATTTGGCGTCGTCGGATGCGAGATAGGCGATAGTTGCGGCGATGTCTTCGGGTTTGCCGACGTCGGTCAGATTCAACGTTTCGACCCCGGATTTGACGTTCGGGTTTTCCCACAGCATTGGCGTATCTACGGCTCCGGGGAGTATGGCGTTGACGCGTATGCCCAGGCTTTTCCCCTCTAGAGACGCAGACCGCGTGAGCGAAAGCAGAGCGGCCTTGGCCGCGGCGTAGGAGGCAACGAGCGGCGTCGTTTCTTCGGCATGAACGCTCGAAACATTAACTATCGCCCCTCCCGGTTTCATTCGCCGGAACGCCTGCTTCGTAAAATAGAACGCTCCCAAGAGATCGACGTTTAAAATTTTCAGCCAATCGTCGCCGGTTTGTTCGACGATCGGTTTGAACACCATCAGCCCGGCGTTGTTAACGATCACGTTAACTTCACCGAATCTTTCTACCGCAGCATCGACGGCGGCTGCGACCTGGCTTTCGTCCGCTACATCGCATTTAACCGCGAAAGCGTCGGGTGCCCCTGCGGACCTGGTAGAGTCAGCGGCGACATCCCCCTTTTTTTGATCGAGGTCCGCGATCACAACGCAGGCGCCCTCCGAACCGAACCGTTTTGAGGCGGCAAGTCCGATGCCGCTTGCGCCGCCCGTAACGATTACGACCTTTTCGACAAATCGCATCAAAGCCCCCCGTTATTCATTGCGTTTTCGGGAGACGAATTAGGACCGCTTTCCGGGACCGCCGCTTGTTTAGCTTCTGTACCATCCAGCAACCCGTCATATTCGGAAGGCATTGAAACGGGCACCTGAAGGCAGACGCTCTGAGCCGGCAGCACGTCGCGCCAATCGTTTATCAGTTGTTTGTAACGCCGGCCGACGGGGCGTATCCGCCGGTCGAGGTCGTACAGGCCGACAGGGTCGACCACCCCTCTGACGTCCCTTAGGGCGATGCCCCAGTCGACCTGATCGGTCAGCGAATACCATGTAAACCCGACAACCGGTATGCCGTCGTTGCGGCAGCGCAGGACATTCGCCCATTGCTTCCAAAGCCATTCTTCAGCCTCGTCACCGTTCGGCCCCTCGCGAAGGTTCGTTTCGGTGTGCATCACAGGGAGATGATAACGGTCGTAGTACTGCCATGTGATCTCGTCGTATCCGAACACTTCGCCCGAGGCTCGGGTAGTGCCGTCGGCGTGCACGAGGTGCTCGTTAGTTACGTAATAGTCATTTCCGAGAATGCAGTGTTGTTTGAATCGATGCTCAAGGAAAAAATGATACTCGTCACGGGTCATTCCATTGTCCAGAAGATATTCGTACATCTCCGACTGTACCCGGCGGCCATAATTTAGATCGAGGGAAAGGAATCGTTTCGCGTTCAAGATCTCGGCGGGTTTGATCGCAGCGGGATTCTCGGCGTGGAAATATTCAGTCGATTCGCTCTGGATGAAAATGGCGTCGCGCCGGATCTCAAGGATCGCCTTCATCGCCAGGACATTCGCCTTGACTATATGTTTGAGAGCGGCTACGAAGGTCTTATGGCTTGAAAGCTGTTCGTTCCACCAACCATATTGCGCTGAGAACATCGCGCAGATGAACATCTCGTTGACAGGTGTGTAAAGCTGGATCCACGGGTATCGTTTCGCAAATTCTCTTGCGTAAACTGCAAATTGTTCGGGAAAGTCGGGATTTTGGAAATCGCCGATCCAATCGGGAACCCCGAAGTGGCAGAGATCCGCTATGGGTGCGATATCGAGCTTGCGAAGCCGGCCGAAGGCGAGATCGGAGAATTCCCAGTCGCACTTATCCGGGGCCCGAAACACCTTGTAAATGGGAACGCCATATCTGAGAAACCGAATACCCAAATCCGCCACGAGGGCGAAATCCTCCTCCCAGCGGTCGTAATGGCCGCAGCTTTTCATCTGATCGACGCGTGTTTTACCGTTGTCGATCGTCGGAGAACTGTTCTCTATGCCCGTCGCAAACAGGAAAGGCGGCTTCATTCCCGGCATTTATTACGTACCTCGATCACTCAAATATCACTTGTGTTTTGTGTATTTACCGTAATGCAGCGGACAGGCCGTGGGCTCGGGTGGGAGGTGGAGATTCAAACTGGATAGCGAAGGGGTTCCAGATTTGATAGTATTTTGTCGGCGGCCGAAGTGCGCCTTTGGTACCGATTGCATTATGTTTAGCGACAATTTCAGACGCGGCGAGGGAAACGGAAAGGGAAGAAACGGCTCAAAGGCGGTCTCCAAAATGGCCGATATTGGGTGGAAGGCGTTCCAGGCGGTGAATTCGCTTGTTCCCGAAGGGGAATCGATCCAACCTTCTTGGGCCGCGGAGCCGCTTCTGAAATCTTACGAACGCACTGCTCCGCCTCTCGGTTTTCCACGTGAGACCGATTCGCTTTGTCCGTCGTGCGTGAAATCCGTTCGGAACGGCGTTATTAACGGAGATATCCCGCTCGAAATTTTGATGAACTCGCACCCGGGCGAGATCAAGGCCCAGATCGTCGAGGAAGACGGCCAGGTGCTGATGCGCAAGACCTGCCCGACGCATGGTGAGTTTGTGGACGTGCTCGCGACGGACGCCAAGTTTCTCGAACGCATCGAATCGCTTTTCTACGGCCGCGATTTCAAGGCGGCGGAGGACAAGCACGTCCACCATCACGGCACGAGCGATATCAAGTTCGGACGTGGTGCGGTTCTGACCGTTGACTTAACGAACCGCTGCAACATGATGTGCAATCCGTGCTTCATGGACGCGAACCAGGTCGGTTATGTGCACGAGCCAACGTTTGAAGATACGAAGGCGATCCTTGACCGGGCTGTCTCGTTCAAGCCGCGGCGACAGATCATCATTCTTTTCTCGGGCGGAGAGCCGACGCTTTCGCCGCATTTTCTTGAATCGGTCGCCTACGCGAAGAAGATCGGATTCTATCGCATTCTGGCCGCGACGAACGGCATCCGTTACGCCGAGGACATCGAATTTTGCAAGGCCGCGAAAGAGGCCGGGCAGCACGGCGTTTACCTGCAATTCGACGGCACGAACGAAGAAGACAACAAGCATCGCGGTGTCGGCAACCTTTTCGATGTGAAGCTCAAGGCGATCGAAAATCTCGCGTCGGTCGGGATCAAGGTGACGCTCGTGACAACGATCGTCAATTCGTGGAACAACAGCGGCATCGGCAGCATCGTGAAATTCGCGGCCGAGAACATCGACAAGGTTCAAACGATCGCGTTCCAGCCGGTTTCGTTTACGGGCAGGGATGAGGATATTTCCGATAAGGATCGCATCGCTCAGCGTTACACGCTCGCGGGGATGACGCACGATCTTAAAGATCAGCTCGATGGAGTTCTCGAGCCGATGCGCGATTGGTTCCCGTTGTCGAGCTATTCGGCGTTCACGTCGGTGATGGATATGCTGCAGGGTGCGGACGCTCCGTGGGGCTGGTCGTCGTGCAACTGCCACCCGAACTGCGGGATCTTCACGCTGATGGTCGTCAACAAAAAGACCAACAAGATCAGATCGCTCTTTGAGTTTTTCAACTACGAGCGGTTCATGCAGGACGTCGCGAAAATTACCGACACCGCCCGCGGCAAAAAGCTCACGATGGCGCAGCTTGGGATGGCGATAATGCGCAATTACGACGCCTCGCGTGCGCCCGAGGGCTTCCCGATTTCGCAGATCGTCAATCTCTTCAAGCCCTCGTCGACTACCTCGAACAGCGACCGCAACGACCGCATGCAGGTCGAGAAAAAAGACGACGACATATGGCGCGTGCTGTGCGTGGAGGGGATGTGGTTCCAGGACCTGTTCACCTACGATTTCCGCCGCACGGAAATGTGCGTGATCCCATACGGCACGCAGGAGGGCGAGATCTCGTTTTGTGCCTACAACACCGGAGTCGGGTGGCGGCAGATCATCGAGGAGATGCACAAAACTGCGTCGCTTTCAGAGTGGTACAAAGAGAACGGCCGCCACGACGTTTACGCGAAAGGCAAAGCCGTCCCCGGAATCGGCCAGACCCGTTCACTATCGCTCCCCGTCATCGCCAAGGTGCTCGAACAGGACCTTGATAAACCGACCGCGACGCCTTATCTGGTCGAAGAGAACGAGGCCGTCGGCGTATGATCAGTTATTGAAATTGTTTTCTGAAGGCCATCGGATTCAAGCGATGGCCTCTTTTATTTTGTTGAGACCGTCGTCGATATTTCCTGTGATGTGCATCCGCAACGCTCGCCTCCCCCGATCAAGCAAAACCTGAAAATCGCCTCTCGCCTGGGCGGCTTTCACGACACCGAACGTGAATTTCTGGCCCGGGACCGGCAGATCAGACGCGTCGTCAGAAGTAATCTGAAGAAAGACGCCGTTGTTCGCCCCGCCTTTATATGCCTGGCCGGTCGAATGTAAAAACCGCGGACCGAAACCGAGACAGGTGGCGCTGAGTTCCTTGTTCAATACCTTTTCGCGGATCGATTGCAGTGCGCCCTCGTTTTCGGGGTTCATCTCGATATAAGCCAGCAACGCGAAATAGTCGTTCGGGCCGAGCCGCGAGATGTGAGCTTTGACATAAGAGTCGAGCGAGCGTTCATCTCCGGCTGCAGCGTCCAATTCATTAACGTTCGCATCATCGGCGAACAGGGCGATCCCACCCGCTTCAAAGAACGGTCTTTCATCAGGGAGCGAACCGGTTCGTTCATATTCCTCGGTGATCTTCTTCGCCTCGATCTTCGCCGATTCAACATCAGGCTGGTTGAACGGATTGATTCCCATCACCGAACCCGCAACTGCCGTCGCGAATTCCCACCGGAAAAATTCCTGCGAGATGTGATAAAGGCTTTCGAGCTCGATGCGGATCATCGGGTGGCCGGCTCGTTCGATGTCTTCGAGACGAGTGTAAACCTTTTCATCGGTCGGCGAACCCTTGAGGCCAAGAGAGACGAAAACGCGGTCGCCGTAGTAATTCTCGGCGTCGATCATCGGCTCGCGGTCGACCGGTATGATCGCGACGCCGTGCTTGCCGGTCGATTCGGCAATGAGCTGTTCGAGCCATGCACCCAGATCGTGAACCTCGGGCGAGGCGCAGATAGTCAGCTTGTCGCGTCCGAGCGTGTGGCATACACCAAGTACGAGACCGAGCAGGGCTCCGGGATTTTCCTGCGGGTTATGTCGCTTGCATAACTCGGCCATATCGGCCGCCCGCGAAAGCAAAATATCTATATCGAGACCCATCGCCGCCGCGGCGGTCAGCCCGAAGGCGGAGAGCGCGGAGAAACGCCCGCCGATCTCCGGCTTTCCGTAAAAGATGTGGCGGAACCCGTCGTCTTTCGCGATCTGTTCCATCTTCGAGCCTGGATCGGTGATCGCGACGAACTGTTTGCCAGGTTCGTCGGAGATCTTTGAAACACGGTCGAAGAAATATTGCTTGAAGCAGTTTGGCTCCAGTGTAGAGCCCGATTTGCTGGCAACAATGAAAAGTGTTTTAGAGAGGTCGAGTTTTTCCTCGACCGCCCTAACCTGAGCGGGGACTGTCGAGTCGAGAATGTGGAAATTTTTCTTCCCGAACGTGACCGCGAGCACTTCCGGGCAGAGCGACGACCCGCCCATTCCCATCAGCAAGACATCCGTGAAACGGGCCTGCTCGATGTTGCTGTGGAAGTCTTTATACTTTTGTGTCTCACCGATCTCCTCTTCCACGATCGTCAGCCATCCAAGCCATCTCGATTCGTCGTCGCCGGTCCAGACGCTTGCATCTTTCTCCCAGATACGGTGGATCTTATTGTCCGACTCCCAGGCAGCTATCTGCCTCTTGACGGCATCCTCGATCGTTGGCGGCAGCGAATATGAAACTGGATTGATCGACATATGTTCAGTGAATTATTCATTTTCACGCGAAGCTGCATAGAACGCAAAGCCGATTTAAAAATGCCGGTATATTAGGGTCGGATTGCCAGGCTTTGTTAATATGTCCGCCATGAAGCTGATTTTTGCCTTGTCATTTGGCATTTTCGCCGCATTAGCATCTTTCGCTCAGCCTTGTGCCGACAATGCGAAACAGGTTAAACCGGCGATGGACGAACAGACCGCGAAGACATACCACGCCAATCTCGCCGTCGCCCGCGAAGCATATGCGAAAAATCCGAACGTGGCGGAGGAACTGATCTGGTACGGGCGGCGCATGGCTTACACAGGCGATTACAAAGAAGCGATCAGGATTTTCACCGAAGGCGTTAAAAAGTTTCCCAGCGACGCGCGCATATATCGCCACCGCGGGCATCGGTACATTACCTTGAGATGTTTTGATGACGCTATTCGCGATCTGGAAACGGCGGCGAAACTGATCAAGGGGAAGCCCGATGAAGTGGAGCAGGACGGATTGCCGAACGCCCGTAATATCCCCACCAGCACACTGCAATCAAACATCTGGTATCACCTGGGGCTTGCATATTATCTGAAAGGCGATTTCGAACAGGCAGAGCGAGCCTACAACGAGGCCCAGAAAGTTTCCAAGAACAACGACATGCTCGTAGCCACGGATTATTGGCACTACATGACGCTACGACGGTTAGGCAAGAAGAACGAGGCCGAACGTCTTCTAGCTTCGCTGCCGAAAGAAATCGAGGTGATCGAGAATGGCGATTATCTAAAGCTAATCAGGCTGAATCGCGGCGAGCTGAAGTCGGAAGAACTTCTTTCAACAGTCCAAGGTGGCTCCAGCACGCTGGGGTCCACATCACTCGGTTATGGACTCGGGAACTATTTCCTTTACAACGGCAATCAGGAGCAGGCGTTCGCAATATTTCAAAAGATCGTGGAAGGGAACCAATGGGCGAGCTTTGGTTACTTAGCTGCCGAGACGGAATCAGGCCGAAAGCCAGGAAAGTAGCCGTTCTTCCTGTTTGTGGAACGCCTGGTCGGGGCGCCCGGATCTGGTCATCGGCAATTTAAAAAAGACCGACAACTGCTCTTGAATTCCGCCTTCGCCGCGTTGTTTGGCGAGGTCGAGGCAGCGGGCGATCTCGATGGCGAGCGGGGCGGCAAGGATCGAATCCTTACACAAGAAATTCACTTTGATCTGCATCGGTTGGCCGAGAAATCCGCGGATGTCGATGTTGTCCCAGGCTTCCTTGTTGTCGCCGCGGGGGCGGTAGTAGCGGATATCGACGATATGATCTTCGACGGCGTAGCCGAGAATGTCGTCGAGCACGCTGCTCTTGGTTTTCACCTTGGCGGCGAGCGAATCTTCATTCGACAAAGCCAGGCCATCGCGATTGCCGAGAATGTTGGTTGAGTACCAGCCGTCCACCTTCAAAGCCCGCGATTTCAATGCAGGTGCCAGCACGGTCTTGATAAATGTCTGCCCGGTTTTGCCGTCCTTCCCGGCGATCGGCACGTTTTGCTTATCGGCAAATTCGATCAACGCGGGGATGTCCGCCGCGACCGATGGCGTGAAGTTTCCGTAAGGCACGCCTTCCGATATCGCTGCATACGTGTACAGCATCGCGGGGGAAATGTCGGTTGAATTTTCGTCAAGAGCCTTATCGAAACCCTCGATCGAATTGAAGATCTCGTTTCCCTCGGCCGTGAGTTTTTCAGTCGAAGCGAGATTTATCACCACCACCGAATCACAGCGGGAAGCGAGATCAGCGAGATCTGCTCGCAGCTTTTCGATAGCGGCCCGATGGCTTCCCGCTCCGATCTTATTTTCTCCATCGATCAATGAAAGAAATCGCGAATCACCGACAGCGGGCCAAGGTTTGATCTGTTTGAGCGATTCTTCGGCGGCAAGGAACTGCTTGTGGGTCAGCACGTCGTGCTCTTCGGCCGCTTTGGCGAGGTGGTCAGGGAAAAGATCCCAGCCGGCGAAGACGATGTCAGTATATTTAGCGAGGCCATCTACGCAGAAATCAGCGAGCGGCAAGCCTTCGCTGCCGATAACGCCTTTCCTTAGCAAGTCGATGCCGGCCGCCATCGTCGTCCCGACCGCACCACCAAAACCAACAACTGCAATTCCTAGTTTACCGTTCATATCAAAAACCAAATTCTACAGTAGTGCGGTGAAACTCGCGATGGCGCACTTTGAAACAAAATGCGATCACGCGGTGTTTAATCTGATATGCATAAAACCAGTTTAATTATAGTTCTCATGTTTCTCTCGATCGGCGGTCAAATCAAAGCGCAGACGGCGCCCGACCCGTGTGCGAATCCGGAAACCGCTTCCTTCGATTTTCAGATCGGCATTTGGGTTTCGAATGATGGCAAACAGGTCCACGAGATATCAAAAACTCTGGATGGCTGCGCGATCGAGGAAGTCTGGAAAACTGACGGCAAGGTGACCGCAAGAGCTATTAAATCCTTCGACAACGGAAATCACGATAAGAACGGCGAAAAGCGTTGGTATTACACATGGGCGGGCCGCGGCTACCATCAGCTTTGGCAGGGAAGGAAAGAGGACGGCGTCTGGCGGTTTTATCGCGACTGGTGGTTTAACGGCGGGCCGATGTTGTCGAGAACCTATTGGACTCCTCGCGGTGCGAACAGCCTTGAGCGAACCATCGAGCAGTCGCTAGACGGCGGAAGGACATGGCGGCTTCATCTAAAGGACGCTTTCACGAAGAAGCGATAATGAACTAGTTGCTCTTACTGCGTAGGGGCTTCTGAAAAAAGCTTTGCAAGTTCACGTTTGAGCAGTTTTCCAGTCGGGCCCTTCGGAATATCACCAACGAAATGTACCGTCTTGGGGCATTTGTAGTCGGCCAGCCCTTGCTTGCAGAAATCAATGATCTCGACTTGTGTGGCCGTTTCGTGATCCTTTAGCACAATGAAGGCGGCGACCTCTTCGCCGTAGAGTTGGTCGGGGACACCGATAACGGCTGCGGCCGCGACGGCGGGGTGAGTGTAGAGAAGGTCGTCGATCTCTCGTGGGTAGATATTTTCGCCGCCGCGAATGATCATGTCGGATTTGCGGTCGGCGATGTAGAAAAAGCCGTCGGCGTCGCGGTAGGCGATGTCGCCGGTGTGAAACCAGCCATTCGCGAATGCCTTCGCGGTCGCATCCGGATTCTTGAAATAGCCCTTGAAGATGTTCGGCCCTCGGAGCGCGATCTCGCCTAACTCACCGTCGGGAACCTCCCGATCTTCTTCATCAAAGATCTTCATCTCATTGCCGATCGGCTTTCCGCAGGAACCGGGGCGGCGGTTCTCGTTCGGCGGGTTGAACGTGGAACGGCAGGTGGACTCGCTGAGGCCGTAGCCCTCGATCACCAGAATACCGAATGTCTCCTCGAAGCGTTTTAGAACCTCGGCGGGAACGGGGGCGGAGCCGCACATGGCGAAGCGAACGGAACGCCGGCTCCTAGCCGGCTCGCCGCCAAGTAGGTGGCGGCGTTCCAAAAGCATCGAAAGCATTGTGGCGACGGAGCCGAAGGATGTGATCTGGTATTCAACGATGATGTCCCAGAAACGCGAGGCGGAGAATTTAGGCAAGACGACCGTCGAGCCGCCGCAGTATAGAGCGGTCATCGTCGTCACTGTGACCGCGTTCATGTGGAACAGCGGCATCACCGTTAGCAGTCGATCGTCGGGGCCGAAGCCGAGCCATTCCGTTATCTGCTGTGCGTTCGCGAGCAGGTTGCCGTGGGTGAGCAGGCAGCCCTTCGGTTTTCCAGTGGTCCCGGAAGTGTAGATGATGATCGCTTCGTCATCGGGTGTGAGCGGGGCGGGAGCAATTTCGCCACTACATTTCTCCAAGGCGGCATCAAGGTTATCGAAGCTAAGGCAAGGGATGCCGAATGCATACGACGGCCCTTCAATGATAACCTCCGGTGCCTGCGGCGAACCGCCGCTTGCCAGCGGCGGTTCTGACAGAAAGCCGGTACCGATAAGCAGGAGTTTAGATTCGGAGTTTGTGACGACCCATTCGATCTCTTCGCGTTTTAGGAGCGAATTCACCGGACCGGCGACCGCACCGATCTTCCAGCAAGCGAAGTAGGCAGCTACGTACTCGGGCGAATTGGGGAGCAGCAGGCTCACTACGTCACCTTTGCCGATCCCGCAGGAGATAAGCATATTCGCGGCCCGGTGTACGACACGATCAAACCCTTCATAAGTCCATTCGCGGCCGTCCGATTCGGAAAAAAGAAATTTCTTGCCAGGCGATTCAGATGCCCGTGCAGCCAGCAGCTCCCCGATATTCCGAAAATCCATACGCGTAAAGAAGAATAATCGGAATCCGATCAAAACTAAATCGGAGCGGGCGAACGTTACTACCCAAATGGGTGTGTCGGGCGACATCGGAAAGCGGTATCTTCGAATCAATCGCGGGCGAACCGCAGTGAAATTTAACAGGAGAAACGCAATAAATGCCAACGTTCATAATTTTTGGCTTCATCATGGTACTCGCCGCTATCGGTTAGGGGTGCCAGAGCGTATCCAGCACAACCACCGCGGCAAATTCCGCCAACTCAAACGCCGATTCGGCGGAAAAAGTCGACCCGAAGCCGGCGGATGTGAGACCCGTCGAACCCCCAGCCCAGACGGACTCGGTGGTCGGCTCGCTGGCGACGCCAAGCGAGGCGTACAAAACCGCTTACGAGCTTCGCAAGAAAAAGGACGTGGAAGGGCTGAAGAAAATCATGTCCGACGATATCAAGGAATTCCTGACGATGATGGGCGAGGCGGAGAAAAAATCGCTCGACGATATGATCAGGGAGATGACCGAAAACCCGCAGGCGGACAAAGCGGAAGTTAGAAACGAGAAGATCAAAGGCGACCGAGCCGTGCTTGAGTATCTGACGGAGACCGGCAGCTGGAAAACGATGGACTTCGAAAAGGTGGACGGGAAATGGCTGCTCACGTTTCCCAAGGCCGACAAGATGGACGACCGCGAAGCTTAGAAATAGCTGAAGGATCTCTCTCATCTAGATAAAGCCCGCACACGCTGCCCGGTTCTCCAGTTCGGCTAAAGCGTTTGCGGGCTTATTCATTTCGGCATAAGATTGCGTAACGCACGCGAGCGAATACTCAAAATATGCCGGTCTACAAGAGCTACGTAAACGGACGGTGGATGGATTCCTCATCAGGCAAGTCCGTACCCAATATCAATCCCGCAAACATCAATGACACGATCGGAACCGCCGAACTAGCCAGCCGCGAGGAGGCGAGGTTGGCCGTCGAGGCTGCATACAATGCGTTTCGTGATTGGAAGCGGACCCCTGCCCCGGCCCGAGGGCAGACAATTTCCAGGGCGGCTCGATTGATGGAGGAGCGGAAGGAAGAACTTGCCGCCGCGATCACACGCGAAGAGGGCAAAACGCTGGCCGAAGCCAGAGGCGAATTGACCCGCGCGATCAACGTGGTGGAATTTTGCGCAGGCGAATCGCGGCGGATGGTCGGCGAGACGATCCCGTCGGAATTGCCCGCAAATTTTGCATACACAGTAAAGGAACCGCACGGAGTTGTCGCCTGCATCACTCCATGGAACTTTCCCGTCGCGATACCCGCATGGAAGATCGCGCCGGCGCTAGTCGCGGGGAACACGGTGGTTTTCAAACCGGCAACGCTGACGCCTTCGTCGGCGGTTCTGCTTACGGAGATATTCAACGACGCAGGGTTGCCGCCGGGAGTTCTGAATCTGGTCCTTGGATCCGGCGGCGAGGCGGGCGACGAGATCGTTAATCACCCTGCGGTACGGGCGATATCGTTTACGGGCTCGACGGAAACGGGATTGAAACTGTACGCGCAGGTCGCGCCTCGCGGCGTCAGGTTGCAGGCGGAAATGGGTGGCAAGAATCCGGTGGTGGTGCTCGACGATTGCGATATGGAACTTGCGGTGGAATCGACGGCTCAGGGAGCCTTCGGTTCGACCGGGCAGCGCTGCACCGCAACATCGCGGGTGATAGTGATCGATAAGGTGGCGGACGAGTTCGTCGAACGGATCGTCGAACGCGCAAGGAGTTTCCAGCTAGGGGCGGGCGACGACCCGGATACCGACATTGGCCCGTCGGTGGATGAGGGTCAATTCAATACCGTCTTGAAATATATCGACATCGGACGCGAGGACGGTGCGGAACTTTTATGCGGCGGAAAACGTGCCGAAGGTGACGGGTTTGAAAACGGATGGTTCGTCGAACCAACGATCTTTGACCGCGTGACGCCGGATATGCGGATCGCTCGGGAGGAGATCTTCGGGCCGGTGCTTTCAGTGTTGCGCGTCAAAGATTTCGACGAGGCCATGATGATCGCGAACGACAGCGAATACGGCCTGTCGTCCTCTGTCTTCACCAACGACACTAATCTGGTCTACCGCTTCGTCGACGAGATCGAAACCGGAATGACCCATATCAATTCGCCAACCACCGGCGGCGAAGCCCACGTCCCCTTCGGAGGTGTAAAGAGCACCGGCCTCGGCGCTCGCGAGCAGGGTTCGACCTCGCTCGATTTTTATACAGAGCTGAAGGTGGTTTATGTGGACTACACGGGGCGTAAGCGGGAAGGAAACTTGTACTGAAATGTCTGACGCATCGAGCGAGGAAATCCTACCATCGTCGCCGGGCCCGGTTTCGCAAAGGAACATCCTTTATGCTTCAGGGATTGTCATCCTTGTCGTGCTCGCGATCGTACGGTCTGCGGTTACGACGAGCCTCGACAGCTTTACCTATGATGAGGCATATCACATTGGTGCAGGTGTCGCGTACGTAAAAACCGGAGATTTTCGGCTGAATCCCGAACATCCGCCGTTGGTCAAGCTTTGGGTGGGAACCTATCTTTCGCTTTTCGAGTACCAAATTTCTCCGTTTCGTAAGTTGTCGGACAAGGTAGATGAGCGGCAGTTCATCGAGAACGACGTTTATAACAATAACAACCACGACGTCATCCAGGGGCGCGCACGAACAGCGATGTTCGCGTTGAATGGGTTGCTTCTGTTGGGTTTCGCTCTCGCGGTCTGGCGTATTTTCGGCGGTGTGATGGCGCTCGCGGCAATGGCGTTTCTCATGGTCGATCCGACGGTGGCGGCGCACCTTCCGGTCGTGATGACCGACCTTCCGGTTGCGCTTCTTTCAGCAACCGCCGTTCTGTTAGCGGTTCAGGCATTCCGCACCTGGAAGGCTACCGACCTTGTATTTGCCTCGATAGCGACCGGCCTCGCATTGAGTTCGAAGCATTCGGCAGTCCTGGCCTTTATTGTGATCGCAGTGATCGGATCTCTGGGGGCGATGGTCTGGCCGCGCGGTGAGGCTGTCAAGAAACGTTTTGTAAGGCTCGGAATGGTGGCGGCTGTTCTCGTCGGAGCGGTCGTCGCGCTTTGGGGTACTTACTTCTTTCAGTATTACGAAAGCCCGCTCAATATAGAGGATCAGTTTAACCGCCCTCTGGCGGAGAAGATCGACGACGTCATTTCGCCCACTTATCGAGTCGGGCTGAAGTTGATGTCGGATGCTTGTCTGTTTCCACGCTCGTACACGTGGGGTATGGCGGATACGATCCGCGCGGGAGCGGAAGGCCGCATCGGTGATGCGTTTGTGATGGGGAAACCCTACTACGGCTCGGCCCCGTGGTTTTTCGCTCCGGTCATGATCTCGGTAAAGCTTCCACTGGGGCTGTTGCTCTTAGTGGTCGTTGGAACGGGATTATTGCTTGCTCGTCGTCTTCCTTCCGAGTTTCTAGCGCCGATCCTGGGGCTATCATTGCTGGCGGCCTTCGTGATCTTCTTCGTCATCTGCGGATCGAGCTACGGCGGAATCAGGCACCTGCTGCCGGTCTATCCACTGCTGGCCTTATTGGGCGGGTTGGTCGTGTATTACCGGTCTCGCGTTACGTCGCACCTGACGGGCGTAGTGCTCGCAGTTGGGTTGATCGCTTCACTGGCTCTTGCGATTCCTGTCATGCGTCCATGGGAGTATTTCAACGAGCTCGCGGGAGGAACGTCGGGCGGGCACAATTATTTCGACGGGGAAGGGCTTGACCTGTATCAACGCAACAACGAAATACGAACTTATTATCACAATGTTTTGAAGCCGCAGGGCGATATCCCGTTTGTATACTATCTTTCGCCGGACGTAAATGATCCCTCAAGATCGTTCGAGTACGTCCGCTCAACGAGCGAAAGGTGGGCCGGAGATACCGCGACGGGGACATTCTTGATCGGAGCTAACGAGGTGTCACCCACTTGGGTATGGGACAAGAAGGCGTTTCGCGAAGCGGAGCCGACCATGCGATTCGGGAATTTATTTGTCTACAGTGGAACGTTCGATATTCGGCCGCTGAAAGGACAAGGACTCGCCTACCGGGCCGCGTTTCAGATCTACGGACCGGAACCCAATATCGAAAAAGGCATCTCGATGCTTGAGGAGTCTTTTGCATTAGATCAGCGAGCGTTTTTCGTTGCACTTGAGCTCGGAAACCAATACCTTAAACTCGGCAGACGTGACGAAGCTTTGAAAGCCTATCGGGATGCCCTCGACAATTGTCCGGATGAGGACCCGAATAAGGCCTTAATTGCCGATCAGGTCGACAGGGTGAAGAACTCGGAATCGCTTGACGGAATACAGCCGCTTCGCAATCCGGCGTTGGAATAATCCGAGATAAATTATCTATATGAGAGCTATACCCCTATCGGTCGCGGCGATTCTACTAGCGGTGGCAGTTGCCGCTCAGCACGTCGATCACAAGGCTCCGGAAACGACCGCGTCAGCCAAGCCGATCGAACTTGTGACAACCGATGCGATCACGCATAGAGCGGTCGCGACGGCTAACAAACAGGCGCAGGCTTTTTTTGACCAGGGGTTGACGCTTTATTATGCGTTCAACGACGGAGACGCGGTCAGGTCCTTTCGCCGGGCGGCGGAACTCGACCCGCAGCTTGCTATGGCTCATTGGGGCGTCGCGCTTGCGGCTTACCCGCGCGGCACAGGCGGCGGCAATCCAACAGATGCGAGCCGGCTCAAGGAGGCCCGCGAGGCGATCAAGATTGCGATGTCGATGCAGGCGCCGCCTTCCGATCGGATCTGTATAGAAGCCCTATCGAAACTTCTACCAGACGAGAGCGGCTATGATCGAAAGGTTTCGGAGGAAGCGTATCGGGATGCGATGAAATCGGTTTACGCCTTGTCATGGAAAGACGCAGATGCCACAGCGCTTTACGCCCTCGCGATCTATTACGCCAACGGGTATTCGAACTGGACCAAAGAGGGAAGGCCGGTCGGCAAATGGCAGGAGATGATCGATGTGCTCGAAACGGGGCTCAAACGTCATCCGAAGCATCTCGGCTTAACCCACATTTATATTCACGCAGTCGAAGAATCTCCACAGCCGGAAAGAGCGGTTGGGGCCGCTGACGCGCTTCGCGGACTCAAGATATTTACGCCGTCGTTCGGACATTTGGTTCACATGCCGGCGCATATTTACGTAAGGACCGGGAACTTTCAACGCTCCATCGAATCCAATGAGGAAACCGCCACAATGCCGACGAATTCTTTGTCGGAAGAGTTCAGGCTGTGGCACTACAATCATGTGCTGAACTTCCTTTTGTTCTCCTACGCGATGCAGGGGAATTACGCAAAGGTTTCGAATACATTGGAACGGAAGTTCGGTTACAAAACTGCACGTGCGACCGATCAGCGACCGCGGTATTGGGTCCGCTTTAAGCGTTGGGACGATATCTTGAATGCACCGGCTCCCGAAGCGGACAGCAGGCCGGCGACGTTGACCGCTTGGACTTGGGCGAAGGCGATGGCGTTTGCGGTGAAGGGCGACATAGCCAAAGCTGAAGCCGAGCGGGCAAGGTTGACTGCAGATACCTCGGCTTTGCGAACGATCGACGATGCGCGGATCGATGCGTCTATCGCTCGGTTCCGAGGAGACACGAAGGCCGAGATCGCCGCGCTAACTAAAGCGGTCGCGGCTGAAGATACGCTTGACTACTCGGAACCGCCGCTTTCGATCTCGCCTTTGCGGGAAAATCTGGGCGGAGCGCTGCTTCGCGACGGACAGAATGCCGAAGCCGAGAAGGTTTTTCGCGAAGACCTGCGCCGCAACCCGGGCGGCGGCCGTTCGTTTTTCGGGCTTGCAGCCGCCCTCGAAGCTCAAGGAGAAAAAGATAAGGCTGCGCGCGTCCGATCACAATTTCGTAAAGCCTGGAAATATGCTGACACAACGTTGACCGTTAACGAACTCTAATCATTCGAGAGCTTCGGCTTGAGTCCCAAAACTATGAATCCACAAGAACAAAAATCCACGGTTTCCGATGCCGTTCGCAAGCACAAGGAATTCCTCTTCCCCGCGGTGGCAACCTATTATCAGGAGCCGCTTGCGTTGGTGAAAGGCGAAGGCGAATACGTTTGGGACGATACGGGGAATAGGTACCTTGATTGCTTCGGCGGGGTGCTGACAGTCAGCGTCGGGCACGCGGAACCGCGTGTGAACAAGGCGTGGATCGATCAGGTAAACTCGATCGCGCACACCTCGACGTTGTACGCGAACGGGCCGCAGGGAGATCTCGCTGAAAAGCTGGCTGAAATCTCGCCCGGGAATTTGAAGAAATCCTTCTTCACGAACAGCGGCACCGAGGCGGACGATACGGCTATACTCGCGGCGAAGTTGGCGACGGGGCACAACGAGGTGGTCGTTCTGCGTCACAGCTATGCCGGACGCTCCGCGACGGCCCTATCATCTATCGGGCATCACACATGGAAGCCGACCGCATCGCAGGTTGCCGGATTTGTTCACGCCCACGCGCCGAATTGTTACCGCTGTCCGTTCAATGCGACACCGGATAACTGCGGCCTCGCATGTGCGAACGATGTCGAAGAATTGATCCAGACCACGACGACGGGAAAGATCGCGGCGTTTATGTCCGAGACGATCCTCGGCGTGGGCGGGTTCATCGTTCCGCCTCAAGGTTACTTCAAACGCGTCCACGAGATCACGAAAAAATACGGCGGGTTGTTCATTTCCGACGAAGTTCAGACCGCATGGGGACGCACCGGCGATAAGTGGTTCGGGATCGAGCATTATGATGTGGAGCCGGACATTATTACGTCCGCAAAGGGAATGGGCAACGGCGTCCCCATCGGCTGGACGATCGCGACGCCGGAAGTGGCGGACGCATTTCCGGGACTTACATTCTCAACCTTTGGCGGCAACCCCGTCTCGATGGCCGTCGGCCTCGCTGTGATTAATGTGATAGAAGAAGACGACCTGCGAACGAACTGCCGCGTAGTTGGTGACTACTTTGCCGCGCGGCTCGAAGAACTGAAAGAAAAATACCCGATCGTCGGCGACGTCCGCGGCATGGGAATAATGCGGGCGTTGGAATTGGTTAAGGACCGCAACACAAAAGAGCCAAACCCGGAGGCTGTCCTACGCGTATTTGAAGAGACAAAGCGCCAAGGCGTGCTGATGGGCAAGGGGGGTTTGTACGGGAATGTTATCCGGACTGGCCTGATGCTTAATTCGTCGAAGGATACGGTTGATGAGTTGATCAACGCTCTCGACGCGGGACTGGCATTGTGCTGAATTTATGTCTAGTAAGCAAATCGCGGGAACTGTCCTTATCTTTTTCATCGTAATGAGCGCCGGTAAATACCCGGCGCAAGATGTTAACGATGAGCGTCGCGTACCCGCGTCGTTGCAGCATGGCCTCGATGTGATCGATGGCCGCAATTTGCTCTCACACGTAAAGGTTTTAGCATCGGACGAATTCGAGGGTCGAGCCCCGGGAACGCGTGGTGAAGATTTAACGGTCAAGTATTTGACCGAACAATTTAAGGCTGCTGGAGCGGCCCCCGGTAATCCGAACGGCACTTATATTCAACGCGTACCCCTCGTCGGCTATCGCACCACGCCAAAAATCGAAGTGGAGGTGAACGGGAACTCGATCCCTTTCGCCTTCTACGAAGATTTCGTCCACGATTATCCACGATTAACCCCGCAGGTTTCGGTAAATTCCGCGAAGATAGTATTCGCCGGATTCGGTATAACGGCGCCGCAGTACGGTTGGAACGACTACAAGAATATCGACGTAAAAAACAAACTGGTAATCGTGCTGAGCGGCGAGCCTTCGAGGTCGATCAAAGGAAATCAGGACAAACTCGATTCCGAGTTTTTCAAAGGCTCTTTTCGAACGTACTATTCCACCCGAGAATCCAAGTACGAGGAGGCCGCGAAGAGAGGGGCCGCCGGCGTTTTAGTGATATACGATTCCGAAAAAGCGAGAACATTTTCGCTGTATCAAACCTTTGCCCGAACCGAAGGTCAAAATCTTAAGCCCGCCGTGAATCACTACGCTCCGGCCATTGCGGGTCTGGTGACCACTAAGGCGACTAAGCGAATATTCGCCGCCGAGAACAAAGATTTTGATTCGATTGTGGAAGCGGCCAGCCGTTCTGATTTCCGCCCGCTGGCTTTAGACGCGAGCGCCGCGATAACCATAACGAGCAAGCTTCGATCGATAACCAGCCGAAACGTGGTAGCCAAAGTTGTAGGATCTGATCCCAGGATGCGGAATGAGTATGTAATCTACACCGCCCATTGGGACGCGCTAGGAAAGGACGAATCTCTGAAAGGCGATCAAATCTACAATGGAGCAAACGATAATGCGATCGGGACGGGCCAGCTTATCGAGGTAGCACGGGCATTTGCGGCATTGAAAAGGAAGCCGCGCCGTTCGATCCTTTTCATCGCTACCACCGCTGAGGAGAAAGGCTTCCTTGGCGCTAAATATTATGCCCAGCGTCCGCTCTATCCCATTTCGGCAACTGTCGCCAATATCAATCTGGATGCGGGCAATTTTTTTGGACTAACGCGCGACCTTGACAGCGCCGGTTACGGAAATTCGACGATTGACGACATTCTCGATACCGCGGCAAGAATGCAGGGCCGGGTCTTTCTGAAAGGCTCGGTTGACGAAACGGGTGGCTACTATTTCGCTTCTGATCAGATCGAATTTGCAAAGGTAGGTATTCCGGCGGCTTTCCCTTGGAGTGCAGATGATTATGTCGGCAAAGCAGCAGGTTACGGAGAGAAGGTGTGGGATGACTACGGCGCGCAGCGATATCACAAGGTAACGGATGAAGTAATGCCGTCGTGGGACACGACCGGCGCTGTCGAGGACTCACGCTGGTTTGCCATCGCGGGCTACCTCATCGCGAATGGAAGAGAACGTCCGCAATGGCACCCGACATCCGAGTTTGCACGGATCCGATCGCGGCTATAGGCTGCGGAAAATACTCAACTACCATTATGAAGAAAACAATACGTGGCATCTCGTTGACTACGGCCATTTTTTCTCTCGTTTTAAGTGGAATTGCGCAGGTACCGGATAAACTCAAAGTAATAGCCGGAGCCGAACGTGCGTTCGAAAAAGCCTCAAAAACGAACGCGGGGTCTGCTCCCGGCTGCGCGGTCGGTGTCTCGCTGAATGGCCAGACCGTTTTCGAAAAGGCATTCGGGCTGGCGGAGATGGAGCACAGCATTCCGAACACGCCGCAGACTATTTTCGAATCGGGTTCGGTCGCGAAGCAATTCACCGCAGCGGCGTTGGTGTTGCTCGAACAGGACGGGAAGCTGAAGATCGACGACCCCGTAAAGAAGTACATTCCGGAGCTGCCCGATTACGGCAAGCCGCTCACGATCCGGCATATTTTAACGCACACTGCGGGGCTGCGTGATTGGGGATCGGTGATGTCTCTGACCGGTGCTGGGCGGGGGGATCGAGTGGTGACGCAGGACATCGCGCTCGACGTGATCATCCGGCAGAAGGACCTTGATTTCGAGCCCGGTGCGGAATATTCATATTCGAACAGCGGCTACCAGCTTGCCGCGATCATCGTCGAACGCGTCTCCGGAAAGAAGTTCGGCGAGTTTACCCAAGAACGGATCTTTAAGCCCTTAGGCATGACCAACAGCTCATGGCGTGACGATTACCGGCGTCTGGTTCCGGGCCGTGCTCAGGGCTATTCAAAGCAAGGGCCGAACGCTCCATGGATGCTGAACATGCCGATCATGAACGTGGTCGGCAACGGCGGCATGCTCACGACCATCGGCGATTGGTTGAAGTGGAACGCGGCTCTCGATTCGAAAACGTTTGGCGAACCGTTTATCGCAGCGATGGAAACGCAGGGTGTGCTGAACGACGGTCGGAAGATTAGCTACGCGCTAGGCCTCGACGTCGGTTCTTATAAAGGGATCAAGGAGGTGGCTCACAGCGGCGGCACGGCCGGCTACCAGACCTATCTCGCCCGTTTCCCGGAAAAAAAGGTTTCCGTCGCTGCCCTCTGCAACGGCGCTCCGCCGTTCTCCGGCGATATTGTTTACAGCATCGCCGACGAGGTGTTCGGGCCGTTCCCGGCGGCAGTCGCGAAGCCGGAAGGGGTAAAGCTGGCCGAAGATCAATTAAAGAAATACGTCGGCACCTGGAGAAACGAGGCAACGCGAAATGCGAATCGGATTGCCATAGAGAATGCCGAACTTCGCTTGAACGGCGGCGTGCTTACGGCTTCGTCTGACGGTTCGTTTTTACTCGGCGATCGTAGAGTGAAATTTGTGCTCGATAAGAGCGGAAAGCCGTCCTTAATGGAAATCAGCAACACCGACGGTTCGAAAACCCGGCTCGCATTTGAAGAGGCGTGGACCCCAACGGCCGCCGATCTGGCGTCCTTCGCCGGCGATTGGTACAGCGAAGAAGCGGGGGCTACCTTCACTTTCGCCGTCGAAGGGGACAAGGCATTCGCCAAGCAGCGACCATCGACGAAATTGCCGCTGCAGCCTATATACAAAGACCATTTCAGTGGACCTGGCCGAGTTATCTGGTTCACCCGTGATCCTTCCGGGAAAATCGAAAAACTGCACATCGGCGCCTCGCGAATGCGGGATATGCCGTTCACCCGTGTATCGAATTGAAAGGAGCATAATGAGTAAAGTAAGCCGACGACAATTCATCGCTGGCGGCACTGCACTTACCGCTGCGGCCACTGCCCGGGGACAATTACCTTTGAAACTGGGCATTCGGCCCAACATACTCTTCATTCTTGCCGACGACATGGGGTGGGGGGACCTGAGCTGCTATGGCCGCCCTGACTACAAAACCCCAAACCTCGACCGACTCGCCTCGCAGGGGATGCGGTTCACCAACGCCTATTCTGCCGCCCCCGTCTGCACCCCAACCCGGGTCGGCTTTCACACCGGCAGGTATCCGGCTCGCCTTCCGGTCGGGCTGGAAGAACCGATCCACGAACGCAGTGCGTTGGGCGAACGAGTCAAAACGACCGGCATTCCTCATTCCCACCCGACAGTATCGTCACTTATAAAATCGGCCGGTTACAACACAGCACTCATCGGAAAGTGGCACCTTGGATATCTGCCCGATTTCGGGCCGTTGAAATTCGGCTTTGACGAATTCTTCGGGATCATGAGCGGCGCCGTCGATCATTTCACTCACAAGGACATGACGGAGAACCTCGACCTATTTGAGGGCGAGGCGCCGGTTGAAAAAGTCGGCTATCTCACCGAACTTCTGACGGACCGGGCAGTTTCGTATCTAAATCGGGCCCATGAAAAGCCATTCTATCTGAGTCTGCATTACACGGCTCCTCATTGGCCGTGGGAAGGGCCCAAAGATCTGGCTTTTAGCGAGGCGATGAAATACGGGCCGGTTGGTTTTCGTGCAGGCGGGTCTGTAAAGGTGTACGGCGAGATGATGCAAAGCCTCGACGCCGGGGTCGGTAGAGCTTTGGAGGCGTTAAGGAGTTCCGGGCTCGAACGGAACACATTGGTTATTTTCACGAGCGATAACGGCGGC
>Ga0307413_10000084_pt1 | contig 23318 bp, 19 predicted proteins | sample DK1Ometagenome_3_FD_203714 | JGI IMG/M metagenome (GOLD analysis project Ga0307413, IMG submission 203714) | Maize rhizosphere microbial communities from greenhouse at UC Davis, California, United States - DK15-O-2 | ecosystem: Host-associated > Plants > Roots > Rhizosphere > Soil | place: USA... | reverse complement strand
CGCGGTGGTGTCCACCAGCGCCTCACGCAGGCCGCCGTCCCACAGCGACCGCGGCAGGTACGCCCGGGACGCGGCCGAGCACTTCTGGCCCTGGTACTCGAACGCCCCCCGCACCAGTCCGATCACCACCGCCGCCGGGTCGGCCGACGGGTGCGCCACCACGAAGTCCTTGCCGCCGGTCTCGCCGACGATCCTCGGGTAGCTGCGGTAGACGTCCAGGTTCTCCGCGATCATGCGCCACAGCAGCTTGAAGGTCTTCGTGGAGCCGGTGAAGTGCAGGCCGGCGAAGTCCGGGTCGGCCAGCGCGACCTCGCTCACCGGCGCTCCGTCGCCGGTGACCATGTTGATCACGCCGGGCGGCAGGCCGGCCGCCTCGAGCAACCGCATCGTGTAGTGCGCCGACAGCTGCTGCGTCGGTGACGGCTTCCACACCACGGTGTTGCCCATCAGCGCGGGCGCCGCCGGCAGGTTCGCCGCGATCGCGGTGAAGTTGAACGGTGTGATCGCGGTGACGAACCCGTCCAGCGGCCGGTGGTCCATCCGGTTCCAGATCCCGTTGGCGGACGCCGGCTGCTCGGTGAGCAGTCGACGGCCGAACTCCACGTTGAACCGCAGGAAGTCGACGAACTCGCAGGCCGCGTCGATCTCCGCCTGCTGCACCGACTTCGACTGGCCGAGGATCGTCGCCGCGTTGATCGTGTCGCGCCACGGGCCGGCCAACAGGTCGGCGGCCCGCAGGAAGACCGCGGCACGCTCGTCGAACGGCAGCTCGCGCCACGCCGGCGCCGCCTGCTTCGCCGCGGCCACCGCGTCGGCCACCTCACCGGTGGTGACCTGGTGCGTCACGCCCAGCACGTGATGGCGGTCGTGCGGCTGGACGACCTCGATCGCCTCACCGCCGGCCATCCGCTGCTCGCCGCCGATCGTCATGGTCAACTCGGCCCGCTCGCCCTCCAGCTCGGCGATCCGGCGGGCGAGCGACTCCCGCTCGGCGCTGCCCGGCGCGTACCCGCGGACCGGCTCGTTGTACGACGGGGGGACCGACGTTACGGCGTCCATCGTGTGGTTCGCCTCCTCTGTGCTCTGTGCTCTGCGCTTGTCAGCGACGGGGCCGGTGGGCCCACGATCGGGGCCACCAGCATCGTGTCATCAGAGCAGCTCGAGCACGAAGGGCAGTTCCTGGGTGGCGTACCAGGCGAGCTCGTGGTCCTCGGCGTCGCCGACGGTGAACTCGGCGTCGCCGTCGCCGAGATCGGCCTCGTCGATCACCGCGGCAGCGGCACGGACCGCGTCCTCGGCCTCGCCGGTGTCCAGGTGGATCGCCGCGATCGCCGTCATCGGCACCGGCCCGGACAGCCGCACCACCCCGTAGTCGAGGTCGGGGCGCAACCTGACGTCGTCGACGTCCGCGCTCACCACCGCCCGGCGCGGCAGCTTCGCGTCCTCGGCATCGGCACCGTCGGCCGCCAGCAGCCGAAGCGACGCACGCGCCGCGTCCATCATCGCGGCGTACTCCAGCTCCTCGGCCGTGCCGGTGGCGTAGTACTCGCGCAGCGCCGGGGTCAGGGCGAACGCGGTGCCGTTCACCGCCCGGAGCTGCTGGGTGTCCAGCAGCTCCCGCAGCATGGTCACCGTCGCCGGGATGTACACCCGCATCTCACACCGCCACCGTTCCGGTCAGCTCCTGCACGGACTCGTCGATCATCCGCGCCAGGCCGTCCACGTCGGACATGGCGTCCCGGTCCCCGGTCAGTCCGAAGTAGACGCCACCGTCGTAGGAGGTTACTCCGACGGCCAGCGCGTGCTCGCGCATCAGCGGCATGATCGGGAACATCTCGGTCATCTGCGCGGGCCCGGCGTACAGCGGCGACTGCGAACCGGGCACGTTGGTGATCACCAGGTTGAACACCCGCTTGGAGAACGACGCGGCGGCCCGCGCGCCCAGCGAGTGCAGGGTCGGCGGCGCGAAGCCACCGAGGCGCAGCAGGGCGTTCGCCGCCACCGCCCGGCCGGTCGCGTCGTGCGCCGCCATCGAGTGGCTCACCTGGTGCAGCCGCACGAACGGGTTCGCCTCGCCGACCGGCAGATCCACCACGTAGGGCGTCACCTGGCTGCCCAGGATCGTCGGGTCCCAGCCGTCCTCGTCGCGGATCGCCAGCGGCACCAGCGCGCGCACCGTGGTCGACGACGTCACCGACCGCCCGCGCGACAGCAGCCAGCTGCGCAGCGCGCCGGCGATCAGCGCCAGGACCACGTCGTTGATGGTGCCGCCGTGGTCGGCCCGCACCGCGCGCAGGTCGGACAGCCGCGCCCTGGCCACCGCGTAGCGGCGCTGCTGGCTCAGCGGGACGTTCAGCGGGCTGTCCGGTGCCGGTGACGCGGCGGCCCCGATCGCGGACACCAGCCCGCCGGCGAACCTGCGCGCGGTCGACACCGCGTCCAGCGCCGCCGACCGCGCGGTGTCCAGCACGTCCATCGGCCGCTGCACGGTCTCCGACACCGCGTCCACCACCAGCCGGCGCGCGGACGGCGGTCGGCGCGGCCGCCACACGTCGGCCGGCACGTCCTCCTCGACCGTTCCCGGCGCGGCCTCCAGGATCACCTGGCCTATGTCGATCGTGCGGACCCCGTCGACGAGGGCCTGATGGCTCTTCGTCACCAGCGCGACACGGCCCTTCGCCAGGCCCTCGACCAGGCACGCCTCCCACAGCGGCCTGGTCGGGTCGAGCGGGCGCGACATGAGGCGGGCGACCAGGTCGAACAGCTGCTCGTCGCTGCCCGGCCTGGGCAGCGCGGAGCGGCGCACGTGGTAGGTCAGGTCGAAGTCCGGGTCGTCCACCCACACCGGCCGGGCCAGGCCGCCGGGCACGGCCAGCACCTTCTGCCGGTAGCGCGGCACCATCGCCAGCCGGTTCGCGATGAGCGCGGTCAGCTGGCCGTAGCCGAAACCCGACCGGGGCCTGCGGAACACCGCGACGGAGCCGACGTGCATCGGCGTGGACGCGTCCTCCAGGTAGAGCATGGAGGCGTCCAGCGCGGAGAGTCGGTCCGGCATGCACCGATCCTGTCACACGGAATTTCGGCGACACCGGACTTTGGCACACTGCATCCATGCTGCCGTCGCCCAAGGATCGTTTCGTCACCGTCTACGGGCGCAAACCGGTGCTGGAGGCGCTCGCCGACCGGGAGCTGACCGTGGACAAGGTCATTCTCGCCGACACCGCGCGGGGGCACGCGGCCCGCGAGATCCTCGACGCCGCCGCCGATCGCCGGGTGCCGGTGCAGCGGGCCAGCGCGCACCGGGTGAAGGTGCTGGCCGGGAACGGCAAACAGGACCAGGGCGTGCTCGCCGACGTGGTGGCGCCACGGATGCGCCGGCTCACCGACGCGCTCTCCGACGGCCCCTCGCCCACCTGCGTGCTGCTGCTGGACGGCATCACCACGCCGGCGAACGTGGGGATGATCCTGCGCACCGCGACCGCGGCCGGCCTGGACGGGATCGTGGTGCCGCGGCGCGGGGTCGCGACGATCGATCCGATGGTGGTGAAGGCCTCCGCCGGGGTGGCGTTCCACGCGCCGGTCCTGCGCTGCGCGTCGGCGGCCGAGGCGGCCGAGGACCTGCGCGCCGCCGGCTACCCGCTGTACGGGTTGGCCGCGGACGCCGCCGGTTCGCTGTTCACCGCGACGCTGCCGAAGCGGGCGGCGTTCGTGCTGGGCGGGGAGACCAGAGGGGTCAGCCCGGAGGTCGACCGGCTGCTCACCGGCCGGCTGTCCATCCCGATGCCGGGGCCGGCGGAGTCACTCAACGTGGCAAGTGCCGCCGCCGTACTCTGCTTCGAGCTGGTCCGGCGCGCCTGCTAGCGCGAGGCCGAACAGGATCTCCAGCTCGGTCACCGTCGTCCGCGGGTCGAGGTGGTGCACGCCGACCATGCCGGCCGCCACCGCGGCGGACACGTTGACCGCGAGGTCGTCGACGAACACGCACTCGGCGGGCGGCACACCGGCCGCCCGCGCCGCGGCGAGGTAGATCCGCTCGTCCGGTTTGGCCACCCCCAGCACGCCGGACAGCACCGCCGCGTCGAACGCGTCCCGCAGCCCGGCCGGCATCGAGTCCCCGTTGGACACCAGCACGGTGCGGATGCCGGCGGCCCTGGCCTCCCGCACCGCGGTCAGCACCGGCGGCTCGAGGACCGGCCCGACGCCGAGGTCGGTGAGCACGCCGCCGAGATCGACGAGCAGGGCGGCGAGAGGCGGTTCGGACACGGGTGCCACTACACCACCTCGCGGCCGCCCCGCGGGCCGATTCCGCGAATTGGTCCGACCGAGTGATCTTTGTCCCGATTCGTCCGCGAACCCTCTCAGTAGTTGCGACCGACCACCTTCGCGGACCTCCTGGGGGAGAAACGTGACCGCGTCACCCATCCCGTCGTGGGACGACCTGCTCGTGCACACGCTCGTCGACTGCGAACCGGGCATCGACGAGGAGCCGCCACCACCGCCGGACGTCGGCCCGACCCGGATCTCGCTCACCGAGCTGGCCGGGGAGTCGACGCTGCCGCCGGAGATCCGCTGGTTCGGCTCGGCCGACGACGCGATCGCCCGGACCGTGCCGCTGATCATCGAGGTACTGAACGCCCGGCGGCAGGTCCGGCAGGTCGCCGACCTGCTCGTCGGCCGGGCACTGGCCGCCACGCTGACCCGGCTGCGCCAGGAGGGCTGTCTCGGCCTGCGCTACTCGGTGCGGGCGGTGCGCCGCAGCCGGCCCACCCCGTTCGCCGCGGAACTGGCGCTGGTGGCCGACGTGAGCGGCCCGCGGGCCGTGATGCGCGACCGCAGGCGGTGCGTGGCCATCGCCGCGCGGATCGAGGTGCAACGCGGCGCCTGGCGCTACACGGCTCTGTCGGTGCTCGGCTGACCGCCGCGACATCGCCCGCCCGGGCTCGCGCGGTCCGACCGCGGCACACCGCGGAACGCCGGAGGCCGGCGATCGCGGTGTGCGATCGCCGGCCTCCGGCAACACCTCGGCACTACCGGGCCCGGTTGCGGCCCTTCTTCTTCGCGTCGGCGCGCTCCGCGGCCCGGCGCTCCCGCCGGGTACCACCGCCGCCCTGCCCGTTGGCGTCGCGGGCGGCGCCGCTGTTGCGGGTGGTGGCCGCGCCGTCCTCGGCCGGGCCGGAGAAGGTGAGCTGCTGCTGACGGGTCGGCGCGTCCAGGCCCTTCGCGCGCAGCGCGCTCGGCACCTTGTCCGGCGAGGTCCGCGCCGCTGCCCGAGCCGCCTCGGCCGCCCGAGCGGCCTCGGCCGCCCGAACCGCCCGCGCCTCACGCTCGGCCTGGACCTGCGCCTGCTGGGCCTGCTGGGCCGCGGCCTGCTGCGAGTCGTCCTCGGCCCGCTCCACCTGCAGGTTGAACAGGAAGCCGATCGACTCCTCCTTCAACGCCTCCAGCATGGCGTTGAACATGTCGAAGCCCTCGCGCTTGTACTCGATCAGCGGGTCGCGCTGGGCCATCGCGCGCAGGCCGATGCCCTCCTTGAGGTAGTCCATCTCGTAGAGGTGTTCGCGCCACTTGCGGTCCAGCACGCTGAGCACCACCCGGCGCTCCAGGTCGCGCATCGCGCCCTCGCCGACCAGCCCGTCGATCTCCTTCTCGCGCGCCTCGTACGCCGCCCGCGCGTCGTCGATCAGCACCTTGCGCAGGTACTCGCCGGTGAGGTCCTCGCGCTCCTCCTCGGCCCGGTCGGCCACCTGCTCCCAGGTGAGCGACACCGGGTACAGCGTCTTGAGCGCGGTCCACAGCTGGTCGTGGTCCCAGTCCTCGGCGTAGCCGTCCGAGGTGGCGCCGTTGACGTAGGCGGTGATGACGTCGGTGATCATGTGCTCGACCTGGTCGCTGAGGTCCTCGCCCGCCAGCACCCGCAGCCGCTCGGCGTAGATCACCTTGCGCTGCTTGTCCATGACCTCGTCGTACTTGAGGACGTTCTTGCGGATCTCGTGGTTCTGGCCCTCGACCTGACCCTGCGCGCTCTGGATCGCGCGGGTCACCATCTTGGCCTCGATCGGCACGTCGTCGGGCACCCGCAGGGTCTGCATGACCCGCTCGACCATGGAGGCGTTGAACCGCCGCATCAGCTCGTCACCGAGCGACAGGTAGAACCGGGACTCGCCGGGGTCGCCCTGCCGACCGGACCGACCGCGCAGCTGGTTGTCGATGCGGCGCGACTCGTGCCGCTCGGTGCCCAGCACGTACAGGCCGCCGAGCTCACGAACCCGGTCGGCCTCCTCCTTCACCGCCTCGCGGGCCCGCTCCATCGCCTCGGGCAGCGCGGCGATCCACTCCTGCGGTGTCTCCACCGGGTCCAGGCCGTTGGCGCGCAGCTCCGACTCGGCGATGTGCTCCGGGTTGCCGCCCAGCATGATGTCGGTACCGCGACCGGCCATGTTGGTGGACACGGTGACCGCGCCAAGGTGACCGGCGCCGGCGATGATCGCGGCTTCCTTGTCGTGGTGCTTGGCATTCAGCACGTTGTGCGGCACACCCAGCTTCACCAGCTGCTTGGACAGGTACTCCGAGCGTTCGACACTGGTCGTGCCGACCAGCACCGGCTGGCCCTTCTGGCTGCGCTCGGCGATGTCCTCGGCGACCGCGGCGAACTTCGCCTCCTCGGTCTTGTAGATCAGGTCGGACCGGTCGGCGCGGATCATCGGCCGGTGCGTCGGGATCGGCACGACGCCCAGGTCGTAGGTGCTGTGGAACTCGGCGGCCTCGGTCTCCGCGGTACCGGTCATACCGGCGAGCTTGTGGTACAGCCGGAAGTAGTTCTGCAGGGTGATCGTGGCGAGCGTCTGGTTCTCCGCCTTGATCTCCACGCCCTCCTTGGCCTCGATGGCCTGGTGCATGCCCTCGTTGTAGCGGCGGCCGGCCAGGATGCGGCCGGTGAACTCGTCGACGATGAGGACCTCGCCGTCGCGGACGATGTAGTCCTTGTCCTTCTTGTAGAGCTCCTTGGCCTTGAGCGCGTTGTTCAGGTACCCGACGAGCGGGGTGTTCGCCGCCTCGTACAGGTTGTCGATGCCGAGCTGGTCCTCGATGTAGGCCACACCCTGCTCGGTGACGCCGACGGTGCGCTTGCGCTCGTCGACCTCGTAGTGGGTGTCCGCCTTCATCGCCGGCACCATCCGGGCGAACTCGGTGTACCAGCGCGACGACTGGTCGGCCGGGCCGGAGATGATCAGCGGGGTCCGCGCCTCGTCGATCAGGATCGAGTCGACCTCGTCGACGATGGCGAAGACGTGGCCGCGCTGCACGCACTCCTCGAGCGACCAGGCCATGTTGTCGCGCAGGTAGTCGAAGCCGAACTCGTTGTTGGTGCCGTAGGTGATGTCGGCCCGGTACTGTTCGCGGCGCACGTCGGGGGTCTGACCGGCGATGATCACGCCGACCTCGAGGCCGAGGAAGCGGTGCACCCGGCCCATCCACTCCGCGTCGCGGGCGGCGAGGTAGTCGTTGGTGGTGACGACGTGCACGCCGTGCCCGGTGATGGCATTGAGGTAGGCGGGCAGCACACAGGTCAGGGTCTTGCCCTCACCGGTGCGCATCTCCGCGACGTGCCCCAGGTGCAACGCCGAGCCACCCATCACCTGCTCGTCGTAGTGGCGCTGGCCGAGCACCCGCCTGGACGCCTCGCGGGCGGTGGCGAACGCCTCCGGCAGCAGCTCGTCGAGCGCCTCGTCCCGCGCCAGCCGCTCGGCCCGCTTGAGCTCCTTCTCCAGCCCGGGCGTGTTCAGCAGCCGGTCCGTGACGTACTCCGCGCGCGTCTCGACGTAGAGCTTCTGGAACTCGTCCTTGAACTTCTGGGTACGCGCCCGAAGCTCGGCGTCGGTGAGGCCCTCGACCGTGGACTCGAGGGCGTTCACCTTCTCGGTGATCTTGCGCTGCCGCTTGACAGTCTTGCCCTCGCCAGCGCGCAGGATCCGGGACAGCACCATCCGAGTCGACCTCACATACCGTCGCGTCGCGTACTCGCGGGAGCACGCCTTGGCACCCATCGTAGTGTCCTCGCCGGCAACGGGTCGGCGGCGCGGGAAGTTCCCGAACCACCCGGCCCCGTCGCCCCATGCCCGCGGACACCGCGGTGCCCCCGGCTCGCGGCCGGGGGCACCGTCAGGTCCAGGAAGTCACCGAGCGTCGCCCGGCGGGTCGTCGGTCGAGGTCAGACGAGCTTGATCACGCCGTAGTCGAAGCCCTTGCGCCGGTAGACGACGCTCGGCCGGCCCGAGTCGGCGTCGGCGAAGAGGTAGAAGTCGTGCCCGACCAGCTCCATCTCGTAGAGGGCCTGGTCGACCGTCATGGGCTTGGCGGGGTGCTCCTTCTCCCGGGCGATGCGCCCGGGTAGGTGCTCGGCAAGGCCGTCCTCCCAGCGTTGTTCGGGGAAGTCGGCGGAGCCGGTGACCACGGGCGCCTCCAGCACCGCGGTGGCGGTGTGGCCGTTGCGTGATCCGTTCACCTCGATGTTCGCGGTCGCCTCGGCCACCGACGCCGGGGTACGGCGTCCATGGTGGACTCGTCTGCGGTCGTGCAGACGGCGCAACCGGTTCTCCAGCTTGCTCACGGCGGCGTCGAGCGCGGCGTAGAAGTCGCCTGCGCACGCCTCGGCACGAACGGCCGGGCCCTTGCCCTTGCCGGTGATCTCGACTCGCTGGCAGTTCTTGAGCTGCCGTCGGTTTGGTTCGTGGAACAACTCGACGTCGAACCGGATGGCCTTCCGGTCGTAGCGTTCGAGGCGGGAGAGCTTGTCCTCAACGTGCACCCGATAGTGCTCGGGCACCTCCACGTTGCGGCCCTTCACGACGATGTCCATACACGACCTCCCTCGCTGTTGGTGCGAGCTCTGGCTTCTCGTCGAACGGCGACGCCGGGCGAACCAGGGAGTCAGCGTGATGTTCGCGGCTCCGGCGCCAGGGTCATGGGCGGTTCGCCTCCTTCCCGAGCGCGGGATCACTGTGTGCGCAGCACGTTAGCCGCCACGGGACATGAACAACAGACCCTTGGCCGGGGAACGTCCTTTGGCGACGAAGTGTGACTGTGCGCGCCTGACCGGGGGGATTCCGCCACCGCGCCGAGCCGCACCCGACTACCCGGATGGTGCAGAGATCACCCGTACGGCCCAACGGTTTCGGACCGGTGAGTCCGGCGGCACAGCCCGGACGCACCACTGGTGAGGTGCGCCGATGCCCCGGATGCCTCCGCATACCCGTAAAACGGTCGACCGGCGGCAAAGGTTCCACCGGCACGTCACCCGAACGGGTGTGTCGGCACGGTCATGCCAGGGGGAACGGCGGTGAACGCCAACGCCCCGGCGACGATCATCCCGGCCTGCTCGAGCACCGCCGAGCACGCCGCCACCGTGGCACCGGTGGTGATCACGTCGTCGAGCAGCACCACCCGGCTGCCCGGCGGCGGCAGCCCGTCCGGACGGGTGCGCAGCCGACCACGCAGGTTCGCCGACCTGGCCGCGGCGTCCAGGCCGACCGAGTCGCGGGCGCCGCGGTGCAGCCGCAGCGCGGCGGCGACGGCGGCGGGTCTGCCGTCGGCGGCGAGCCGCGCCGCGGCGTGTCGGGCGATCGCACGCAGGTGCCAGGCGCCGCGTCGGCGGCTCGCCGCCGGCCGCGACGGCGCCGGCACCAGATACCAGTACCCGTCGTCGGCAGGTCCGACGTGGGGCAGGTCGGGCAGGACCGCGCCGAGCCGCGCGCCGATGGGAGCGGCGAGGTCGCGGCGGTTGCGCTCCTTGCAGGCGAGAACCGCGCGCCGGGCCGGACCGCGGTAGCGGGTCACCGCGTAGGCGGGCGGGCCGGTACCGGGCAGGTCGAGCGCGAACGGCGCGCCGAGGCCGGCGGCGCAGGCCGCGCACCAGGCTGTGCCGCGCGTGGCACAGCCGGCGCAGCGCACCGGAAGGACGAGGTCGGCGATCATCCGCATGACGGCCATGCTCGACCACCGCACCGACAGTTCCGCCCGCCCGATCAGCCCGGGTAGAAGGGGACGGAGCCGGGGCCCTCGTCGGGGGCGTAGGCGCGCCAGAGGTCGCCCGGCTGGGACGCGGTGGACATGCCGCGCTCGTCGGTGACAACCACCGGGCGGTTGCGGGCCGCGGTGATCGCGGTGACCTTCCCGGTCAGGTTGGAGCTGGTGTACGGCTCCAGCTCCATGCCGTCGACGGACACCCTCGCCACCGGCAGCGGCGACCGCGAGGTGGCCACCAACAACCTCGTCTGCGACTGCCAGTCCACTCCGACGACCCCGGTCAGCTCGTCCTGCTGCAGCTGCCGCGGCGACTGGATCGCCACCGCGTCGGGGGTGCGCACCCCCGACGCGACCACCAGCTCGCCGTCGGCCACCACCGCGACCCGGGTGCCGTCCCTCGACAGCCTCAGGTCGGTGATCGCGCCGTACGGCATCAGCTCGGTCGCGTTCACGCCGGCCCTGGTCCAGCCCGTGCCGGTGCGCACCAACCGCACCACCACGGCGCCGTCCTGCACCGTCCACACCTCGTTGCTGTTGCCCGCCTCGTCGGCGAGCAGCCAGGTCGGCCTGGTCAGCCGGCCCGCCGAGAACACCTCGACCGGCGTCTCGCCGAGCGTGCCGAGCCACAGCTTGCGACCGGTACCGGTGTCGGACACGATCGCGATGCCGCGGCCGTCCACCGACTGGGCCGCGGTGGACACGGTCAGCCCGTCGTAGGCGGCGAGCGACGGCTGGTCGGTACCGCCGGCGAGGGCCCGCAGCCGGCCGCCGGCGACGACCATGCCGGACAGCTTCGCCACCGGGTCGGTGACCGCGTCGTAAGCACCGAAGTCGGCGGCGCGGAAGTCGCCCTGGCCGGGCACCAGGTCCTGGCCGTCCACCTTCAGCCGGACCCGGTTGGGCGTCGCCTCCCGCAGCGACAGCACGATCTGGGCGGCGACCAGCCGCCGGTCCCGCTCGGTCAGCTCACCGATCCGGGTCAGCGGCACCAGCAGCGCGCCGTCCGCGGCGATCACCACGTTCGAGCTGAGCCCCGCGTCCTCGGGCAGGAAGGTCCGCACCGAGTCGCGCACGGTCTCCGACGGGCCGGCGAGCAGCAGGTCGATCACCGCGCGCGCGGTGAGCTCGTGCTGCGACTCCGCCCGCACGTAGCGCACGTCCGGCACCGGCGCGCGCACCGACGGGTCGAAGAAGTACAGCGTCGCCGCGGAGTACGCCTCGTCGAACTGGTCCTCGGTGATCACCACGACCGGGGGCGGATCCTCGATGCGCCACTGGCCGTTCTGCTGCCGACGCACCTTCACCAGGTACTCCAGCGGCCCCTGGGCCGGCACGAACGCCATGGCGCCGTCCAGCCGCCCGAGGCTCTGCGCGCGCAGCACCACGGTCTGCTCGGTGGAGCTCTCCGAGTCCGCCTCCGGCACCTCGGACGGCACCACGCTGAAGGTGTCCTCGATGATCGTCGGCGGTCCGTCGGCGGAGTAGGCCGCACGCGTAGCGTCGGTGAGGAACGTCTTGGCGGCGAGCGGGCTGCCGCTGCGCTCCACGAAGTCGCGAACCAGGGAGACCGGCTCGGCGTTCTCCTGCGGACCGGACACCACCGGGTCGGCGCCGGCCGGCCGGTCGACGACGGCGTGTGCGGTGGTCCGCTCCGGCACGTTGGCGCAGCCGGTGGTGAAAAGCGACAGCACCGCGACGCCGGCCAGGACACCGACGAGTCCGCGCCCGTTCCCGCTGGTCATCGGACCGGCTCCGCTACCTCGGCGTGCTGGTCGGCGTCGATGTGGCCGGGCCGCTCCGCCTCGTCGGCCACGACCGGCTCCTCGTCCGGGAACAACGGCAGCGGGCTGCGGCCGGCCAGCTCGGTGCCCTGCTCCCGGGGCAGGGTCAGCCGGAACGACGCGCCCACTCCCGGTTCACCCCAGGCCTGCAGGGTGCCGCCGTGCAGGCGGGCGTCCTCGACGCTGATCGCGAGCCCCAGACCGGTGCCGCCGGAGTGCCGGGTACGGGCCGGGTCGGCCCGCCAGAAGCGGTTGAACACCAGGTCGGCCTCGCCCGGGCGCAGACCGACGCCGTGGTCGCTGACCACCACGGCGACCGCGTTCTCGTCGCACGCCATCCGCAGCGACACCGGCCTGCCCTCGCCGTGGTCGACCGCGTTGGCCAGCAGGTTGCGCAGGATGCGTTCCACCCGGCGGGCCTCGACCTCGGCGGTGACCTCGGCGTCGGGCAGGTCGAGTTCGATGCGCGAGCCCGCGGTGTCCGCGATGACCCGCACCGACTCCACGGCGCGCCGCGCGATCGCCCGCAGGTCGGTGGCGTCGGCGACGAGCTCCTCGACGCCCGCGTCCAGCCTGCTGATCTCCAGCAGGTCGGCGAGCAGCGACTCGAACCGGTCCAGTTCGTCGACCAGCAGCTCGGTGGACCGGGCGAGCCCGGTGGGGAACTGGGCGCGGGAGGCGTGTAGCACGTCGGCGGCCATCCGCACGGTGGTGAGCGGGGTGCGCAGCTCGTGCGACACGTCGGAGGTGAACCGGCGCTGCAGCTGGCCGAACTCCTCCAGCTGACGGAACTGCCGCTGGATGCTCTCCGCCATGGCGTTGTAGGACTCGGCGAGCTTGGCCACGTCGTCCTCACCGGTTACCGGCAGCCGCTGGTCGAGGTCGCCGTCGGCGAACCGCTCGGCCGCGTCGGCTGCGCGGCGGACCGGGCGGACCACCTGGCGGGTCACCAGGTTCGCGATGCCGGCGAGGAGCAGCAGCAGCACCACGCCGCCGACCAGCAGGGTGCTCTGCACCACCGACACGGTGCGCTGCTCGGCGGCCAACGGGAACAGCAGGTACAGCTGCAGCTTGCTGGACGCGCTGGTGACCGGCGCGCCGACCATCATGAACGTCTCCGGGCCGCCGTCGCGGTCCACGGTGTAGATCTGCACCGCGACCTTGTCCTGCTGCACGAACCGGCGCAGGTCGGCCGGCACCTGCTCGTACGGTCCGGTGTAGACGACCTCGCCGGGTGGCAGGTCCGGACCGTCGTAGGCGATCACGGGCTCGAACGCGCCGGCCACCGCGGTACCCGAGTTGTCCTCGACGGACACCGTGCTGGTGAGCCGGTTCGCCGCGCTGGTGAGCCTGCCGCGTACCGCGTCGGTGACCACGTTGACGCCGGCCAGCTCGCGTTCGGCGACCCGGACCGCGGCCTCGGTCTGCTCGACCGAGCTGGTCTCCTTGGTCTCGATCAGCCGGGTGGTGATCTCGTTCTGCAGCACCATGCCGAGCACGAACACGACGGCGAAGGACAGCGCGAGCGTGCTGACCACGACCCTCAGCTGCAGCGACCGCCGCCACAGGTCGCCGAAGGTCGCCGCGTGGCGGCTGACACGGGTGTTGACCCGGGTCGACCAGTCGTACAGCGCGCGCAGCAGTCGTCTCATCTCATTCGGGCCGTGTCATCGGGTCAGGTCAGGGAGGGCCGGCCTTGTAGCCGACGCCGCGCACGGTGAGGACCACCTCGGGGTGCTCCGGGTCGCGTTCCACCTTGGACCGCAGGCGCTGGACGTGCACGTTCACCAGCCGGGTGTCGGCGGCGTGGCGGTAGCCCCAGACCTGCTCGAGCAGCACCTCGCGAGTGAACACCTGGCGGGGCTTGCGGGCCAGCGCGACGAGCAGGTCGAACTCCAGCGGGGTGAGCTGGATCTGCCGGCCCTCGCGGGTGACCTCGTGGCCGGGGACGTCGATGGACACGTCCCCGATGGCGAGGGTCTCGGCGGGTTCGTTGTCGGTGCGGCGCAGCCGGGCGCGGACCCGGGCGACGAGCTCCTTGGGCTTGAACGGCTTGACCACGTAGTCGTCCGCGCCGGACTCGAGACCGAGCACGATGTCGACCGTGTCGCTCTTGGCGGTGAGCATGACGATCGGCACGCCGGACTCGCCGCGGATCGCCTTGCAGACGTCGATGCCGTTCATGCCGGGCAGCATGAGATCGAGCAGCACCAGGTCCGGTTTGAGGTCGCGGACAGCGGGCAGAGCTCGGGAGCCGTCGGCCACGACGGCGGTGTCGAAGCCCTCACCGCGCAGGACGATGGTCAGCATCTCGGCCAGGGCCGGATCGTCGTCCACAACCAGGACACGTGACTTCATGTGCACATCGTCGCACTGTCGTGCGAGGTGGCGTACGCAACCCGCGATCCACGAGCGCGCCGGGCGGAAATAGTTTAAGATTGAACTAAATTGGAGGAGGTTTTCATGGGCATCCAGCGGCTCAACCACGCGGTGCTGTGGGTCGGCGACATCGAGCGCAGCCTGCGGTTCTACACGGAGGTACTGCGGTTCACGGTCGTGCACCAGGAGCAGGGAGCGGCGTTCCTGCGCGCCGAGAACTCCGACAACGACCACGACCTCGGCCTGTTCGCCACGCCCGGCGAGACCCCGCACCCGCGTGCTGTCGGGCTGTACCACCTGGCCTGGTCGGTACGCACGCTGCGCGACCTCGGCGACATCGGCGAGCGGCTGGCCGAGGCCGACGCGCTGGTCGGCGCGTCCGACCACACGGTCAGCAAGTCGTACTACGGCAAGGACCCGGACGGCATCGAGTTCGAGATCGCCTGGTTCGTGCCGCGCGACGTGGCCGGCGAGCTGGCCGACTCCCCCGGCACGCTGCCGCTGAACCTGGAGCGCGAGCTGGCCAGGTGGGGCGAGGACCTGGTCGGGGCTCCGTAGGACGACCCTAGCTCAGCAGGCGTGCGACGAGCGCGGTGAAGTCCGTCGCGGCCGTGCCGTCCAGCACGTGCCACGGGGCCAGCCAGTTCGCCTCGGCCAGCTGGTCGTACACCGCGCCGCAGCGCGCCTGCAGCGCCCCGTCGGACTCCCAGGTGTCCACCTCGCGGGCCTCGGTGCGCTCGCGGTGCGCGGCGCGGGCGAGCGCGGTGTCCGCGTCCACCCGCAACAGCAGGTGCGCGGCCGGCAGCGGCAGTCCGAACCGGTCGATCTCGATCTCGCGCACCCACGCCACGAACGCGCCGGACGCGTCCTCGCCGAGTCGGGCCGCGCCGTAGGCGGCGTTGGACGCCACGTACCGGTCGAGCAGCAGCACGTCGCTGGTGTCCAGCGCGGCACGCAGGTCGTCCGCGGCGCCGCGCCGGTCCAGGGCGTAGAGCACGGCCATGCCGTAGACAGAGTCGCCCAGCCCGCCGAGTCTGCCGTGCAGCCCGTCGCGGACGAGGTCGGCGTGCACGTCGACGTCGTAGCGCGGGAACGCCAGACGGGCCACGGTGGCACCCGCCCGGCCGAACGCGTCCACGAGCCCACCGGCCAGCGTCCGCTTGCCGGCGCCGTCCAGACCTTCGATGACGATCAGTCGCCCCACCGCGCAGACCCTACGGGGCGGTTCGCACCGGCGGTGCGCTCTGTCGGTGCGCTCTGTCGGTGCGCACCGGCACAATCGCCGCGTGGACGAGTACAACGGTCAGCCGGTGCTGCCTTTCGCCTGCGCCGAGGAGTTCCGGACCTGGCTCGACGCCAACCACGAGACGTCGACCGGGCTGTGGATCAAGTTCGCCAAGCGCGACTCCGGCATCCCGTCGGTGTACTACGCGCAGGCGCTGGACGTCGCGCTCTGCTATGGCTGGATCGACGGGCAGGCCAGATCCCTCGACGACAGCCACTACCTGCAGCGGTTCACCCCCCGCACCTCGCGCAGCCGCTGGTCGAAGATCAACCGCACCAAGGTGGCGGCGCTGATCGAGGCGGGTCGGATGACGCCGGCCGGACAGCAAGCCATCGACGCGGCCAAGGCGGACGGCCGCTGGGACGCCGCCTACGACAGCCCCCGCACCGCCACGGTGCCGGCCGACCTGCGGGCGGCGCTCGACGCCAACCCCGAGGCTGCCGCCTTCTTCGAGACGCTGAGCAGCCAGAACCGCTTCGCGATCCTGCACCGCACCACGGAGGCGAAGCGCGCCGAGACCAGGGCCAAGCGGATCGCGACGTTCGTGGAGATGCTCGCCAGGCACGAGACCGTCCATCCCCAGAGGTCCCCGAGAGCTCAGAAGTCCCCGAGAGCTCAGTCGAGCAGCCCGCCCCGGTAGGCGACCAGCGCGGCCTGCACCCGGTTCACCGCGCCGATCTTGCCCAGAACCGCGGACACGTAGCCCTTCACGGTGGCTTCGGACAGGTGCAGCGCGGAGCCGATCTCGGCGTTGGACAGACCCTGCCCGATGAGCGTGACGACCTCGCGCTCGCGGTCGGACAGCGTCGAGATCAGCGCTCGCGCCGGCTGGGCGGCCCGTTCGCCGTCCGCCACAGCGGCGACGATCCGGGCCGCCACCGCCGGGTCCAGCACCGCGCCGCCCACCGCCAGGTCGCGCACCGCCTTGATCAGGTAGTCCGGCTCGGTGTCCTTGAGCAGGAAGCCCGCGGCGCCGGCGAGCAGCGCCTCGCGCACGTAGGAGTCGACGTCGAAGGTGGTCAGCATGGCCACCTGCGGCGGCTGCGGCAGCATCATCAGCCTGCGCAGCGCGGTCAGCCCGTCGGTGGTGCGCATCCGGATGTCCAGCAGCGCCACGTGCGGGCGGTGCAGCAGGGCCAGCTCGGCGACCTCGGCGCCGTCGTCACTCTCGGCCACCACCTCGATGTCACCGGCACTGGTGAGGATCGTGCGCAGCCCGTCGCGCACCAGCTCCTCGTCGTCGGCGATGAGAACCTTGATCACCGGAAGCCTCCCCGAAACACCGCTGGCCAGCGAATTCCGAGAGCGTAACGCGCGTGCCGCGGCGGGGAGGGCCGGTGTGCCGCGGTGACGACGGCGGGGCCGCCGACGAGCATGCCGGGCCCTCCCCGCCACGGCTAGTGTCGTGACGGGAGGGACCATGTCGCGGATCGTGGCCGGAGTCGATGTCGGTGGCACGTTCACCGACGTGGTGCTGGCCGGACCGGGCCGCGTGCCGGTCGCGGTGAAGGTCCCCACCACCCCGCAGAACCAGGCGGACGGGGTGGCCACGGGAGTGGCGCTGGCGAGCCCGGACGAGGCGCCGCTGCTGCTGCCGCACGGCACGACCACCGCCACGAACGCGGTGCTGGAGCGGACGCTGGCGCGGACCGTGCTGGTCACCACGGACGGCTTCGCCGACCTGCTGCACATCGGCCGCCAGGACCGGCCCGCACTGTACGACCTGACCCGGGTCCGGCCGGCGCCGCTGGTGCCGCGCGAGCTGGTGGTGACGGTGGTGCAGCGGACCGGACCGGACGGCTCGACGGTGGTCGAGCTGACCGACGACGAGGTCGCCAGGGTGGTGCGCGCGGTCGCCCGCCTGGAGCCCGAGTCGATCGCGGTGTGCCTGCTGTTCGGCTACGCCGACGACACGCACGAGCGGCGGCTCTGCGAAGCGCTCGCCGGGCTGGGCGTGCCGGTGACCCGCGCGAGCACGCTGCTCGGCGAGTTCCGCGAGTACGAGCGGGCGTCGACGGCGGTGCTGAACGCGGTCGTCCAACCGGTGATGCGCCGCTACCTGGCCGGCCTGCGCGAGCGGCTGCCCGAGCCGGCGATCACGGTGATGACGTCCGGCGGCGGCACCGCCGGGCTGGACTTCGTCGCGGGGGCGCCGGTGCACACGCTGCTGTCCGGCCCGGCGGCCGGCGTGGTGGCCGCCGCCGCGGCGGCCCGCGCCGCCGGTTTCCAGGACGCGGTGGCGTTCGACATGGGCGGCACGTCCACCGACGTCTGCCTGATCATGGACGGCGCGCCCCAGGTGGCCGCGGACGCGGAGATCGCCGGGCTGCCGTTTCGCACCCCGGCGGTGGCGGTGCACACGGTCGGCGCGGGCGGCGGGTCGATCGCCTGGCTGGACGCGGGCGGCGCGCTGCGGGTGGGGCCGCGGTCGGCGGGCGCGCGGCCGGGGCCGGCCTGCTACGGGCACGGCGGCACCGATCCGACGGTGACCGACGCGCACTGCGTGCTCGGGCATCTGGCGACCGGCCGCGAGCTGGGCGGCGGGCTGCGGCTGGACGCCGACGCGGCGCGGGCGGCGCTGGGCACGCTGCCCGCGCGGGCGGGCGGCGCGCACGGCGTGCTGGCGGTGGTGCGGGCGACGATGGCCCGGGCGCTGCGCACGGTGAGCACCGAACGCGGGGTGGACCCGGCCGGCCTGGCGCTGGTCGCCTACGGCGGCGCCGGCCCGCTGCACGCCTCGGCGCTGGCCCGCGAGCTGGGCTGTGTCGCGGTGGTGGTGCCGCCCGTACCGGGGGTGTTGAGCGCGTTGGGGCTGTTGTTGGCGCCGGCTCGCCACGAGGCGTCCCGCACCGTGATGTCCGATGTGGACAGTGAGCTGACGGCGCCGTGGGTGGCGCTCGCCGAGGAGGCCGAGGCGGAGCTGCGCGCTCAGGGCGTCACCGGCGCGGTGACGCTGACCCGCGTGGTGGACGCCCGCTACGCCCGCCAGTCGCACGAGCTGAGGCTGACGGTGACCGACGGCGCCGACATCGCGGAGCTGCTGCACACCGCGCACCGGGAGGCGTACGGCTACGCGATGCGCGACGAGCCGGTGGTCGTGGTGACGCTGCGGGCCATCGCGACCGCGGCACCGGCGTTGGACGCGCCGCCAACGGACTGGGCGTCGAAGGGCGAGCCCGACCGGCGCCGCACCCGCACCATCGGGGTGGCCGGTGACGAGGTGCGGGCCGAGGTGATCGACCGGGCGTCGCTGCGCCCCGGCGACGAGGTCCGCGGCCCGGCGCTGATCGAGCAGCCGGACACCACCACCCTGCTCCTGCCCGACGACGTGTCCGAAGTGGACGAAGCTGGCAACCTCGTGGTGCGCGCGGATGGCTGAGCCGACCGAGCCCACCGACTTCACGCCGGTCGAGCTGGAGGTCTTCCGGCACGCCATCGCCGCGGTCGCCGACGAGATGGGGGTGGCGCTGCGCCGGGCCGCGTACTCGCCGAACATCAAGGAGCGGGCCGACTGCTCGGCCGCGGTGTTCGACCCGGACGGCGAGATGGTCGCGCAGGCCGAGCACATCCCGGTGCACCTCGGCGCGATGCCGGCGAGCGTCCGCGCGGTGTTGGACACCTTCGGCGCCCTGCGGCCCGGCCAGCAGGTCTGCGTCAACGACCCCTACCTCGGCGGCACACACCTACCGGACCTGACCATCGTCGCCGCGGTCGGCGACGCGAGCGGTGGCGCGGACGGCGAGCTGATCGGCTACGTCGCCAACCGCGCGCACCACGCCGACGTCGGCGGCGCCGCACCCGGCTCGATGCCGGCGTTCGCCACCGACATCGCGATGGAGGGCCTGCGCATCCCGCCCGTGCTGGTCGCCGACGCGGACGGCGAGCGCGCCGACGTGCTGGCGCTGATCGCGGCGAACTCGCGCACCCCCGGTGAGCGGCGCGGCGACCTGCGGGCCCAGTTCGCCGCCAACCACGTCGGCGCCGCCCGGCTCGCCGAGCTGGCCGAGCGGCTCGGCGCCGGTCGGCTGCGGGCGGCGACGGCCGCGGTGTGCGACTACTCGGCCCGGCGGGTGCGCGCGGCGGTCAGGGACATCCCGGACGGCGTCTACCGACACGAGGACGTGCTGGAGATCGGCGACGGCGTGTGGATCCGCGCCGAGGTGACCGTCGACGGCGAGGACGTCACCATCGACTTCGCCGGCACCGACGACCAGGTCCCGGTCAACCTCAACGCGGTGTACGCGGTGACGCTGTCCGCGTCGATGTTCGTGTTCCGGATGCTGACCGATCCGGACGCGCCGCCGAACGCCGGCTGCTACCGACCGCTGCGCGTACTCACCCCGAAGGGCAGCGTCGTCGACGCCGAGTTCCCCGCGCCGACCGCGGCCGGCAACGTGGAGACCAGCCAGCGGGTGGTGGACGTGCTGCTCGGCGCGTTCGCGCGGGCGCTGCCCGACCGGGTGCCGGCGGCCGGCCAGGGCACCATGAACAACCTGCTGATCGGATCCGGTGGGCCGGTCCCGTTCAGCTACTACGAGACGCTGGCCGGGGGTGAGGGCGCGACCCCGGACCGGCAGGGCATGTCCGGCGTGCACACCGGGATGACCAACACCCGCAACACCCCGGCCGAGGCGATGGAACTGGCCTACCCGCTGCGGGTGTGGCGCTACGAGCTGCTGCCCGGCTCCGGCGGCGCAGGCCGGCACGCCGGCGGCGACGGGCTGGTCCGCGAGATCGAGGTGCTCGCCGACTGCACGCTGACCGTGCAGTCCGAGCGCCGCGTGCACGCCCCACCGGGGCGAGCGGGCGGCGCGGACGGCGCCCGCGGCCGCAACGTGCTCCTGCGCGCGGACGGCGCCGAGGAGGAGCTGCCCGGCAAGGGCACCTGGCGGCTGTGCGCCGGCGAGCGGATCCGGATCGAGACACCGGGCGGCGGGGGCTGGGGAACGGCCTGACCGCCGGCCGGTGACCAGTCCGTGCGCGTGATGGACCGATCACCCTGCGGGGCGGTAGGAACGATCACATGCCCCTGCATCGACGAACCTTCATCCTCGGCGGAGTCGTCACCGCCGGCGCGACCGCCCTGGGCGTCTCACGCGCCAGTGCCGCCGCCTATCCGTTCACCCTCGGCGTCGCCTCCGGCGAGCCCGCCGCCGACGGCTTCGTCATCTGGACCCGGCTCGCGCCGAGCCCGCTCAACGCCGACGGCCTCGGCGGCATGTCCACCGCCCCGGTCGCCGTCGAGTGGCAGGTGTCGAACGACCGGTACTTCACCCAGCTGGCCGGCACCGGGACCGCGACCGCGGTCACCGGCTCCGCGCACAGCGTGCACGTGGAGCTCACCGGTCTGCAGCCCGGCCGCGAGTACTGGTACCGGTTCCGGGCCAACGGACACATCTCGCCGGCCGGCCGGGCCCGCACCGCGCCCGCGGTCGGCACCAGCCCGGCGCTGACCATGCTGTTCGCGTCCTGCTCGCACTGGGAGGCCGGTTTCTTCACCGCCTACCGGCGGATGGCCGAGGAGGGCGCGGACCTGATCCTGCACCTCGGCGACTACATCTACGAAGGCGGAGCCGGCTCCGGGGTGCGAACCCACAACCCGTCCACCGAGATCAGCTCGCTGGCCAACTACCGGGTGCGGCACGCGCTGTACAAGACCGACGTCGACCTGCAGGCCGCGCACGCCTCCGCGCCGTGGGTCACCGTGTGGGACGACCACGAGGTGGAGAACAACTACGCCAACCTGATCCGCAACGACAGCTCGCCGACCGGCGACTTCCGGGTCCGGCGCACCGCCGCCTACCAGGCGTACTACGAGAACATGCCGCTGCGCGCGGCACAGGCGCCGTCGGGGGCGAACCTGCAGCTGTACCGGCGGCTGCGCTGGGGCAGCCTCGCCACCCTGCACATGCTGGACACCCGCCAGTACCGCGACGACCAGGCGTGCGGCGACGGCACCAAGGTGTGTCCGGCGGCCGACGACCCGGCCCGCACGCTCACCGGCGCGGCGCAGGAGGCGTGGCTGCTGGACGGGTTGGGCCAGCGTCTCGGCACCTGGGACCTGCTCGGCCAGCAGGTGTTCTTCGCGCAGAAGCTGGCCGGCTCGGACGGGTCGAAGAGCATGGACTCCTGGGACGGCTACACCGCCAACCGCCACCGCATCCAGGCCGGCTGGGACGCGCGCGGCAACACCAGCACCGTGGTGCTGACGGGGGACGTGCACCGCAGCTGGGCGAGCAACGTGATGGCCGACTACGCCACCCAGAGCCGGGTCGTCGGCACCGAGCTGGTGACCACGTCGATCACCTCCAGCGGTGACGGCAACCCCGCCGACAACGGTCTGTCCAGCCTGAACCCGCACGTCAAGTACTACCGCAACCAGCGCGGCTACGTGCGCACCCGGCTCACGCCGACGCTGCTCACCGCCGACTTCCGCGCGTTGGACAAGGTGACCGTGCGGGACCGGCCGATCAGCACCGTGAAGACCTACGTCGTCGAGGCCGGCAACCCCGGTCTGCAGAATCCGTGAGGGGACCCGTGAACAGGATCAGGAACGCGTTGGTGCTGTCACTGGCCGCGGCCGGTGTCGGTACCGGGCTGCTCGCCACCGCGGCACCGGCCGCGGCCGACGGCACCATCACCTGGGCCCCGGCGAACAGCGTGGCCACCGGCGACCAGGACAACGCGGCGGTGGCGGCCGTGCGCACCGGCTACACCGCCGTGGTGTGGGAGGACGACCGGGACACCACCGCCCCGGCCGACAACGTGCACAGCGACGTGTTCCTGCGGCTGTACCGCAACGGGACCTCGCTGTACGAGACGAAGCTGACCACCGGCGGCACCGGCAACTGGCGGCACGTCCAGCCGGACGTGGCACTGCGCGAGAACGGCACCGCGATCGTCGTGTTCGCCACCGACGGCGACGGCAACGGCTATTACCAGATCGCGGTGCGGCAGGTGAGCACCTCGGGCACGGTGACCGGCAGCGCCACCGCGAACGCGTCGGCGACCGGGCAGCAGATCCGACCGGCGGTGGCGGTGGACCCGCTGGGGTCGCGCTTCGCGGTCGCCTTCGAGGACGACCAGGACACCACCGCGCCGACCGTGCGGATGTCCGGGTTCGCGTCGATCACCGCCAAGTCCTACGAGGTGCAGGTGCACCCGACCGGCGGCACGCACCGGCGGCCGGACGTGGCGATGGGCCTGGCCGGCAACGCGATCGTGGCGTGGGACGAGGACGGCGACGCCAACGCGACGTTCAACGTGGCGCGCAAGGTGCTCACCCCGACCGGCGGCACCGCGGTGGCGCAGGCCGTGGCCAACGTGAACACCGGCGGACAGCAGCGGCACCCGTCGGTGGCCGCGAACGCCAACGGCGACTTCGCGGTCGCGTGGGAGACCGACCACACCGGCACCGCTCAGGTCGCGGTGCGCTCGTTCGGCGCGACCGGGGTGGCCCGGTCGGCGGTGGACACCGTGCTGCCGGGTACCGATCCGCAGGTCGGCATCGACGACCAGCTGTCGGTGGCGGTGGCCTGGACGCAGACGGTCACCGCGACCGACGGCGTGGACGTCATGGTGCAGGGCCTCAACCCGGACGGCTCCGCGTCCGGCCGCCAGCCGCGGCTGAGGGCGAACACCACGGTCGCCGGCCGGCAGGACGAGCCGGCGCTGGCCGTCGACCCGTGGGGCCTGATCACCCTGGCGCACACCGACGACAGCGACGGCAACCTGTTCGACCAGGTCTACCTGGGTACCGGCCTGACCAACAGCACGTGGTGAACGGACTCGGGTGAGCCTCAGCGGGTGCCGGTGACCGCGCAGATCACGCCGGTGGCGAGGTCCGCGGT
>Ga0307413_10000083_pt1 | contig 23507 bp, 23 predicted proteins | sample DK1Ometagenome_3_FD_203714 | JGI IMG/M metagenome (GOLD analysis project Ga0307413, IMG submission 203714) | Maize rhizosphere microbial communities from greenhouse at UC Davis, California, United States - DK15-O-2 | ecosystem: Host-associated > Plants > Roots > Rhizosphere > Soil | place: USA... | reverse complement strand
GACCGGTCCCAGCCATCGGTGCCGCCGAAGGTGGCGGCCGACTTGGCCGCGTCGCCCACGTACTCCCGCGCCACCGTCGGCCCGGTGATCTCCAGCGTGCCGATCGCGCCCGCGGCGACCGGTTGACCGTCCGGGTCGAGCACCCGGGCCGCGTAACCCGGCACCAGCCGGCCGAGGCTGCCCGGCCGTGCCGAGCCGGGGGAGTGCGAGATGTAGATGTGATACGCCTCCGACGAGCCGATGCCGTCGATCACCTCGACGCCGAAGGTGTCCAGCCAGTCGCGATGCAGCTGCTCGGGCAGCGCCTCGCCGGCCGACGTGCACAGCCGCAGACAGCTCAGGTCCTGTTGGGCCGCGTCCGGGTGGGTGACCATCGCGCTCATCATGGTGGGCACGTTGACCAGGATCGTCGGCCGGTGTCGGGCGATCAGCTCGAACATCACGTCGGCGGTGCTGCGCCGGGCGAACGTGATGCCGGCCGCGCCGACCCCGAACGGGAACAGGGCCGTCAGGTCGCGGGCGTAGCCGAAGAACAGCTTCGGCACCGGCAGCACGACGTCGTCCGGCCGGATACCGAGGACGTCGACCGCGTACGCGTAATGGCTGAGTACCGGACTGGCCACCGGGTGCGAGCACGCCTTCGGCGCGCCGGTGCTGCCGGTGGTGAACTTCCAGACGGCCAGGTCGTCGCGGCGGGTCGGTGCCGCGGTCAGTTCGTCCGGCGCGGCGGCAACCAGGGTCTCGTAGGGGTGCTCGCCCGGCCGAAGGGTCGCCGGGTCGGCGCCCACCACCAGCAGGGTGCGACCGTCCGCCGCCTCGCGCATCCGGTCCAGCGTGTCCGCGTCGGCGACGATCACCGCGGCGTCGGTGTACCCGGCGTAATAGGCGTAGTCCTTGGCCGGCAGGAACGTGTAGACCTCGGCGGTCACCGCACCGAGCTTCTGCGCGGCGTACCAGGTGGCGACGAACTCCAGCCCGTCGTTCAGCGCGATCAGCACCACGCGTCCGGCGCGGACGCCGAGTTCGCGCAGCACCGAGCCGACCCGGTTGACCTCCCTGGCCAGCTCGGCGTAGCTGATCGGGCCGTCGTCGGTGATCAGGGCGGTGCGCCTGCCGCCGCCCCGGTCCTCGTCGAGGTTGGCGTCGACGAACACCGAGGCGAGGTTCAGCCGCGCGGGCAAGTCCTGGTAGCGGATCACGACGGCACCCGGTTCGCCGCGACGGTCTCCCGGACCGTCGACACCAGCAGCTCGGTCAGCACCCGATAGGTGTCGACGCCCTCGCTCGCGGTGGCCTCGGCGGGCGCGCCGCAGTAGGCGCGCTCCAGGCCCATGGCGCGAAAGTCCCGCTCGCCGCCGCTCATCGCCGTCGCCAGGTTCACCGCCACCTCGGGCAGCGCGGTGCGCAGGTCGTCGACGACCAGCGCCGGATGGTCGGCCAGCACCAACGACGTCTCGTAACGGCCGCCGTGGCAGGCACCGGAACGGAACTCGTCGGTCAGCCGCGCCACGTTGGTCCGGCGCAGCAGATCGAGGTAGCCGAGCCGCACCCGGCGCTCGGCCCGCAGCGTGTCCACCGCCCGGCGCAGAGTCGCGACGTGCTCGGGCTCGAAGTGGTTGTTGACCACGACCACGTTGCGCAGGCCCTGGTCGACCAACGCCCGGCACACCTCGACGACCAGGGCGTGCAGCGTGTCCTCGCTGATGCCGACCGCGCCGGGGAACGAGGCCGCGCAGCGGGTCACCCCGTAGGGCAGCTCGGGCAGGACCAGCGGTCGCACCTCGGGATCGTCGGCCAGCAGGTCGCACACCCGGTCGCACATGCCCATCGAGATGATCGGGTCGGTACCCAGCGGGGCGTGTGGGCCGTGCGGTTCGATCGCGCCGACGGGCAGCAGGAGCACCGGCGTCCGGGCGTCCACCAGCAACCCGGCCACCTGCGGCGAGGTGAGGTCGTCGAAGTAGCGGCTCAGCACGCTCATCCGAACACCGCCGCCCTGGCCTGCGCCGCCGAGCGGGCCAGCACACACAGGTCGGCGCGGCCGGCGGCGACGATGGTGTTCACCTCGTCGGTGGTGGTCAGGTACCCACCGACGACGGTCGGCACCCGCGCTTCGTTGCGCACCCGGTCGGACAGCTCGGTGAGGTGGCCGCGGCGGTACTCAGGTCTGCCGTCCGGCACGGACTGACCGGCCTGCACGTGCACCAGCTCGGCGCCGGCCGCGGCGAACGCGGCCGCCGTCTCGATGCCGACCTCGACGGTGCTGCCGCGCTTCGCGGCGTCGGTGACGGTGAGTCGGACGGCGAGCGGGCCCGGCCACACCGCCCGCACCGCGGCGAGCACCGCGAGCGGGAAGCGCATCCGGTTCGCCAGGTCCGCGCCGCCGAAGCGGTCGGTGCGGCGGTTGGTCAGCGGAGACAGGAAGCCGGCGAGCAGGTAGCCGTGCGCGGCGTCCAGCTCGAGCAGGTCGACGCCGGCAACGGCGGCTCGCCGGGCGGCGGCCGCGAAGTCGGCGCAGATCGCGTCCATGCCGGCGTCGTCCAGCGCGGTGGGCACCGCACCACCGGGCAGGTACGGCCGTGCGGAAGCGGCCACCAGCGGCCAGCCGCCGGCGCGCAGCGGCAGGTCCACGCCGTGTGCCGGCGGGCGGACCGAGCCGCGCGCGCCGGCATGTCCGAGGCGCAGCGCCACCCGGCCGCCCCGCTCGTGCACGGCGTGTGCCAGTTCCGCCCACGGCTCGGCCGCGTCGTCGGTGTCCAGGGTGTGGCAGGTCGGGTCGGTCCGGCCGTCGGGACGGACCGCGACCAGACCGGTGAGCACCAGCCCCGCGCCTGCCGCGTTCGCCAGACCGTCCACGGTGGAGCCGGCGGGCAGCTCGGCCACCACCCTGTTCGGCACGGTCAGTTCGCCGAGGGTGAACGCGGCGGACATCGGCGGTGAGGCGGCGAGACCGTCGCCGCGAAACGACACGTCGACCAGGCGCACCAGGTCCGGGTCGCGCTGGGTCAGGTTCGCGTAGCCGACCCGGCCGCTGCGGGTCAGCAGGTTGAACGCGAACCGCTCCGGGACGAGGTCGGTGTAGCCGGCGACCCGTCCGAAGTACGCGGCGCTCTGCCCGGCGGCCTGCTGGAACCGTTCCACCACCGGTTGGCGCTGCAGCTCGTAGTCGACCAACGCGGCCGGCACCGCGTTGTCATGCCGGGTCAGCGCGTTCGCCAGCGCGAGCGCGTCCTCCATGGCGAGCTTCGTGCCGGAGCCGATGGAGAAGTGCGCGGTGTGCGCCGCGTCGCCGAGCAGCACCACGTTGCCGTGGTGCCAGCTGTCGTTGCGTACCAGCGGGAAGTCCAACCACACCGACTTGTTGGACATCAGACGGTGTCCGCCGAGGTCGTCGGCGAACAGCTCGGTGCAGAACTCGATGCTCTCCCGCTCCGACATCCGGTCCAGGCCCGCCCGGCGCCAGGTCGGCTCCGGACACTCCACGATAAACGTGCTGGTGCGCTCGTCGAACGGGTAGGAGTGCACCTGGATCAGGCCGTACTCGGTCTCGGTGAAGATGAACCGGAACGCGTCCAGCACCAGGTCGGTGCCGAACCACACGTACTTGCCGCCCTGCGGGCTGACCCGGGTGCCGAACGCGTCGGCGTGCGCGCGCCGGGTCAGGCTGTTCGCGCCGTCGGCGGCCACCACCAGGTCGGCACCGCCGAGGTCGGCCGCGTGCGCCTCGACGCCGAACCTCAGGTCGGCGCCGAGGTCGCAGGCCCTGCGCTGGAGGATGGCGAGCAGCTGCCGGCGGGCGATGGCGGAGAACGTGTGCCCGCGCGAGCGCAGCAGCGTGTCCCGGTATCGGATGTCCACTGTGGACCAGCGGGCGAACGAGTCGGTGATCGCGAGGTAGGTCGGGTGGTCGGCGTCACGCAGCTCGCCCAGGGTCTCCTCGGAGAACACCACGCCCCAGCCGAAGGTGGCGTCGGGGGCGTTGCGCTCCAGCACGCGGACCTCGTGCACCGGGTCGTTCTTGCGCAGCAGAATGGCCAGGTACAGCCCGGCGGGACCGGCGCCGACGATGTCGACCTTCATGCCAGCGCCTCGGCGAGCCGGTCGACCTGGTCGAGGTCGGCGACGGCCGGGAAAAGGATCAGCTCGTCGCACCCCTCGGCCGCGTATCCGCGCACGAAGTCCTTCACCGCCCGCGCGCTGGTCAGGCCGCCCGCGGCGATCCTCTCCGCGAACGGCCCGGTGAAGGCGTAGTAGTCGCGCAGGTAGGCCGCGCCGCGCTCGGCCACGTCCGACCCGCCCAGCGCGAAGTAGCCCTGTCCCCAGAGCAGCGGTTCGCCCGGCCGGCCGAGATCGCGCCACGCGGCCCTGGCGCTGTGCGCCGCCGAACCGAACGCCCTCGGCGGACCGCCGCCGTGTGCGTAGCCGTCGGCGAAGCGGGCCATCCGCGCGTAGGCAGGCCCGCTGCCGCCGCCGACCAGCAGCGTCACCCCCGAGTCGGCGGCGCCGAAGCTGGTGGACGGCCCGATGCCGGCGCCGTCGAACGCGCCGCGCAGGTAGGCGAGCTGCTCGGAGAAACGGGCACCCCGGGTGCGGTGCTCGACCCCGCTGACGTCGTAGTCGTCGTGCCGGCCGCCGAGTCCCAGCCCGAGGGTGAACCGGCCGCCGGCCAGCGCGGCCACCGAGGCGGCCTGCTTGGCGAGGGCGGCCGGGGTGCGCAGGGGAGCGATGGCGACCATCGTCGCCAGCTCCACCCGGTCGGTGACCGCGGCCGCCGCGGCGAGCGCGGTGAAGGCCTCGACGCTGTCGTAGACGACCCGGTCCAACACCCCCAGGGTGCTGAACGGCCCGTCGTCGGCGCGGCGGGCCCAATCGACCAACGTCCGGGCTCCGCCCGGCACGGTGTTCGGCAACCCGATACCGACGCGCACCAGCCTCAGCCTCCCTGTGACGGCGACCACACGATCCAAAAGGCTACGGTTGACCGCGCTGACATGTCAACTATCATGGCTCGCGTGACCACGGTGTTCGAGGCGGCGGTGTTCGAGGCCACGCCGCAGGACCTGGTGCTGACCATGCTCGGGGCGCACGGCGGCCCGGACGCGCACGGCGGCGTCTGGTCCGGCGGACTGGTCAGCGTGCTCGCCGACTTCGGCTTCTCCTCGGCCGCCGCGCGCGCGGCACTGAACCGGCTGGTCGCGCGGGAGCTGTTGGCCCCGGTGCGCACCGGTCGGCTGGTGCACTACCTGCCGACCGGACGGTGCCGGGCCGTCCTCGGCGAGGGCGACCGGCGGATCTTCGGCTTCGGCCGCGGCCAGCACGGCGGCCGGTGGACGGTGGTGTGGCACGCGATCCCGGAGAGTCGCCGCGACGCACGCGCCCAGCTGGTGCGGCGGCTGCGGTTCCTCGGCTTCGGCCCCGTGCAGGACGGCACCTGGCTGGCCGCGCACGACCGCGCCGCCGAGGTCGCGACGCTGCTCCACGAACTGGACGTGGCGAGCCACGCCGGGGTGCTGATCGGCGCGCCGGCCCCGCTACCGGACTTCGGCGCGTTCGTCGCCAGGGTGTGGAACCTGCCGCAGGTCGCCGCTCGCTACGCGGGCTTCGTGGACACCTTCACCCGCCGCGACCCGGCGTCGCTGACCGACCGGGACGCGTTCCACACCCGGATCCGGCTGGTGCACACCTACCGGCAGTTCCCGACCATGGATCCGGAACTGCCGACCGACCTGGTCCCCGCCCCGGCCGGCCGTACCGACGCGGTCGAGCTGTTCCATCGGCTCTACCCGGCGCTGGCCGACGGTGCCCAGCGGTACTTCGACGAGGTGATCAGAGCATGACCGAGCAATCGACGCCAGCACTGTCCGCAGCGCTCACGTACACGTCCTACCTGGCTTTGGACGAGGTGCTGGCCGCGCAGCGGCCGAGGTCGGACGAGCACGACGAGATGCTGTTCATCGTCATCCACCAGGTGTACGAGCTGTGGTTCAAACAGCTGCTGCACGAGCTGACCCACCTGCAGGTGCGCCTGGACGCGGGGGACACCCCGCACGCGGTGCGGACGCTGCGCCGCGCGCTGACCATCCTGAAGGTCGTGGTGGCGCAGATCGACGTGCTGGAGACGATGACGCCGAGTCAGTTCACCAGCTTCCGGGTCAGGCTGGACGCGTCCAGCGGCTTCCAGTCCGCGCAGTTCCGCGAGCTGGAAGCGGTGCTCGGCCGGCGCGAGCCGAAGGTGTTCGCCCACCACCCGCGGGGCAGCGAGGGCAGGCGGCGGATCGAGGCGGCGATGTCGCGGCCGTCGCTGTTCGACTCGTTCCTCGGCTATCTCGCCGGCAACGGCTACCTGCTGCCCGCCGAGGTGCTGCGGCGCGACGTCACCGCGCCGTGGCAGCCGTCGCGCGCGGTGCAGGACGTGCTGCTCGCGGTGTACCGCGACGACGCCGGCCCGGCGAACGTCGCCGAGCACCTGGTCGACCTCGACGAGGGCGTGCAGGAGTGGCGCTACCGGCACGTGAAGATGGTCGAGCGCACCATCGGCGACAAGGCCGGCACCGGCGGTTCGTCGGGCGCGGCCTACCTGCGCACCACCGTCACGCCGGCCTTTCCCGACCTGTGGGCCGTGCGGGGCGAGCTGTGAGCGAGCCCGTCACCCTCGACGCGGTGCGCGCCGCGCCGAACGCCCTCGCCGCGCACTACTCGCGGTTCCGGGTGGCCGACCGGTTGCTGCTCACCGGCCACTCGCACCAGGCCTGGCCGGATGTCGCGGTGGACGGCGTGCTGGAGGCCTACGCCGACGCGGCGGAGTTGGTGGACGGCAAGTGGGAGCGCGCGTTCGCCGTGGCCGACCGGCTGCGGGCCGGACTGCGCGGACTGCTCGGCGATCCGACGGGGGAGATCGCGCTCGGCGCCAACACCCATGAACTGCTGCTGCGTTTCCTGTCCGCGATCGACCTGCCGGCCAGGCCCCGCCTGGTCACCACCGACGGCGAGTTCCACACCGTGCGCCGTCAGCTCGCCCGGCTCGGTGAGGCCGGCGTCGACGTGGTCGCGGTGGCCGCCGAGCCGGCGTGCAGCGTCGCCGAACGGCTCGCCGCCGAGGTCGACGACCGCACCGCCGCCGTGCTGGTGTCCTCCGTGCAGTTCCGGACCGCGCGGATCGTGCCTGGCCTCGCCGACCTGGCCGCCGCCTGTGCCGCGGGCGAGGTCGAGCTGTTCGTGGACGCCTACCACGCACTCGGCGTGGTGCCGGTGGGCCTCGTCGCGGACGGGCTCACCGACGCCTGGGTGACCGGCGGTGGCTACAAGTACCTGCAGCTCGGCGAGGGCAACTGCTTCCTGCGGCTGCCGCCGCACGCCGCCGACCTGCGGCCGGTGGTCACCGGCTGGTTCGCCGAGTTCGACAGACTGTCCACGCGGGCCGAGGGCGAGGTCGGCTACCCGGCGGGTCCGGCCCGGTTCGCCGGCTCCACCTACGACCCGACCAGCCACTACCGGGCGGCTCGGGTGTTCGGGTTCTTCGCCGAGTACGGACTCGACGCGACGCTGCTGCGGGCCATCTCCCAGCACCAGACGGGGGTGCTGGCCGAGGCGTTCGACGCCCTCGACCTGCCGGCGTCGCTGGTGACCAGGGACCGCGACACCCCGCGCACACAGTTCGGCGGGTTCCTCACCCTGACCTCGCCAGCCGCCGAGCGGCTCCGTGTCGCACTCGCCGAGCGCGGGGTGTCCACCGACAGCCGCGGCGACAGCCTGCGGTTCGGTCCGGCGCCCTATCTCTGCGACGACCAGTTGCTGGCCGCGATGGACGCGTTGAAGCAGGTGGCCACTCGGTAACAGTTCGTGATGTGATCGTCACGGACTCGCTAGGCTGGCGTCGTGGCGGAGAAGCAGATGCGACGCAGGGCCGAACGGCTCGTGCTCGCGACCATGGTGTTCGTCGGCATCGGGGTCGTGGTCGCGGACGCACTCGGCCTGCTGGACAAGATCGCGCCCAGCGGCACCATCGCGAAGGTCACCCTGCTCGTGCTCTGCACGGTCACCCTGTTCCTGCTGCTGGAGCTCGAGCGGCTGTACATGCTCGACGACATCCAGCGGCAGCTGAAGGTCCTCGACATCAAGGGGATCGCCGAGCAGCGCAGGCGCGAGCACTACGCGGGCGTGACCTGCGTACACCGCACCCTCGCCGACACCGCCTTCGCCGAACACCTGCGCACCGCCCACGAGATCACGATCCTGAACACCTGGGTACCCAACCTCAAGGACATCGCGCAGGCGTTGGAGGCCGCGGTCGCCCGCGGCGCGCGAGTGCGGATCCTGTTGCTGTTCCCCAACTCCGACGTGGCGTCGCTGCGCGACGAGGCGCTGCGCACCGCCAGCGACCCCACCGTGCAGAAGGGCGGTCGCGGCGACGAGCCGGTCAAGCAGGGCGTGCAGGACAACCTCGACATTCTCGAGGACATCGCCCTGGCGGTGCCGGCGGCCCGGCGCGCCTGCCTCGAGGTCCGGCTGTACAACTCGCTGCCTGCGATGGCCGTCTACCGCACCGACGACCGGTACTTCGTCGGCATGTTCGTGCACGGCAAGCTCGCGATCCGCGGTCCCCAGCTGGAGATCGACGGCGCGGACACGGTGCTGGGAACGCACGTGCACGCCGAGCTGACCACGCTGTGGATGATCGGTCGACGGATCAACCCGGTCGACTGGCAGCGTCAACTCGGCGCCATCTCCTTCTCCGAGACCCGGGGGTGACCATGAGCGACCCGCAGATCCATCTCGACGAGCTGGACCGGGCCGAGGATGAGCTGATCGACCGGTTCCGGGCGCACCCGGTGCTCACCGGCGTCGGTGAGCTCGACGACGACGCGTTCCTGGAGATTCTGCTGCAGAGGCGTTTCGTGTCGCTGGCCTTCACCCCGTGCTACGACCTCGCGATCGACCTGCTCGAGGACAGGGAGGCCCTGCAGATCGCCCGGATCATCCTGCGCGAGGAGTACCCGGACGGCAGCGGACGCACCCGCTCGCACCGCGAGGACATGGTGGAGGACCTGCTGCGGCTCGGCGCGACCCGGGAGCAGATCGTGCACAGCCGGCCGAGCAGGCGGACCATGCGCACGATCACCGACACCTTCCGGATGATCGCCGACGCCGGGACGGGCGAGCACCCGGACACGGCGATCCTCACCGTCCTGCGCTTCTGGGGCGAGGTGCTGGTGGCCGAGGAGTACCACCTGCTGTGGCCGCGGATGGAGGACAGGATGCTCACCGCCGACGGCGAGAACCTGTCCCGGTTCTACTTCCCGCACCTGGTGCACGACGCGAAGGACCGGCCGCTGTCGAGGCCGTCCCGGTTGGCCGCGACGCATTCGGACCGGTTGGCCAGCCGGCTGCGCGCGCTGCTGGTGGGAGAGGAGGAACGGGACCTGTTCCTCGCCGCCGAGCGCAGGATCCTGGCCATCCGGGAGGGCTTCTACCGACAGTTCGCCTGAGCACGGCGCCGGACCGGGCCACGGGCGGTCCACTGGGTGGGACGACAGAGAAGCGCCACCGATCGGCGTGTCCCGTTCTGATCAGCGGTGTTGCCCCGGTCGCCCGATTCGTTACGCCCATTCAGGGCATCGTCAGCTTGCCGTTGCCCTCATGATCCTGGTACCCACATCAATGGGCTACGTAGAGTAGGCAGTTGTGTGCGCACTGATGAAGGGCCGGTGGCGACCGCGATGATCGAGGTGCTCGAACAGTTGCCGCATCCGCCGGAGCGGATCTGGGCGCTGCTCGGAGACCCGGAGATCTACCCGCGACTCGTCCGCGAGATCGCCTGGACCGAGCGCCTGGGCGGTAGGCAACCCGGCCGCGGCGCCCGCTACCGGATGCGTTTCACCGAGCACACCGCCAGCGCGGGCATCGTCGAGGACGAGGTGGCGGTGCTGATCCACCGGCCGGCCGAGCACCTGGTGATGGTCAGCCAACGGCACGCGGACGCCCACGTGTCGATCCGGCTCGACCCGCACGCCGACGGCACCCGGATGCAGGTGGTGCTGGCCCTGCCGGATCGCTCGGACCGGGCGGACGGCACCATGCGCCGCTGGATCCGGCACGCGCTGACGATGCTCGGCCACGCCCTGGACGGCACCGCGCCGCGCGCCGCCCCGGCGTCGGTGTCCGCACGGCAGAGCTCGTTCGCCGTGGCACGCACCCTCACCGCGGCCGGAGTGCTCAAGAGCCGCCCGGACCGCGCCCTGCGCGGGCTCGCCGCACTCCAGCGGTGGGGACCGACGATCGTCGGCGGCTACCAGGCCTCCGCAGCGCGCCGACCGGACGAGATCGCGCTGGTGGGGGAGCGCGGCGGCACCACGTTCGCCGAGCTGGACGCGCGCACCACCGCGCTGGCGGCCGGCCTCGCCGAGTACGGCGTCGGCGAGGACAAGCGGGTGGCCGTCATGGCCCGCAACCACCCCGGCCTGGTCGAGTCGATGATCGCCTGCGGCAAGCTCGGCGCGGACGTCGTCCTGCTGAACACGGGCCTGTCCGCCGACCAGGTCGCCGAGGTCGTGCAGCGCGACCAACCGGTGCTGTTGCTCACCGACGACGAGTTCGCCCCGCTGTGCCACACCCTGCCGCCGACGCTGCCCCGGATCTCGGTGTGGAGCGCCGGCGTCGGTGGCCGCGACATCGAGAAGCTGATCGCCGACGCGCCGACCAGGCCGCTGCGCAAGGTCGACCGCCCCGGCGGCATCATCGTGCTCACCTCCGGCACCACCGGCACGCCCAAGGCCGCCCGCCGCCGCAACCCGCCGGGACTCGGTGCCGCCGCGTCCATGTACTCCCGGCTGCCGTTGCGCAGCGGCGACCGAATCTTCGTCGCCGCGCCGGTGTTCCACACCTGGGGGCTCGCCGCACTGCAGCTCGGCATGCCGATCAACGCCGCGCTGGTGATGCAGCGCCGCTTCGACGCCGAGAACACGCTGCGCGTCATCGCACACCACCGGTGCACCGTGCTGGTCGCGGTACCGGTGATGCTGCAGCGCATCCTCGACCTGCCGGCCCGGGTGCGCGGCCGCTACGACCTGTCCTCGCTGCGCATCGTGGCGAGCAGCGGTTCCGCCATGTCCGGCGAGTTCGTCACCCGCTTCATGGACACCTTCGGCGACCTGCTGCACAACGTCTACGGCTCCACCGAGGTGTCCTGGGCGAGTGTCGCCGACCCGGTCGACCTGCGTGCCGCGCCGACCACCGCGGGCCGCTGCCCGCCGGGCACCCGCGTCGCCGTCGTCGACCCGGACGGCACACCGGTGCCGCCGGGCGCGGCCGGCGAGATCGCGGTCGGCAACGACATGCTGTTCGAGGGCTACACCTCCGGGGAAGGCTCACCGATGTGCGGCGACCTGATGCGCACCGGCGACCGGGGCTATCTCGACGCGGACGGCCGGCTGTTCGTCAGCGGCCGCGACGACGACATGATCGTCTCCGGCGGGGAGAACGTCTATCCGCGACCGGTCGAGGAACTGCTGCACACGCTGCCCCAGGTGGCCGAGGCCGCGGTGGTGGGGGTGCCCGACCACGAGTACGGCGAGCGGTTCGCCGCCTATCTGGCGCTGCGGCCCGGCGCCCGGTTGGACGCCGAGACCGTGCGCCGCTACGTGCACGACCACCTGGCCCGCTACGCGGTGCCGCGCGACGTGATCTTCGTGAGATCACTGCCACGCACCACCACGGGCAAGGTACTCAAGAGGGTCCTCGCGGCCGACAGGTCGACCTGACCCCGCGACTAGTCGGCCGAGTCGGCCTCCTCCAGGCGGAAGCCCACCTTCAGACCGACCTGAAAGTGCCCCACCTCGCCGTCGACGACGTGGCCCCGGATCTCGGTGACCTCGAACCAGTCGAGGCCGCGCAGTGTCTCGCCGGCCCGGCTGATCGCGGACCTGATCGCGGCGTCGAGGCTGTCCGTCGAGCTGCCGACGAGTTCGGTGATCCGGTAGGTGTGGTTCGCCATGGTCTGCCTTCCGTCTGGAGTCGGACGCGAGCAATGTTTCCGCACGGCCGGTGGATCACCAGCTTCCACCGTGCGGACCATGATCGCGAACCGGACACCGGAGCGGCGAGGATCGGCCCGTACGCTGACCCGGTGACAGCATCCGCGGTGGTCCACAGCGGTGATCCGGCACCGACCCCGCCGGACCGCGGCCGCCGTACCCTGCTGGCCGTCCCGGGGCGCGGCGTGCTGGCGGCGACCGGCGGACTCGCCGTGTACTTCGCCGCCCCACCGCACTCCCTGTGGTTCCTCGCCCCGATCGGCTTCGCGCTGCTGTGGATCGCCGTGGCCGGTGCACGCGCGCGCGCCGGTCTCGGCTACGGCTTCGTGTTCGGACTCGCCTACCTGACCCCACTGCTGGCCTGGACCGGTGTGTTCGTCGGTGCGGTCGCCTGGCTGCCGCTCAGCGCCGCGGAGGCGCTGCTGGTGGCGATCCCGGTGGCGGCCGTCGCCGTCGTCTCGCGGCTGCCCGCCGCCCCGCTGTGGGCAGCGCTGCTGTGGGTGGCGGGGGAGTTCCTGCGCGCGGTGGCGCCGTTCGGCGGCTTCCCGTGGGGGCGGATCGCGTTCGGCCAGCCGGACGGCAGCTACCTGCCGCTGGCCGCGCTCGGTGGCACCCCGCTGATCGCGTTCGCGGTGGCGCTCACCGGGTTCGCCGCGGCCCAGCTGGTCGTGGTGTTCGCCCGGGACCGCCGCCGCGTCCGGCCATTGGCGGCACCCGTGCTGCTGACCGTGCTGCCGGTGGCGGCGGCACTCGCCGCGTCGGCCGCGGTCGGGGTGGACGCCAACGCCGGCGAGGTCACCGTCGCCGCAGTGCAGGGCAACGTGCCCAGGGCAGGTCTCGACTTCAACGCCCAGCGCCGGGCCGTGCTGGACAACCACGTGAAGCGCACCGAAGAACTCGTCGCGGACGTCGCGGCCGGCCGGGTGCCGCAACCGGACCTGGTGATCTGGCCGGAGAACGCCTCGGACATCGACCCGCTGCGCAACCCCGACGCGGCCGAGGTGATCGACCGTGCGGTGGCCGCGGTCGACGCCCCGGTGGCGGTCGGGTCCGTGCTGGTCGGCGACGACGGTCTGCCGCGCAACGTGGTGCTGTTGTGGGAGCCGGGCCGCGGCGCGGTGGACACCTACACCAAGCGCAAGCTGCAGCCGTTCGGCGAGACGATGCCGTACCGGTCGTTCTTCCGGATCTTCACCTCGACGGTCGACAAGGCCGGTCGGTTCGTCGCCGGCGACGAACCGACCGTGTTCGACATGGGACCCGCGCGGGTGGGCCTGGTCACCTGCTACGAGGTGGCGTTCGACGACGTGGTCCGCGAGTCGGTGGCCGGCGCGACGCTGCTCGCGGTGCCCACCAACAACGCCACCTTCGGCCTGACGGACATGACCTACCAGCAGCTGGCGATGGACAGGGTCCGCGCGGTGGAGCACGGCCGTGCGGTCGTCGTGGCCGCCACCAGCGGGGTCAGCGCGATCGTGCGCCCGGACGGCTCGGTGGCGTCCAGCACAGGCCTGTTCACCCCGGCCACACTGGTGGCACGCGTGCCGCTGCGGACGACGACTACGCTGTCGGATCGACTCGGCCCCGCGCCGGAGTGGGCGATGACCGTGGTCGGGTTGGCCGCTCTCGCCGCCGCGCTCGTGGGCCGACGCAGGAAGCGGAAACAGGAGGAAGTGGATGTCGGCACAGCACCGCGGTGACACCGGACAGGTGTTGGTGGTGATCCCGACCTACAACGAGCGGGACAACATCGGCCCCATCATCGCCCGGCTGCACGCGGCGGCACCCACCACGCACGTACTGGTGGTGGACGACGGCAGCCCGGACGGTACCGGCGAGATCGTCGACAAGCTGGCCGCGTCGGACGAGCGGGTCCATGTCATGCACCGGACCAGCAAGGCGGGCCTCGGCGCCGCGTACATCGCCGGGTTCCGGTGGGCGCTGGAGCGGGACTACGGCGTCATGGTGGAGATGGACGCCGACGGGTCGCACCCGCCGGAGGACCTGCCCAGGATGCTCGCCGCCCTGACCGATGCCGACCTGGTGATCGGGTCGCGCTACGCGCCGGGCGGCAAGGTGGTCAACTGGCCGAAGCGCCGTGAGGTGCTGTCGCGGGGCGCCAACCTGTACTCCCGCATCGCGCTGGGCGCGAAGGTGGACGACATCACCGCCGGGTACCGGGCCTACCGCCGCGAGGTTCTGGAGGCACTGGACCTCGCCGGGATCGCGTCGCAGGGCTACTGCTTCCAGATCGACCTCACGCTTCGCACTCTCGAGGGCGGCTTCACCATCGTCGAGGTGCCGATCACCTTCACCGACCGTGAGCGCGGCGAGTCGAAGATGAGCGGTGACATCGTGCGCGAGGCGCTGTGGAAGGTGACGTCGTGGGGTGCCCGCCGGCGGGCGAACCAACTGCGCAGGCTGGTCGGCCGCGGAAGGTAGCGGCGGCTGTCGGTCCGCCGTGGCAGGGTGATCCCCATGAGCGACCGCCTGGGCGGCCCCGCGCCGACCGACACCGCGAAGGCAGATCTGCACCGGTACCTGCAGCAGGGCCGTGACGCGCTGCTGTGGAAGCTGGACGGGCTGGGCGAGTACGACGTGCGCCGGCCGCTGACCAGGACCGCGACCAACCTGCTCGGTCTGGTCAAACACACGGCGAGCGTCGAGGCCGGCTACCTCGGTGAGACGTTCGACAGGCCGTTCGCCGAACCGCTGCCGTGGCTCGACGACGACGCGGTGCCGAACGCGGACATGTGGGCGACGCCGCAGGAGAGCCGCGAGTTCATCGTGGAGCTGTACCGCAGCGTCTGGGCGAACTCGGATGCCACCATCGAGCAGTTCGAGCTGGACACGATGGGCACCGTGCCGTGGTGGCCCACCGAGCGGGCGACCGTGTCGCTGCACCGGGTACTGGTCCATGTGGTGGCCGAGACCCACCGCCACGCCGGGCACGCCGACATCGTCCGCGAGCTGGTCGACGGTCGGGCGGGGCTACGGCCGGTGGGGGACAACATGCCGGCGGGCGTGGACGAGGCGTGGTGGGCGGACTACCACGCGACCGTGGAGAACGCGGCCCGCAGCGCGGCGAAATGACGCCGACCCCGTCGCGGGGTCGGCGTCATGGTGGGCGATCACGGGCGGTCACGCGGAGCGGCTGCGCTTGCCTCTCAGCTCGGCGAGACGCTCGGTGAGCAGGTCCTCCAGCTCCGGGATGGACCGTCGCTCGAGCAGCATGTCCCAGTGGGTGCGCGGCGGCTTGACCTTCTTCAGTTCGGGCGTCGAGCCGTCGATCATCTTGGACTCGGCGCCGTGCAGCCTGCACTCCCACACCGGGGGGATCTCGGCGTCGTCGGAGAACGGAACCTCGAAGTCGTGGCCCTTGGGGCACGCGTAGTTGACCGTCCGGCGGGGGGCCAGATCGTGGTTGCGGTCAGTCTCGTAACTGATCGCGCCCAGCCTGCTGCCACGAAGTACACGGTCGGCCATGGCGAGTCCTTTCTGTGGCCCTGGTGAGCCGGGTGGTGCTCACCGAGAGCAACGACGGCACTGGTCCATTTGTTCCCGTATGGTCCAGCATTGGTCGCAGAGGGTGAGTTGCTTCACGCTTCAACGAGAGGGTCCCCACAGGGATGCTCCATTCGGCGCTTCGCGATGCAGGTTCGGACAGTTGTCAAGGGTAGGACATACGGAGGTGGGATACCCAGCACTAGACGACTGTCAAACCAACGGAAGTTGACCGGGCACCGGAGCGTCGGGGCCGAGGTCACCGACACGGTAGTGACGCCGACACAACACCTGATAACGGACAGTAGCGCTATGGTGGTCGATGTCACCATTACTGTCCGTGGTAGGGGATGTCGATCCCGTATCCGCGACCAGCACAGTTGCCCCCGCCTTGGTCACCACACCGTCACGAACCCGGGCGTTGAACCGCGCCGGCAGCCCGCACCAGCACAACACCTCGACCTGCACACGCTGTAGTTCGTCGGCCAGCTCGAACAGCCGCCGCGACCCGGGAAACAGATTGCTGCGGAAATCGGTGGCGATACCGAAGCAGTACACGTCCAGCTGAGCGTCGTCGGCGAGCTCGGCCAACTGGTCCACCTGGGCCTCGCTGAGGAACTGTGCCTCGTCGACGATCAGGTAGTCCACCCGGACCCCGGCGGCCCAGTGCGTGCGTACCAGGTCGCGCACGTCCAGCTCGGCGTCCACCTCCAGGGCCTGGCGGGTGATGCCGATCCTCGACGAGATCTGCGGCCGGCCGGACCGGTCCTGGCGAACCAGCAACAGACCCTGCCGGCCCTGCCTCGACTGGTTGTGGTCGACCTGCAGTGCCAGCGTCGACTTCCCGCAGTCCATCGGCCCGTAGTAGAAGCGGAGGTGGCCGGTGACCGGCAGCCCGCGCCGCCCGCCGGCGGCCGGCACGGAGGACAGGGCGTCGGTTGGATCAACCTTGGCCGGGTCGAGTTCGATGGTCAGCTCCGCGATCGTCTCCACGGGCGCTGACCCTCTCACAGCACTGCCGGCTCCGGATTGCCGACCGCTCGGATCGCCCGGCGCACCGGCACGAACGCCATCAGGACGAACCCGACCACGAAGAAGACCACCAGCGAGATGATCGCGTAACGGTAGGTGCCGGTGGCGTCGGCCATGAACGCGAACAGCAGCGGCGCCAACCACGAGGTGGCCCGCTCGCCGATCTCGTACACGCCGAAGTACTGCGCCTCCTTGCCCGGCGGGATCATCTGGCTGAACAGCGACCGCGACAGCGCGTTCGTGCCGCCCAGCACGATGCCGATGCCGGCGGCGAGCAGGAAGAACTGGAGCATCTCGCCGGCCTGCACGAAGTAGGCGGCGGCGATCACCACCACCCACACCGCGAGACTGATCATGATGGTGCGCTTGGCGCCCAGCCTGCGCGCCACGATGCCGTGCAGCACGCCGCCGATACTCGCCACGAACTGCACGATCAGGATCGTCGCGATCAACACGTCCTGGTCGAACTTGAGCTCCTCGTGGCCGTACTGGGCGGCCACGTTGGCGACCGTGGCGATGCCGTCGGTGTAGATCAGGTAGGTGCCCAGGAAGGCGAGCGTGAGCGGATACGAGCGGGCCTGGCGCAACGTGCCGAACAGCTCCCTGAACCCGGCGGTGATGACCGACGCCCCGTGCTCGCGACCGTGCGGCGGCTGGTGGGTCTTGAGCCGCTTGAGCGGGATCAGCGCGAACGCCGCCCACCACAGACCGGACAGCACGAACGCGACCTGCGCGGCGCCGCCCTCGGTGAGCCCGATGCTGTCGTGCATCAGGAAGATCACCAACTGCACGGCGAGCGCCACCCCGCCGCCCAGATAGCCGAAGGACCAGCCCCTGGTGGACAGGGCGTCGCGTTCGTCCGGCCCGGCGATCTCCGGCAGGTAGGAGTAGTAGACGACCACCGAGGTGCCGTAGCCGATGTTGGCCAGGATGAACAGCACCACCCCGAGCTCCCAGTTGGTGCCGCTGACCAGCGCCATCGCCATCGTGGCCGCGGCGCCGCCGAAGGCGAACGCGGCGAGCATCGGCTTCTTGTTCTGGGTGCGGTCGGCGATGGCGCCCATCAGCGGGATCACCAGCACCTGGATCACCGTCGCGATCGACAGCAGGTAGCCCCACATCGCGCCGGCGGCGAAGTCCAGGCCGAACACGCTGATGTCGCAGTCGATCAGCTTGCTGTCGGGGCAGGGGTTCACGCCGTTGCGAGCGGTGTCCGCCCTGGCCGCCTCGGCCGCGATCGCCGACAGGTAGTTCGAGCCGAACACGGTGACCACCGACGTCGGGAACACCGAGTTGGCCCAGTCGTACCAGACCCAACCCTTCTGCTCCCGCTTGCGCGCGGCCGTCGCCACGGCCTGGTCGGTGCTGTCGTCGTCAACGACGCTCACGGAAGCTCCTCGGGCGCAGTGGGGCCGGCACGCGGACTGTAGTGCAGTACTCGATCACGCCACTCGACCGCCGCGTCCAAACCGGACCGGCTCACCTGCCGGCCATGGGCGCCTGTGCATCGCCACGGGAGAGCGGGGTCGGCCGCTCAGGATGTGCCGAGCCAGACCCCTCGCCGGCTGAGCTCCGCTCGCAGCAGGTCGGGGCGGTCACTGAGCAGGCCGTCCACGCCGAGGTCGAGCAGCCGGTTCATCTCGGCGGGCTCGTCGACCGTCCAGACGTGCACCTCGATGCCGGCCCGGTGCGCCACGCGCACCATCCGCTCGTTGACCAGCACCATCGGCCCGTGCCGCACCGGGATCTGGGCCATCAGGCCGGGCAGCGGACGCCCCGCCCGGCGGATCAGTCGCCCGGCGGCCCAGAGCGTCGCGACCGACCGCGGACCGAGTGACGTGAGCGTCTCGGCGCCGCCGAGCAACCTGGCCCTGGCCAGCCGGCGCTCGGAGAAGGACGCGATGGCCACCCGGGGCAGCGCGTTCATCCGGCGCAGCAGCGCCATCGCCGGCTCGACCGCCCGGTCCGCCTTGATGTCGATGTTGAAACGGGTGTCCGGCAGCTCCTCGAGGACGTCGGCGAGAGCGGCGATCGGCTCCCGGCCGCCGACCTTCGCCCGGCGCACCGCCGACCACGGCTGTTCGGCTATCGGGCCGACCCCGTCGGTGGTGCGGTCCAGCAGGCTGTCGTGATGCACGACGACGGTTCCGTCGGAGGTGGCGTGCACGTCCGTTTCGACGTAGTGATAACCCTCGGTGACAGCGCGACGGAATGCGGTGAGCGAGTTCTCCATCCCGGCCAGCTCGCCGCAGTGCCAGCCGCGATGCACGAAAGCCCGGGGATGGGGGCCGTCGAGGAAGGCGTGGTCGGTCCTGGGCACCCCACCATTCTGCACAATCGGCGTGCCGTGTGGGTGTACGCAGAGTGGCGATATAGCGTCGGACCACATGACGATGGTTGGCGACACGCCAGCGAGCTACCGGCGCCCGGTGGCGGTACGCCACTGCGGATGGTGCGGTGCCCGGCTGCCGGACGACGGCCGGGTCGGTCGACCGAGGCGGTACTGCGCGCAGGCCTGCCGACAGCGGGCGTACGAGCGGCGAGCCGCGGTACAGCGCGGCGGGCTGCCGGAGGACGCCGTCGTGCTGTCCAGCACCGAGCTCGCCGACCTGCAGGACCGGTTGTTCCAGCTGCGCTGTGCGGCTGAAGACGTGGTGACAGCGGTACACGACGGCGCCGCCGTGGGCGAGCTGTCGTCCCTCGCCGGCGACATCGCCCAGGCGGCCCGCCAACTCGAGCGGCTGCGATAGTCCTCCAATATCACCATCAATACGTCACGTGACGTATTGATGGTGATATTGGAGAGGGGAGTCGACGGGGTGGGTTGGGGGTCGGACTCGACACTGTTGCGTTCAGCCCGACCACGCTCAGGAGAAACCTTGCCGAAGGCGCGTCCCGGAAGCCGCGGTGAGGTACGACGGCCAGACCGGAGTATGAGTCCGGGCGTGCCGAACCGCCAGGTGGGCCACCGGCCGCTCACGTCCCGCCCGGACTCATTAGTGCGATAATCGACATTATGTTAAGTAGGCGGAGAGCTCTGCTTCGGACACAATGGGTGAATGACCAAATGGCGGCGTGTCGATGCGCGGGGAACGGCCAGGGTCGTGTGTGCCGTCGTTGCCGTCGTGGGGACCGGCGTGTCCGCTGTGATGCTGGTCGATCTTCTGACGCAGCCATCGGCAGAAGTCGCCAGGGGCACCGGAGTCGCGCTGCTGTTGACGGCGTGCGCATACCGGATCTACCTGACCGGCGTGTACCTGAGACCTGGGCAGATCCGCGTTCGTTCGCTCCACCGCACCCGTACCGTCAACTGGCGAGATGTCTCCATGGTGGACAGCCGAGTGCCCACGTTCACTGTCGCCCACGACAGACGAACACACGCGATCTATGTGGTTCTCACAGACGGCCGCGCAATCCAGACTCCGATCGAAGGTGTCGTTCCGGGCGAAGGGCCTCCCTACGACGACATAGTTCTGGACACCGCCAGCTACCACTCCCTGCTGACGTGGCTGCAGTCCGTTCACCGCACTGAGGTGGGCCTGTCCGACTCGTCACCCCCGAACTGAGGCCTCCGCGATCGCCTGGTCCAGGATCTCCAGCCCGAGGCTCAGCTCCTCCTCCGTGGCGGTGAGCGGCGGCGCGATGCGGAACACCCCGCCCATGCCGGGCAGCTGCACGATGTTCAGGTGCAGACCGAGCTCCAGGCAGCGTCGGGTGACGGCCGCGCCGAGAACATCGTTGCTCTGCCGGCTCTCCCGGTCCACCACCAGCTCCAGGCCGACCAGCAGACCGCGGCCGCGGATGTCCCCCACGACCTCGTGCCGGGCGGCGATCTCGGCCAGTCCCCGGCGCAGGAACTCGCCCAGCTCGCGGGCCCGGCTGTCGAGACGGTCACGGATCAGCACGCTGAGGACGGTGTTGCCGACCGCGGCGACCAGCGGGTCGGACACGTGCGTGGTGAAGAACAGGTAGCCGCGTTCGTGCGCCCGCTCCTCGATCTCGGTGCTGGTGAGCACCGCTGCCAGCGGCAGGCCGGCACCGAGCGTCTTGGACAGGGTGAGGATGTCCGGCACGACGCCGTCGCGCTCGAAGGCGTACCAGGTGCCGGTGCGGCACAGCCCGGTCTGTGCCTCGTCCAGGATCAGCAGCATCCCGCGCTCGCGGCACTTCTGCTGCAACGCCGCCAGGTAGCCCGGCGGTGGCTCCAGCACTCCCCCTGACGACAGCACCGGTTCCACGATGCACGCGGCGAGGCTGCCGACCGACTGCGCGTCGACCATCTCGAAGCCGAAGTCGAGCTGGCGTTGCCAGTCGAGCGAGCCGTCGGGGTTGGTGAAGTCCGGCCGGTAGGTGTTCGGCGCCGGGATGGCGAGGTTGCCCGGCGTGGCCGGCCCGTATCCCTTGCGGCCGGCACTGTAGGTCGCGCTCGCCGCGGCCTGCGTCATGCCGTGCCACGACCGGACGAACGACACGATCTCGTGCCGGCCGGTGACCAGCTTCGCCATCCGCAGTGCGGCCTCGTTGGACTCGGCACCGGTGGTCAGCAGCTGCACCTTCTCCAGCGGCGCGGGCAGGCTCTCGGCGAGCCGCCTGGCCAGGTCCACCACCGGCCGGCTCAGCATGCCGCTGAACAGGTGGTCGAGTGTGCCGATCTGGCGGCGGACCGTGTCGACGATCTCCGGGTGCGAGTGGCCGAGGATCGCGCTCATCTGACCGGAGGTGAAGTCCAGGATCCGGCGACCGTCCTCGGTGTACAGGAAGCTGCCGGCGGCACGATCGATGATCTCCGGGGTGAACCGACCGCCGCCGCCGTAGCGGATGAGGTGCCGTTCGGCGTCGGTCCAGAAGTCCGAGGTGTCGGACGAGATGCCCGGAGCGGTGGGAGCAGCCATGTCGTGACGGTAGGTCCGCGCTGAGCGACACGTCCAGCACACATTTCCGACTGTGCTGTTCGGTTCCGCCGTACAAGAATGGGCGCATGCTGAACCCGTGGCGGCTGCGGCTGCTGAGCCAGCTGGACACCCTGGGCACCGTCCGCGCGGTCGCCGAGGCGGCGAACCTGAGCGCGTCCAGCGTGTCCCAGCAGCTCGCCGTGCTCGAGGCGGAGACCCGCACCTCCCTGCTGGAACGCACCGGCCGCAGGGTCCGGCTCACCCCCGCCGGGCTGATCCTGGCGCGGCGGGCCCGGGCGATTCTGGACCACATGGACACCGTCGAGGCGGAGTTGCGCGGTCTCGGTGAGGAGCCGGCCGGGCTGGTGCGGCTGGGCACGTTCCAGAGCGCCATCCACACCTTCGCGGTGCCGGCGGTGATCGCCCTGGCGCGGACCCACCCGCAACTGGAGATCGAGCTGCTGGAGCTGGAGCCGCACGAGAGCGTTCCGGCGCTGCGGGTCGGCGACGCCGACCTGATCATCACCACCCCGGACTTCGTGGAGCTGCCACTCGGTCCGGATGTGGACGTCGTGCCGTTGGCGACCGACCCGATCGTGCTGGTCGTGCCGCCGGAGCGGGCCGGCAGCGGACCGGCCGACCTCGCCGGCTACGCCCACGAACCGTGGGCCTTCGACGTGCCGCAGTCCTACATGGCGAACCTCACGACCCGGCTGTGCCGCCAGGCCGGGTTCGAACCGAGGGTGGTCTGCCGGTTCAGCAACTACCTGATGACCCTGCAGCACGTGGAGGCCGGGCTGGCGGTCGCTCTGCTGCCCACGCTGGCGGTCGATCCGCGCTACCGGGTCGCCACCCGCGAGCTGTCCCCCGCCGTCACCCGGGCGATCACCGCCGTGGTCCGGCGCGGCTCGCGGCAGCGGGCGGCGGTGAACCTGGTGCTGGACACCGTGCACCGGTTGCCGGTGCCGGCGGGGGTGACGCCCGGTGGGCGCGGTCAGCCGGTCGGCTGAGCAGGCTCGGGTAGCGGGCCGAGGTGTCGAGCCACCCGCTCACGCAGCAGCCGGTAGGCGACCTCGCGGCGCAGCGGCTCACCGGGCGGCCGCTCGACGACCCGCACCTCCTGGATCATCTGACCGAGCCGGAACTGATCGCGGGTCAGGTCGAGATCGACGCCGCTGGGCAGCCGGTTCCACCAGTGCAGGCCGTGCCGCTCCCCCGCGTGCCGCACCTCGCCCATCACCAGTGCCCCGCCGAAGAGGTCGTTGACCAGGGCGGTGGTGATGTCGCATTGTCCCCAGGCGGGGTTGTCCGGCCGCCAGTCGGCGCGTTCGAGGTCGTCCGGCGAGCAGGTGTCGGCTCCCCAGCCGGCGCGGATCGCCTCCGCCAGCGCCCGGAGGTCCCACGGCTCGCTCACCGGACGCAGAACTCGTTGCCCTCGGGATCGGCCATCACCACGTGGTCGAGGTTGCCCTGCCAGTGGTCCTCCCGCACCACGCTGCCACCCGCGGCGAGCAGCGTGGCCACCGTGGCGCGCACCCGGGTGGTGCGCGCCCGCTGGTCCTCGGGCCGCCAGTCGGCCCGACTGCCGTTCACCAGCACGTCCAGGTGCAGCCGGTTCTTCGCCACCTTGCCCTCCGGCACCTTCAGGAAGCCGATCTTCGGCGCCTCTCCATCCGGGTCGACGATCGAGGCCCCGTCGTCCCATTCCTCCTCGGGCACGCCGTAGGCGGCGAACCAGGAGCCCCAACTGTCGTGGCCGGGTGGTGGCGGTTCGGGTACGTAGCCCAGGGCCGTCACCCAGAAGGCAGCCAGTCTGCCGGGTTCGGCACAGTCCACCGTGATCTGCCACGTCGTCGCCATGTCTGGGCACGCTAGCGGTGACCACCGACACCGGCGGCATGAGAGCCTGGGGTCATGTCGGACGATCAGCGGTGTTCCCTGGCATCGGCCGCACTCGCTGAACCGCTGGCCGGCAGCGCGGCCACCGCGCGCAGCTGGCTGTGCCTGGAGCAGGCTGGTCCGTGGGGACGCGACGCCCTGGTGGACAACC
>Ga0307413_10000082_pt1 | contig 23658 bp, 24 predicted proteins | sample DK1Ometagenome_3_FD_203714 | JGI IMG/M metagenome (GOLD analysis project Ga0307413, IMG submission 203714) | Maize rhizosphere microbial communities from greenhouse at UC Davis, California, United States - DK15-O-2 | ecosystem: Host-associated > Plants > Roots > Rhizosphere > Soil | place: USA... | reverse complement strand
CGGATCCGGCGCCACGCCCGCATCGCTGAGCCGATAGACGTAGCGGCGCCAGATCGCTCCGAAGCGGGCATCAAATCCAGGTGGCGCCACTGAGATCCTTCGCACCACACAATCCCCGCCAAGCGCGCTGTTGAGCCGCCGGGCAAGATCGTCCCCGCCCTCTGTGATCGCTGTCGGATCCAGGTCAAGGTGGGCGACCTGTCCTCGCGCATGGACTCCGGCATCAGTACGCCCGGCGCAGACCATTCTCGGCAACTCCTCCAACCGCAGCACCCGGGCGATCCAGGTTTCCAGTTCGCCCTGCACGGTACGCCGCCCGAGCTGTGCTGCCCATCCAGAGAAGTTTGTGCCGTCGTAGGCGATGTCGAACCGCCAGCGGATCTTGGACGGTTCGGTCGACTCAGCCGACACAGCGATACGCCAGGTCGAAGATCTGACGCCCCGCGTCGAGGCCGCGCTGCTCGAACTGAGTGACCGGCCTGGCCTCCCAACGCGGTGCCCAGCCGCTCGGATGCTCGTTGGCAAAGCAGGGGTCGTTGTCCAGGACGTCACGCATCCAGCTCGCATAGTCCGCGGAGTCTGTCGCAATACGCCACAGCGCGCCAACCTTCATCCGAGACGCTGCCAGTGCCGCTAAGGCAGGCGTCAAGATCCGACGCTTGTGATGGCGCGGCTTCGGCCAGGGATCTGGAAAAAACATCCAGAGGGCGTCGACAGATCGAGGCGGGAGCAGCCGCTCGAGGCCAGCGACGGCATCTGCCTCGACAATCCGGACATTGTCCAGGCCCTGGCGTACGAGGTTGCCGAGCATTCGTGCGATTGCGGGCCGGTAAACCTCGAAGGCCAGCATGTTGGAATGCGGCCGCGCGTCCGCCATAGAGATCAGCGACTCGCCAGTTCCCGGCCCAATCTCCACGATCAGCTCCGCATCCCGGCCAAATGCCGCGACAAGATCCACTGCAGCGGCCGGATGGATAGATGTGGAGGTCTGCAATCGGGGCACCTCGAGCACGAAGCGGTCGCGGTAGAGCTCCCAGGAGCGACGTTGGTTAGCGCGCATTCGGTTACTGCGTCGCACGAACGAGACGACTTCCCGCCGTACGCGGTGGTCCTCGAACTCGACAGCCGACCCAGTCATGATCTTGGCCAATATAGTGGCTAGCTCGAGATGTCCTTCGTTGACAGCCTTCCCCAGGCAGCAAGCCAGAACACCCCGGCGTACACCAAAGCTGTGATCAGTCCACGTTGAAGCGATTCGGTCGCGATTGGATCGCGCAGCAAATCACCGAACGCGGTCCACCAATGGGTCAGCAGCCACGGATGCAGCCAGTCCAGCTGAGAAATCGAGTCGAGAACGAACATCAGCACATCCACCAGGACGATGGCAATGGTCGCGCCCAGCGGCTGCTCGGTAAGAGTGGAAACAAAGAGCCCGATCGCACCCAGTGCTGAGAACTGGGCCGCAAGGTAGAACGAGCTCAACAGCAGGCGCCACACCCCATCTGCCATTGATGTCTGGATGCCAGACAGCAGCGTCATGTCACCGCCGCCGAAGAGCGCCAGCCCCATAATCGTCCCCACGAGCGCCACAATGAGCGTCGCTACCAGAGCGAAGATCACGATTGCGGTGTACTTGATCACCAGTAATCGGGTACGGCCGGCCGGGATCACCAACAAGTAGCGCAAGGTGCCCAGGTTGGCCTCGCCGGCAACGGAGTCGCCGGAGATGGCACTGACCGCCAACGGCAAGAACAACGGCAGCTCCAGGGCAAGCGCTGCGAAGGCCACGAACAGCCCGTTACCGGTGATCCCGCTAATGATGTCAACACCGCCCTCACCGCTGGGTGAGGAGAGGCGCACCGAGACGGCCAAGATCACCGGAACGACAGCGAGCACCCCCAGTCCTGCGATGTTGCGCCGGCGGCCGAAGATGATCTTGAGTTCGGATCGTAGGAATCGGGTCGACACCCGGGCCCGGGGCGGATTGGTGACGACGAGGGCTTCAGCCGCTGACATCGAACCCCTCTCCCGTCAAGGACACGAATACGTCCTCGAGGCTTGGCTGTAGCACCGCGAATCCCACCACCGGCACACAAGCATGCACCAAGTTGGGCATGATTTTTTCGATCGCCACGTCGCCAAGATTTGCCGTCACTGAGCCGGCCGAGGTTTCAATCTCGCTCAGGCCGAGTTCGGCCAGCACCCGCCCGGCGTCCGCGGGCCGGTCGGTCTCGACACGGACGGTCTGCACAGTGCTGGCTCGCAGTTCGCTCAGCGGTCCCTGCGCCACTAGCCGGCCTTCATACATCACCCCGACGTGGCTACAGATCTGCTCCACTTCGGCAAGGAGGTGGCTCGAGACGAGCACAGTGGCGCCGTCGCGGGCAAGATCACTGATCAAGTGCCGGACCTCCCGGGTGCCCTGGGGATCTAGCCCGTTGGTCGGCTCGTCCAGTACGAGCAGATCACGAGGCATCAACAGCGATGCCGCGATTGCCAATCGCTGCCGCATGCCCAGCGAGTAGGCCCTATAGCGCTTCTCCGCGGCGGACAGCAAACCAACCCGATCGAGCGCAGCGTCGATCCGCAAGCGGGAGGTGCGTGGATCGCTGTAGCGGTCAGCGGCATCGAGCCTGCCGAGGTTGGCGCGGCCGGACAGGTAGGGGTGAAAGGCCGGACCCTCTACCAGCGAGCCGACGCGTCCGAGCACAGTCCTGGCCGCGGACGGCATCGGCAGGCCGAACAACGAAATCTCTCCAGCCGTCGGGGAGATCAGCCCTAAGAGCATGCGGATCGTCGTGGTTTTGCCCGAGCCGTTCGGACCCAAGAAGCCGTAGACCGCACCAACAGGGACCTCCAGGTCAATGCGATCGACGGCAATCTGGCGCCGAAACCGCTTGGTCAGTCCGCTGCTGACAATGGGCGAGCGATCGGCGGGCGCCGATGTCACCTGCTGAGCGCCTGGTAGATCACGTCAGGACGAACTGCGCCGACAGCAAGCCGCCCGTCGTCAGTCCAGACCGCGGAGAAGGCGGTGCCGGCGAGCAGCCGTCCCGAACCCCATGAACCGTTCACCGGCTGCAGCTTGTCGAGGAACGCCTTGAGCTGCTGATCGGACTGGCTGTTGCCCAAGTTGCCGACCTTGGTGATCCTCACGGCGGTCCAGCCGGTACCAATGATCTTTGTGTCCTCCGCCTGCTGACGATCTTGTGCACTGGGCGTCGAGCTCGGCTGGACCTCGGTAACCTTGGCGCCCGGCGGTGGATTGAACACGAACTCCGAGTCGTCGGGCCGCGTGAAGTTCACTGAGGTGTACGCAACCTCGAACACGATCTTGTTATCGGTCCCGAACACCTGCACGCGGAGCGGCAGTTTGGTATCGCCATCGATCGCAATCCGCACTTGATCGATCAACGTGTTGGAATCGTTGGGATCCAGCACCAGCTCGTACGCCGGGCGGCCGGCCACCTCGACAGAATCATCGGTCGTCACCGTTGTGGTCGGCTCCAACATCTTGAGCACCCTATTGGCAGCCTCTTCTGGAGTCCTGGGCGTCGCAGACGGTGTGCTGCCCGGCTCAGCGGTCACTGTGCGATGAGTCGCCGCGTTGTCTTTGCTGGACCAGGTCCAAACATCCTTACCGTTCTTGATGATGTCGTACTCGCTATAGGTGCCGAGCACTGCCAAGCGTCCCTTGTCCGGGGCCGAATACCGTACGCGGATGGTGTGGCTGCCAGAAACCAGGGACGTCAGTTCCGCGTCTTCTTGTCCGTTCGCGCTCGGGATAGCGGGGATGCCGAGATCGGCCCGTTCTACAGCGGTCCCAGACAGCCCGTCGGTTTTCGCCTGCTGAAGATCAACCAGCAACTCCTGCGGCGTTCGGGAGGGCAATCTCTTCTCGGCACTTGCGGTTGAGGCGATCAAGCCAGTCCCCGCCAGCACGAGGATAAAGGCCAGCGGCGCCAGTACGCGCATCGCTGGTTTGGAAGCGAAGATCCGCATGTGCCAATTGTTGCCGCTGCTCACTGTGAGAACCCTGTGTTTGATTGCTCCGCTCGCTCCGCTCGCATCGCTCACAGCCGATACTTGGCGTGTGCGGGTGCTGCTGGTCGACGACGAGGAGCGGATGGTTGCCGCCCTCCGGCGTGGGCTTGCAGCTGAAGGATTCGTGGTCGAGAGTGCCTCCGATGGCACGTCGGGCTTGTACCTGGCTCAGCACGGCGACTTCGACGCTGTCGTACTCGATGTCATGTTGCCCGGACTCTCCGGATATGAGGTCGTACGCCGGCTCCGGGCTCGCGGCAACTGGGTCCCGGTCCTGATGTTGTCGGCAAAGGACGGCGAGTACGACCAGGCCGATGCTCTCGATGATGGCGCGGATGACTACTTGACCAAGCCGTTCTCCTTCGTCGTGCTGTTGGCTCGGATCAGAGCGCTGCTGCGGCGTGGCGCACGAGCCCGGCCCGTCGTGCTGAGCGCGGGTGACGTGAGACTCGATCCCGCGAGCCGCGAGGTCTGGGTGGACGGAGCATCAGCGGATCTCACGCCGCGGGAGTTTGTGCTACTGGAATATCTGATGCGTAACGTCGGTCGCGTGATCGGCAAGACTGAGCTACTCGATCATGTCTGGGACAGCGCTGCCGACGTCGCACCCAATGCTGTGGAGGTCTATGTCGGATACTTGCGACGCAAGATCGGCAATGATCGATTGATCACGGTACGCGGGGTCGGCTATCGACTCGCATCATGAGTGCGGAAGCCACCAGGTGAAGCGATTTTGGATCTTGAGCCTGCGGGTTCGGCTCATGATCATCGGGCTCGCTGGCGTCAGTACGGCGCTGATCATGGGCGGTCTGGCGTTCTTCGGTGCGCTGACCTACTCAGTTGATCGCACTCTGGACAGCGAGACGCTGGCCAGTGCCGAGGAAGTTGCCCAAATGGTCAACGAGAATCGGCTGCCCAGCCCAATTCCGGTATCGGGCGCCCAGGTCGTACAAGTGGTAGACGCACAGCAGCGGGTAATCGGCGGTTCCCTTACAGCCGACCGGCTGACACCGCTGCTCCGGCCGAACGAGCTGGCAACGGCACTTGCCGGGAAAGCCGTCGTCCTGGATGGCGCACGGCTCGGCATCTCAGGCCCGCTGCGCGTCCGAGCCATCCAGGCTGGACCCGCTGCGGCACCGGTCAGCATCACCGTGGGGCTGCCCTTCGGTGACGTGCTCGCTACCCGTACCGCACTACGGAATGCCCTGCTCATCACGTTTCCATTGCTGCTAGCAGCGCTGGCTCTCATCGCATGGCGGGTGATCGGCTGGACGCTCCAGCCGGTGGAGCAACTGCGCGCGGGGGCCGAGAAGATCAGCCGGACGCGCCGCATCAGTCGCCCGGCCGGGAGTGAGCGGCTTCCCGTGCCACCGGCCGCGGATGAAATCCGCGCCCTGGCCATCACGCTCAATGAGATGCTCGACCGGTTGGCTGAGGCTCAGGAACGGCAGCGCTCGTTTGTGGCGGATGCGGCTCATGAGCTGCGCAGCCCGCTGACCAGCATCCAGGCGCAGCTGGAGGTGGCCCAACGGCTCGGCGAGGGTGGAACCCTGCCTGCCGATCTCATGATGGACGTCAAGCGACTTTCCGGCCTGGTCGAAGATCTCCTGTTGCTGGCACGTGCCGATGCCGACACCAGGCCGCCGGCACGCTCGTTTCCAGTCGACGCTGGCGAACTTGTGTCCGAGGTTGTCCGGACGTATTCAGATGCCCGGGTCCCGGTGACTGTTGCGGTAGGCGAGCAGTTGACGATCATGGTCGATGCTGAAGAGCTGCGTCGCGCGGTCGGGAATCTGATCGACAACGCGGTGCGGCATGCGCGTACCCGAGTAGCGGTGGCAGCAATCCTTGATCACGATCAGACCGTGATCAGCGTCAGCGATGATGGTCCAGGCATCGCGTCCGAGGACCGGGAGCGGGTCTTTGAGCGCTTCACACGACTCGATGATGCGCGCGGGCGGAACTCTGGCGGCGCGGGCCTCGGTTTGGCCATCGTTCGTGAACTCATCACACGTGCGGGCGGATCGGTCGTGCTTACCGATGCCGAGCCGCACTGGAATACCCGTGTGCAACTGCGGCTTCCGATGGCTGAAGCACAACAATCGCGTACCGATCGTGTTACCAGGCCCTTTTCTTAGCTGCTCGCGCAATCGCGCGAGGAATCCGCCTACTTCGTCGTCGCTCGCAGAGGAAAAAGCGCCTCACGCTGTGTTCCATTGCTCGCTCCGCTCGCTGAGGCTGGCGCAGTGCCAGCCTGGCTCAGCACGGCGGCGCGCGATTCCCGACGCTCGCAGCTGTGACTGGCACTCTCACCCCCTTGTCTGCTAACTGCTCCGTGCGGATCATTGAGCCAAGTTCGGCTGGTGATCAACGACGTACCACCTGAGGTGATGCACCAAGCATCAAGTTGGGAGGTCATCATGGATGGCTATCGGCCATCGTCGATCGAGGTTGCACCGCTGCAAGCCGACGGATCGCTCTATGGCTTCATGTTGCTGGGCCGTTGGCCAAACGACACCGTCGAATGGGCCAAATTCTTAGTCCTTGCCGTGCAAATGGCCGCGGTTCCTGGATTGCTGCCGGCCAGCACAGTTTTTCGGATACGCGAGGAGCTACCTGAGCAGCCGCACCCTGGGGCGATCGGCCTCGTGGTTGCCGAGGGTCAGCTGCTGGGTGAGCATCCGCTTCGTCCGGGCCACTTCGCGGATCATCAGCCGCCAGGGCTCATCGTGTTGCACCCGCCGTCGAGCACGCTGGCGAGCATTCCGGAGTACAACGTGGCGTCGGGTTGCGTCTTCCTGCCCGGTCTGCCCTACCTCGGCCTCGATCATCGCGCGGCCTGGGTTGAGGCGGATGTCGAGGGTACGGTGACCCAGCTGATCAGCAAGGTCGGCATCGATCCTCAGGTCAACGCGGATACCGCCGCGCTGGCCATGCTGCTTGCCGCCTGAGCGGCAATCAAATGAAATCGCCTCCCGGTCGGGTGGCGCCTAGCATGGCCGACCATGGGACATGTCGATCTCGCAGGGGTGAGCTATCACCTCGCCGACGGGCGAGTGCTGCTGGACGACGTGTCTTTCCGTGTTGGTGAGGGTTCCATCGTCGCCTTGGTCGGTCCCAACGGTGCCGGCAAGACGACTCTGCTGAGGATCATCGCCGGTGATCTGACACCAACAGCGGGATCAGTCTCGCGAAGCGGTGGTTCGGGCGTCATGCGTCAATTCATCGGCAGCATTCGAGACTCCTCAACGGTGCGTGACCTGCTGTTCTCGCTTTCCCCATCTGTGTTGCGCCGGGCAGTCAATGGGCTGGACCGGCTGGAGCTGCAGTTGATGGAGGATGACAGCGAACAGACCCAGCTCCGTTACGCGCAAGCCTTGGTCGACTACGCGGACGCAGGCGGTTACGACGCTGAGGTGATCTTCGACGCCTGCTGCACGGCGGCCCTCGGCGTCAGTTACGACCAGGCCAAGTGGCGGGAGATCAGCACGCTGTCCGGTGGTGAACAAAAGCGGCTGGCTCTGGAAGCTTTGCTTCGTGGTCCTGACGAGGTCCTGCTTCTTGACGAGCCGGACAACTTCCTCGATGTTCCGGCCAAGCGCTGGCTTGAGGTGCAACTGCAGAGCACCCAGAAATCGGTATTGCTCGTCAGTCACGATCGTGAGTTGCTGGCTCAGACCGCGAAGACTATCGCGGTCTTGGAGCTCGGCGCCACCGGCAATACGGTGTGGATCCACGGATCCGGCTTCGCGACGCTTGCGGCGGCGCGCCGGGAGCGGTTCGACCGGCTTGAAGAGCTGCGGCGGCGTTGGGATGAAGAGCATCAAAAGCTGCGGGAGCTTGTGATCTTGTACAAGAACAAGGCCGCGTACAACTCAGGAATGGCTTCTCGATATCAGGCGGCTCAGACACGGCTGGCCAAATTTGAGGAGGCCGGACCGCCTCAGGCCGTGCCGCTTGAGCAAAGGGTGTCGATGCGGCTGAGCGGCGGGCGTACGGGCAAGCGGGCAGTCATGATCGAGAACCTCGAGCTGACCGGTCTAATGAAGCCATTCGACGCCGAGATCTGGTTTGGTGATCGGGTTGCTGTGCTGGGCTCGAACGGTTCTGGCAAGTCACACTTCCTACGGCTCCTGGCGCGCGGCGGCTCCGATCCCGATCGGGAGCACAAGCCCGTCAGCGATCTTGACATTCCACCCGTTCCCCATACCGGCAAGGCGAAACTCGGTGCCCGAGTGCGGCCTGGCTGGTTCACTCAGACTCACCATCATCCCGAACTCCTCGGCCGCACCTTGCTGGAGATCTTGCATCGCGGTGATGATCATCGGGCTGGTATGGGTCGCGAGGAGGCATCACGCAAGCTGGATCGCTATGAGCTGGCCAAGGCTGCCGAGCAGCGCTTCGAATCGTTATCGGGAGGGCAGCAGGCGCGTCTCCAGATCCTGTTGCTGGAGCTGAGCGGTGCCACGCTCTTGGTTCTAGACGAGCCAACCGACAATCTGGACTTGGAATCCGCCGAGGCGCTCGAGCAAGGACTCGACTCCTTCGAGGGCACAGTCATCGCGGTCAGCCATGACCGTTGGTTCGCCCGCAGCTTCGATAGGCATCTGATCTTCGGTGCCGATGGCAGCGTTTACGAGTCCGCAGAACCGGTCTGGGATGAAACGAGGGTCGAGCGGGCGCGTTGAGGCGCGACGCCCAAAGAGCCGGTGGGGTTATCCCGAACCCTAAGTCTCGGGCAAGCGTCAGTTGGTAGCGCTGACAGTGATCATCATGCTGGGTGGCATGTCGACCGACGAGCTGAGCCGCACCACCGCGCCGACCGATGATCATCTCGATGCAGCGCGGACGCCACTGCTCCGGCGTCCGTGGGTGGTGCCACTGGCATTGCTCACGGTGATATTCGTCGGGTACGCCGTGCCGCCGTACCTGAGCCTCGACCCGGCGCTGGCTCGCATTCAGCCCATGCCACCTCATGCCGTCTACTGCATCGGGGAATCCGTCGGGATCAACGCAAGTCGAGCCGCATGACGACGCGCGGGAACCCGCCGGAGACGGAGCGGGTGTCCGCAGCTTTGGTGAAGCCGGCGTCCTCGAAGAGCTTGCGCGTGCCGACGTAGGCCATGGTGAGGTCGACTTTCTTCCCGCGATTGTCTACGGGATAGCCCTCAACGGCTGGCGCATCCTGTGATCGCACGTACGCCACGGCGCCATCGAGCAGGGCGTGCGCGATGCCCTTGCCGCGGTGGCCGGGGCGGACCCGGATGCACCATACCGACCAGACCGGCAGCTGATCGACATGGGGAATCTTGGTAGATCTCGCAAAAGGCAGTTCGGACCGCGGCGCGACGGCAGCCCAGCCGACCACCTCGGCATCGTCGTAGCCAAGGACACCCGGTGCGACTGAACGACGGCACAGCTGCTTCACGTACTCACCCCGGGCCGGCCCGACAAGTTCGCGGTTCGTCTTGGAGTCGAGACGGTGGCTGAGGCACCAGCACACGGAGGCATTGGGACTCTTAGGCCCGAGCATGATCGCAACATCGTCGAACCGTGCCAACGTCGCCGGTCTGACCTTGATGCTCACCGGCCCAACGCTAACCCGAAACCCAGCTGACGGAGCTTGAAAGCGTGATCATGCCCAGTCCATGATCATTTGTTGACGCTGCAGGTCGATCAAAATCTGCCTCCTCAGCATCGCGTCCAAGATCGCCGACAGCAGCCGGCCAAAAGGCAACGGCGGGTTTCGTTGCTGCGGTATATCGGCTTTAGCTACGGTGTGCAACAGATGCGGAAGCTTGGTGGCCGGCCGCGTCACGCGGAATGAGAGGACGACTACTGGTGGAAAACCAGTTCCGCTTTGGGGTGTTCTTGAGGCCGGACCCCAAGACATGCGCGGCTGTAACCCAGATCACCGGCCAGCTGCGAGCCCAGTACGGATTGATCTCGGCAGGCGCGTTTCCGCCACACGTGACACTTGCCGGCAGCCTGCCGGTCGTTGTGCCGCTGGCCGAGTTGATTCAGCTCATCGGTTTCGTGCTGCGACGAGCGCCAACCTTTACAGTGCAGAATCTTGGCGTCCGGCGGCTGGGAGATTCCGCACTCGGATACGACGTCTCAGCGCTGGACGGCGCCCCGAACCGGCCCCTTAATGATCTTGCTGGCGCCGTCGATTCGGTCGTCCGGCCTCTGCTGGGTCCGAGCGGCAGCCTGGCCGCCGACCTGTACGAGCCGGCCAGCTGGATGCCACACATCTCGTTGGTCTCGCACGAGCTGCGCATCCGTGCCGACCTGCGTGAGGAAGTTGAGGACTACGTAGATGGTCTGGGTGTGATCCCGCCCGCCTCTTTTATCGCCGACACGGTGATGCTCTATCGCTTCGCGCACAACACCTGGACGGGCAGCTGGTGGCGGGACATGCGTTGGGAGCATGTCCGCAGCTGGCGGCTACTTCGTCCTCGTTAGCGATCGCTCATGGGGACAAAGTCCCTGGTCCGCATGCCGGTATAGATCTGCTTCGGCCGCGCGATCTTCTGCTCCTTGTCCTGCACCAGCTCTGACCATTGGGCAAGCCAGCCCGGCGTACGACCGATCGCAAACAACACCGTAAACATCTCCGCCGGAAATTGCAGGGCCTCATAGATCAGCCCGGAATAGAAGTCGACATTGGGATACAGCTTGCGCTTGACGAAGTACTCGTCCTCCAACGCGATCTTCTCCAGCTCCTGGGCGATCTTGAGTAGCGGGTTGACTCCCGTCACCTCGAAGACGTCGTCACAGGCCTTCTTGATGATCTTGGCGCGCGGGTCATAGTTCTTGTACACCCGGTGGCCAAAGCCCATCAGCTTTTCCTTGCCCTCCTTAACACCGGCAATGAAATCTCCGATGTTGTCAGTCGTGCCGATGCGCTTCAACATGGCCAAAACCGCCTCATTGGCGCCACCGTGGAGCGGGCCATAGAGCGCGGCGATCCCCGCCGCCACGGCCGAATAGGGATCGACTTGGGACGAACCCACGGAGCGTACGGCGTTGGTGGAGCAGTTCTGTTCATGATCGGCGTGCAGGATGAACAGCACTTCCAGCGCGTGCACCAGGCGCTCGTCGGCGGCATAGGTCGGCTCACTCATCTTGAACAACATGGCCAAGAAGTTGGCCGTATAGGACAACCGGTTGTCCGGATAGACGTACGGCTTGCCAAGCTGATGGCGGAAGGCGAACGCTCCGAGGGTGGGCATCTTGGCGATCAGTCGGGTGATCTGCAGCATGCGATTCTCAGGATCGCCGATCTTGCTTGCCTCCGGATAGAATGTCGACAGCGCACTGACCGTCGCCATCAGCATTCCCATCGGATGCGCGTCGTAGCGGAATCCTTCGATGAATTGCTTGAGATTCTCGTGGATGAACGTGTGGTATGTGATGCTGTGCACCCAGTCGTCAAGCTGAGCCTGGGTCGGCAATTCGCCGTGCAACAAGAGGTAGGCGACCTCTAGAAAGGTCGAGTGCTCGGCCAGCTGCTCGATGGGATAGCCACGATACTCGAGAATGCCCTCGTCGCCATCGATGTAGGTAATGGCGCTGCGGCAAGAAGCAGTGTTCAGGAACCCTGGGTCGTAGCTCGCCAGCCCTGGTCCCCCGTCAACCATGATCTTCATAAGGTCGGTGGCGTGGATCGTCCCGTCTGTGATCGCGATCTCGTACTCCTGGCCCGTACGGTTGTCGCGGATACTCAGGGAATCAGCCTTTTGGGGCTCAACGGTGGGCGTATCCGTCATGCGCACAACCTACGCGTGGTCTGTGAGGCTGAATAGTCGGGGACCATATGATTTCGGCCACTGGCAACTCGCATAGCACTAGATTCGCCGGATGGATGCGAAGCGGATCCTTCATGGGTATCTGGTCAGGCAGCGCCAGGGGCTGCTGGCCAAGTTGGACGGCCTCAGCGAGCGCGATGTGCGATGGCCAATGACGCCGACCGGCACAAATCTGTTGGGGCTCGTCAAGCATGTGGCCAGCATCGAACTGGGTTACTTCGGGGAGGTGTTCGAGCGGCCGTCAGACATTCCGCTGCCGTGGTTCGACAACGACGCCGAGATCAACGCCGACATGTGGGCGACGGCCGAGGAGTCGCGGGACGAAATCGTCACGCTGTATCAGCGGGCGGCAGCACACGCCGACGCCACCATCGAGGCGCTCGCGCTCAACTCGGCGGGCCGAGTCCCGTGGTGGCCGCCCGAGCGAGAGCAGGTGACCCTGCACCAGATAATGGTGCATGTCACGGCAGAGATCGCCCGCCATGCCGGTCATGCCGACATTCTCCGCGAGCTCATTGATGGCAATGCCGGTGACAATGACGGGAACGTCCCCGATCGGACCGCACAGGAGTGGGCGAGCTATCGCTTACGACTCGAGGAGGCTGCCGCGGAAGCTGCGCAACGCGCGGAAGACGCACCATCCGGAGCGACCTGAGTACCATCACCTTGCGCTAATGCATCTCCACGAAGTGCGGGCTGTGCATCAGCCCGAGGATGTTGCCGAAGGGATCCACAACGGAGGCCGTGACGAACCCAGCTTCACGTTTGATCACTGGCTGATATTCAGTGGCCCCGAGTTCGAGCAGCCGGGCAACGGCCGCCGAGACGTCGTCGACTTGCCAGTACATGACTACGCCGCCCGGATCATCCGAGGCGCCTGACGGCGCATACCGACGGTCGATGAGGCCCAGCTCGTCCTCGTCAGGCCCAACCCGAAACTCGACGTAGGCGGGTCTGTCCTCGGGGCGCTGGAAGTAGGGCTCGATTTCGATGACGCGCGTGTACCAGTCCCGAGCAGCCTCGACGTCGTCGACCCAGTAGTTGACCGTGGTGAATCCTCGCAGCATCACATGTCCTATCTATTAATGAGGTAGGTCCACTAGCGGAGGCCTACTAGTGGACGATCGGGCTCATGCTCGTCTGAGCAATGCTTCCAGCTGGCGCTGACATTGCCGCTTTGACCGGCGGTGTCAAGCGCAGGTAATCTGGTCGGCTGTTGCGTCCACGCGTGCAATTTCCGCGTGCCTGGATTCAGGTGTTGGATGCACAAAGTTCGTTCAACACAAAATAGAGCTCACTTGCGTCACAAACGGAAGCCGGTTATGTCCACCTACAGCCCCAAACCTGGCGACATCACGAGGTCATGGCACCTCATCGATGCCGATGATGTTGTGCTGGGCAGGCTCGCGGTGACTGCCGCGACGCTGTTGCGCGGCAAGCATAAGCCGACGTACGCGCCGCATGTCGACGGCGGCGACTTTGTCGTTGTCGTGAACGCGTCCAAGATCGCTCTCACCGGGAACAAGCGCAGCGACAAGCTCGCTCGCCGGCACTCGGGCCGTCCGGGAAGTCTTAAGTCGGTGCCGTACGGCGAGTTGCTAGACAGGGATCCGCGCAAAGCCGTCGAGCTCGCGGTGTGGGGCATGCTTCCCAAGAACAAGCTCAGCCGACGGCTGATCAGAAAGCTCAAGGTGTACGCCGGTCCGGAGCACCCACACGGCGCTCAGCAGCCGAAGCCGTATCAGATGACGCAAATCGCCCAGTAGTGTCGCAGCTGGCAACCATAGATAACCCGGACCTTAGATAAAGAGAAAGCAAGGAATCATCGCCGTGACTAATACCGCCACCGAACCGGTCGACGAGGACGAGGTCACCCCGTTCCTCGAGGATGACCGTGAGATCGCCTACCGTTCGGAGGCGACGCCGCAGGTTTCACACGGCCCGGCTGGACGCCCAGCCGTTGTGGCCCCGGGTGCTGCTACTGGTCGCCGCAAGGAGGCGGTGGCTCGTGTCCGCGTCGCACCTGGCAGCGGTCAGTGGACGATCAACGGTCGTACTCTGGAGGACTACTTTCCCAACAAGGTCCACCAGCAACTGGTTTCTGAGCCATTCGCTACGGCATCGGTGGCCGGCTTGTATGACGTCATTGCAAGGATCCATGGCGGCGGCGTCACTGGCCAGGCCGGCGCCCTGCGGCTTGGAATTGCTCGCGCTCTCAATGCCGTGGACGCCGAGGCCAGCCGTGCCGCGCTGAAGAAGGCTGGCCTGTTGACCCGGGATGCGCGGATCAAGGAACGTAAGAAGGCGGGTCTGAAGAAGGCCCGAAAGGCCCCCCAGTACAGCAAGAGGTAGTCGCGCGGGTAGACCAGTGGGGCAATTCTTCGGGACCGACGGCGTACGCGGTAAGGCCAACGAGGCACTCACCGCGGAGCTCGCGTTGAGTCTGTCGGTAGCGGCCGCCCACGTACTCGCAGAGACTGGGCAGTTCAGCGGTCACCCGCCCGTGGCGCTCGTCGGCCGCGATCCCCGTGCTTCCGGGGAGTTTCTGGAAGCTGCCGTTGTGGCCGGCCTGGCAAGTGCCGGCGTCAACGTCGTACGACTCGGCATCCTGCCGACTCCTGGGGTCGCTTTTCTGACCGAAGCGTGCAACGCCGATCTTGGTGTGATGCTGTCCGCCAGCCACAACCCCATGCCGGACAACGGCATCAAGTTCTTCGCGCGCGGCGGAAACAAGCTGGATGACGAGCTAGAGGACACCATCGAGTCACGGCTGACTGAGGTCTGGGACCGGCCGACCGGAGCAGCCGTTGGCCGGGTCAGGGTCGATGAGTCCCTCGTCGAGACCTATGTGGCGCATGTGGTAAACAGCCTCGAGCGGCCAGTCAGTCTGGAAGGCATCAAGGTTGTCGTGGACTGTGCCAATGGAGCCGCATTCCAGGCCTCGCCTGCGGCCTTTGAGGCCCAGGGAGCTAAGGTCCACCGGATCCATGCCGAGCCGGACGGCATCAACATCAACGACAACTGCGGCTCTACTCACATGGACTCGCTTCGATCAGCAGTGCTGGAACACCATGCCGATCTTGGGATCGCCCTCGATGGGGATGCCGACCGGTGCCTCGCTGTCGACACGTTCGGCCGGATCGTGGATGGCGACCAAATCCTCGCGATCTTGGCGCTCGCCCTCCGCGAACAGGGCCGACTCAAGAACGACACCATCGTGGCCACGGTGATGAGCAACCTGGGATTGATCAACGCCATGCGGAGCGTCGGGGTCACCGTCCAGCAGACCAAGGTCGGAGATCGCTACGTGCTGGAGGCCATGAAGGCCGGCGGTTTCAGTCTCGGGGGCGAGCAATCCGGTCACATCGTGATGTTGGAACACGCCACTACCGGCGACGGCGTACTCACCGCCCTGCATTTGATGAACCGGATGGCCACCTCCGGTCAGTCGCTTGCTCAGCTGGCTTCGGTGATGACCAGGCTGCCGCAGGTGCTGATCAATGTGCCCGGCGTAGATAAGAGCCGCGCAGCGACCGATCCGCAGCTCATGGCGGCAGTATCGGAGGCTCAGATCGAACTCGGGGAGTCTGGTCGGGTCTTGTTGCGGCCGTCTGGTACTGAATCGCTGGTTCGGGTCATGGTGGAGGCAGAGAGCTACGAGGCGGCAAACGGAGTCGCCCACCGCCTCGCAGATGTGGTGAGGGCCTCGCTTTCGCTTTAGGTGCGAGCTGTTAGCCGGGCAGCAGCCTGTTGATATCGAAGAGACCAGCTGCGCCCAGCAGCAGCGCCACAATGCCCAAGATGACTGACAAGATCACATAGAACAAAAAGACGCCGAACGCTGCAAAGAAGCCGAACTTGAGGGCTGTGCCGGCTCCGATTCTTACCTTGTCCGACGTCGTGACGTACTCGGTGGTCATGTGCCGACGGTACTCGGGACCTGGACTCGTTCAGGTCTGACGCTCCATGGACTCTCTGAGGCAAAGCGTTTCTCCGCACGAGGCCACGAAAACCCTCAATTTGCGCCGAATCGGGATTCATTTGCGAGCTTGTGCGGAGAAACGAAACAGAGTCAGGCTCTTAGATAAAGACCACCTGGTCGCCGATCTGATACATGCAAATTCAGAGCGGCGGTGGAAAGACGCTAGACCTTGCGGATCCGCACCCACTGCACTGAATGATCACGGTCCTTGCGGAGTATCACAGTCGCCCGACCCGTGGTCGGCAGGATATTGGCCGCAAGGTTGGGCCCATTGATCGTGTCCCACAGGTAGCGCGCCTGCCGGATCGCCTCGCTCGTGGTGAGGTTTGCGTAGCGGGTGAAGTACGACCGTGGGTCGCGGAACGCCGTATCGCGTAGCGAAAGAAAGCGGCTCACGTACCAGTCCCGTACATCCCCTGCATCGGCATCCACATAAACCGAGAAATCGAAGAAGTCGCTGACCGCAAGCCCGGTTGTACCGTCGGGGCGGGGTCGCGCCGGCTGCAACACATTCAGACCTTCCAAGATCAAGATGTCCGGTCGCTGCACCCTCACCTGGGCGTCCGGCACGATGTCGTAGGTCAGATGGCTGTAGACCGGCGCCAATACCTCTTGCTGGCCCGACTTGACGTCGATCACAAAGCTCAGTAACGCGCGCCGATCGTATGACTCCGGAAAACCCTTGCGATGCAGCAGGCCACGACGTTCGAGTTCGGCGTTGGGCAGCAGGAAGCCATCTGTCGTCACGAGGCTGACCCGTGGATGTTCCGGCCAGGCAGCCAGCAGCTCACGAAGTAATCGAGCTGTGGTGGACTTTCCGACGGCGACAGACCCAGCGATGCCGATTACGAACGGCGTCTGCTCCACCGATAGCTGGAGAAACTCGTTCGTGGAGTTATGCAGCTCGCTGGTGTGCAGGAAATAGCGGCTCAGTAGCCGAGTGAGCGGGAGATATACCTCGCGAACATCCAGCATGCTGGTCGGATCACCTAGTCCGCGGATCTTTTCCAGTGTCGTCTCGTCGAGCGGAATCGGCATATGTTCGGCGAGCTCGGCCCAGTCCGCCCGATTGCGCTCCACGTACGCTGCGAGGAGCTGAACATCGTCCGGCATAGGCAGAAATCTAGTGTCGGACCAAGAATCAGCTGACATCGTGGCTCAAGGTATCGCTGACGAGCCAAGCGGACGGGGCCAGAAAGGTACAGTTGGCGCCTATGTGTGGAATCGTCGGGTACGTCGGGGGCAAACCAGCGCTGGAGGTCGTGATCGAGGGCCTGCGCCGTCTGGAGTACCGCGGATATGACTCAGCGGGCGTCGCAATCGTCTCCGATGAGACCCTGCACGTCGCCAAGAAAGCCGGCAAGCTCGGCAACTTGGAGAAGCTGCTTGCCGAACACCAGTTACCGCCGAGCAGCCTCGGCATCGGACACACCCGATGGGCAACCCATGGAGCCCCGAACGACGTGAACGCCCATCCGCATACTTCCGCTGACGGCCGTATCTCGCTGGTCCACAACGGCATCATCGAGAACTACGTGAGTCTGCGGGAGGAGCTGAATGCGGCAGGCATCAGCTGCGAATCCGAAACTGATACCGAGATCGTCGCGCAATTGGTGGGCCAGCAGGTGGCGGCTGGACTGCCCCTCGACGAGGCGATGCGGACAGTGTGCCGCCGGCTCCGCGGCGCATTCACCCTGGTAGCAGTCGACAGCCAGCAACCAGACACGGTTGTCGCTGCCCGCCGGAACTCACCGCTAGTCGTCGGTGTGGGGGAGGGCGAAAACTTCGTCGCCTCCGACGTTGCCGCATTCATCGAGCACACCCGCGAGGCCATTGAGCTGGGCCAAGATCAACTTGTCAGCATTACGCCGGAGGGGGTTGAGGTAACCACATTCGACGGCGAGCCGGCCGAGGTGCGTCCCTATCACGTCGACTGGGACCTGTCCGCGGCCGAAAAGGGCGGCTACGACTGGTTCATGCGCAAGGAGATCTACGAGCAGCCGCGAGCAGTTGCCGACACGCTGCTGGGCCGGCACGACGCCAACTCCAAGCTCACCTTGGACGAAATTCGCATTTCCGAGGACGAGCTGCGGCGTGTGGACAAGATCATCGTCGTCGCCTGTGGCACCGCGTTCTACGCGGGCCTAGTGGCCAAGTACGCGATCGAGCACTGGACACGGATCCCCTGCGAAGTCGAGCTGGCGAGCGAGTTCCGTTACCGCGATCCGATTGTCGGCTCTACCACTCTTGTGGTAGCGATCAGCCAGTCTGGTGAGACTGCCGACACCTTGATGGCCATAAGGCATGCCCGCGAACAGCAGGCCCGGGTGCTTGCCATCTGCAATACCAACGGCTCCACCATTCCCCGAGAGTCCGATGCGGTGATCTACACCCATGCCGGGCCCGAGATTGGCGTCGCATCCACCAAGGGATTCCTCACCCAGCTGGTCGCCTGCTATCTCCTCGCGCTGTACCTGGCACAGGTGCGTGAGGCCAAGGGATGCGATGAGATCGGCGAGATCTTGCGGGAGCTTGCCTCCATGCCGGATGCCATCGCCCGGGTGCTCGACGACATTGAGCCAGTAAATGCGTTGGCGGCGGAATTCGCTAACAGCCGGTCGGTGCTTTTCATCGGTCGCCACGTTGGTTATCCGGTCGCGTTGGAGGGCGCCCTCAAGCTCAAGGAGCTGGCGTACATTCACGCCGAAGGTTTCGCGGCAGGCGAACTCAAACACGGTCCAATCGCACTGATCGAAAACCAGTTGCCGATCTTCGTTGTAGTCCCCTCGAGCAGCGACGTGTTGCACGACAAGGTGCTCTCCAACCTGCAGGAAGTGCGAGCCCGGGGTGCCAAGACGATTGTGCTGGCCGAGGAGGGCGATGACTTGGTGAGCCCGTACGCCGATGTCATGATCAGCTTGCCGAGGGTGTCGACATTGCTGCAGCCCCTGGTCGCGACGGTGCCGCTGCAGATATTCGCGTGCGAGCTCGCCACTAAGAAAGGTCATGACGTCGATCAGCCACGTAATCTGGCCAAGTCCGTCACTGTCGAGTAGTGCTGAAATGAGCCGCCTGTTCTCACTAACGCTGCGAGCGTCGGGAATCGCGGCGGACTCCAAGCGCGATGCGCGAGCAGCGTCCAAATAAAAGGGCATGATCGTCGGGGTAGGCATCGACGTATGTGACGTCGATCGGTTCGCCGAGTCGATACAGCGGCGGCCCGGTCTCATCCGGCGGATCTTCACTGCTGCCGAAGCCGAGCGTCCCATGGCATCGAAGGCTGCACGCTTTGCCGCGAAGGAAGCCTTGGCAAAGGCGTTGGGTGCGCCGGACGGCTTGTCGTGGCTCGACGCCGAGGTGCTGACCAATGATCTGGGTAAGCCGTCGTTCAAGATTACCGGTACGGTAGCCGCCCGGGCCGCCCAACTCGGCATCGGCACCATCCACCTAAGCATGTCCCACGACGCCGGCATCGCCTCGGCCGTCGTAATCTGCGAAGCGTGATCATGCGCGCGTACGGCGTGGACAAGATTCGCAGCATTGAGGAGCGGGCCATCGCCGTCGAAGGCGTGGACCCGCTGATGCAGCGTGCCGCGGCAGCCGTGGCAGTGAGCGCATCCGATTTGCTGCTATCTCGCACCGGCGGCCGCTACGGGCGGCACGTGTTGATCATGGTCGGCGCTGGGAACAACGGTGGCGACGCCTTGTTCGCCGGCGTACGCCTGGCCCGCCGCGGCGTACCTGTCACCGCCGTCAAATGCCTCGGCAACCCCCATCCGGCAGGCCTTGCCGCGCTGCTCGCGGCAGGCGGGCGACTGGTGGACCTCGATGATTCGGTCCTGGAGGCCGACTGCGACCTGGCGATCGACGGGATTCTCGGCATCGGTGGGCGACCTGGACTGCCCGAGCCAGTCGCGCGGCTCGTGCAATCCGTGGAGAGTCGCGACGTCCCGATCGTCGCCGTCGACTTACCCTCTGGTGTTGCTGCGGATACCGGGGCGGTGGCTGGCGCAGCGATTCGCGCGACACGGACCGTGACCTTCGGTGAATTGAAGCCTTGTCACTTGCTGCAACCGGCGTTCAGCCAGTGTGGCGACGTCACGGTAGCCGACATCGGTCTCGGCGCTGATCATGACGAAGTGCCCGATCTGGTGGGCCTCGATGAGGCTGAACTGGCACGGGTCTGGCCATATCCGACCGAGCGCAGTGACAAGTACTCTCGCGGCGCGGTCGGCGTCGACACTGGCTCAGATCAGTATCCAGGTGCCGCCGTGATGTCGGTCTACGGCGCTGTCTATGGAGGTGCTGGTTACGTCCGATTCCTCGGCGCTGAGCGACCGGCAGCCACCATCTCAGATCAGCTGCCGAACGTGGTGTTCTCGCCGGGTCGGGTCCAGTCCCGCCTCTTCGGATCCGGCTGGGGGGAGCGTGGCGATGGAGCCCAGGTGCTATCGCGCGCCGCCGAGGAAGGACTTCCCGCGGTGGTGGACGCCGACGGGCTGAGCTATTTGCCAAAACCGGCTCCTGCCAACTGGCTGCTGACGCCGCACGCCGGCGAGTTGGCCAAACTCCTGGCGCAGGAGCGCAGCTGGGTCGAGGAGGATCCGGTCCGAGCGGTACGCAGCGGCGCCAGCCAAACTGGAGCGACTGTGCTCTTGAAGGGTGCGACGCAGCTGGTCGCAGCTCCTGAGGGCGGTCCGGTGCTGGTCGCAGTGCCTGGCCCGGCGTGGACGGCACAGGCGGGATCGGGCGACATACTCGGCGGCGTCTGCGCCGCCCTGCTCGCTGCCGGGCTCGACGCCCCGAAAGCCGGTCAGCTGGGGGCATCGGTACAGGCGGTCGCCGCGGCCCGCCATCCTGGTGTGCTGGCACCCCAGGAACTGGCGCGCGCCATCGGCCAGACCCTCGGTCGCCTCCAGGAACGTGTGAGGAAACGGTGACCAGTCAGGTGCGAGCAGCTTCGGCCGCGGCTGGCATCGACCCGGCGACGGCCTGTGCGGAGATCGATCTGGCTGCATTTCGGTTAAATGTGGCTACTCTCAAGGCTCACGCCGGCGTTCCGACGATGGTCGTGGTCAAAGCGGATGGTTATGGGCACGGGATCCTGGAATGCGCTCTGGAGGCTCGGGCGGCCGGTGCCGATTGGCTCGGGGTCGCCACCCCTGGGGAAGCCTTGCTGCTCCGGGATGCCGGGGACACGGGCCCTTTGCTGGCTTGGCTTTACGGGCTGGACGAGGATCTGGCCCCGCTGGTCGCGGCCGATGTCGATATGTCTGCCCAGTCCGTGGAACAAATCAGCCGGCTGACCTCGGCAGCCGCGGTGGTGCAGCGCCGGGCCCGCGTACACCTCAAGATCGACACCGGGCTTTCTCGCAACGGTGCACCCAGCTATGACTGGCCGCAGGTGTGTGCCGCAGCCGCGGATGCCGAACACTCAGGAGCTGTTGAGGTAGTCGGCATCTGGTCGCATCTGGCAGCAGCCGACGAGCCGGGCCATCCGTCGGTTCCTCTCCAGGTTGAGGCGTTCCGGCGGGCGTACGAGCACGCCAGGATCGCGGGTCTGGAGCCCACACTGCGCCACCTCGCCAACTCCGCGGGCGCTCTCGTGGTGCCGGAGTCGCGGTTGGATCTGGTCCGGGTTGGCATTGCTGCGTACGGCATTGATCCGGCTCCGGGAATTACGGCACTTGCTGGAGTTGCGTTGCGGCCGGCGATGCGGCTGCGCGCTCAGCTGGTCAACGTCAAGCAGATTCCGGCAGGCGCTGGCGTCTCGTACGGATGGACCTGGACGGCGCAGGCCCCGACAACAGTTGGTCTAGTGCCGCTCGGCTACGGCGACGGGATACCGCGGCATGCGGGGAATCGCGCCTCGGTGGGCTGGTCGGGGAGTCGGGTGCCGGTCCGCGGCCGGATTTGCATGGACCAGTTCGTCGTCGAGCTGGGCGCCGGCCAGGTCGCCCGGCCGGGCGAGGAAGTGATCCTATTCGGCCCTGGTGATCATGGCGAACCTACTGCCGGCGAGTGGGCTGCCTGGTGCGACACCATCGGCTATGAGATCGTGACCCGAATCGGAACCCGCGTGCCCCGTCGCTATCTCAATGCCAGCCGAGAGACCGCCTGATGGCGGCCAGTCGTGGCCGGCTCGCCGCAGGGTTGGGCCTGGTTGCGAGCGTCGCCGCACTTGCGGCTGGCGGCATTGCCATGGGGATCGAACTCGAGCGCAGAATCGTGGCCAAGCGGATCGGGCGCAACTCACAGGCAGATCTGGAGGAATTCTTCTCGCTGCGATCCGACGGGCCAGACGTCACCACCCCGGATGGCGTCGTGCTGCATACCGAGGTGGATGGGGGGCCCGCCGATGAGTTCACCCTGGTCTTCGTCCACGGATACGGGCTGAACCTGGACTGCTGGCACTTCCAGCGCCTGCATTTCCGTGGCCAGCTGCGCCAGGTGTTCTACGACCAGCGATCTCACGGCAGGTCGGGCCGCTCCGAGGCAGAGCTCTGCCGGATCCCTCAGCTTGCCGAGGATCTCTATCAGGTCTTGCAGGAGGTGGTGGGCGATACGCCGATGGTCTTGATCGGGCACTCCATGGGCGGGATGACGATCATGCGGCTTGCGCAGTCTCGTCCAGATCTCTTCGGCAGTCAGGTACTCGGTGTTGCTTTGTTTTGCACATCTGCCGGGGACATTGCGAACCACTCGCCAATCCGGGGGATCCCAGGTCGCACCTTCCACCGAATTGCCGAGCCGTTGATGGCCGGCCTGAACCGGATCCCTGAACTTGTCGCGCAGGGACGCCGTGCGGGCAGCGACCTTGGCTATGTAGTAACCCGCCGGCTGGCGTTTGGACCAGACGTGCCGCCAAGCTATGTCGATTTCGCTTCTGAAATGCTGGCGGAGATCCCTCTGGAGGTCGTGGCTGATTATTACCCTGCCTTCGATGATGTGGATGAGTTCCGGGCGCTGGAAATCGTGAGCAACGTGCCGACTGTCGTCGTTGGTGGTGAGAACGATGTGATCACTCCGATTGATCACACTGCTCGGATCATCGACTTGCTACCGAAGGCTGAGGCGATCCGGGTCGAAAATTGTGGGCATTTGGGCATGATCGAGAAGCACGAGATCTTCGATGACGCCTTGGACCGGCTGCTTGAGCGAGTACGCGCCGACTTGGCCTCGCCATAGCTGCCACGGTGACTGGGTCACCGAAGGCGCGTTTCTCTGCGCAAGGCCGCGAATGCAGCCGATTCCCCCGCGGATTGTCTATTTCCGTGGCCCTGTGCGGAGAAACGGTGGCATGAGGTGAGCTGTCGAGGTACGCGCTGACAAGTCGGCGCTCTGAGCGCCATTACGATGGACCGCTAGTGAGCGTCTCGGTTTCTGATCTTGTGGTTTCCATCGCGTCGCTGCAGGATGCGGCTGCGATGGTTGAGGTCATCCACAGCGCTTTCGGCGTGCGGCCCCAGGTCGACCCGCCGTCGGATGCTGACGATGAGACTGCTGAGACATTGGCCGCCAAACTACGGCGTGGCAGCGGAATCTTCGCCCACGTCGATGGTCGCCCGGCGGGTGTCATCGTCGTCTTGCCGGGCGCCGATGGGGTCGCAAGATTCTCCCGGGTTTCGGTTCATCCGGACCTGCAGCGGCATGGCATCGCTTCGGCGATGGTGGCAGCGGCTGAGGAACTTGCGGCTATCCGCGGATTCCAACGTGTCGAGCTTATGGCTCGGACGGAGTTCCCTGAGTTCATCGCCTTCTGGCAGCATCGCGGCTTCGTTGCCGACCGCCGAGTTGAGCATGGCGTGATCTTGGCCAAGC
>Ga0307413_10000079_pt1 | contig 24111 bp, 17 predicted proteins | sample DK1Ometagenome_3_FD_203714 | JGI IMG/M metagenome (GOLD analysis project Ga0307413, IMG submission 203714) | Maize rhizosphere microbial communities from greenhouse at UC Davis, California, United States - DK15-O-2 | ecosystem: Host-associated > Plants > Roots > Rhizosphere > Soil | place: USA... | reverse complement strand
GTCGGTCGACTTCACCGCGCTGGCCGAGGCCGGCGTGGCTGCCGGTTTCGACTTCGCCGGCTACTGCAACCAGGCCAGCTTCCTGCTCGGCAACGGCCTGGCCGGGGTGCTGCAACGCATCGAGAAGATCGACGACGAAGCCGAGCGCCAGCGGCGCGGCAACGAGGTCAAGCGGCTGACCCTGCCCAGCGAGATGGGCGAGCGCTTCCAGGTCATCGGTTTCGAGAAGGACGTCGAGTTCGGCGCCGCGTTCCTGGCCGGCGACCTGAGCTACCGGCTGTGAGTTCCGCACGGTCGCCGCGGCCGCTGCTGCGCGAGTTCCATCGCCCGGCGACGTGGCTGGCGGGATGGTGCGCGTTGTTCCTTTTGATAGCGGTCGGCTCGCTGCTTCCCGCGGGCGAGTTGCCGACGGTGTCGAACGGCTTCGACAAGGTCGAGCACTTCCTCGGCTACGCGCTGCTGTCGGCGTACGCGGTGATGCTGTTCGCGCGGATGCGGCCGCAGGCGCTGGCGGCGCTGGGCGTGATCGTCTTCGGCATCGCGATCGAGGTCGCGCAATCGGCGTGGACGGTTGATCGGCTGGGCGACAGCGCCGACGCGATGGCCAACGCGCTGGGTGCGCTGGCCGGGCTGGGCATCTCGGTCACGCCGATGGCGCGGTGGCTGCAACGGCTCGACGCACGCCTCCAAGCGCGCGCGTAACGACACCGCCCGGCCGGCGCCGGTTGCGGAAAACTGTGACACCCGTCTGCGCCACTTGCGCGCACGCGCGGCTTGCTGGAGGCTTGCCGCGGTACAGGGGAAGTCCGTTCACCATCTCAAGGAACCGAGCATGTCCGTCATCAACCACACCCGGTTGGCGCTGGGCGTGGCCGCGATACTCGCTGCCCACGCCATCGCGCCCGTCGCATCCGCCCAGCAGTCGAGCACGGCCGATCCGGCGGAATCCAACGCCACCAACCTCGACGCGGTGCAGGTCACCGGCTCGCGCGTGCGCGGCCGCACCGCCGAGGACACCGCCGCGCCGGTCGACATCATCGGCAAGGAAGAGCTCAACGCCACCGGTGCGCTCGAGGTCGGGCAGATCCTGCAGACGCTGGAACCGTCGTTCAACTTCTCCCGCACCTTTGTCAGCGACGGCTCCGACATCCTGCGGCCGGCGACCCTGCGTGCGCTCGGGCCGGACCAGGTGCTGGTGCTCGTCAACGGCCAGCGCCGCCACCAGCAGGCGCTGGTCAACGTGCAGCAGACCATCGGCCGCGGCTCGGCCGGTACCGACATCAACGCGATCCCGCTGTCGGCGATCGAGCGCATCGAGGTGCTGCGCGACGGCGCCGCCGCGCAGTACGGCTCCGACGCGATCGCCGGCGTGATCAACATCATCCTCAAGCGCCAGACCGACCACACCGACGTGTCGCTGATGGGCGGCCAGACCTATGCAGGCGACGGCGAGATCGTCCACGGTTCGGTCAACACCGGCTGGGACCTCGGCAAGGGATTCGTCAACCTTTCGGCAGAGTACCGCGACCGTGGCGAGACCAACCGCGCCGGCCCCGACAGCCTGCGGGTCAACCCGCCGCGCGTGACCCAGCGCCTGGGCGACTCCGACGCGACCGACGCCTACCTGTGGTTGAACTCCGCGGTCCCGCTCGGCGCCGGTGAGCTGTACGCGTTCGGCGGCCTGTCGCAGCGCGAGGGCAACTCGTCGGGCTTCTTCCGCGGCCCCGACGACAACCGCACGGTGCCCGAGCTGTATCCCGACGGCTTCCTGCCGACCATCCTGACCACGGTCGACGATGCTTCGCTGGCGATCGGCTACAAGGCGCCGCTGGGCAGCAGCGGCTGGGACATGGACGTGTCGGTCAACCACGGACGCAGCGAGTTCGGCTTCAGCGAGGGCAACTCGGCCAACGTCAGCTGGTGGTACGAGCCGATCGACCCGACCGATCCCGCCGCCGGCATCTACGGCGAATCGCCGACCACCGCCGACACCGGCACGCTGCGGTTCGACCAGACCACCTTCAACCTCGACTTCACCGGCAGTGTCGAGGGCATCAACGACCACCTGCTGTACCTCGCCACCGGCGTGGAGTGGCGGCAGGACAACTACGAGATCGAGGCCGGCGACTTCGTGTCCTACAGCTACGGCCGCGGCAACGACCGCGACATCGTGATCACCGGGCAAACCGGCGCTGTCGCCCAGCCGGGCATGCAGGGTTTCCCGGGCTTCTCGCCGGACGAGGCGGTCGATGAGGGCCGCCACAGCATGGCGGTGTACTTCGATGCCGAGACCAACCTGACCGAGCGCTTCCTGCTGGGTGGCGCCGTCCGCTTCGAGGACTACTCGGACTTCGGCAACACCACCATCGGCAAGCTGTCGGCGCGTTTCGACGCCAGCGATGCGTTCGCCGTGCGCGGCACCGTTTCGACCGGCTTCCGCGCGCCCGGCGTGCAGCAACTGTTCTACAGCCAGCGTTCGACCAACCTCAATGCCGAGGGCGTGCTGACCGACACCCTGACCGCGCGCCAGGACAGCGACGTCACTCGCGCGTTCGGGATCCAGCCGTTGAAGGAGGAGACCTCGACCAGCGGCACCCTCGGTTTCGTCTACACGCCCAACGAGCGCTTCTCGCTGACGATGGACGTGTTCCGGATCGACATCGACGACCGCATCATCTTCTCCAGCAACATCCAGCCCGAAGCGGTCGGTACCGACGGCCAGCCGTGCGCGGCCGACAACGGCAACTGCCCGATCAGCGCGATCCTCGACCCGATCGGTGTCGGCCAGGTGCTGTTCTTCACCAACGCGATCGACACCCGCACCACCGGCGTCGACTTCGTCGCCAACCACAACACCGCGTTCGATGGCGGCGCCACGCTCGACCTGACCGCGCTGGTCCACTTCAACAAGACCGAGGTGCTGGAGCGCCGCTCGCAATCACCGATCCTGTCGCCGGAACAGTTGTTCGACGACCCGCAGGTGACCCTGATCGAGCAGGGCCAGCCGCGCGCGCACCACGTGCTGCAGGCGGTGTACGAAACCGGCGCGTGGCAGTGGACCGCGCGCGGGAACTACTTCGGCTCGGTCAGCGGCGAAGGCTTCACCCCGGGCATCAAGCAGACCTGGGGCGGCAAGGCCCTGTTCGACCTCGGCGTGCGCTACGCGGTCAGCGACAGCCTCAAGCTCAGCGTCGGCGGCAACAACATCTTCGACGAGTACCCGGACAAGTGGGATCCGGTGACCGGCGCGCCGTTCCCGCAGATGGGCTTCAAGTACGGCTGGGAGACGATGCCGTTCGGCATGAACGGCGGCAGCTGGTACGTGCGGATGGATTACCGGTTCTGATGGTGTTGGCCGGGCGGTTGCAGGCCGCCCGGCCACCGATGCGATGCCTTTTGTAGGAGCGACGTAAGTCGCGATTTCCTCGACACCCGGGATCGCCGTGCGATCGCGACTTACGTCGCTCCTACAACGGAGGGAAATCCGGTTGACTGGGGCTACGGCTTCTTGCCGGTCGCGGCAGCCACCGCCGCGATCCGCGCCTTGCGCATCGCCTCGCCGATCGCCGGACCCTCCAGCCCGGCCGGCAGGTCGACCGCACGCACCGCGCACGCGGCGGCATGGGCGGCACGCAGGGCATCGGCCTGCGGGTAGGGCTGGTCCTGCAGCCCCGCCCGGCCACGCTTGTCGGCCTCGCAGACGGTGGCGAGCTGGCCGATCCGCCCCGGCTTGCGGAACCCGTCGCAGCGTTCGATCAACTTGACCGCGGTGCTCGCGCGCAGTTCGTCGAAACGGTGCACGTTGAGGTGCTCGCGACACGCGATCTCGGCCAACTGGCGGTGTCCGGTCGGAATCTTCAGGCGCTCGCACAATCCACGCAGCGGCGCGACGCCCGCCTGCTCGTGGCCGATGTGTTTCGGCAACACGTCGTCAGGCGTCAGTGCCTTGCCGAGGTCATGGGTCAGCGCCGCGAAGCCGATCAAGTCGTCGCCGGGCGCAAGCCGTGCGGCCATGTCGCAGACCAGTTCGACATGCACGCCGGTGTCGACTTCCGGGTGGTATTCCGCGCGCTGCGGCACCCCATACAACGCATCGACCTCCGGCAGCACCACCGCCAGCGCGCCGCAGTCATGCAGCGTGCGCAGGAACGCCGACGGCCGCTCGCTGGCGATCGCCCGGCGCAACTCCTGCCACACGCGCTCCGGCACCAGCTCGGCCAGTTCACCTGACTCGACCATCATCCGCATCAACGCCATCGTCTCGTCGGCGACGCGGAAGCCGCGCGTCGCGAACCGCGCCATGAACCGCGCCGCGCGCAACACCCGCAACGGATCCTCGACGAACGCATCGCCGACATGCCGCAGCACCCGCGCCTCGATGTCGCGCGCACCATCGAACGGATCGACCAGTCGGCCTTCGGCATCCTGCGCGATCGCGTTGATGGTGAAGTCGCGGCGGCCCAGGTCCTGCTCCAGCGTCACCGACGGATCGGCATCGACCACGAAACCCCGATAACCCCGCCCCGACTTGCGCTCGGTCCGCGCCAGCGCATATTCCTCGCCGCTGTCGGGATGCAGGAACACCGGAAAGTCGCGCCCCACCGGCTTGAACCCGGCCACCTCCATCGACGCCTGGCTCTCGCCAACCACGACCCAGTCGCGGTCGCCCGGCTCCAACCCAAGCAACCGATCACGCACCGCGCCGCCGACGAGATAGGTTTTCATGCAGTCATGATGCCTGCCGACACGCCAATCCGCGACGTAGCGCAGGAGTCGGGTGGCGGGGGTATTGCGTAGAGCCGGCCATGGGTGAGCAGAGGCTGCTTGCGCGGCATTGCCGCGCGGCCTATGCGAACGCCCGGCACGCTGTGCAGGGCAGGACCGCGGAGCGGGCCGGCGCCCCGACTAAAGGCAGGACAGCCGTCCGGAGGGCGGAGCAATGCCCCCGCCACCCGGCTCCTGCGCGGACTCCGGACTCGCGACGCGATACCGCAACCGATCACCACGCGTGGATATTCGCGCGCCGTATTCAGAGCGACTGCAGCAGGTCCAAGGCTTGGTCGATCAGGGAACCTTCGCTGCGGTTTGCGGAGTTTGCGCAGGACACTCGAACTGCTTGCGCGGCCCTTCCGTCCGCCCCTCAATGCGATCGCTCAACCGCAATGCATCACCATCGAGCAGCCAGTCGTAGATCACGCTGAAGGCCAGCACCCGCGCGACGTAATCGCGGGTCTCCGCATAGCTGATCGTCTCGATCCAGAAATCCGGATCCATCCCCGGCCGCTGCGACTGCCAGCGCGCCAGCGGCGTCGGCCCGGCGTTGTAACCGGCCATCGCGAAGTACGGCTTGCCGCCGTACTCATCAAGCATCTGCCGCAGGTACGCCGTGCCGAGCACGATGTTGGTATCCGCGTCGTACAGGCTCTGCGTCCCGCCCCAGGGCCGTCCGATCCGGCGCGCGACCGCCGCGCCCGTGGCCGGCAACACCTGCATCAGGCCCATCGCGTTGGCGCCCGAACGTGCCTTCGGATTGAAGATGCTTTCCGCGCGGATCTCCGCCGCGACCCAGGCCGGATCGATATCGTTGCGTTCGGCCTCGCGGCGGATCGTCGCGTCGTGGTGCAGAGGGAAACGCAACGTGTAGAGCTGCCGCTCGCGCGGACCGCTGCCGAGCGCGAACACCGCGCGGTCGAACCAGCCGTTGACCTGCGCGATCTTCACCGCGAGCTGGCGCTGGGTGTCGCTGAAGCCCTCGGTCGCCTCGGCCCACTCCTCCACCGCCCAGCCGTGGCGGCCGAGCTGGTGCAGGCCGATCGCACGCTGCAGGGCGGGACTGTTCGCGACCGTGGCGAGCGTTGCGGCATCGGCCTGCACTTCCCACGGGCACAGCGCATACGGCTGGTCGATGCGATCGGCGGCGAGGAAGCCGTGGAACTCGGGCTCGAGCGCCGCCGCGGCGTAGCGCGCGCGTGCGGTGGCCTCGTCGCCGGTCAGTTCGGCCAACCGGCCCTCGAAATACTCGTAGGTCGAATCGCTGCGTTGCTCGTCACCCATCTTGCGGATCGCGGCGAGCGCGGCCGGCCAGTCGGAGCGCGACATCGCCTCGCGCACCCGCCACTCGTGCAGGCGCGGATCGTAGCTGGCCGCGGCCACCGCGTTGAGCCGGCGCTCGGAGTCGGGCAGGTACGACGCCACCGTCCACAGCGCGATCATGTACATCGCGCGGCCGCGGTCGGCCTCGGTGAAACCCAGCGCGCTGGCGTACTGCGGCAACAGCGCCTCGGCACGGTCGGGGTCGGCCTTGCCGAGCTTCGCCAGGCCCTGCGACGCGACCAGCCGGCTGCGGTCGGTCTTCGGCCAGGACAGCGCGCGCGGATGCGGCGCGTTGATGAAGGCGGCATAGTCCTCGGCCAGCGCCTGCTGGTCGGCTGGCAGGCCGCGCGCCGAGGCACGCATCACGCCGGGTTGCCATTCGTTGGCAGCTTCCTCGATGCGTTGCCAGCGCATCGCATCGGTCAGGCCGCCGCGTTCGGCGAGCGCGGCGAATACCGGGTCGCAGTCGTCGGGCAGCGACTTGCCCTTGCTGCCGTTCCAGATTGCCTGGGCATCGCTGGTCCATTGCGCGTCGGTGCGTCCGAGCACGCGTTGCGCATCCAGCCGCGCGCAGCGCAGCTTGGTGCTGGTCACCTCGTCGTCCCAGGCCTTGAGGAACGCGGCGGGATCCTCGCGGCGTGCGCTTGCCGCGAGCCACAGCTCGCGGAACTCCTCGGCCACCGCCTCGCCCTTGTAGCGCTGCAGGAAACCGGTCGCGCGTGCCTCGGTAACGTCGTCGATGTTGCGGCGCAGGCTGGCGTACTCGACCCAGCGGTACAGCGGATGATCGGCTAGGTCGCCGTAGCTTGCGGCGTCGAAGCTGCCGAGTTCGGCGGCCTGGATCGCGGCGGCGACGCGCGCCTGCCGTGGATCGACCTGCGGCTTGATCGGCGCACCGGACGTCTGCCGCTGCACCGGTGCGCTGGCGACCTCTTGCGCGGGCGGCACCGGCGTGGACTGGGCACAGGCGATCGTCGCGAACGACGTCGCAAGCGCGGCGAGTACGATTGGCAGCGGGCGGGGGAGCATCGGCCCGACTATAGCGGGGCGAGAATGAACGCCTGCGCCCGTTTTTTTCACACCACCAACCGCGCCGCTGGAGGCCGAATGCCCGTCGAATGGCTGTTGTTCCCACTGCTCGGCATCGTTGCCGGCCTGCTGGCCGGTTTGCTCGGCGTCGGCGGCGGGCTGGTGCTGGTCGCCGCGCTGTCGTGGTTGTTGCCGCTGCTCGGCATACCGCCCGAGGCGGCGATGCACGCGGCATTGGCCAGTTCGCTGGCAAGCATCGTGCTGACCGCGGCGGCGTCGGCGCGCGCGCATTCCCGACGCGGCAGCGTGCTGTGGCCGACGGTGGCATGGATGGTGCCGGGCCTGCTGCTCGGCGGCTGGCTCGGCAGCGGGATCGCGGTCGGGATCGATGACGACGTGCTGCGCTACATCGTCGCCGGCTATTGCCTGCTGGCGGCCGCGCAATTGCAGTTCCGGCGTGCGCGCACCGTGGACGGCAGTGGCGTGCCGGCCCCGCGGGGGCCGTCGATGAGTGCCGCCGGCGCGGGCATCGGCGCGTTGTCGGCGGTGGTCGGCATCGGTGGCGGCAGCATGACGGTGCCCCTGCTGGTCTGGCGCGGGGTGGTCCCGGTGCGCGCGGTCGGCACTTCGTCGGCCTGCGGTGTCGCGATCGGACTGGCGAGCGCGCTCGGTTACGCGCTGCACGCCCCGGCCGGGGTGTTGCCCGAGCACGCGGTCGGTTACGTCTACCTGCCGGCGGCAATCGGCGTCGCAGTGGCGTCGGTACTGGCCGCGCCGTGGGGTACGCGGCTGGCGCACCGGTTGCATGGGGACGCATTGAAGCGGGTTTTCGTGGTGTTCCTGGTCGTGGTGGCGCTGGGGCTGTTGCTGGCTGGCTGATTTTGCTGAATCTGGCGTAAATCCTCGCTGTTGCGGTTGTTTCACGAAATGCTTACAAACGGATGACGTCGCAGACAGGGGTGCGGCGATTTCGCAATCGTTTTTCTACGGAGAGAGAAGTCGATGAACGCACCCCGCCGCCACCCGTTGGCGAAAGCCGTCTCGTTGTCGCTGCTGGCTTTCATCCCATTGCTTGCCACGCCCATGCTGGCCGCCGCGCAGGATCCCGAAACCGCGCCCGGCGCCACCACCCTCGACACCGTCCAGGTCACCGGCACCCGCATCAAGAAGGCCGAGATCGAGACCCAGACCCCGGTCCAGACGCTCAGCCGCGACGATATAGAGCGCACCGGGCTGACCTCGATCGGCGACATCCTGCAGGAGCTCACCGGCTCGGGCTCGGCGCTCAACACCAAGTTCAATTCGTCGGGCAACTTCGGCTTCTCGCCCAACGGCGATGGCGTCGGTGCCGGTTCGGCCCAGGTCGACCTGCGCAACCTCGGCGCCAAGCGTGTGCTGGTGCTGGTCGACGGCATGCGCTGGGTCAACGAGTCGTCGGCATCGGGCGTCGGTGCGACCACCGACCTCAACACCATCCCGCTCGCGATCGTCGAGCGGATCGACGTGCTGGAGGATGGCGCGTCCTCTCTGTACGGCTCCGACGCAATCGCCGGCGTGGTCAACATCATCACCCGGCGCAACTTCGAAGGCGGCCAAGTCACGCTCAACTACGGCGAATACGGTGAGGGTGACGGGGCGTCCAGGGGCGTCGATGTCGCGTGGGGCATGAACACCGAGCGCAGCAACCTGTTCCTCGGTGCGAGCTGGGTCGAGCAGGATGCGATCTCGGCCAACACCCGCGAGCAGTCGCGCTTCCCGGTGCCGGGCACCGGCCTGAGCTTCGGCAGCTCGGGCACCCCGCGCGGGCGCTTCATCATCACCGATCCGAACACCGGCGTGACCCACGACATCACGCCCAACGAGGGCGACAACGACCCGTTCTACGACCCGGCCCAGACCGGTTGCGAGCGCACCGACGGCTACCACTGCTTCGCCACCGCCGACCGCTTCAACTTCGCCGAGTACAACATGCTGCTGACGCCGTCGACGCGCACCGGCGTGTTCGGCCAGTACCGCTTCTACTTCAACGACAACGTGCACGCCTACGCCAAGGCGCTGGTCAACCGCCGCGAGTCGGTCAACCAGGCGGCGCCGGAGCCGATTTTCCTCGGCCTCGATGCCGGTACCGGCAATGCCTTCGCCGACGGCATGTTCGTGTCGGCCGACAACCCGTACAACCCGTTCGGTTTCGACCTGGCGTCGATCGACGACCCGGCCACGCCGGAGAACGAGGCCAACCTGATCCTGATCGGCCGGCGGCCCGTCGAGGGCGGGCCGCGCGTGTTCGAGCAGGTGGTCGACACCCAGTATTTCGGGGCCGGGCTGGAGGGCAGCTTCGAAGCCGGCGCGCGCACCTGGTTCTGGGACGTCAACTTCGCGCACAGCCGCAACGAGGCCGAGCAGACCAACTTCGGCAGCTACGACATCCGCAACATCGCGCTGGCGCTGGGCGATCCCGATGCCTGCGCCGCGGTGCAGGGCTGCGTGCCGCTCAACGTGTTCGGCGGCCCCGGCACGCTGACACCCGAGATGCTGGCGTGGATCCAGCCGGTGGTGCACGACCGCAGCGAACAGGAGCTCAGCCAGTTCACCGCCAACGTGTCCGGCGACCTGTTCGAGTTGTGGGCCGGGCCGCTGTCGGCCGCCGCCGGTATCGAGCACCGCAAGTACGAAGGTTCATACAATCCCGACCCGCTGACCGTCGCCGGCTTCTACAACGGCGTGCCGTCGCTGCCGACCTCCGGCGAGTACGACGTCAACGAGGCCTACGTCGAGTTCAACGTGCCTCTGATCGAGCAAGGGGCGTTCGGCAAGAGCCTCGACCTCAGCCTGGCCGGTCGCTACTCCGACTACTCGACCTTCGGCAGCCAGTTCACCCCGAAGTACGGCCTGCGCTGGCAGGTCGCCGATGAACTGCTGTTGCGCGCGACGTATGCGGAAGGCTTCCGCGCGCCGTCGATCGGCGAACTGTACGGTTCGGCCAGCCGCGCCGACCTGCAGATCGACGACCCCTGCCTGGTCGGCGTCGACGGCAGCCCGGCGACCGGCGATGCCGCCAACTGCGCGGCGCTCGGGGTGCCGCCGGGTGCGGTGCAGACCAACTCGCAGATCTCGGTCACCACCGGCGGCAACGACCAGTTGCAGCCGGAGACCGCCAACAGCTTCACCGCGGGCATGGTGTACAGCCCGGGCTTCGGCGCCAACGCGTCGTGGTCCGACCGGCTCGACCTGGAACTGACCTTCTACCGCCACAGTATCGAGGGCGCGGTGCAGGCGATCGATGCGCAGACCCAGCTCGACCTGTGCGTGGAGACGCTGGATCCGCTGTACTGCGACGGCATCACCCGCACCTCGGTCGGCAGCATCAACAGCTTCGGCAACCGCCTGACCAACCTCGGCTCGATCAAGACCGACGGCTGGGACGCCGATGTGTTCTGGACCCTGCCGGAAACCGCGGCGGGCCGCTTCAAGCTGAGCTGGCAGAACACCTTCGTGACCCGCTACGAGGCGATCGGTGGCGCCGGCCAGGTGCAGCCGCGCACCGTGGGCATCGAGGTCACCGACAGCGCCATCCCGGACTGGACCTCGACCGCGGCGCTCGACTGGGAACGGGGCAACTGGAGCGCGGCGTGGGTGGTCCGCCACATCAGCGAGCTGACCGAGGATTGCGGCGACGCCGCCTCGTTCGCGGTCTGCAGCGACGGCGCGGTGGTCGGCCAGGACGACGATGGCAACGACATCTGGGCCGGCACCAACACGCTCGAGGCGATCACCTACCACGACCTGCAACTGGGCTACGAGTTCGACTGGTTCAAGGGCCTGCAACTGACCGGCGGCGTCAACAACGTGCTCGACAAGGATCCGCCGCTGTGCCTGTCGTGCTCGCTCAACGGCTACGACGCGTCGACCTACGACATCCCGGGTGGGCGCTACTACTACGTGCGGGCGAACCTGCGGTTCTGATCCGGCGAAAGCGGGAATGCGACGGCCGGCGGTATTCCCGCCGGCCGCTCCTACAACAGAGCGCTGCGTGGCACGTCCAGTTCCAGCGAGATCGCCAGGTGGTCGGAACGCGCCGCCGGCATCGCGCAGGCACCCGAGCAACTCAGCCCGTCGCCGATCAGGATGTGGTCGATCGCGCGCTGCGGGCGCCAGCTCGGGAAGGTGTTGACCACGCAGTCCGGCGGTTGCAGCCGGGTGGCCCGGAACAGCGCCTGCATCTCGGGGCGGTCGATCGGGCAGTTGAAATCGCCCATGAGCACCGCATGCGGGTGGTCGTGCAGCAGCTCGGCGATGAAGCCGAGTTGTGCCATGCGCGAGGCGGCGCCAAGCGATAGATGCACGATCGCGACCGTGAGCCCCTCGTCGCCATCGCCGAAGCGGGCCAGCAACACGCCCCGGCCGCTGATCCGGCCCGGCAGCGAATGGTCGATGACCTCGCGCGGCTCCAGCCGGCTCAGCAGGCCGTTGGCGCTGGAGGCGACGTTGCCGACCCGGCGGTTGGGCTGGTGGCTCCAGTAGTCGAAGCCGCCGCGCTGGGCCAGGTAGTGGGTCTGGTTGGTGAAGCCGGAGCGCAGGCTGCCCGGGTCGCTCTCGTTGAGGCCGACGATGTCGTACTCGCCGGCCAGCTGGGCGATCTGGTCGAGGCTGCCGCGCTTGTTGCCGGCGGGCAGCACGTGCGACCAGCTGCGCGCGACATAGTCGTGGTAGCCGCGCGTGCTGGAACCGGCCTGGATGTTGGCGCTGAGCAGGCGCAGGCGTTGGCTGCCCGATGAAGGGACCTGGGCACCGGAGCGGTCGTGGCCGGGCGCGTCCATCGTCCGGTCAGTCGGTGCCGCCGTCGTCGCCCTGCGATGGTGCCGCTGCGGCATCGGCGGCAGGCGCCATGGCGGCGCGCTCCATCGCCACCAGGTGGTCGGTGATGCGCAGCATGTCCTCGAACGTCTTGCCCTGGACCCGGTACTTGCCGGCGACCACCAGCGTGGGCGTGGACTGCACGCCGCTGCGGATCATGAACTGCTTGCCGCGGTTGACCTGGGCGTTGTTGGCGAAGCTGTTCATCTTGGCGAGGAACGCCTTCGGATCCGCGCCGTAGGCGGCGTAGAACCCGGCGACATCCGCTTCCTCGGGGCTGTCGCCTTCGCCCGGCATGCTCTGCTGCACGTGGATGGCGTGGATCAGGTCGTTATGACTCTGCTCGACCAGGCCTTCGGATTCGGCCACGTAGAAGCCCTTCGCATACGGGATCCAGTCGGGTCCGAACGGGGCCGGCACGTAGGTGAAGTCGACATCGGCCGGCCGCTTGGCCTTCCAGTCGTTGGCGAGTGGCTGGAACGCGGCGCACGCCGGGCACACATAGCCGAATACCTCGACGACCTCGATCTTGCCGGGGCTCGGCCGGTATGGCGCGCCACCGGCGATCACGACGTAGTCCGTACCGGCAACCGGTGCCGGGCCGACGGGCGGCACGATCGGGCCGGGTACGCGCTCGGGTGCCGCGGGCCTGGTTGCCGCAGCGGGTGTCGCGGCCGGTGCCGCCGACGGCGCGGCGGTCGACGGCGTGACGCTCGACGTGGCAGCCGGTGCGGCCGCATTGCCTGCCGGGGTCGCGGGCGTCGTCGTGCTGGTGGGTGCCGGCGCTTCGGGCGAGCAAGCAGCCAGTGCGAAAGCGGCGGCGAATGCCAGCCCGACGCCGCGCAGACGGACAGTGCGGCGGCTCATTCGCCTGCTCCCGTGGCCGGTGCGGCATCCGCGGACATCGCAGCCCGCTCCATCGCGATCAGGTGGTCGGCAATGCGCAACTGCTCATCGAACGGCGCGGTCTTGATGCGGTACTTGCCGTTGATGATCAGGGACGGCGTGCTCGGGTTGTCACTGCCGAAGCTGCGCTCGATGAACTGGCGAGCCTGGTTGAGTCTGGCGGTGATCGCGAAGCTCGACATGGTGCTGGCGAACTGCTTCGGGTCGACCCCGAACTGCGCGTAAAACTGGCCCAGTTGCTCGTCTGTCGGCAGCGGCTGCACCGGCAGGCTGCGGTCGACGTGGATCGCGCGGAACACCGCCTCGTGGCTCTGTTCGGCGACGCCCATCGTCTGCGCGGTGAAGAACGCCTTGGCGTACGGCATCCAGAAGCCGCCGAACGGCGCCGCCATCGGGACGAACTCGACGTCGGCCGGCAGACTGGCGGACCACGCGCTGACCAGCGGTTCGAACGTGGCGCAGTGCGGGCAGGTGTAACCGAACACCTCGACCACCTCGATCCTGTCGCCGCCGGCCTTGAACGGGGTGCCGCCGGGGATCACGACGTAATCGGTGCCGGCGACCGGAGCCGTGCCGGCCGGCGGGACGACGGGGCCGGGCGTGCGCGTGGTGTCGCCCGCAGCCGGCGCGGCGGTCGACGCCGGGGCGTTGCTGGCGGGGGCGCTGGTGGCGGCGTTGCTGGCGGGGGAGGGTGCTTCCTGCGAACAGGCGGCCAGCGCAAGCGCGGCTGCGAGGGTCAGGCCGAGGCGGTACAGCATGGCCGGGCGCGGAATCATGGGCGGATCTCCATCAGGGAATCAGGTGGCGGCAGCGCCGCGGCTCCGGCAAGGATACCGGTCAGGCCCGCACGCCGATGTGCAGTGCGCTCAGTTCGACGCGCCGCGCTTGAGGCGGGCGCGTTCCATCTCCACCAGCGCCGTGGCGGTGTCCAGCAACTCCTCGAAACTGTCGCCCAGCACCCGGTACCGGCCGGCCACGATCAGGGTCGGCGTGCCCTGCACCCCGCTGCGACGCAGGAACTCGCGCGCATGCTGCAGCCTGGCCGCGGTCGCCTCGCTGGCCATGTCGGCGATGAACTGCTCGGTGTCGGCACCGTAGGCGGCGTAGAACCCGGCGATCTCGGCCGGGGTGGCGTTGCTGACCGGCAGGCTGTGGGCCTCGTGCAGCGCGTTGAATACCGCACCATGGGTCTTGCCGAGCAGGCCCTGTGCCTTTGCCGCATGGAACGCCTGCGCATACGGGATCCAGTAGCCGCCGAACGGCGCCGGTACCGGCACGAACGAAACGTCCGCCGGCAGCCCGGCCTTCCACTCGCTGACCAGCGGTTCGAAGTGGGCGCAGTGGATGCAGGTGTAGCCGAAGACTTCGACCACTTCGATCCTGCCCGGCTGTGGCGCGAACGGCTCGCCGCCGGCGATCTCGACATAGTCGGTGCCCGCCACCGGTGCCGGGCCGGGCGAGGCGGCGAGCGCCGACAGCGGAAACAGCGCGGACAGCGACAGGACGGCATGCAGCGCGAGGCGGGGCAATGCGGATTTCATCAGTGGGCTCCCTTCTGGGACGGGCATAAAAAACGCCGACCGCAGGTTACGGTCGGCGCAATGAACAACAGGAGTCTGGACTGGGACCGCGCAAGGCGCCGCGAGTTCCGTCGCGCCGGGCGCGGGCGTGCCGTGCCTGTCCGGATCAGCCTTCGCCTTCGGGCCCGGCGGTTTCGCCCGGGGTCGCGGTGTCGGCCGGCGCATCGCTGTCGGCGGGAGCCGCGCCGTCCGCGGCATCGACCGCATCCGTGCCGGCCGCGCCCGCGTCCGGGACCACGCTCGGGGTGGTGCCGGGGCCGCTGGAGGTCACCGCCAGCGCCGGCGCGCCGGCGATGGCGACGTCGTTCGCGCTCGGGTGCAGGCCCTGCAGGTAGCTCGCGAGCGCGCCGATTTCCTGGTCGGTCAGCTCGCTGGCGACGGTCGCCATGATGTTGAACAGGTGCGGTTCGCGCTGGGTGGTGGTACCGGCGCGGTACTCCTCCAGCCGGCGCTGGGTGTAGGCGGCCTGCTGGCCGGCCACGTGCGGGTAGGCCGGGCCGGGGTTGCCGGCGCCATCGGGACCGTGGCACGCCATGCACGCGGGGATGCCGCGCTCGGCGTCGCCCGACAGGAACAGCTGCTCGCCGATCTCGAAGAACTTCATGTCCTTGTAGGGACCGTCCGCAACCACCGCGTCGTCGGCCACGCCGGCGCCGGAGGTCTGGGTGGCGTAATAGGCGCCGACGTCGCGGGCGTCCTGCGCGCTGAGCATGTCGGCGAACGGCTTCATCACCGCGCTCATGCCGGTGTTGCGCTCGCCGCTCTTGAACAGGGCGATCTGGTGCGCGATGTAACGCTCGCTCTGGCCGGCCAGGCGCGGGTACTGCGGGTCGGTCGGATTGCCGTCGAGGCCGTGGCAGGCCGCGCAGGTGCCGGCCAGCGTCGCGCCCTTGGCGGCGTCGCCCCAGGTCGTCGTCGCGGCCACGTCCTCCAGCGGCGCGGTCTGCACCGGCTCTGCATCCGGGATCGGGGTGACCGTGGTCTGGGCATAGGCGACGGCGGCTGCCGCAAGGGCAACAAGGCCGGCAAAGCCGAGGACGCGGGCGTGGCTCATTGGGATTGGCTCCGGAAAAACACTGAAGTGACGCCCGCAAACGGCCGTCGGAACCGCAGAATTATCGTCGCGGGGCGCAGGCGGGTCAACGCGAAGGCCCCGGATCGGTGCGCAGGAGCGCTCCACGGCCACCTCGCGACCCCGCCGTGCGATCCTATCGCGATGGCCAATCCCCTTGCCCGCGCCCGGTACATGCTGGCGGCGCACAATCCGCGGCAGTTGCCGCCCGACGGCGGTTTCGAGGTCGCGTTCGCCGGCCGCTCCAACGCCGGCAAGTCCAGCGCGCTCAACGCGATCTGCCAGCAGAACGCGCTGGCGCGGGTCTCCAAGACCCCCGGACGGACCCAGCAGCTGGTGTTCTTCGACATCCCACCGACCACCGACCGCTTCCTGGTCGACCTGCCCGGCTACGGCTACGCCAAGGTCCCCAAGGACCTGCAGGCGCACTGGCAGGCCTTCATCGACAGGTACTTCGGCACCCGCGAGGCGCTCAAGGGGCTGGTGGTGGTGATGGACATCCGCCACCCGCTGAAGGACTACGACCGGCAGATGCTCGGCTACGCGGTCGGCCGCGGGCTGCCGGCGCACGCGATCCTGACCAAGGCCGACAAGCTCGGCCGCGGCGCCCAGGGCAACGCGATGCAGGCGGTGCGCAAGCAGATGCAGGCCGAGTTCGGCGATGCGGTCAGCGTGCAGGTGTTTTCCGGCGAATCCAAGCAGGGCGTCGACGAGGCCCGCGCGGTGATCGGCGGCTGGCTGCAGCTGTAGGCGCCGTCGCGGCGCGCGTGCAGTAACGGCCCATTGTCCCGGGGATGGGCTGGAGCGTTGCGGCTCGATGACATTCGATCCCCTGCGCCTCTCGCTACACTGCGCTGATTCCCGCGAATGCCGGCAGCACGCCGCGTCGCCGGCTCCCCCGTCCAGCGAGGTGCACGTGTCCGGCCCCAGCCACGTCAAGGATGTTCCGATCGAAGCCGGCGCCGCCGGCCGCGCGCAGTTGCTCGACTTCCTGGTGTCCGGCGCGCGCGCGCGCGACGACTGGAAGATCGGCACCGAGCACGAAAAGTTCGGCTTCCGTACCGATGACCTGCGCCCGCCCGCGTTCGACGGCGAGCGCGGCATCGAGGCATTGCTCAAGGGCCTGGTCCGGTTCGGCTGGGCACCGGTCGAGGAGCACGGCCGCGTCATCGCGCTGACCCGCGATGGCGCCTCGGTGTCGCTGGAGCCCGCCGGCCAGCTGGAACTGTCGGGCGCTCCGCTCGAATCGCTGCACGACACCTGCCGCGAGGCCGCCACCCACCTGCGCGAAGTCCGCAGCGTCGCCGAGCCGATGGGTCTGGGTTTCCTCGGCATGGGCTTCCAGCCGAAGTGGCGCCGCGACGAGATGCCATGGATGCCGAAGGGCCGTTACAGGATCATGCGCGAGTACATGCCGAAGGTCGGCACGCTCGGGCTCGACATGATGACGCGCACCTCGACCGTGCAGGTCAACCTCGATGTCGCCTCCGAGGCCGACATGGTGAAAAAGTTCCGGGTGTCGCTGGCGCTGCAGTCGGTCGCGACCGCGCTGTTCGCCGACTCGCCGTTCACCGAGGGCAAGCCCAACGGCTTCCTCAGCTACCGCTCGCACATCTGGACCGACACCGATCCGCACCGCACCGGCCTGCTCGACTTCGTGTTCGAGGACGGCTTTGGTTACGAGCGCTACGTCGACTACCTGCTCGACGTGCCGATGTACTTCGTCTACCGCGATGGCGCCTACATCGACGCGTCCGGGCAGTCGTTCCGCGACTACCTGGCCGGCAAGCTGCCCGCGTACCCGGGCCATACCCCGACGCTGCAGGACTGGGCCGACCACAGCACCACCGCGTTCCCCGAGGTGCGGCTGAAGAAGTACCTGGAAATGCGCGGCGCCGACTCCGGCCCGTGGAACCGCATCTGCGCGTTGCCGGCGTTCTGGACCGGGCTGCTGTACGACGACACCGCCCTGGATGCCGCATGGGACATGGTCAAGGATTTCAGCCTCGCCGAGATCCATGCACTGCGCGACGGCGTGCCGCGGCAGGCGTTCAAGCTGCCGTTCCGCGACGGCACCGTGCTCGACCTGGCCCGGCGCGCGGTGCAGATCTCCGCCCACGGCCTGGCCCGGCGCGCACGGATCAACGAGAACGGCAGCGACGAGAGCATCTTCCTCGGGCCGTTGATGGAACAGGTCGAGGCCGGCATCACCCCGGCCGAACGCAAGCTGGAGCTGTTCCATGGCCCGTGGGGCGGCAGTGTGGACCCGGTGTTCAAGGAATTCGCGTACTAGGTTGTAGCCTTGGGGCATGACCAATGCCCCCGAATCATTCGACGAACCACTGCGTACCATCGAGTTCGGTGCCACCGACGCGCTGCTGCGCGAGGACGTCAAGACCCTCGGCACGCTGGTCGGCGAGATCCTCGCCGAGCAACGTGGCCCGGCTTTCCTCGATGAAGTCGAGCGGCTGCGCCGCGCCGCGATCGGCCGGCGCGAGAACGACGCGCCGGTCGCCGAGCTTGCCGATGCGATGGCGACGTCGATCGCCAGCACCGACCTGCAGCACGCCAGCGACCTGGTCCGTGCGTTCTCGACCTATTTCCAGGCGGTCAACCTGGCCGAGCGCGTGCACCGCATCCGCCGCCGCCGCGAACACGAGCGCGCCGGCGATGGCGCCCAGCCCGGTGGCCTGCGCGATGTCGTCGGCAACCTGGCCCGGCAGGGTGTCGGCGCCGACGAGGTGGCCGCGCTGCTGCCGCGGCTGCGGATCGAACCGGTGTTCACCGCCCACCCGACCGAGGCGGTGCGCCGGGTACTGCTCAACAAGGAGCGCCAGATCGTCGCGGCGCTGGTCGCCGACATCGACCGCGGCCGCACCCCGGCCGAACGCCGCGCCGACCGCGAGCGCATCCGCCTGGCGCTGACCGCGAGCTGGCAGACCGCCGAGGCGCCGACCGCCAAGCCGAGCGTCGCCGACGAGTTCGAACACGTCGGCTTCTACCTGTCCGAAGTGCTGTACCGGGTGCTGCCGGTATTCCACGAGGCGTTCGATGAGGCCCTGCGCGAGCACTATCCCGATGCGTCGCTGGCGTTGCCGGACGTGCTCGGTTTCGGCAGCTGGGTCGGCGGCGACATGGACGGCAACCCGAACGTCGGCGCGGCCACCATCGCCGCGACCCTCGCCGGCCAGCGCGCGCTGGTGCTGGACGCGTACCGGCGCGACCTCGATGCGCTCGGCGAACTGCTGAGCCAGTCGCAGGCCCGGGTCGAGGTCGATCCTGCAGTGCTGGCACGCGTCGACGAGTACCGCGGACTGCTGCCTCGCGCGGCCGAACGGCTGCACCCGCGCCACGCCGACATGCCGTACCGAAACCTCGTCAACCTGATGGTCGAGCGGTTGTGGGCGACCCGCCACGACGAGCCCGCGGCCTATCCCGACGCGGCAGCGTTCGAGGCCGACATCGCATTGATCGCCGACAGCCTGCGCGCGAATCGTGGCGAGCATGCGGGCGGATTCGCGGTTCGCCGGCTGCAGCGGCGCGCGCGCAGTTTCGGCTTCCACCTCGCCAGCCTCGACCTGCGCCAGGACTCGGCAGTGCACGATGCGGCACTCGCGGCGCTGCTCGACGACCCGCAGTGGGAGTCGCGCGATGCCGCCGACCGCGCCGCGCGCCTGCACGGGCTGATCGAAGGGCGTGCAAACGTCGCCAGCCCCGGCGACGAAACCGCGCTGTCGACCCTCGACGTGTTCCGTACCGTCGCCGAGCTGCGCCCGCGCTACGGCGACCGCGTGTTCGGCCCCTATATCATCAGCATGAGCCGCAGCGCCGCCGATGCGCTGGCGGTGCTGGCGCTGGCGCGACTCGCCGGATGCATCGAAGACGGTGAAGTGCCGCTCGACGTGGCGCCGCTGTTCGAGACCGTCGACGACCTCGACGCCGCGAACGACACCCTGCGCGAACTGTTCGCCGACCCGGTCTACCGCCGGCACCTGGCCACCCGCGGCAACCGCCAGGTGGTGATGCTCGGCTATTCCGACAGCGCCAAGGACGGCGGCATCGTCGCCTCGCGCTGGGCGCTGCAGCGCACCCAGATCGCCTTGACCGCGCTGGCCCGCGACAGCGGCGTGCGGATCGCGTTCTTCCACGGCCGTGGCGGTTCGGCCAGCCGCGGTGGCGGCAAGACCGCGCGTGCGGTGATCGCCGCGCCGCGCGGTTCGGTCGACGGTTATTTGCGGCTGACCGAGCAGGGCGAGGTGATCCATCGCAAGTACGGCATCCGCGCGCTGGCGTTGCGCGACCTGGAACAGACCACCGCTGCGGTGCTTCGCGCGACCCTGCGCCCGCGTCCGCCGGAACCGCGCGAGGCGCACTGGCGCGAGGTCGCCGCGCAGCTCGCGCTCGATGCGCGCGCGCATTACCGCGCGCTGGTGCACGAGCATCCCGACTTCGCGGCGTACTTCCGTGCCGCCACCCCGATCGACGTGATCGAACGGCTGCGGATCGGCTCGCGGCCCAGCAAGCGCGGCAGCAAGGGTGGCGTCGAATCGTTGCGCGCGATCCCGTGGGTGTTCTCGTGGGCGCAGAACCGTTCCGGCCTGACCGCGTGGTACGGCGTCGGCACCGCGCTGCAGCGGGCGATCGACACCCACGGCCGCGACGCCCTGGCCGAGATGGCGCGCGACTGGCCGTTCTTCGGCACCCTGGTCGACGATGTCGAGATGGTGCTGGCCAAGTCCGACCCCGGCATCTTCGAGCGCTATTCGCAGCTCGCCGCACAACTGCCCGAAGGCGACCTGCACGCGCGCCTGCACCCCGGCATCGAGGCCGAGTTCGAGCGCACCCGCGACGCCGTGCTCGCCGTCAAGGACGAAACCGGACTGCTCGCCCACGACCCGCGTCTGAGCCAGTCGATCCGCCTGCGCAACCCCTACATCGACCCGATCAGCCTGCTGCAGGTCGACCTGCTGGCCCGCTGGCGCGCAGGCAACCGCGAGGACGACGCATTGCTGCAGGTGCTGATGGCGACCGTCAACGGCATCGCCGCCGGCATCCAGAATACCGGTTGATGCCTGCCGGGCCCCCGCGGCCCCAGCGCTCCTACACGGCGCGGGGTCAGGCAACAGAGGCGCGGGGGCCAGGCAACAGAAGCGATCAGGCAAGCCGTCGCGTCGCCGGCCTATCATGGCGCATCCCCACACCGGAGCCCCGCCATGAAATCCCGCGCCGCCGTCGCCTTCGCCGCCGGACAACCGCTGCAGGTCGTCGAGATCGATGTCGAGCCGCCGAGGAAGGGCGAGGTGCTGGTGAAGATCACCCACACCGCGCTGTGCCACACCGACGCGTTCACCCTGTCGGGCGAAGACCCGGAAGGCGTGTTCCCGGCGGTGCTCGGCCACGAGGGCGCCGGCATCGTGGTCGAGGTCGGCGAGGGCGTGACCAGCGTCAAGCCGGGCGACCACGTGATCCCGCTGTACACCGCCGAGTGCGGCGAGTGCCTGTTCTGCAAGTCGGGCAAGACCAACCTGTGCGTCGCCGTGCGCGCGACCCAAGGCAAGGGCGTGATGCCCGACGGCACGACGCGTTTCAGCTACAACGGCGAGCCCATCTACCACTACATGGGCTGCTCGACCTTCAGCGAGTACACGGTCGTGGCCGAGGTCTCGCTGGCCAAGATAAACCCCGAAGCCAACCCGGAGCACACCTGCCTGCTCGGTTGCGGCGTGACCACCGGCATCGGCGCGGTGCACAACACCGCGAAGGTCGCCGAGGGCGACACGGTAGCCGTGTTCGGCCTCGGCGCGATCGGCCTTGCGGTGATCCAGGGCGCGAAGCAGGCGAAGGCGGGCCGGATCATCGCGATCGACACCAACCCCGACAAGTTCGCGCTGGCGCAGGCGATGGGCGCGACCGACTGCGTCAACCCGAAGGACCATGACAAGCCGATCCAGCAGGTCATCGTGGAAATGACCGGCTGGGGCGTGGACCACAGCTTCGAGTGCATCGGCAACGTCGAGGTAATGCGCGCGGCGCTGGAATGCGCCCACCGCGGCTGGGGCCAGAGCGTGATCATCGGCGTCGCCGGCGCGGGCAAGGAGATCGGCACCCGGCCGTTCCAGCTGGTCACCGGCCGCAAATGGATGGGCACCGCGTTCGGCGGAGTGAAGGGCCGCAGCCAGTTGCCGGGCATGGTCGAGGACGCGATGCGCGGCGATATCGACCTCGCGCCGTTCGTGACCCACACCCTGCCGCTGGAGCGCATCAACGAGGCCTTCGACCTGATGCACGAGGGCAAGTCCATAAGAGCCGTAGTCAGGTACTGACTCCAAGAGCCGTAGTCAGGTACTGACTCCGATTCCCTTCTCCCGCATGCGGGAGAAGGTGCCCGAAGGGCGGATGAGGGCGCGCGACACCGCATCTGCGACACCATTGCCGGTTCGCGCACCCTCACCCCAGCCCTCTCCCGCAAGCGGGAGAGGGGGTATAAATCACGCGAGGTCCCCATGCAACGCATCGAACAGCACGCCTGCTTCGGCGGCACCCAGGAAGTCTGGCAGCACGCATCGAGCACGCTCGACTGCTCGATGAAGTTCGCGGTCTACCTGCCGCCGCAGGCCGCGCGCGGGCCGTGCCCGGTGCTGTACTGGCTGTCGGGGCTGACCTGCAGCGAGCAAAACTTCATCCAGAAGGCCGGCGCCCAGCGCTACGCCGCGGAACGCGGCCTGATCCTGGTCGCGCCCGACACCAGTCCGCGCGGCGGCGACGTGGCCGACGACGACGGTTACGACCTCGGGCAGGGGGCGGGCTTCTACCTCAACGCCACGCAACACCCCTGGGCCGCGCACTACCGCATGCACGATTACGTGGTGAGCGAACTGCCGGCGCTGGTCGACGCGCACTTCCCGACCACCACCGCCCGCGGCATCAGCGGCCATTCGATGGGTGGGCACGGCGCGCTGGTGATTGCGCTGCGCAACCCGGGTCGGTATCGCAGCGTTTCCGCGTTCTCGCCGATCGTCGCGCCGTCGCGCGTGCCGTGGGGCGGGAAGGCATTCGAGGCGTATCTGGGGAGCGACCGCGACAGCTGGAAGCAGTGGGACGCCTGCGAGCTCGTCCGCGCGGCGGCCGAACGCCTGCCATTGCTGGTCGACCAGGGCGGCGCCGACGAGTTCCTGCAGGAGCAGCTGCGTCCGGAACTGCTGCGCGACGCCTGCGCCGCATCGGGTCATCCGCTGACCCTGAGGCTGCAGCCGGGCTACGACCACAGCTACTACTTCATCGCCAGCTTTATCGGCGACCACATCGTCCACCACGCCGCGGCGCTGGTCGAGTAGCAACCAACGGCATGCGCCTGTGGACAGTGCATCCGCGGCATCTCGATCGGCAAGGCCTGGTCGCGCTCTGGCGCGAGGCGCTGCTGGCCAGGGCGGTGTTGCGTGGCGAGACCCGCGGCTACACCCGGCATCCGCAGCTCGAACGCTTCCGCGCCCACCCGTCGCCGCGGCTGGCGATCAACGCCTACCTTGCCGCGGTGCATGCCGAGGCGGTGGAGCGGGGCTACGCGTTCGATCGCGGCAAGATCGGACCGCTGCGGGCGGTCGAGGCCATCGAGGTCAACGCCGGCCAGCTGGAGCACGAGTGGCAGCACCTGCTGCGCAAGCTGGCCGTCCGCAATCCCGCGCTGTACGAGCGCTGGCATGTGGTGTCGCCCGACCACCATCCACTGTTCCGGCTGCGTCCCGGGCCGGTGGAGTCCTGGGAGCGCGTTGCGCCGGGTGTCGGCGAGGCGTGATATTCAGGACGCCAGCGCGAAGTCGGTGAAGGCGAAACGGCCGTCGCGCAGGACGGTTTCGCCGCGCTCGATCCGCAGCGGGCGCTCGAACATCGGCCCGGCGTGGACCAGGGTGTGGAACTCGCCGTTCTCGCCGCAGGGGTCGCAGCCGGGCGGTAGTTCGGCCAGCAATGCGTCGTCGAATGCGCGGCCACTGAACGCCGCGTCGAGCTGCCCGGTATCGACGCAACACAACTGGGTACGCAGGCCGCCGGCGATCATCGTCCGCGCCAGCGCTGCGGTGTCGGTGCCGAATAACGGAGTCCGGATCGTCCAGCCGTGCCGCGCGCACAACGCCTCGCGCCAGGCGCGTACGTCGGCGAGGTAGAGGTCGCCGAACGCGATCGTGTCGAGGCCGGGCCAGCGTTCGCTTGCGCCGGCGAGCGCGGCGGCGAACGCGGCTTCGTAGGTGTCGTTGTCGCAGCCTTGCGGGATCACCGATTCGATCAGCGGCAGGCCGACCGCGTCGGCCTGGGCATGCAGCACGTCGCGGCGGATGCCGTGCATGGCGATGCGCTCGTAGCCGGCGGTGACGGTGGTCAGCAGGCCGAGCACGCGGACGTCGTCGCGCTGGCGCAGGGTGTGCAGGGTCCAGGCGGCGTCCTTGCCGCCGCTCCATGCGAGCAGGAGATCGGTCATGCCGCCATTGTCGCCGGTAGAGGCTGGCCTTTTGTAGGAGCGGCGGAAGGCGCGAGCGGGGATCAGTGCAGGCGACCCACGGGCCGCACGCGGCGTAAGGCGCGGCG
>Ga0307413_10000078_pt1 | contig 24278 bp, 22 predicted proteins | sample DK1Ometagenome_3_FD_203714 | JGI IMG/M metagenome (GOLD analysis project Ga0307413, IMG submission 203714) | Maize rhizosphere microbial communities from greenhouse at UC Davis, California, United States - DK15-O-2 | ecosystem: Host-associated > Plants > Roots > Rhizosphere > Soil | place: USA... | reverse complement strand
CAACCGCAGATAAAACGGTAACGGTAAAAATAGTAAGATTTAAATCATTAGGAATTAAGCGAATGAACTCTCTGATTGTAGTTCCGCCGCCAATTAATAAAACCATGCCATCATGAAGTAAACCTAGCGTTTTTTGCGCAATAATTTGTTTTGATTCGCCTGCATAAGTTTGATTTGATGAAGAATGGTGGTACGCTTTTGTCATCGCGCCGCCTTTGACTTTAATCAATAACGATTCTGATTCGAGTTCATTAATATCGCGTCTCACAGTATCTTCTGAAACAAATAATTTAGCCGAAAGCGTTTCAAAACTTACGCGGGTATGCAAGTTAATCTCTTTTAAAATAAGATTTTTACGTTCTTCCTTGCTATAGTTTACCACTTCATTATCGTTATTCATGCGAATTCTTTTTTTTGAACAAATGTAAACAATAAATGCAATATTATTGCGAATCAAATTATAACACAACGTAATAAAAAAGTTAACACGCCTAATTTAAAGACTTTTATAACAAATTTAGAATTGCAAAAAAAATGCAACTTTATGTAACAAATCTTAAATTTGTTTAACCACCAAAAAAGTAACCATGCAAAAAAGTATATTTCTCTTTTTGATCTTCTGTTATTACTTCGGAAATGCTCAAATTGCTTCTAATAACAATTCGATAATTCCTGCGCCAAATTTTTATAAAAAAACTGGCGATAGCATTTTTTTAAACGGGCAAATAAAAGTTGTTTTTGAAAAGAACAAGTTTAGTGCAAAAGAATTAAAAACGGCACAGATTTTTGAAGCAGCAATTAACAAAAACGTATCTCCAAAAAAGAGTAATATTGAAGTTTTGTTTGTTACTCAAAATCCGTCTTCATCCTTAAAAAAAGAGGCTTATAAAATCAATATTTCAACTAAAAAAATCATCGTTACCGGAAGTGAAGAAGGATTATTTTATGCTGTTCAGAGTTTATTACAGCTTTTTCCTAACCAACTCAAAAATCAGGAAATAAAATTGCCTTGCGTAACTATCGAAGATGAGCCGAGATACAGCTACCGCGCCCTTCACCTTGATGTTTGTCGTCATTTCTTCCCTGTTGATGTTATAAAAGATTTTATTGCACAAATGTCTCACTATAAGCTAAACAACTTTCATTTGCACTTAACAGACGATCAGGGCTGGCGAATTGAGATAAAAAAATATCCAAAATTGACTGAAGTCGGATCTAAAAGAGCACAGACTTTAGTAGGCAATAAATTTGAAAGATCGCCTTATTTTTTTGACGGAAATCCGTACGGAGGATTTTATACTCAGGAAGAAATTAAGGACGTTGTTAAGTTTGCCGAAGAACATTATGTAAATATAATTCCCGAAATTGAAATGCCGGGTCATGCAACTGCGGCGGTTACAGCTTATCCAAATTTATCGTGTTTTCCAGACCGAAATTATAAAGTGGTTGAATATTGGGGTGTTTTTGAAGATATTTTCTGTGCGGGAAAAGAAGAAACTTTTGTTTTTCTGGAAAATGTTTTAACAGAAGTTATGGCTTTGTTTCCCAGTAAATACATTCATATTGGCGGAGACGAATGTCCGAAAACAAGATGGAAAGAATGCCCGAATTGCCAAAAACGAATCAAAGATTTAGGTTTGAAAAACGAACATGAATTACAAAGTTATCTCACAACCAGAATCGAAAAGTTCCTGAATGCAAACGGAAGACAAATTCTCGGCTGGGATGAAATGCTCGAAGGTGGACTTGCACCCAACGCCGCTGTAATGTCCTGGCGAGGAGAAACGGGTGGAATTAGCGCGGCGAGACAAAAACACAACGTAATTATGAATCCGGAACAGGTTGTATATCTGGATTATAATCAGGGATATTCCCTAAACGAACCTTTAACGATTGGAAGATTAACAACAGTTGAGAAAATTTACAATTACAATCCAACTCCTGTTGATAGTTTAACCGTTGAGGAACAGAAATATATTATGGGCGTTCAGTCGAATCTTTGGTCGGAATATTTAACGAGTCCGGCGAAATTGAATTATATGCTTTATCCCAGAATGTATGCTTTAGCCGAAATTGCCTGGACAGAACTTCAAAACAAAAACTATAATAATTTTGTTTTAGAAAGAATTCCGCATCATTTGAAAAAATTAGATACACAAAAAAGATTATATAAAGTTCCATCGCCTTTTGGTGCTAATGAAACGGCGTTAATTGCATCGAAATATGTTTTAGACCTGAAACCAACTATTAAAAATGGACAGATTTTCTATACAATCGACGGTTATAATCCGGATGAAACCGCAGAACTTTATGAAAAACCTGTAACGATAAATATTCCGAAAGGTGAATATCGAATTATAAAAATAATTCAGATTAATTCCGGAGGAAGAAGAAGTTCTATCAATAAAATAACGGTCAGAAATCCGGATTTAAAATCGGCTTTAACCATAAAACCAATCAAGAAAGGTTTAAAGTTTGATTATTTTACAGGAACATTATTTCAGCAAACTCAGGATTTAGAATTAGCAAAACCTGTTAATTCAGGCATTTTTGAAGGCGCAATAAGCAGTGAAAAATGGAAATCGAAAACAGAGCGTTATATCGGCTTAAAATTCGAGGGATACATTTATGTTTCAGAAACAGCAAATTACACGATTTCGACGCTTTCAGATGATGGATCGAAGCTTTTTATCGACAATGAATTAGTTGTTAATAATGATGGTATTCATTGGCTCAATGAAGCATACGGAGCTGTAAAACTCGAAAAAGGTTTTCACAAAATTAATATCAGCTATTTTGATCAAATTGGAGGAACCACTTTAAACTGTTTTATCCAGCAGGAAGGAAAAGAAAAACAGGAAATTAGTGCTTCGCAATTATATTATGAATAAAAAAAAGACGCATTTGCTGTAGCTAATGCGTCTTTTATTATGCAAATCTATTTAGATATTGCTTTGCTGATATTTTTAAAATCGTCATCTTTTAAATTATATGCAAAACCGGCACCGTAAAAATAGTAAACCGGATTTCCCGTTTTGGCATTTACAACATCTAAATATTTGTTACCATTCATACTTACATAGCGTAAATAGAATATATCTTCGTTGTTAAGAATCTTCTTTTCCAGATCTTCATCTCTAATAAACTGATACTTGTATTTGTAATCTTCTACTAGTTTTTTAAGATCCTTTTCGTCTCTAAGTTTTTCAGTTCCTTTCCATGGATTATATTCCATCATATAAGCTTCCGGAATATAAAGTGTGTTTTCTTTTAGATTCTTAACTTCCGGAGTTGTAAAATCATCATAAAGTCCTGAATGCTCACCTTTACTGATAATTTGGTTTATCTTCTGAAAGTAATTTTTCAGCATTCCCAAATTAGTATTTGTAAAACTTTGCTCCGTATACATCCTATCGTAAAGAATGCCAATTTTCTCATCTGATCTGGCTCCTGCCATCGCATCTACTAAAAATTTATTATTAACGCTAAGCGGAAATCTTGCTATATAAGTTAAATGTTCATTGAAAAGCATGCTCAATTTTCTATTGTATTTTTTATCATCTGATTTCAGTTTAGCAAATCCTTTATCGAATTTTTCTTTATCCAAAATTCGTATTGCAAAATTGGTATGAATGTAAACGGTACCTTTTCCGCTTATAGTAATATCTCCAATAAATTTAGCGATTGAATATTTGCCATCTCCATAATCAGCAATATTAAAATCTTTAAAGTCAACAATTTTATAAGGCGTAACTGTCCAAACTTCTTTCAAAATTTTTTCGTAGTCTTCTTTTTTGTTTACTTGTGGCAAAACAAAAACCGTAGTTGTGGCTTTAAATCTTTCAAGTTCACCTTTTTCAAATGGTTCATTTGCTCCTCTGTAAGATGCCGTTACAGCAATTTGTGAATAATTTTTAATGCTCAGGATGAGCATTGTAATAAGTAAAATTCTTTTCATGTATTTATTTTTGGTTTGATTTCGGAGCTAAAGATAATATTATAAACACTAAAATATCTACACAAAAAAACGCATCAGCCGCGGCTGATGCGTTTTTTATTATTTAAAACTATTTCTTAAATTATCCTTTTAAGCTTGCAGATAAATATTCACGGTTCATACGCGCGATATTTTCAAGAGAAATTCCTTTAGGACATTCTACTTCGCAAGCCCCAGTGTTGGTACAGTTACCAAAACCTTCGTGATCCATCTGGTGTACCATGTTTAAAACACGATCAACAGCTTCAATTTTACCTTGTGGCAATAAAGCATATTGAGATACTTTTGCAGCAACGAACAACATTGCCGATGAGTTTTTACAAGTTGCAACACAAGCTCCACAACCAATACAAGCAGCAGCATCAAATGATTTATCTGCATCGTGTTTGTTAATCGGAATTGTATTGGCATCGATTGTATTTCCTGAAGTATTTACCGAGATAAATCCACCAGCATGTTGAATTCTGTCAAAAGAACTTCTGTCAACAACTAAATCTTTAATTACCGGGAAAGCTTTTGCTCTAAATGGCTCGATAAAAATCGTGTCACCATCTTTAAACATACGCATGTGCAACTGACAAGTTGTTACTCCTCTGTCTGGTCCATGTGCTTCTCCGTTGATGAATAAAGAACACATTCCGCAAATTCCTTCACGACAATCGTGGTCAAATGCTACTGGCTCTTCTCCTTTGTTGATTAATTGCTCGTTAAGAACATCAAGCATTTCAAGGAAAGACATATCTGGTTCGATTCCGTCGATTGGATATTCAACGATTCCCCCTTTATCCTGGGCGTTTTTCTGACGCCATATTTTTAATGTAAGTTTCATTTTCTATAAGTTTTAAGTATTAAGAAATAAGTATTAAGACTTTTTCAGAATACTATTTATAACTACGCTGTACTAATTTAATATTTTCGTAAACCAGAGGTTCTTTGTGTAATACAGCATCGCTTGGTTTTCCTTTGTATTCCCAGGCTGCAACGTATGCAAAGTTTTCGTCATCACGAAGTGCTTCTCCTTCTTCTGTTTGGTATTCTTCACGGAAGTGACCTCCACAAGATTCATTACGGTGTAATGCATCTTTCGCGAACAATTCTCCTAACTCTAAGAAATCGGCAACACGTGTCGCTTTCTCTAATTCCTGATTAAATTCGTTAGCGCTTCCAGGAACTTTTACATCTTTATAAAACTCTTCACGTAAAGCGGCAATTTCTTCGATAGCTTCAGTTAAACCTTTAGCATTACGAGCCATACCAACTTTATCCCACATGATTTTTCCTAATTTCTTATGGAAATAATCTACAGAATGAGTTCCTTTATTATTGATAAATCTGTCGATTTGATCTTTTACTTCTTTTTCTGCTGCTACGAATTCCGGTAAATCTGTAGAAATTGGTCCCATTTTAATATCCGGAGCTAAATAATCTCCAATAGTATAAGGTAACACAAAATATCCATCAGCTAAACCTTGCATCAAAGCAGAAGCTCCAAGTCTGTTTGCTCCGTGATCAGAGAAGTTAGATTCTCCAATTGAGAAACATCCAGGAATTGTAGTCATTAAGTTATAATCAACCCAGGTTCCACCCATTGTATAGTGAACCGCAGGGTAAATCATCATTGGTGTTGTATAAGGATCTTCGTCAACGATCTTGTAATACATCTGGAATAAGTTTCCGTATTTACTTTTCACGATTTCAGCTCCTAATTTTGTTACCAAAGCAGCATCATTAGCATCTAAACCTTTTACGAAAGCTTCTTCAGTTCCGTAACGTTTGATCGCTGCAGCGAAGTCTAAGTAAACAGCTTCTCCCGTTTTGTTAACTCCAAAACCAGCATCACATCTTTCTTTTGCAGCACGAGATGCCACGTCACGAGGTACTAAGTTTCCAAAAGCCGGATATCTTCTTTCTAAGAAATAATCTCTTTCAGCTTCTGATAAATCTGTTGCTTTTTTCTTTCCTTCACGGATAGCTTTTGCATCTTCTAGTTTTGCAGGAACCCAAATACGACCGTCATTACGTAACGATTCAGACATCAAAGTCAATTTTGACTGGTGATCTCCAGAAACCGGAATACAAGTTGGGTGAATTTGTGTATAACAAGGATTTGCGAAAAACGCTCCTTTTTTATGAATTTTCCAAGCTGCTGTTGCGTTACTTCCCATAGCATTTGTTGACAAGAAAAATACGTTTCCGTACCCTCCGGAACCAACTACTACTGCGTGAGCAGAATGCCTTTCTATTTCTCCTGTAATTAAGTTACGAGCAATAATACCTCTCGCTTTTCCGTTTACGATAACTATGTCCAGCATTTCGTGACGGTTGTACATTTTTATTTTTCCACGACCAATTTGACGGTTCATTGCAGAATAAGCTCCTAACAATAATTGTTGTCCGGTTTGTCCTTGTGCATAAAAAGTACGGGAAACCAAAGTTCCTCCAAAAGAACGGTTGTCTAAAAGTCCGCCATATTCACGTGCCAATGGAACTCCTTGAGCCACACACTGGTCAATAATATTGGCAGAAACTTCAGCCAAACGGTGAACGTTTGCTTCACGCGCACGGTAGTCACCCCCTTTTACAGTATCGTAGAACAATCTGTAAACAGAGTCACCATCACCTTTATAATTTTTTGCTGCATTGATTCCCCCTTGTGCTGCAATAGAGTGTGCACGACGAGGTGAATCCTGAAAGCAGAAAGCTTTTACGTTATATCCCTGCTCAGCCAAAGTAGCCGCAGCCGAACCTCCAGCCAAACCTGTACCAACAATGATAATATCTAAATTACGCTTGTTAGCAGGGTTTACTAAATTAATATGATCTTTATAATCTGTCCATTTGTCCGATATTGGGCCGTGTGGAATTTTTGAATCTAATGCCATTATAATTTATATTAATTATTGAAATGATGAAATAATGCGATAATTACGAAAGCAGCCGGTACTACAACCGCGAACCAGTAACCTACTTTACTTAAAAATCTTGAATATTTGTTGTGCATTCCCATTGATTGAAGAGAAGATGCAAATCCGTGCCAAAGGTGAAAACCTAATAACACAAAAGAAATACAATACAATCCTGTGCGAATTGGATCGTGAAATTTATGAACTAACTCTCCATAATATCTTGTAGCATCAGGTGCCGTTCCGTTTACATATTTATAAGCAACTTCAGGAAACCAAAAATCATAAAAGTGCAATCCTAAGAATGCCAAGATAACCAATCCCGAAATAATCATATTTCTAGAACTCCATGAAGCATTTGCAGCTCCGTTGTAATTTGCGTAAGCAATTGGTCTAGCAGCTCTATTTTGAGCAGTAAGTACAAATCCCATAACAAAATGGAAAATTACTCCGAATGCCAAAACAGGTTGCATTACATATTGAATTAGCGGATTGTAACCCATAAAGTGAGAAGCTTCGTTAAAAACATCTTCACTAAGAATAGAAATGAAATTTAAGGTAACATGCAGCGCTAAAAACGTGATTAAGAATATTCCCGAAAGAGCCATAGCCACTTTCTTTAAGATGGAAGCATTCAATAGTGCAGATTGTGCCATAAGTGTTTAAGTAGTTTGTTTTAAAAAATTAGACAAAAATAAGTCAATTAACAAAGAACTACAACCATTTCGTTGTTATTTATAATGATTTTAAAATAGACTACGTAATACGTATTTTTACGTATAAAAAATACTTAATGTCAAATAATTTTATTATAAAAATCTAAAAACACACACTTTACAGAAATTATTTAACAGTAATACCCGTCACCTGACTCTCACAAAACTTTATGAAATTATTATTTTAATCAAACATTTAATTTATTTTCTTCAAAAGTGTTCGGTCATCGCAATTTTATAGCCGAAAAAAATGGTCATTCCATTGCATAATTTTACCTTTATCAGCTTCAAAAAAAATCAGAATGAAAACAGGAATAGACGCTATATCATTTGACGTAGCCAACATACATTTACCTATAAAAACTTTGGCTGTTGCCAGAAATATTGAACCGGAAAAACTAGAAAAAGGTCTCGGATTAATTAAAATGACTTTACCGGATGTCCATCAGGATGCAGTAGTTTTTGGAGCAAATGCTTTAACTAAACTTATTCATGAGCATGAAATAAACCTTAACGAGATTAGCCGGATTTATGTTGGTACCGAAAGCGCCATCGATAGCTCAAAACCCATCAGTTCTTATTTAATTAATTTAATGGAACAAAAATTTGGCGAAGATTCTCTTGCTGAATGTGATGTTGTCGATTTTACTTTTGCCTGTATTGGAGGTGTTGACGCTTTGCAAAACTGCATTGATTTTGTAAAACTGAATCCGACGAAAAAAGCAATTGTAGTTACGACCGATTTTGCAAAATACGATTTAAATTCAACCGGCGAATATACACAAGGCGCAGGAGCATTGGCAATGTTAGTAACTTCGAACCCAAGAATTATTGCTTTTGATGAAAATTGGGCAACAAGTACAAAAGGAGTTTTTGACTTTTTTAAACCTTACAGAACTATATCTAAGGAATCAATTACAAAAAACGAAAACAACGATCCGTGGTTTGAGAATTTAGAAGCCGAAATTGAAGTTCATAAAGACCAGCCGGTTTTTGATGGTCAATATTCGAATCAATGTTATATGGACCGTACGCGAAATGCTTATTTCTCCTTCAAGAAATTAAAAAACACAACCGAAACTTTATACAACACCTGGAATAGTATTATCATGCACTTGCCATATTCTTTTCAGGGACGCAGAATGTTGTCTGAAATTTACGCTTTAGACAGTGCCGATAAAATCATTGCAGAAAATATTGAGCCGGCAGATTATCAGAATAAAATTAAAGAAGTTGGGAAATCGGATGAATACAAAAAATTTGTAACCGAGAAATTACAACCTGCAGAATTGGCTTCATCGCTAATTGGCAATCTTTATACAGGTTCCATTTTCATGGGATTGTTGTCGACTTTGGCTCATTATTATGATATTAAAAAAGAAGTTGCCGGAGCAAAATTCGGTTTCCTTGCTTACGGAAGCGGGTCTAAATCAAAAGTTTTTGAAGGGACAATTCAACCGGAATGGCAATCGGCTTTAGCAAAAACCAAACTTTTTGAAAACTTGGAAGAAAGCATCGAAATTGGTTTTGAAACTTACGAAAGCCTTCATAAAAAAGAACAAAAACAAAGTGTTCGAACTCCTAAAAACGAATGGATTTTAGATCGAATAGAAAAAGAAATCCCTAATTTGATTGGGGCGAGATATTATAAATGGATTGATTAAGAAATTTCAATTTTTTATCCCGATGCTTCGAGAAAAATTCCAACGTAATTAAATACGCAGAACCTTTGTCAAAGTTTGAAGCTTTGACAAAGGTTTTATATTTATGTGCGTTGTGAGAGATATTAAATTTCTTCACTTCGTCTTTCCTTATTTTTTAAAATAAACTATAATTTAAAGGGTTTCCACTTTTCTTTTTTTGTTTTTCTTTCTGCGCCAATACCTTTTGGCATTTCATATAAATCATTAATAGACTGATCAAGTTCTGTAGCATTTTTTAATGATATTATTTTTGCATTTTCCTCGGTATGATCTTCTTGTCCACATAGAAATTGCCAATCTCCTTCAACATCATGGCTTGCATATAAAATATCCCGTTCGTGATTAAAAACATGATTACATACAAAACAGGAAGTGTTTTCAGGTTCTATAAAATCAAATCTATTGTTTGGGGTTTTGTTCTGTCCGAAAATATTCAAAAAAGCCACAATCAGTAAGATTGAAAAGTAATATTTCACATTCATAGTCATTAAATTTATAAAAATCAGTGTATTACAAATTTATCAAAATTACTTTATCAAATTACTTCCTCGCCAATTACTTTAAAACACAATCTTAACCTTTGTCAAAGTTCCAAACTTTGGCAAAGGTTTTTTTTGTAAGTATTTATTTAAAAAATATTTTGTAGTTTTATCAAAGTAGTATCCGAAAAACTTATAGAGTAGGAAAATCCAAAACAAACCATTATGAAAAATTTCCAAAAATTAACAAAAGAAGAACTAAAATCAATTAACGCTGGTACCGGCACACCCTGCACGCCATGGCAGCTCTGTAACGGTCAGGAAGCCACTTTTTATGTAATAAACTCATGTGGATGGTATTTATACAAAACACCAACAGGTAGTACCTGTATGGAATATGGAGCAGTATAACAACATAATTATCCATTTTTTATCAAAATAATATCTAGAACAGAAGAATCCAAAAAAAACTTTATTTATGAAAAATTTAGAAAAATTATCATCCCAAAAATTATCAAAAGAAGAATTAAAATCAATTAATGCCGGAACTCCAACCTGCGTACCATATCCAATATGTGCCGGCGACGAAGTCTCTTATTACGGAAGAAACATATGTGGTTGGTATTTATTCAGAACAGCAACAAATAGCATCTGTATGGAATACGCTCTATAATAAAAACAATCATCAATTATTAAAACTGCTATTAACAAATTAGCAGTTTTTTTATGTTTAAACTTTTTATAGCTGAAAAGTTTATTTATAAATCGTAAACTTATTATGCGATAAAATAAAACCAAGATTTTCATAAATTAACACATTCTCAACTCTTCTGCGATTTGTCGTGACTTCGATACTTTTCAAATTATTTGCCTCCGAAAACTGCATTATCTTTTCTATTAATTGCCGCCCAATTCCGTGTCCACGATGGTTTTTATCAATAAAAAATTCCTGAATTTCTCCTACTAATCCGCAATGATGCAAAAGGTTTTGCGTGTGAAAAGTAACAAAACCTAAAGCTTCATTTTCATTTTCGGCTAATAAATACAAATTGTTTGGGCTTGAAATGTTTTCTTTGAAGATTTCTTCGAAGATTTTGAAATCTAATTCTTCATTTTCGAGTTCGCATATTGATTTGTAGACAAAGTTTAAGTCATGATTTTCTACTTTCCTAATATGAATTTCTGTCCTCATATCCAACCTTATAAATTACCATAAACTACAATATAATCAGCATAAGTCAATTTATCATTTAACCAATTGATTAATTCTGCCAAAAAACTTTGAACTTGTTTATCATTGCTTTGTATCTGGGTTATTCTTTTCACAATTTCTTTACAAGTTAAGTTATCAAAAAAATTATTTCCCAAAACATCAAATTCATCTTCAACTGAATTATTCCAAGGATTCGGTATTGGATAAACCGATTTAAATGCTTCTAAAACAATATCAAAATCCTCTGTATGAACAAAAACATCATTCCTTTTGGTCGTTTTATAGAATTCTCCATTTGCATTTTCCGGCCATAAAATAAATCCAATTTTTGAATCTGAAGTTTTTCCTGTTGCGATTTTTACTTCCTTCTGATTGATTCTTTCAACTGCTTTTAAGATATCAAAATTACTGACTTCATAATTTTTCTTAGCCGTTTCGTAATCACATTCGGTTTCATTACAGATTATTTGAATATTATTTTCATGAAATTCCTGTTCACATAATTCAATATTGCCATCATTCTTTTTAAGAAGTTGAAGAGCAATATTCAATGGAACTGAAATTTTTGTTCTTAGTATTTTTATCTTTTCGCTATCCATTTTTTAAATACAATCATTTACAAACCAATACGTTCAAGCTTATGTTTGTATTTTTCAACATATTTATTCCACTCTGGTTTATTTTGAATAGTATCATATTTAGGCGCCGCATATTCAAAAACTTCTTTGCTAAAATGATTTCCAAATACTGCATCAAGATTTATTATTCCAGAATCAATAACGCGTTTTAAAATCGATAGTTTATCTTTTCCATTTTCTTTGCAAGCTTTATCGAGCCATAATCCTTTGCCCATTTTTACATATTCTTCCAGCAAACTTTCTGTAATAAATTCAGAAGGGACATCGTTAATATCGGGTTGGTGGTGTTTGCCATTTTTGAAGGTCATCAGAATTAGTTGTTCAGAATAAAAATCACGTGGAATCAACGAAATCAATGTTCCGCTTTCGGCCGCTTTCAAACAAAGGTTTTGGGTTATAAACTGACTAGGTATTTTCTGAATTGCAAAACCATCTTTCTCTACTAATTTTTCACAGAGTTCAGCCGTAATAAATTCCTTATTTACAAATGGTAAAGCATGAAATGTATTATCCAAAGCTAACTCAAATAATTCTTTCGTTTTAAATTGAGGCGGAACCACTTTTAAATCTCTGTAATTTGATTTTACTCTATTCTGCCAATATTCATAGGTTTTCGGCTGCGGATTACTTTGCTTTAAAATCAATTCCCCTCTTTCTAATTCACGCTTTAATTCTTCGAAAGTTGCGATTAAAGGATTTTCAAGATGTTTGCGCAATTCAATTGAGATAGTATCTTCATCAAATTCTTCATCGTATTCAGAATCGTTTTTAGAATCATAATCATTTGCTTTGTCATTGTAATAAAACAAATCATTTTTTCGTCCTGCAAAAGTTGTATAATGATCTTCAACTATAAAAATAGGGGCTTCAATAAGGCAAGAACATTTAAAATTACCATGATTATATGAAGTCATTACCATTTCTTTGGCCTTGACATTGCCTATTATTTCAACATATGAACCTCCTAATAACATGCTTTGGCAAGTAACATTTCCGTTAATAAAAACGTATGGTCCATAATCGCCTTCAGCATTTATGATTGTTCTGTTTGTTGAAAAATTTCCGTTTATTAAAACGCCTTCAATTCGTGTTTTTTCAATTTCTTTTAATGGTACATTTAATAAATCTGAAAGCCATTTTTTGGCTTTATCTTCATAAAGATCTAAATAGAAATCACCTTCAAAATTCACATCTTGATTGGAAATTAAAAAGAAATCCTGATCTTCCCATTCTTCAAAATAATCAAAACCTTCATGATCCAATAGAAATGGATATTGCGATTTGACTTGTTTGATTGTTATTAATTTAAAAGCTGAATTATGCATTTTCTATTTCTCCAATTTTATTAATTTCCAACTCCATTATCGGCAAATATCGATCTTTAATAGAAGTTTCTATTTGCCCTACCTTTACAAAACCGAATTTAATATAAAAATCTTCAGCATTTGGTTCTGAGTTTAGAATTACTATTTGAGCATCGCTGTTTTTCATTCGATCAAGAAAATCATTCAGTAACATTTTCCCGAATCCTTTCCCAATAAACTCTGGCAAAACAAATAAATTATCCAGTTTTATAGTGTTTTCACTTTCGTGGAAGAATGAATAATAACCAATAATTTTATCGTCAACAATTAAATTATACACCGATTTAGTTTCGATATATTCTTTTGAAACCGTTAAAAATTCAGACCAGATTTCGATTTGCTCATTAGAATATCCCCAATGTGCTTTTGACTTCTTGGTGATTTCTGTGAGGGTTTTGTGATCGTTGGGGTTTGCTTTTTTTATGATCATTTTTTTATGCAATAATTACTAAACCAGACAGGTTTTAAAAACCTGTCTGGTTTATCGAATAGTCAAAAAAATTGTATTTTTACAATTCGCGAAACAATTTACAAAATGTATCCCACAAACAAAGATTTGTTTTTTTACCGAAACCAAAAATGTAAAAGAATTTTAAATATCTTTGAACTAGGAGCACAGCACCAAAACCTAGACACATCGGGCGAAATATAAGCCGAATTATAGAGCTTAGGAGATATAAAACAAGAAGTGCTTGCAATAGTAATTGGCACGACGCAACAATCTATTTCTATTATTGAAGGAAGTGAAAGCGTTGATGACGAAAAACTTAAAGCAATTGCCGAAGCTTTAGGCGTTCCAGCCGAGTAATAAAAAACTTTTCTGAAGAAGCTATTTTTAATATTATTGGGAATACATATAATAATGGTTCTACTTCTTTAAATCATGGTTGCACGTTTAATCCATTAGATAAACTTCTCGAAGCTTTTGAAGAAAACAAAAAACTTTATGAAAGGTTGGTTGAAGCGGAAAAAGAGAAAGTTGTTTTGTTAGAAAAGTTGTTGAGCGAGAAAAAATAATTTCTACGAAAGATATATCTATAGAAAAACCGAAGTTTTGAAATTGCTTCGGTTTTTTTATGCTTTACGCGATTACATAAATTAATTTTGGCGCACCTGCATCATGCTCTGCAACTGAAAAATAGAATGGTTTCTTTAAATTAAGTTTTTCAAAAAGGTTTTCGTTGTTTGCTTTTTTAAACAATTGATTTATTTCTATTAATGCTGTAGCTTCAAATAATTCGTAAGTACTATTTATATCAAGAGAATCATCAAATTTACGTTCCTCTCCTTGTATCTTTTCTGTTAAATGATATAAAGTAGGTGAAACAAAAGCTGGCAAACAAGAAATATTATCTAAATATTCTAATTTATCTTCCATTATTTTAAATTCCGACAACTCTATATCTGAAGAATCAAAGTTAATGGCAAAAGCTTCTAACTCTCCGCCATACAACCCTCCATGTTCAAAATAAATCATATTGAAACTTTTTTCAACATCTTTATTATATTTCGCAGATAGCCAATATTTATCAATATTCAACTTGAGTTCTTCAAACATCAAATTGATGTGATCTTTTCTGTTCTGATCTTTCCATGTATTATAAAAGGCTAAATAAGTTTCGTTTTTAGATTCTTTTAAATCTTCCAAAACAATTTCCTTTGCTTCTTTTTCAACTTCTTTTAAACCTTTTAAGATTGAATCATTAATTTCTCTCATGTTTTTTATTACAAAATAACGAGCAATATACAAATTACCAAAATTGGAAAATAAATTTTCTATTAAAAAAATAACTTCTTATAAACTCAAGTTCGCGTGAGGGATTGAGGCGTTATCCTTTTATGAAGTGGAACGGAATAAAAGATATGGCCGAAAGCCCGGCCCGGAGGGACACGCCCAAAAACTATAAATCTCAATTTTCATCCCGAGGCTTCGCGACCAAATTCCAATTCTTGTCATTCTGAGAAACGAAAAATCACACTAGAAACTCTATAAAGATTGGTGATTCTCTTTGCGGAGTTTCGAGTGTGATCTCTCCTCCGTCGAGATGACAAAACTTTGCGTTTATCAATCTTTGTTAAGTTAGGTGCAAAGGTTTCCTGCATCGAAAATGACAGACTGTGTAAAAACTTAGTGCCTTAGCGCCTTCGTCGCAAAAACCAAAAACAAATAAGAAAACTTTAATAATTCAATTTTGCGATACATCTTCAAAAATCACTAATTTTGAAAATCGAAGTTCAAAAATCAATTTTTATGAAATATCATCAAATAAACAGCGCTCTTTTTGTAAAAAATCGCAGAAAATTCACGGCAGAAATGAAACCTAATAGTGTTGCCGTTTTCAACTCAAATGACATTTATCCAATTAGTGCAGATAGTACTTTGCCATTTGCTCAACACAGAGATATTTTTTATCTGAGTGGTGTAGATCAGGAAGAAAGTGTTTTGCTTTTGTTTCCGGATGCGCCGTATGAAAACCAAAAAGAGATTCTTTTCCTGAAAGAAACCAGCGAACATATCGCAATTTGGGAAGGTGAAAAACTGACTAAAGAACGTGCTTTTCAGGTTTCTGGAATCAGAACTGTTTATTGGTTGCAGGATTTTCATAAAGTTTTGAACGAAATGATGACTTATGCCGACACAATGTACATTAACACTAACGAACATTACCGCGCAACTGTTGAAACAGAAACACGCGAAGCTCGTTTTGTAAAATGGTGGAAAGAGCGTTATCCCGCGCACAATGTCGCAAAAAGCAACCCAATTTTGCAGCGCATTCGTTCTGTAAAAGAAAGTGAAGAAATCGATTTGATTCAGCAAGCTTGTGATATTACCGAGAAAGGTTTCCGTAGATTGCTTTCGTTTGTGAAACCAAATGTTACGGAATATGAAATTGAGGCTGAATTAGCGCACGAATTCATCAGAAACCGTTCTAAAGGTTTTGCGTACACGCCAATTATTGCTTCAGGAAACAATGCGAATGTTTTACATTACATCGAAAACAATCAGCAATGTAAAGCCGGAGATTTAATTTTGTTGGATGTTGCTGCAGAATATGCCAATTATTCTAGCGATATGACGAGAACGATTCCGGTTTCGGGAAGATTTTCTGAAAGACAAAAAGCGGTTTACAATGCGGTTTTAAGAGTTAAAAATGAAGCTACAAAAATGTTGGCTCCGGGAACTCTTTGGAAACAATATCATATTGAAGTGGGTAAAATTATGACTTCAGAATTACTTGGCTTAGGTTTAATTGACAAAGCCGATGTTCAGAACGAAAACCCTGATTGGCCTGCTTACAAAAAATACTTCATGCACGGAACTTCTCACCACATGGGTCTTGACACACACGATTACGGATTACTTCATGAACCAATGAAAGCTAATATGGTTTTTACGGTTGAACCGGGAATTTATATTCCGGCTGAAGGTTTCGGAATTCGTTTGGAGGACAATCTTGTGGTTCAGGAAAAAGGAGAACCTTTTAACCTTATGCGCAATATTCCTGTTGAAGTGGATGAAATCGAGAGTTTGATGAATGAATAAATAAAATAAAGCCCTTAATAATCTAGATTATTAAGGGCTTTCAAATTTTATAAACGTTTATTTATCCGATTTTTGAAATCTGAAGATCCAATTGAAATTTGCCGTCAGCTTCGTTTCCGTTGATCAATTCAAAAAGCTCTAAAGCTCTTCTTGCGTTTTTCTCTTCTTCTCTTTGCTCAGCAACATACCACATCATAAAATCTTCTGTAGCATAATCATTTTCAGCTCTACATTTGGCAATTACTTTATTGATTGCCTGAGTAACTGCAATTTCGTTTTGCAAAGCAATTTCAAATACTTCTCTAAAAGAAGCAAATTCTTGCTGTACTTCTGGAACAGATGGTGTAATAGCAATCCCTCCCATATCTGTAATGAATTTGAAAATTTTTAGAAAATGTTCTCTCTCCTCTTCAGCCTGCTTATAAAAATACGATGCTGTATTCGCATAACCATTTCTATCCAGCCATGCAGCCATAGCTAAATATTTATTAGAAGCGTCACTTTCTATTTTTGCTTGTAAATTCAATATATTTTCTATTCCTTCAACTAATGAAGTACTCGTTCTTAGTAAATCTTTCATAACCTTTAATTTTTATACGTGTAAAATTACAAAAATTAAAGACGCAACTGTAAATGTCTGAAAATTTGGATTTAATCTAAGTAAGAATCTAAATAAGCTCGACGTTGACAGTATTACAAAGCAACGAATGTAAGGTAAGGGTAAATTTAGTTCCGTTTAATAAATCTCTTAACTGCACTATTTCGCAAATAGTAAGATTTCTGGAAAAATTTCTTTTGGTAGTTTCAATCAATTGTGCATCTGACTGATCAGACAAGTCATAAAGCATATTGAGAATGTCAACGCTATTAACCTTTCTTTGAAAAATCAAAAAATCATGAATTTTATAACTGGACACTGTATCAACAAAATTGATAATTATACTATTAGTCAAATCACATTGATAACTGTATCCTTTTTCGGTTTCAAATAATATTTTGTTGGTCAAATCACTAACTAATGCCATTCTGATAAAATATAATAACGATGCAAAAATATAGAATTTAAAGCAATAAAAAACATAATTAAGACTAATTTAAAATAACAAAATCATTTAACGTTCTTAAAAACAGCTGAAGTCTATCAAAAACTGTAACATTCTACAGTATTATTAGTCTAATTTTAAAAACAAAAAATTAGAAATTATGCAAGCGCACGAAATAGATTATCAGATTTTTGGGGAAGAAATGCAGTACGTTGAAATAGAACTAGACCCACAGGAAATTGTAATTGCCGAGGCCGGTAGCTTTATGATGATGGAAAACAACATCCAGATGGAAACAATATTTGGCGACGGCTCTCAACAACAAGGTTCAGGTTTGTTTGGCAAACTTTTAAACGCAGGCAAAAGAGTTCTTACTGGTGAAAGTTTGTTTATGACGGCTTTTTTAAATCAAGGCAACAGCAAAAGCAAAGTTTCGTTTGCATCGCCATATCCCGGAAAAATTCTCCCAATCGACCTGACACAATTTCAAGGTAAATTTATTTGTCAAAAAAGTTCCTTTTTATGTGCTGCCAAAGGCGTTTCTGTTGGAATAGAATTCTCTCAGAAATTAGGACGCGGATTATTTGGCGGAGAAGGCTTCATTATGCAAAAAATAGAAGGAGACGGAATGGCATTTGTACATTCGGGCGGAACAATGGCAAAAAAAGAACTAGCGGCAGGTGAAGTCTTAAAAGTGGATACGGGTTGTATTATTGGCTTTACCAAAGATGTCGATTATGACATTGAATTTATAGGCGGAATCAAAAACTCTATCTTTGGAGGAGAAGGTTTGTTTTATGCAACTTTAAAAGGTCCCGGAACCGTTTACATCCAATCTTTACCATTTAGCAGATTAGCTGACAGAATCATTGCTTCGGCACCGAGATCAGGTGGAAATGGACGTGACGAAGGAAGCTTGCTAGGCGGACTCGGAAATCTTTTGGGTGGCGATAATCGCTTTTAAATTAATAAGATTTACAAACGGCTTTCAGAAATGAAAGCCGTTTTTTTATTTCAAAACAATTCCTACTATAATAAAAATGATATCACTATCGAATAAATATTAACTCAAAAGCACATATGTTTCTTATACAGCCTGTGCTTTCTTATATTTGTACTTTAAAATTTAAATTATCATTTTGAAAAGCACTTTATATAAAAACACAAAGATATCATACACCGATTCTGGCGAAGGAAATGCAATTGTATTTCTTCACGGCTTTCTGGAAAACAAAAAAATGTGGCAGGATTATGTTGCTCTTTTCTCAAAAAAATATCGTGTAATCACCATTGATTTATTAGGTCACGGCGAAACAGAATGTCTGGGTTATGTACATGAAATGGAAGAAAATGCAAATGTTGTGAACGAGGTTTTAGAACATTTAAATATTGAAAAAGCTATTGTTGTTGGCCATTCTATGGGTGGTTATGCTGGTTTGGCTTTCGCCGAATTATACCCGGAAAAGATCCAGAAATTGGTTTTATTGAATTCTACTTCTAAAGAAGACAGTACCGAAAAAAAATTAAACAGAACACGGGCTATTAAAGCGGTAAAACAGAATTATGTAAATTTTGTTAGCCTTGCAATTGCAAATTTATTCAGTGAAAACAACAGAACGCGTTTTGCTTCTGAAATCGAAAAAGCAAAAGTACAAGCCTTAAAAACGCCTTTGCAAGGCATTGTAGCTTCACTTGAAGGAATGAAAGTAAGAAAAGACAGAGAGGCTCTTTTACAAAAAAATCTTTTTCCGGTTTTACTCGTTTTAGGCAAGAAAGATCCCGTTTTAAATTATGAAGAAAGTCTCACCCAAATCGAAGATACAACCGTAGAACTTGTTTCTTTTGAAGACGGACACATGAGTCATATTGAAAATAAGGAAGATCTTGAAATTGTACTGGCTGATTTTTTCAATAAATAAAAACAAACAAGATCAAAAAAGGCTGTTCAAATACTATTGAAACAGCCTTTTTTGATTACTAAAATTAAAAACAAGTCGATAATTTTAAGCTGTTTAAGGTATTTTTTCTTCGAAAGGAATGTTAATGTCAAAAATCTCGTTTAATAGTAAAGCTATTTCTTCTAAATAATTATTGAGAATTTCCTGAGTTATTGTAATATTAAGTTCCTTATCTTCCTTAAAACCAAAAGGAAGAAATCCGGATTTTAGATTTTTAAACGAAATAATTCCAACTTCAATCGGAATGTCTTTCATTTCATTTTCAAACATAAACGCATAAGCCAAAACCTGAATAATTTTGTCGTTTTTAAGCTCCTCTGTTAATCCATTCCACGATTTCAGTATAACGTTTGTTTTCTCTACTTTTCCGGTCTTATAATCAATGATTCTAATTTTCCCGTTACGCAATTCAATTCTATCGACATTTCCTTTAATTAAAACCGGGAAAGGCAAACTCGGATGATTGAATTCACGACCAAAAGTTTGTTCTAAAGCAATAATTTGAACGGCATCTCCATTTTGAATTGATTCTAATTCCATTTTCAGAAAATTAGAAACATTTCGTTTTGCAACCTCAAAAGCCAGAAGATTACGGCCTTTTTTAATTTCGCCTTCTTTATAAACTAATTTAAATTGCTTTAAAACTTCATTATCAAATAATTTAAAGCAATCTGAAATATCGGTCTCTGAAATAAATTTACCAATAAATGGCGTGTATAATGTTCTTAAAGTCTCGTGAATTATAGTCCCAAGAGTATTTAGAGCAATATTTTCTTCGACTTCTTCGACTTCTCGAATCCGCAGAATTTTTTGAAAATAGAAATCAATTGGGTTTCGAATATAACTTGTTAAAGCCGAAGGAGAAAAACCCGCCAATGCAATTTCTTTCAAACGTTCCATCACTGCCTCCGACTTAGGAACCACCATTGGTTGATATGCTGTTGTAGGCAAAGCAGGATTATAAATATCAAAAGTAAGATTGTGCTTCGGTTGTTTTTCAACTTCTAATTGTGTGATAAAACGACTGCGCTCACCGGCATCTAAACCATCATTTTCAGTATTATATATAAGATAAATATTTTTGGCTCTTTGCAATAAATGGTAAAAATGATAGGTATAAATAGCGTCTTTTTCTTTAAATGTTGGCAAACCTAACTCTTTCTTTACATCATAAGGAATAAATGAATTCTGGGATTTCCCGGCAGGAAATTTCCCTTCGTTCATAGAAGTTACGATAACCGTATCGAAATCTAAAACACGGCTTTCCAGAACTCCCATAATCTGCAGTCCCCGAAGAGGTTCGCCTTCAAAAGAAACTTCGGCAACGTCTATAACTTGTTTGTAGATCGCATACAAAGTATCAATATTATCAATATGCTGATGTTTAGAGTAATAATTAATCAATTTATTAATTACCTTAAAGATTGCGTAAACAAAAGCTTTAGCAATTTTTTCTTCTTCATTATCATTGCTAAAATTTTCTTTTATCAAAAGCAAAAGTGCCGAAATATTCTCCAAAACTGCAACTGCACCACTTTCCCATTTTTGAAACAATAGCTGAAATAAAGCTGTAGAATTAGATCCAAGTTCAATGAGCCTGCTATGGGTTATAAAAGTGTAATTATTCTCTTTTATAATCTTTACTAAATTGTTTGCATTTGCATAAGGCTCCACTAATGGATGTGTTAAAACATCAAGTACATCTTTATAATAAAACACATAGCTCTCCCCTTTTCTGGAAAGCGCATTAGTATGCATCTTAAATAATTTTGCAATTAATATTTGCGATGGATTATTTTTACCCGAATAACCCATTGTTATATTTAATGCTCCAACCGAAGATGGCAAAGCATACAAAACCGGCATTAATAAATTTTCTTCACCTAAAACAATTGCCACTTTGTCAAGAGATGTTTCTGGCATTTGCTTTATTATGCTATCTATAATATTACCAGCCAATTTGGCCTGTCCAATAGTCTTGGGAGTCCCAATTACCTGAATGTTTTTAGATTGAGAAAAATCATCTACAATCCACTCAAAAGGATTTGATTTATAATATTTCCAGTTCTCTTTAAAACGTCTTACAAATAAACCAGCATCATGATATGGATCATTTAAAAAAGTTTGATCTGCATCCCAATAAATTTTAGCCTGATCAAGAGCCAAAAGATGCTGCACAATTTTTTCTTCAGCTGCATTTAAAGCATTAAAACCAGCAAATACAAAAACACGATTTGAAATGGTATTCGAAAAATGATTTAGATTATTAACTGCTTCGCGGTAAATTAAACCTTGATAACCAATTGCTTTATTTAATAAATGATCATACAATGAATTGTAATAAAGAGGAAGTAGTTTCCAAAAATCAATATAATTTTCTAAAAGTTTTGTTTTGTTTTCTACTTCTATTCCCCATTTTTTAATGTCCTCAATATCTTTCAAGTAAGACAGAACATGAGATGGCTCTAGTAAATAGCGATCGATTTCATTAAAATCCTGCAAAAGAGTTTTGGCCCAGTTGGCAAACAATTCAAACGATTGTTGATTTTGTTTTTCTGTTACAGAAAGATAAACTTCATAAAACTCAAACAGAAGCTCAATGGAGTCAACAGATCTGATTGAAGCAACATCCTGCACAAATTCTTCAATACTAATAATTTCAGGAGAAAGAATAGTTTGCTTAGTTTCTTTTTTCAGAGCTTCAATTAGAAAAACTTTTGCTCTTTTGTTTGGGAGAATAATAGTAGTTTCCGCCAATTTAGCCGAATAATTCTGAATTATAACATTCGCTATTTTTTCGAGAAAAGAAGAATTTATCATTTGATAAAAATAAAAAAAGCCATTCAATTAAGAATGGCTTTTCTGTATTATTTACAAAGTAAATTATAGTTTACCTTGGTATTTAGAACCAACATGTTTGATTTCAGTTCTTCTGTTTTGTGCTTTACCTGCAGCAGTTTTATTACTTGCAACTGGCACTGTAGATCCAAATCCTTTAGCTTCTAAGTTTTCTGGATTAACACCTCTTTCGATTAAAGCATTCATAACAGCTTTTGCTCTATCTTCAGAAAGTTTTTGATTGATTTTTGCAGAACCTGTACTATCTGTGTGTCCTTCAATAGAGAATTTCGCGTTTGGATAGTTTTTAAGGATTTCTTTAATTGCATCTAATCTAGCTGGAGTTTCTTTGTCTCCTGCTTTGAAAGTAGCTTTACCTGAGTTAAAGTAAACCGCTCTAGCTTGAACTTTAAGATCTTCTAAAGCCTCAGAAGTTACTTCTGGACATCCTCTGTTTGAAGCAGGACCATAAACTGTAGGACAATCATCATCTTTGTCTAAAACACCATCTTTATCAGCGTCTAAGAAAGGACAACCACCGTTTTCTTTTGGACCAGCAACTGTAGGACATTTGTCATCTTTATCAGCGATTCCGTCACCGTCAGCATCTGGACAACCTTTTAAAGCAGCTAAACCAGCAACATCTGGACAAGCGTCATCTTTATCAGCAATTCCGTCACCGTCAGCATCTGGACATCCGTTTAAAGCAGCTAAACCAAATACATCTGGACAAGCGTCAGAAGCATCAACGATTCCGTCTCCATCAGTATCAGGACATCCGTTGAATTGTTTTAAACCAGCAACATCTGGACAAGCATCATCTTTGTCATAGATTCCGTCTCCGTCAGTATCTTTACCTCCGAATTTGAAAACTAAACCTGCAGTGTGTTGAAAGTGAGATGGAGCATCTGGAGTTCCAGAAGCATCTTCTCTATCACCACTAACTGACCATTTGTATCTTGTAGCAAGCTCAAGACCAATAGCATCAGTAAACCAGAAAGTTATTCCAGCACCTGGGTTAACTGTTCCGTAGCTGCTATCTCCGAAGAAAGTATAACCTCCACCAACAGATAACGAAGGATCAACAACTTTAGATTTGATTAATTCCTGGAAGCTGTACTTAATAGTAGCATCAATTCCGTAATACATCAAATCACCTGGATTTTCAACAATCATTCCTCTTCCATCATGCCCTGGAGCATCTGGAGCAAAACGAACATATTTGTCAATTTTATTCACAGACCCTTGTAAACCAACAGAAAATCCTGAACCTACATATCTAGACACTCCAATGTAAGATAAAGATGGAAGAATATTCCAGTTATCTTTTACATCAAATGGCTGAGAGAAATGCGCCGGGAAAAAGTCAACATGATCTGGACTTGCACTAGTCCTAGTATCCACGGCATTCACTCCAAAAGAGATAGCCCATGGATTGTTACTGTCTTGCGCGTGTGAGGATAAACCCATCACCATCATTACAGCAACTAAAAGTTTGTTAAGATGTTTCATACTTAATTTTTTTAATTACAATTTAGTTAATTACAAGCAAAAGTAACACCAAAATTTTTAAATACAAAATCAAATGTTAAAAAAAACCTACAAAAATTAAATAAAATGGGAATTATATAACTTTTAACATTTTACCAACTGATACGAAAGCACTTACGGCTTTATCTAAATGCTCTTTTGTATGTGCTGCAGACAATTGTACGCGAATTCTTGCTTTATCTTTTGGCACAACAGGAAAAAAGAATCCAATAACATAAATTCCCTCTTTCAAAAGCTCATTTGCCATTGTCTGTGATAATTTTGCATCATATAACATAACAGGAACAATTGCAGAATCGCCATCGATAATATCAAATCCTGCTTTTTTCAT
>Ga0307413_10000077_pt1 | contig 24398 bp, 21 predicted proteins | sample DK1Ometagenome_3_FD_203714 | JGI IMG/M metagenome (GOLD analysis project Ga0307413, IMG submission 203714) | Maize rhizosphere microbial communities from greenhouse at UC Davis, California, United States - DK15-O-2 | ecosystem: Host-associated > Plants > Roots > Rhizosphere > Soil | place: USA... | reverse complement strand
GGCCTCTTCCTCGGCGTCCCCTGCAAGCTCGGACGGCGCGGGCTCGAGCGCGTGATCGAGGTGGAGCTGACGGCGGACGAGCGAGCGGCGCTGGCGAAGAGCGCCGAGGCGGTGCGCGAGCCCATGGGGGCGGTGAAGCTCTGACGCGACGGCGGCGACGGGACGGTCCTCCCCGCCGCCGTCGTCGCGTCCGGCATCCCGCGGCACCGCGCCCGCCCGACGCGCTCGGGCGTCCTCTCCTCTCTCGAACTCCCGCGACCCGCGGGGTGAGCCTCCACGCAATGTTCCTGCTGAACTTCTGGCGCTCGACGATCGGCAAGAAGGTCGTCATGGCGGTGACGGGGCTGATCGGCGTCGGCTTCGTCATCGGCCACATGCTCGGCAACCTGCAGATGTTCCAGGGGCCCGAGAAGATGAACTCCTACGCCGCCTTCCTAAAGAGCCTCGGCGGCCTGCTCTGGCTCGTTCGTCTGATCCTGCTCGGCGCCGTCGTGCTCCACGTCGTGGCCGCCTTCCAGCTCTCGCGGCTGCGGCTGGCGGCACGCCCGGTGGGCTACGCGAACGGCGGGCAGCGCGAGGTGTCCACGCTCGCCTCGCGCACCATCCGCTGGGGCGGCGCGCTGGTGCTCCTCTTCATCGTCTTTCACATCCTCCACTTCACGACGCTCTCGATCTTCCCGGACTACAGCCACACGGACGTCTACGGGAACGTGATCAGCGGCTTCCGCATCTGGTGGGTGTCGCTGTTCTACGTCGTCGCCATGGTCTTCCTCGGTCTTCACCTGTACCACGGCACGTGGAGCTCCCTGCGGACGATCGGCGCTACACGGCCGACGGGCAATCCGCTGCGCCGACGCGCGGCGCTGCTCGTCGCGGTCGCCGTCTGGGCCGGCTTCACGGCGATCCCGGTCGCAGTGTACTTCGGCCTCATCGAGCCGGCGACCGCGCGGGCCATCGCCGCCTCGCACGCGCCGGCGCCTGCCACGCGGGCCGCTCACGCTGCGGCCCCGCGAGCCCGCTAGACCGATGGAACTCAAATCAAAGATCCCGGCCGGCCCGATCGAGCAGAAGTGGGACCGGCACGTGTTCGAGATGAAGCTCGTCAACCCGGCGAACAAGCGGAAATACGACGTGATCGTCGTCGGCGCCGGGCTCGCCGGCGCGTCCGCCGCCGCGACGCTGGCCGAGCTCGGGTACAGCGTCAAGTGCTTCGTCTACCACGACTCGCCGCGGCGCGCGCACTCGATCGCCGCACAGGGCGGGATCAACGCGGCGAAGAACTACCAGAACGACGGCGACTCGATCCAGCGCCTGTTCTACGACACGGTGAAGGGCGGGGACTTCCGCGCCCGCGAGGCGAACGTCTACCGCCTCGCGCAGAATTCCGTGAACATCATCGACCAGGCCGTCGCCCAGGGCGTTCCGTTCGCCCGGGAGTACGGCGGGCTGCTCGCCAACCGGTCGTTCGGCGGCGCCCAGGTCTCGCGCACCTTCTACGCCCGTGGGCAGACGGGGCAGCAGCTCCTGCTCGGCGCCTACCAGCAGCTCGAGCGGATGGTCGGCCTCGGCGGCGTCACGATGTACCCACATCACGAGATGCTCGACCTCGTCGTCGTGGACGGCAGGGCGCGCGGCATCGTGACGCGAGACCTGCGCACGGGGCAGGTGCAGTCGTTCGCCGGCCACACGGTCGTCCTCGCCACCGGCGGCTACGGCAACGTCTTCTACCTCTCGACCAACGCCAAGTACTCGAACGCGACCGCGATCTGGCGCGCCTACAAGCGCGGCGCCGCGTTCGGCAACCCGTGTTACACGCAGATCCACCCGACTTGCATCCCCGTTTCAGGGGAGCACCAGTCGAAGCTGACGCTGATGTCGGAGTCGCTGCGCAACGACGGGCGCGTCTGGGTGCCGAAGCAGCCCGGCGACAAGCGGGCGCCGGGCGACATCCCCGAGGCCGAGCGCGACTACTACCTCGAGCGGAAGTACCCGAGCTTCGGCAATCTCGCGCCGCGGGACATCGCGTCGCGCGCGGCGAAGGAAGCGTGCGACGACGGACGCGGCGTCGGCGAGACGGGACTCGGCGTCTACCTCGACTTCGCCGACGCCATCCGGCGGCTCGGCCACAAGGCGATCGAGGAGCGCTACGGCAACCTCTTCGAGATGTACCAGCGCATCACCGACGAGGACCCGTACGAGGTCCCGATGCGCATCTACCCGGCGGTCCACTACACGATGGGCGGCCTGTGGGTGGACTACAACCTGATGAGCACCATCCCCGGGCTTCATGTGGCCGGTGAGGCGAACTTCTCCGACCACGGCGCGAACCGGCTCGGCGCGAGCGCCCTCATGCAGGGGCTCTCCGACGGCTACTTCATCCTGCCGTACACGATCGGCGACTACCTCGCGTCGACGAAGCTGGAGAAGGTCACGGCGGACCACCCGCAGTTCAAGGCGGCGGAGGCCGAGGTGGACGCGCAAGTGCGCCGCCTCGTCGCGATCCGCGGGAAGCGCACGGTGGACTCCTTCCACAAGGAGCTCGGCAAGGTCATGTGGGAGAAGTGCGGCATGGCGCGCGACCGCGCCGGCCTGCAGGAGGCGCTCCGCCGCATCCCCGAGATCCGCGAGGAGTTCTGGCGCAACGTCAACGTCCCGGGGAGCGACCGGGACCTCAACCAGTCGCTCGAGAAGGCGGGGCGGGTCGCCGACTTCCTCGAGCTCGGCGAGCTGATGTGCCTCGACGCCCTGCACCGCGAGGAGTCGTGCGGCGGGCACTTCCGCACCGAGTATCAGACACCCGACGGCGAGGCGCTGCGCAACGACGAGAAGTTTGCCTACGTCGCCGCCTGGGAGTACGCCGGCGCTGGGAAGTCGCCGGTCCTACACAAGGAGCCGCTGAACTTCGAGTTCGTGCACCTCAGCCAGCGGAGCTATAAATGACCACCGCCGCGGAAGCGGCGGTGGTCACCCCGAGGCGCTCAGCGCCGAGGGGCCTTCCATGCCGTCGTGCGGCGGTGGTCGCCTCGAGCCGCGCGGCACCACCCGTCTTCCGTTCCAGCGACTATCGGAGACCCTCGTGAACCTTACACTGCGCGTCTGGCGACAGGCGGGAGCGAGCACCGAGGGGCGGCTCGTCGCGTACGAGGCGAAGGACATCAGCCCGGACATGTCCTTCCTCGAGATGCTCGACGTCGTCAACGAGCGCCTCGCCGAGAGCGGCCAGGAGCCGATCGCCTTCAGCCACGACTGCCGCGAGGGGATCTGCGGCTCGTGCGCGATGATGATCAACGGCGTCGCGCACGGGCCGGTGCGCGGCGCCGCGGCCTGCCAGGTGCACATGCGCAGCTTCCGCGACGGCGACGAGATCGTCATCGAGCCGTGGCGCTCGCGCGCGTTTCCGCTCATCAAGGACCTCGTGGTGGACCGCGGCGCCCTCGACCGGATCATCCAGGCCGGCGGCTACGTGACCGCACCCACCGGCGGAGCGCGCGACGCGAACGAGATCCTCATCCCGAAGCAAAACGTGGACACGGCGATGGACGCCGCGGCCTGCATCGGCTGCGGCGCCTGCGTCGCGGCCTGTCCAAACGGCTCGGCGTCGCTGTTCACCGCGGCGAAGATCACGCACCTCGGACTGCTGCCGCAGGGGCAGCCCGAGCGGATGCGCCGCGTGATCAACATGGTCGCGCAGATGGACGAGGAGCACTTCGGCCACTGTACGTTCTACGGGGAGTGTCAGGAGGCGTGCCCGAAGCAGATCAGCATCGACACCATCGCGCGCATGAACCGGGACTTCATCCGGGCAACGGCGATAGGCGCCGGCGAGACGACGGCGGCGGGCGGAGCTGGCTAAGGGAGGAGTAGGTCGGCCGCGCGCCCGCGCACGGCCGACCGTGGCCCGTTTGCTGCACCCGGTGGGCCTCGCGCACCCGACCCCCTTCCTCGAGGCGAGCCATGACTACTCCCGACTTCGACCAAGAGCCGCCCGGCCAGCGCCGCGCCGATATGCCTCGCGCCGACCGGACGGCTGATCCGGATCGCGGCCGTGCCGCCAGCGGCCGCGGCGACGACGCGATCGCCGGCTATACGCACCCCGAGAGTGCGCTCGGCGGTGCCGACTCGGTGCAGAAGACGAGCTACGTGACGGGCGAGGGCACGGAGCCAGCCGGCGCTCCCCGCGCCGGGGTGGTCGCTCGCGCCGGCACCGGCGGCGGGCTCAACGTAACCGCCTGGGTCGTGGGTTTGCTCGCCCTCGCGATCGCCCTCGTCTACGCGTTCGGAATTTTCCGGTAGCTCGGTCGGCGGAAAGGCGAACGACGAAGACAGAGCGAAAGAAGAAAGACTGGTTTGCTCGCCCGATCGGCATGATCGGAGGCGATCCAGTCTCTCAGCTTGCGCTCGCGCGCTCCGGCCGCGATCCCGCCGCGATCGTGATCGCTACAGCCGCGGGAGCGTCACCCCGTGCTGGCCCTGGTACTTTCCGGCCTTGTCCTTGTAGGACACCTCGGGCGCCTCGTCGCCCTTGAAGAAGAGTACCTGGGCGATCCCCTCGTTGGCGTAGATCTTGGCCGGGAGCGGGGTCGTGTTCGAGATCTCGAGCGTCACGTATCCCTCCCACTCGGGCTCGAACGGCGTGACGTTCGTGATGATACCGCACCGGGCGTAGGTGGACTTCCCGACCGTGATCGTCACGACGTCGCGCGGGATCCGGAAGTACTCCACCGAGCGCGCGAGGGCGAACGAGTTGGGCGGGACGATGCAGACGTCCCCCTCGAACTCGACGAACGAGCGCGGGTCGAAGTTCTTCGGGTCGACGATCGAGTTGAGGACGTTCGTGAAGATCCGGAACTCGCGCGCCACCCGCATGTCGTAGCCGTACGAGCTGACGCCGTACGAGATCACGCCCTGGCGAACCTGGCGGTCCTCGAACGGCTCGATCATGCCGTGCTCGCGCGCCATGCGGGTGATCCAGCGGTCGGTCTGAATGGACATGCGGGGGCGGGGCAGGGGTGTGCCGTCGCCGGTGGCCGTCGAGCCTCGGTCGCCGCGAAGCGGCGACGGGCCTGGAGCGGACCGGTGAGGGCGCCATAGGCTGGGGCGCGGAATGTATTCCGGCCCCCTTCCGCGCGCCACGCGGGGCGCGTTGAATTCGCCCGGCGCGTGGGATATGTTTCGGCCACGGAGTTAGTGAAATTTTTCACGAAGTCGGAGGCCCTTCGGGATTCACGGTGACCGCCTACCTGCCGATTCTCCTCCTCTTGGGCTTCGTCGCGTTCAACGCGGTGCTCCTCGTCGGCCTCTCGCACCTCACCGTCCGGGCCCGCCCGACGCCGGCGAAGGGCGAGGCGTACGAGTCGGGGATCCCGGCGCTCGGCGACGCCAGGGAGCGCTTCTCCGTGAAGTTTTACATGGTCGCGATGCTGTTCATCATCTTCGACATCGAGACCGTGTTCATGATCCCGTGGGGGGTCTACTTCCGGCAGCTCTCCTGCGCCGTGCCGCTGGCCGCCGGCGCCTGCCCGGCCGGACGGATCTCCTTCTTCGGACTCGGCGAGATGCTGGTCTTCATCGCCATCCTGCTGGTCGGATACGTTTACGTCTGGAAGCGTGGAGCACTGCAATGGGACTGACGACGCGCCCTGGCGGCTCGGCGGTCCGCACCGCCACGGTGGACCCGCAGTCGCAGGAGGGCTGGGTCGCGACGCGGCTCGACTTCCTCGTGAACTGGGCCCGCGCCAACTCGCTCTGGCCGATGCCTTTCGGCACCGCCTGCTGCGCGATCGAGTTCATGGCGTCGGCGGCCAGCCGCTTCGACCTCGCGCGCTTCGGGATGGAGCGCATGAGCTTCTCGCCTCGCCAGGCGGACGTCCTGATCTGCGCCGGCCGCGTGCCCTTCAAGCTCGCCCCGGTGATCCGGCGTATCTGGCAGCAGATGCCGCAGCCGAAGTGGTCCATCGCCATGGGCGCCTGCGCGTCCACCGGCAACATCTTCGACAACTACGCGGTGGTGCAGGGGATCGACACGATCATTCCGGTGGACGTGTACGTGCCCGGCTGCCCGCCGCGGCCCGAAGCGCTCATGTACGGGATCATGATGCTTCAGGAGAAAGTGAAGAACGAGCGGCTTGGCGACGCCGCGTTGCGCGACGAGATGGTCCCCGACCCCTCGAGCCAGCTCTACATTCCGCCGTCCCTGATCGACGAGCTGTCGGAGCCCTTCGGCAACTCGGTTCACCAGACGCGATCGGGCCTGTGAGCGCGACCGCCGGCCTGGTGACTCCCGGCAGTGCGGCAGGCGACGCGGCCCCGCCCGCGTCGCCGCGCGCCGTTCCGCACCGGGGAGGCCCCGAGAACCCGACCGCCGCCGCCCTGCGTGCGCGGTTCGGCGACGCGGTGCGGCGCGTGGACGTCGTGTGGGGGGAGACGACTGTCTTCGTAGACCCTTCGCGCGTGCTCGAGATCGTCCGCTGGCTGCACGACGACCCCGCGCAGCGCTACGACTACCTCTCCGACGTCACGGCGGTCGAGTATCGCGACCTCGAGCAGCCGCTGGAGGTCGTGTGGCACCTGCGGTCGCTTCCCTACCGCCGCTTTGTCCGCCTCAAGGCGGAGCTCCCCAGGAACCGCCCGCTCGAGATCGACAGCGTCTGGCCGGTGTATCGCGGCGCCGATTGGCTCGAGCGCGAGTGCTTCGACATGTTCGGCATCCGTTTCCGCGGGCACCCGGACCTGCGCCGCCTGCTGATGTGGGAGCAGTACCGCGAGGGCTACCCTCTGCGGAAGGACTTCCCGCTGCGCGGCCGCTTCAGCCGCGCCGAGCAGCTGCGGCAGGCGCTCGCCGCAAACCCCGAGGCCCGCTACTCGATGGAGGAGCTCTCGGTGGTGGACGCGTTCGCCGACCTCCCGGAGGAGGTGCGCCACCGCCTCTCCGCCGGCGAGCGAACGGGGGAGTAACGGCATGGCCACCACGAAGCGCACCGTCAACGTCGCCCTCTCGACGACCGGCGTGGACGCCCACGGCCGGCCGCAGCGGACCCCGCTCGTCACGGACGAGAACGGCGCCGGCGTCGCCGTCGAGGCACCGCCCGCCGCCGAGCCCGAGATCGCCGGCGAGCACATGCTGATCAACATCGGGCCGCAGCACCCGGCCACGCACGGCGTGCTGCGGCTGGTCCTCGAGCTCGACGGCGAGACGGTCGTGCGGTGCATCCCGCACATCGGCTACCTGCACTGCGGCTTCGAGAAGCTCGGCGAGTACCGGCAGTACAATCAGATCCTGCCGCTCACCGACCGCGAAGACTACCTCAACTCGATGGGCAACAACATCGGGATGGCGATGGGTGCCGAGCGGCTGTTCGGGATCGACGTCACCGAGCGGTGCAAGGTGCTTCGCGTCATCGCCGCCGAGCTGTCGCGTATCATGTCGCACCTCGTCTGGCTCGGCACGACCTGCATCGACATCGGCGCCTTCACGCCGTTCCTCTGGGCGTTTCAGGAGCGGGAGAACATCTACAACCTGATCGAGGCGTGGGTCGGGGCGCGGCTGACGCCGACGATCACGCGCGTCGGCGGCCTCGCGGCGGACGTCCCCGACGGCTGGGTGGACGGGCTGCGCGGCTTCCTGCGCACCTTCCCGCGCACGCTCGACGAGATCGATCAGATGCTGACCCGCAACGCGATCTGGGTCGGCCGCACGATCGGCCTCGGCGTCATGACGGCCGACGAGGCGATCAACTACGGGCTGTCCGGCCCGATGCTCCGCGCCTCGGGCGTCGCCTACGACGTGCGGAAGGATTTCCCGTACTACGACTACGAGACGTACGACTTCGACGTGCCGGTCGGCACGAACGGCGACGTCTACGACCGCTACCTCGTCCGCGTCGAGGAGATGCGGCAGTCGGTCCGCATCATCGAGCAGGCCATCGCGCGGCTGCCCGACGGTCCGATCAACGTCGACGACCCGCGCGTCATCCTGCCGCACAAGCACAAGGCGACGAGCGAGATGGAGAGCATGATCCATCACTTCAAGCTCGTCATGGAGGGCCCCCGGCCGCCGGTCGGCGAGTCGTACGTCGCGATGGAGAGCCCGAAGGGAGAGAAGGGCTACTACATGGTCTCCGACGGCACTTCCAAGCCGGTGCGCTGGCGCATCCGCCCGCCGAGCTTCGTCAACCTCTCGGCGATCCCGAAGATGGTGGAGGGCCACCTGCTCTCCGACGTCATCGCGATCAACGCGAGCATCGACATCGTGATGGGGGAGATCGACCGATGACCCGCACGTCTTCTCGGGGCGCGAGCGCCACGCGGCGCGGACGCCTCAAGACCGCGGAGGACGACAGGTGAGCGACGGGGCACAGCACGCGATGGGCGAGCGGACCGCACCGGCCGGCCTCGCCGCCGGACACCACGACCACGACGCGCCGCACGAGCCGGTCTTCGTTGGCCCTCGGCGCGCTGAGCTCGATCAGCTCCTCACGCGCTACCCCACCAAGATGGCGGCGCTGTTGCCAGCGCTCTGGATCGTGCAGGACGAGCGTGGGTGGGTGAGCGACGGCGCGATGGCCGAGGTCGCGGAAGTGCTCGGGCTCACGCCGGCCTACGTGAAGGGCGTCGTCACGTTCTACACCATGTACCATCAGCACCCGGTCGGGCGGCACTTCGTGCAGGTGTGCACGACCTCTCCCTGCCACGTCTGCGGCGCCGAGGACGTGGTCCGTGCGCTGCTCGACCAGACCGGCTGCCGCGAGCTCGGCGTCACCTCGCCGGACGGACGCTTCACGATCATCGAGGTCGAGTGTCTCGGCGCCTGCGGCTTCGCGACGCCGATCATGGTGAACGACGAGTTCATCGAGAGCGTGACGCCGGACAGCGTGCCGGAGATCGTGGCGCGCTTCGCGTGAGCAGCAAGCGTCGCGAACGACGAAAGACCATTCGCACCGCCTTCCTTCCCGCTCCTCCGTAGCTCGCAAGGTCGAACCGACAGTCTCTCCTTTCGCTCTCGAAAAGTCCGAACCGTACCCTCGAACGACGCCTGACTGATGGGTTTTCCGCATCCGCCGCACCCGCGCGAGACGGTAGTCCTCTCGAAGTACTTCGGCGACGCCGAGGCGCGGTCGCTCGCCGGTTGGCGCGCCCGCGGCGGCTACCGCGCGCTCGAGCAGGCGCTCGGCATGGAGCCGACCGCCATCCAGGCGATCGTCAAGGACTCGGGGCTGCGGGGGCGGGGCGGCGCCGGCTTCCCGACGGGGCTCAAGTGGTCCTTCATGAAGCCCGACGGGAAGCAGCACTACCTCTGCTGCAACGCCGACGAGAGCGAGCCCGGCACGTTCAAGGACCGCGAGATCATGCGCTGGACGCCTCACGCGCTCGTCGAGGGCGTCGCGATCGCCGCGCACGCGATCTGGGCCGACACCGCCTACATCTACATCCGCGGTGAGTTCACCGAGCCGCTGCGGTGGATGAACGAGGCTGTCCGCGAGGCGTATGCGGCCGGCACCCTCGGCGAGAACGCGATGGGCACCGGCCGCCGCCTGCACGTGCACGTGCACCGTGGCGCCGGCGCCTACATCTGCGGCGAGGAGACGGCGCTCATGAACTCGCTGGAGGGGCGCCGCGGCAACCCGCGCATCAAGCCGCCGTTCCCGGCGGTGTCCGGCCTCTTCGCGCTGCCGACGACGATCAACAACGTCGAGACGCTGGCGGCCGTCCCGGACATTCTCACGAACGGCGCCGAGTGGTACAAGAAGTTCAGCCGCCCGGACAACCCGAAGAGCACCGGCACAAAGCTCTATTCCGTCTGCGGAAACGTCGCCCGCCCCGGCAACTACGAGGTGCCGATGGGCTTTCCGTTCAAGGACTTCCTCTACGACCTCTGCGGCGGGCCGCCGCCCGGCCGCCGCTTCAAGGCGATCATTCCGGGAGGCTCCTCGGTGCCCATCCTCACGGCCGCCGAATGCGACGGCGCGCTGATGGACTACGAGGGCTTCGTCGCCGCCGGCTCGATGCTCGGCTCGGGCGGCGTGATCTGTTTCGACGACTCGCAGTGCATGGTCCGCCAGATCGGGCGGCTCGCCCGCTTCTACGCGCACGAGAGCTGTGCCCAGTGCACGCAGTGCCGCGAGGGCACGGCGTGGGCGACCAAGATCCTCGAGCGGATCGAGGCGGGGCAGGGGACGATGTCGGATCTCGACACGCTGCTCGAGATCTCCGAGCAGATGACGGGCAAGACGATCTGCGTGCTCAGCGACTCGTGCGCGACCCCCATCGTCTCGGGCATCGCCAAGTTCCGACACGAGTTCGAGGCGCACATCTCCGGCAAGCGCTGCCCGATGCGCGCGGCCCCGTCACCGTCCGCCGCCACCGCCGCTGCCTGACCCCATGGCCGAGTCCACCGCAGCCGCGCCGCCCGCGCCGAAGCTCGTCTCTCTCACCATCGAGGGGCGTTCGGTCCGCGTCCCCGAGGGCACGAGCATTCTCGAGGCCGCCAAGTACGCAGGCGTGCTGATCCCGCACTACTGCTACCACCCGGGGCTCCCCGTCGCCGGCGTCTGCCGCATGTGCCTCGTCGAGGTGGAGAAGGCGCCGAAGCTGGCTCCGTCGTGCGCCACGGCGGTCGCCGAGGGGCAGGTGGTACACGTGCACTCCGAGAAGGCGCGTGAGGCCCGCAAGGGCGTGCTCGAGTTCCTGCTCATCAATCACCCGCTCGACTGCCCGATCTGCGACCAGTCGGGCGAGTGCGAGCTGCAGGACTACACCTTCGCCGAGGGGCGCAAGGACTCGCGTTACCAGGAGCCCAAGCGCTTCAACCCGGTCGAGGACTTCGGCGGCGACGTCGTCTACGTGCCCAACCGGTGCATTCTCTGCACGCGCTGCGTGCGGTTCATGGACGACATCGCCCGCGACCCGGTCCTCAACGTGAGCGAGCGCGGAGACCGCGCGGTGATCGGCAAGTTCGAGGGACAGGACCTCACGCACCCGTGGGCGGCCAACGTGGTGGACCTCTGCCCGGTCGGCGCACTGCTCTCGAAGGACTTCCTGAACAAGGCGCGGGCCTGGGAACTCGACCGCTCGGCCTCGATCTGCCCCAACTGCTCGCAGGGCTGCAACGCGATCCTCGAGACGCGTGACAACGTGGTCGTGCGCATGCGGCCGCGCGCGAACGAGGACGTCAACAAGTTCTACCTCTGCGACTACGGCCGGCTCAACTACCGCTGGATCAACCGACAGGACCGCGTCGACCGCCCACTTGTCCGGCAGCGTGAGGCGCTGCGGGGCGTGGACTGGGAGGTCGCCCTCTCGGCCGCCGCGAAGCTGCTGCGCGGCAAGCGCGCCTACGTGCTGGCGTCGCCGATGCTGTCGAACGAGAGCCTCTTTCTGCTCTCGCAGCTCGTGGAGCGCACGGGCGGCGCCGGGGCGTTCCGGGTCGAGACGGGGCCCGAGGCGCCGCTCCCCGGGGCCGACGACCTGGCGCTCCGCCGAGACCGCGCCGCGAACGTCCGCGGCGCCGAGCTGCTCGGCTTCGACCGCGTCGAGGCCCCGCTCGCGGCGATGCAGCCGGGCGACGTCCTCGTCGTCGCGGACGAGGAGCTCGCCGGCCGCGACCCCAACGTCGTCGCCGCCAAGGTCGCCGATGCGGCCGCCGTGATCGTCGTCGGGACGACCGTGCCGGCGTGGGCCGCGGGCGCCCAGGTCGTCCTCCCGATCGCCAACTTCGCCGAGGAGGAGGGGACGTTCACGAACTTTCGAGGACGCGTGCAGCGCTTCCTGCAGGCCCGCGCCGCGCCCGGGCTGGCGCGTCCCAGCTGGTTCGTGCTCGGCGATCTCCTCGGCGGGATCGGAGCGACGGAGGGCTACTTCCTCGCCTCGGAGGTCTTCGCCGCACTCGCCGCATCCCACCCGCAGTTCACCGGGCTGTCGTACGAGACGCTCGGCCTGCGAGGGCTCCCGGTCGTGGATCAGGACGCCGGCGCGCCCCAGGTGGCGGGGGCGGCGCGATGACGCTCGCCCCGTCGCTTCTCCCGCTGCTCCAGGCGGTCGGGGGCACCGTCGCCGAGCGCCAGGCGCCGCTCACCTTCTGGCCGTTCGTGATCTTCACGATCCTCAAGATGCTCGTCGTCTTCACCGTCTACATGGTGGGCGTCGCGCTGCTCACGCTCGCCGAGCGCAAGGTGTCGGCCTGGATCCAGGACCGTCACGGCCCGAACCGCGTCGGGCCTGGCGGTCTGCTGCAGCCGGCCGCGGACGGGCTCAAGAACCTGATGAAGGAGGAGACGCTCCCCGCGACCGCGAACAAGCCGCTGTTCGTGATGGCGCCGATGCTCGCCTTCCTCCCGGCGCTGCTCACCTGGGCCGTCATCCCCTTCGGCGCCTCCTGGGCGTCGCCGTGGGGGCGCGTGGACATGGTGCTCGCCGACCTCCCCGTGGGCTTCCTGTTCACTCTCGCGATCGGCTCGCTGGGCGTCTACGGCATCGTGCTCGCCGGCTGGGCGTCGAACAACAAGTACGCGCTGCTCGGCGGCCTCCGCTCGAGTGCCCAGATGGTGTCCTACGAGATCGCGATGGGGCTCTCGACGATCCCCGTGCTGCTGCTCGCCGGCAACGTGTCGCTGACGGCGATCGTGCGCGAGCAGGCGGCGATGGGCTGGTACGTCTTCGCGCTGACGATCGCGTTCTTCATCTTCCTCGTCGCCGCATTCGCCGAGACCAACCGACTGCCGTTCGACCTCCCCGAGGCCGAGTCCGAGCTCGTCGCGGGCTACCACAGCGAGTACAGCGGGATGAAGTTCTCGCTCTTCTTCATCGCCGAGTACGCCAACATGGTCACGGCGAGCTCGCTCATGGTGACGCTCTTCTTCGGCGGGTGGAACCTGCCGTTCTACCGCGCCGACGACCTGGCGGCGGTCAGCGGGTGGATCGTGCTCGCCTCGGTCGGCTGGTACCTGCTCAAGGTGCTGTTCTTCCTCTTCTTCTTCATGTGGATCCGTTGGACGTTGCCGCGCTTCCGCTACGACCAATTGATGTCGCTCGGGTGGAAGTTCATGCTCCCGCTCGCGCTTGCCTACATCGTCATCATCGCCGGCGCCATCCTCGCGCTCGACGCGGCCGGCGTCTCGCGCCACGGCGGCGGCTTCTTCAACCGGTACGGCCTCGTCCTCTTCGCGCTCAACGTCATGCTGGCCGTCGCCCTGTTCTTCTTCCTCGATCGCGGACGGATCATCAGCCCTGCCTCGTCGCGGCTGGCGAGCGACGCCGTGGCGCGGCTGCGCGCCGAGTCGGCGCGGGCGGCAGCGGGACGCCACCGCGGCGCCGTCGCGCACGCCCCGGCGCCGGAAGCCGGGGACTAGCGGAGCCCACATGGCGATCAACGTGAAGGTCCTCGACCGGCCGGTCGAGCAGGTGAGCTACATCCGGGCGACCCTCAAAGGGATGACCCACACCTTCCGCCACCTCGTGCGGCCGCACAAGGTGACGACGCAGTACCCAGAGGAGAAGGAGGCGATCTCCCGTCGGTGGCGCGGCACGCACCGCATGCTGACGACCGAGGACGGCAAGGCGAAGTGTGTCGCCTGCGGACTCTGTCCGACGGTCTGTCCCTCGAACTGCATCAAGCTCGTACCCGGCGAGGACGAGCACGGCAACCGCTACCCGCTGGTCTTCGAGATCGACGAGTTTCGCTGCATCTTCTGCGGCTACTGCCAGGAGGTCTGCCCCGAGGAGGCGATCCACGTCGGGCGGCACTACGAGAACTCCGAGTACAGCCGCGAGGGCTTCGTCTACGACCTCGAGCGGCTCACCGCGCAGACGCACCCGGTGTGCGAGATGTGGGATCCGGCCGACCCGAAGGGGGAGTGAGGAGCCGCCGATGCCCCTGCTCTACACGTTTCACTTCTATCTCTTCGGGCTCCTCGCCGTCGCCTCGGCGCTCGCCTTCGTCACGCGCAAGAGCCCCGTGGCGGCCGCCCTCTGGCTCGTCAGCACGATGGCGAGCCTCGCCGCGCTGTACGTGCTCCTCGACGCGCAGTTCATCGGGATCATCCAGGTGCTCGTCTACGCCGGGGCCATCATGGTCGTCTTCCTCTTCGTCGTCATGCTCCTCAATCTCGGCGACGTCGGGGAGCCGAGCGACATCAAGCGCGGGGCGCTGCGAGGGGCGGCGGTGTTCGTCGGTCTCGTCGTGCTCGCCTTCCTGCTCTCGACGCTCCGCGATCAGCTGCCACAGGTGCCCTTCGACCAGGGCGTCATGACGAACGCCGTCGAGCCGATCGCCGAGGCCGCGTTCCGGCGCTACCTGCTCGCCTTCGAGCTGACGAGCGTCCTCCTGCTGGCGGCGATCGTCGGCGCGGTCGTGCTGGCCAAGCGGCGGGCGGTGGCCGCGTGATCGCCGAGGCGCTGTTCTTCTCGGCGATCCTCTTCGCGATCGGCATCGTCGGCGTACTCACGCGCCGCAACGCGATCATCGTCTTCATGTGCGTCGAGCTGATGCTCAACGCCGTCAACCTCTCGTTCGTCGCGCTGTCGCGGCTGCATGGCGTCACGGGCCAGGTCTTCGTGCTCTTCGTGATGACTGTCGCCGCGGCCGAGGCGGCGGTGGGGCTCGCGATCGTGATCGGCGTCTTCCGCCACTTCAAGTCGGTGGATCTCGAGAACATCAACCTGCTCAAGGGCTAGATGCTCCTCCAGCATGCGGCGGAGGCGGCGGCGGCCGCCAGCGGCACCCACCCGCTGAGCGGTACGATCGCCGACTGGATCTGGCTCGTCCTGGCGCTCCCCCTCGCCGGCGCGTTCGTCAACGGCGTCCTGGCGATCATCACCGAGTGGCGGCCGGGCCCGTTCGATCCCGACCCGGTCCACACGGGGGAGTTCCCGATCCCGACGCGCACGCTCGTAGAGCGCGCCGAGCGCAGGACGCCCCGTCTGATGGCGGCGGTCGAGGGGTACTCCGGCGCCGAGCGACGGGGAACCGGCACCGACCGCCGCCAGTCGCCCGGCGACCACGGCGACCACGGCGACCACCACGACGAAGGGCACGACGAGGGCTCGCACGCGCCGGCGGCGCGCCACCCCTTCCTCCCGATCGTCAGCGCCGTCGGCGTCGGGGCGGTCGCGGCGGCATTCGTCGTCGCCCTCCTCGTCTTCCTCGAGATGCGCCGCGCCGGCGCCGAGGCGCCGTACGTCCTGCGCTACTTCGACTGGATGAAGGCGGGGAAGCTGCACCTCGAGGCCGCCCTCCAGGTGGACCGGCTCTCCGTCCTGATGACACTCGTCGTCACCGGCGTCGGCACGCTCATCCACCTCTTCAGCACGGCCTACATGCGGACGGACGGGGCGTACGCGCGCTACTTCGCGTACCTCAACCTGTTCGTCTTCCAGATGCTGCTCCTCGTGCTCGGCGCGAACTATGGGGTGATGTTCGTCGGGTGGGAGGGCGTCGGGCTCTGCTCGTTCCTCCTCATCAGCTTCTGGTTCACCGAGAAGGCGAACGCCGACGCCGGCAAGAAGGCGTTCATCGTCAACCGCATCGGGGACTTCGGCTTTCTCGTGGCGATGTTCCTGATGTTCTGGAACTTCGGCTCGCTCGACTTCGCCGGCGTCGCCCAGGGCGCGAGCGCGCTGCCGGTCGGCACCGCAGTCGCCACCGCGATCGGTCTCTTCCTCTTCCTCGGGTGCGCCGGCAAGAGCGCCCAGATCCCGCTCTACGTCTGGCTACCCGACGCGATGGCTGGCCCGACGCCCGTCTCGGCGCTCATCCACGCCGCGACCATGGTGACCGCGGGCGTGTACCTCGTGGCCCGCAGCGCGGCCGTCTTCGCCGCCGCGCCGGCGGCATCGCTGACCGTCGTCGTCGTCGGCGCCGTGACGGCGCTGTTCGCGGCGACGATCGCGCTGAAGCAGTGGGACATCAAGAAGGTGTTGGCCTACTCCACCGTGTCCCAGCTCGGCTACATGTTCGTCGGCGTCGGGGCGGGGGCGTACACGGCCGGCGTCTTCCACCTCGTCACGCACGCCTTCTTCAAGGCCCTCCTCTTCCTCGGCGCGGGCGCCGTGATCCACGCGATGCACGAGGCGTTTCACGCGTCGGGGAGCGCCGAGGACGCCCAGGACATGCGCAACATGGGCGGGCTGCGCCGGTACATGCCGGCCACCTTCGCCACGATGTGGGTCGCCACGCTGGCAATCAGCGGGGTGCCCCCCTTTGCCGGCTTCTTCTCGAAGGACGAGATCCTCGGCATGACCTTCGCGCAGGCCGGCGGCTCGCTCCTCTCCGAGGCGAGCTGGCTCGGCGTCCCGGGCTCGGTCGTGCTCTACACCGCCTACGGCCTGCTGCTCGTCTCCGCGCTGCTCACCGCGGTCTACATGACGCGGATGATGCTCTACACCTTCCACGGGCCGAACAGGGCGGGGGACCTCGAGCGTCGGCACCTGCACGAGGCGCCGTGGCCCATGCTCGTCCCGCTGCTCGTGCTCGCCGCGCTGAGCGTCGTCGGCGGATGGCTCAACGTCCCGCCGCTGCTCGGTGCAATCGGGCCGGTCGGCGCGCTCGAGCACTGGTTGGAGCCCGTCGTCGGCGCGCCCACGGCGATGCTCGCTCAGGGGCGAGGGGAGGCATCGCACACCACCGAGGTCTTCCTCATCGGGGCGGCGGTCGCCGTCGCCGCGGCCGGCATCGTGTACGCCGTCCTCCGGCTGCGCCCCGCCGGCCTCAAGCCGAAGGCGCTCGCCCCCGAGGAGCCGCCTGGGATCGAGCGCGTGCTCGCCAACAAGTACTACGTGGACGAGGGGTACGACGCCGCGGTCGTGCGTCCGACGCTCTTCGCCTCGCGCAACATCCTCTTTCACGGTCTCGACGTTGGGATCATTGACCGCATCTTCGTCGTCGGCTTCGGCTGGCAGTTCCCGCGCCTCCTCGCCGCCATTGGCTCGGGGCTCCAGACCGGCCGCCTCGGCGGCTACGCCTGGGCCCTGTTGATCGGCGTCGTCGTCGTCCTCGGCGCCTTCACCCTTCGCTAGCCCGATGCGCGACTTCCTGCTCTCCGTCGGCTACGAGCGGTGGATCCTGCCAACGCTGCTCTTCCTGCCCGCCATCGGCGCCATCCTCACCTGGCTCCACGGCATCTACGAGTTCCGCCAGGGGCGCACCGGCCGCGATGTGGACGCCTTCGCCCGCTACCTGCCGTTCGGCATCTTCATCGTCGAGTTCGCCCTCTCGCTCGGGATGTGGTGGGCGTACGACCCCGCCGGCGCCCCGTTTCAGTTCACGACGACTTGGAACTGGATTCCGGACTGGGGCGTGCACATGTCGCTCGGCATCGACGGCATCTCGCTGTTCCTCGTACTGATGGTGACGTTCCTGCTGCCGATCGCCGTCCTCAGCAGCTGGACCAGCATCGAGCGGGCAGTGCACAGCTACCACGCGCTCTTCCTCGTGCTGACGACCGGCATGATCGGGGTCTTCCTCGCGCGCGACCTCGTCATGTTCTACTTCTTCTGGGAGCTCGTTCTGATCCCGATGTACCTGATCATCGGGGTGTGGGGCGGGCCGCGCCGGCTGTACGCGGGGACGAAGTTTTTCCTCTACACGTTCATCGGCTCGCTCTTCATGCTCGTCGCGATCGTCTACCTCGGCTACAAGACGGGGGAGGCGATGTTCGCCGCGGGCGTCCAGGGGACGATCCACCCGAACTTCCTGTTCGAGAACGTGATGCAGTACCTGCAGCTGACCGGCAAGGAGTCGCTCTGGCTCTTCCTCGCGTTCTTCGCCGCGTTCGCCGTCAAGGTGCCGATCTTCCCATTTCACACCTGGCTGCCCGACGCACACGTCGAGGCGCCCACCGAAGGATCCGTGGACCTCGCCGCCATCCTGCTCAAGATGGGCACCTACGGCTTCATGCGGGTCGTGCTGCCGCTCTTCCCGGGGATGGTCGTCAGCTCCATCGTCCGCACGGTCGTCCTCGGGCTCGCGGTCATCGGGATCATCTACGCGGCGCTCGTCGCCCTCGTGCAGGACGACTTCAAGAAGCTCGTCGCCTACTCCTCGGTGAGCCACATGGGGTTCGTCATCCTCGGCATCTTCGCGCTCTCCACCGAGGCGATGCAGGGCGCGATGATGGTGCAGCTCGCCCACGGGCTCTCGTCGGCCGCGCTCTTCCTCCTCATCGGCATGGTCTACGACCGGCGCCACACGCGCATGCTGGCCGCCTATGGCGGGCTCGCCCGCGTCATGCCGCTGTTCGGCGCCTTCCTGATGGTCGCCACGCTGAGCAGCATCGCCGTTCCCGGCACGTTCGGCTTCGTCGGCGAGTTCCTCGTCCTTCTCGGCTCCTTCGAGCGCTTCCCTGTGCTCACCGTAGTCGCCACGCTCGGCGTCATCCTCTCCGCGTGCTACATGCTCTGGGCGATCCAGCGCATTCTGTTCAACCCGCTCGACAAGGATGAGAACCGCCGGCTCCCCGACCTCAACTGGCGTGAGGCCGGGATGCTGCTCCCGCTCTCGGCGCTCATCGTGCTGATGGGCGTCTACCCGGCGCCCTTCCTCAAGCGGATGGAGCCCTCCCTGACGCGCCTCGTCCGGCAGGTGGAGTCGGGGGCCGTCCGGCAGGCCGCCCTCGAGGCCGCGCTGGAGCGGGGCGCCACCGCCGGTCTGCCGCCCGCGTCCACCGCCGCCGCGGCGCTCGCCGCCGGAGGGCACTGAGATGCCGCTCGACCTCGCCGTGCCGGGGCAGCTGACGCTCGCCCTCCTCCCCGACGTCGTGCTCATGGGCGGCGCGATGATCCTCCTCCTCGTCGCCGCCTGGCGTCCGCCGAGTGTCTCGCACCAGCGCGTCGTCGGCCTCGCCTCGATGGCGCTCGTCGCGGTGACGATGGGGCTCGTCGTCTGGTTCGCCTTCCGCGGGTACACGGTCGGGCGTGGCCCGATCGCCGCCGACACGTTCCGGTGGATCGCCGACCTGATCTTCCTCGTCGGCGCGCTGATGACGCTCGCGCTCTCCGTGGACTACAACCGCCGCGAGGGGATGGACGCCGCCGAGACGCACGTCCTCGTGCTGCTGGCGACGGCCGGCATGATGCTCCTGGCCGCAGCGCGCGACCTCATGGTCGTCTTCCTTGGCATCGAGCTGATGTCCGTCTCTGTGTACGTGTTGACCGGGATGAACCGCCGCAGCGCGCGCTCCGCCGAGGGGGCGCTCAAGTACTTCCTGCTCGGCGCCTTCTCCACCGCGTTCCTGCTCTACGGCATCGCCCTCGTCTACGGCGCGACCGGAGCGACGGACTTCGTCGGCATAGATGCCGCGCTTCGCAGCGGTGGGGCGGCCGGCAGCGCGCTGCTCAAGGTTGGGCTGGGAATGCTCGTCGTCGGCTTCGGCTTCAAGGTCGCCGCGGCGCCCTTCCACATGTGGGCCCCCGACGCCTACGAGGGCTCGCCCACGCCCAACACCGCGTTCATGGCGGCCTCGGTGAAGGCGGCGGCGTTCGCGGCCTTCCTGCGCCTCTTCATCGAGGCCCTCCCCGCCGTCGCCGAGAGCTGGCAGATCGTGATCTGGTACCTCGCCGCGTTCACGATGCTGGTCGGCAACATCGCCGCCCTCGCCCAGCGCAACATCAAGCGGATGCTGGCCTACTCCAGCATCGCCCACGCCGGCTACGTCCTGGTCGCCGTCGCCGTCGGGGCGGGGCAGCCTGGCGTGAGCGTCGGCGTCACCGGCTCGAGCGCCTTCCTCTTTTACCTCTTCGCCTACACGCTGGCTACGATGGGCGCCTTCGCCTGCGTGCTCGCCCTCGGCACGCCGGGCGAGCCCGACCTCGACATCACCGACTACAGCGGGCTCTGGATCGCGCGCCCCGGGCTCACGCTCTGCCTCAGCGTCTGTCTGCTGGCGCTGCTCGGCTTCCCGGTGTTCGGCGGCATCGGCTTCTTCGCGAAGTGGTACATGATCCAGGCAGCGCTGAGGGGCGGCGCGTACCCGCTGACGATCCTCGCCGTCTGGCTCGTCTTCACGAGCGTGCTCTCGGCGGGCTACTACCTCGCGGTCGTCAACATGATGTTCATGCGGCCGCGCCAGCCGGACGCGCGGCCGCTGCCGCCCATCGGCGGGCTCACCGGCAGCGTCATCGGGGTCACGGTCGCCGTGATCCTCATTTTCGGCTTCGCGCCGACCCAGGTGCTGGAGGCCGTGAGTCATGGGACGCTCGCGCCAGCCTCCGCCACGCCGAGCACCGCGACGGCTACCACCGTGGCGCCTCCGCCGGCGTCGCGTCCGCTCCTCGCTCCGGCGCCGGCCCGCTGAGCGACGCCGGCCGCTCGCCGTCCCCGCGCCGGTGTCCGCGGCGGGCGAGGTGAGAGCTCATCGTTCATTCGAGGACTTCATGGCCGTAAGCCGAGCGATCTTTCGGCAGTACGACATACGCGGCATCGTCCGCGACGACCTCACCGAGGAGGCAGCGCGCGCCGTCGGCCGCGGCTACGCGGCGCTGCTCGGCGAGTCCGGCGCTCGAGGGGCGGTCGCCGTCGGTCGCGACAACCGCCCGAGCGGCGAGATGCTGTTCGCGGCGCTTGTCGGGGCGCTCACCGAGAGCGGGGTGGACGTCGTGGACGTCGGCGTCGTCCCCACGCCCGTGCTCTACTGGAGCCTGCACAACCTTTCGGTGGCGGGCGGCATCCAGATCACGGGATCGCACAACCCGCCCGAGTACAACGGCTTCAAGATGAGCCTCGGCACCGGCTCGGTGCACGGCGAGGCCATACAGCGGCTCTACGAGCTGCAAGCGCGCGGCGACTCCGGCGGGCCGACTGCCCGCGGCGGTGTGCGAGCCGAATCGGTCCTCGAGCGCTACGTCGAGGACGTCTCGGCGCGCGTCGGCCGCATCTCGCGGCCGCTGCGTGTCGTCGTGGACTGCGGCAATGGCGCCGGCTCGCTCGTCGCCGAGCGGCTCTTCGGCCGCCTCGGGCTCGACCGCACCACCTACCTCTTCTGCGAGAGCGACGGCACGTTTCCCAACCACCACCCCGACCCGACGGTCGTCGAGAACCTGCAGGACCTGATCGCCGCCGTACGCCGCACGGGCGCGGACCTCGGCGTAGCCTTCGACGGCGACGCCGACCGCCTCGGCGTGGTGGACCGCGACGGGCGGATCGTCTGGGGCGACCACATTCTCATTCTCTACGCGCGAGACGTCTTCGCCCGCACCGGCACGGGCCAGCCAGTGATCTTCGACGTCAAGTGCTCGCAGGCCCTGCCCGACGCCATCGCCCGCGCTGGCGGCACTCCCGTGATGTGGAAGACCGGGCACTCCCTCATCAAGGAGAAGATGAAGGAGCTGCACGCGCCGATCGCCGGCGAGATGTCGGGGCACATGTTCTTCACGGAGGGCTTCTACGGCCACGACGACGCGCTCTACGGCGCCGCGCGACTACTCCGCATCGTCGCCGATTCCGGCCGTGGGCTCGACGAGCTCCTCGCCGACGTGCCGAAGTTCGTCTCGACGCCCGAGCTGCGCATTGATTGTCCCGAGGAGTTGAAGTTCGACATCGTTGCCCGCGCCGCCGAGTACTTTCGGCGCAGCCACGACGTGATCGACGTGGATGGCGTGCGCGTCCTCTTCGGCGACGGCTGGGGCCTCATCCGCGCCTCGAACACCCAGCCGGTGCTCGTCTCGCGCTACGAGGCGCTCACGGAGGCGCGCCTCGCCGAGATTCGGGGCGAGATGGAGGGCTGGCTGCGCGCGCAGGGCGTCAGCGTCTAACGTGACGCGGCGCCGCTGGGTCGTCGTCGCGGTCGCCGCGCTCGCGGTCGTCCTCGTCGTCGGGCGCATCGTCGCGTCGCTCTACGTGGACTACCGCTGGTACGAGGCGCTCGGCGCGGGCGTCGTCTGGCGCTCGCGCACGCTCCACGATCTCGCGCTGCGCGGCCTCTCGGCGACGCTCGGCACCGCGTTCATCCTCGCCAACCTGTGGGCCGTCCGCCGCTCGGTCGTTTCGCTCGTCATGCCGCGTCGGCTCGGCAACCTCGACATCGGCGAGGAGGTCCCCCCGCGCTACATCGCCGCCGCCGTCGTCCTCCTCTCCATCCTCCTCGGCGGCCTGCTCACGCTGCCGCAGGAGAGCTGGACGACGCTCGGTCTCTGGCACTACGGGCAGGAGTTCGGGGAGGCCGACCCCTACTTCTCCACGGACCTCGGCTTCTACGTCTACTGGCTCCCGCTCGAGACCGCGTTCTACGTGTGGGCGATCATCGCCCTCGTGCTTGCCGCGGCCGTCGTCATCTTCCTCTACGCGCTCACACCGAGCCTGCGGTGGGAGCGCGGCACTCTTCGCGCCTCCTCCTGGGTGAGACGCCACCTCACGGTGCTCGGCGTCCTCCTCCTGCTCCTGCTCGCCTGGAGCTACCGGCTCGACGCCTACGCCACGCTCGCCAGCGGTAGCGGGCCGGGCGGGACGTTCACGGCGGTGGATAGGACGGTGGTCATCCCCGCGAACCTCGGGCTCGCCGCGCTCACGCTCGCCATCTCGCTGCTCGTCCTCTGGGCCGGGTGGACCGGCCAGATGCGAGTCGCCTTCGCCGCCGTCACGTCGGTCATCGTGCTCTCGGTGGCCCTGCGCCAGGCGCTACCGGGCGCAGTGCGCCGCTTCGGCGACGCCGGCGCCGGACCGGCGCGCGAGGCCGCCTATCTCGCCACGGGCCTCAGCTTCACTCGCCGCGCCTACGCCGCGGACCGCATCGCGCTCGCCGACAGCTCCTTCGGCTACGACGACCTGACGGCCGCCGCGCGCCTCGTCCCGGTCTGGGACACGCCGGTGCTGACGCGCCTCGTGGACCGCGCCGCGGTCGGCGGAGCCGCCGAACCCGTGGTCTCCTGGCACTCGTCGCTCAGTGCCGTCGCCGAGGGCGACATCATCGTGCGGCCGTCAGCCGCCGAGGGGAGCGGGCCGCTCGCTTTCTGGACCCTCGTCCGCGTGCTCGGCCAGGCGGCGGACGATCGGGGCGGCCCCGTTCGCGCTAACTCGGCGGGGCAGGCGAGCGACGAGTTCACGCAGCTTCTGATGGTCCACTTCGCCGACTCGATCGGCGGCTTCGTCGTCGTCAGCGACAGCGCCGGCCGGCTCCCCGCGTCGGAGCTCGACAGCTGGACGTCGCGGCTCGCGCACGCCTGGAGCCGCCAGGACTGGCGCCTCCTCTTCGGCGACCTTCCGCGTCCGTCGCCCCGCATCCTCCTCCGCCGCGGCGTGCGAGAGCGCGTGCGCGCGGTTGCGCCCTTCTTCGTCCAGGACCGCACGCTCACGCCGGTCGTCTACGCCGACTCCCTCTACTGGTTGCTGCACGTCTACTCGGCGTCGCGCAGCTATCCGCTGAGCCAGCGCCTCCGGTTCGGCGGCGACGAATGGAACTACTTCCAGCACGCCGCGACAGCCGTCGTGAACGCCCACACGGGCCACGTGTCCCTGGTCGCCGATTCGCTCGCCGACCCGATCGCGCAGAGCTGGCGACGCGCCTTTCCGGCGCTCTTCACGGAGTGGACCTCGCTGCCCTCGGGGCTCGACGTCTTCGTGCCGCCGGCGCTCGACGGTGCGTACGCCCAGGCTCGTGCCCTCGCGCGCTGCAACGGCGTCGCCTCGTGCAGCAACGTCGCTGGCCCGCCCGCATTGCTGCGCGTTGTCGGCGCGTCGGCACTCGACACCGCCACGTCGCTCGCCGGCGAGCCACTGTTCGTCCTCCCCAGCGTGTCGGCGCCGGTGGCGTGGAGCGTCCCGCTCACCGGTCCGGGGGAGCGCGTCCAAGGCATCGTGGTCGCCTCGGGCGGCGCCGCGCACCGCACCTGGTGGCGCCCCGCGCCGCCGGCCGGCGACGTGCCGTGGCCGAGCGTCGCGAGCCGCCTTCAGGGGCCGCCCGACAGCGCGGCGCTGACACTTCCCGGCATGCAGGCGCGGCTCGGCCGCATCCGGGCCGTGCCCGTGGCGGGGAGCATCGCCTATGTGCAGCCGCACTACGTGACTCGGGCCGACGGTGTGGCCGCGCTCACCCGCGTCGGCCTGCTCGCCGACGGCGGCGCGGCGCGCTTCGGCCGCACGCTGCTCGCCGCCATCGGCGGCGGTGGCGGCAGCACGACCGGTCCTGGCCCGGCGACCGGGGGGCCCACGTCACTCGACTTCCGCGCCCGTGTGGCCGCGCTCTACGACGCCATGCAGTCCGCGCTCCGACGCGGCGACCTCGCCGCCTTCGGCGCCGCGTACCGCGACCTCGGCGCGCTCATCCATCGGCGATGACGGGTGACGAGCCGTCGACCGCATCGCGCACCGCCGTCGTCGCGCTGGGCGGCAACGCACTCGCGCCGGCCGGCGAGCGGGCGAGCATCCACGACCAGTTTCGCCACACGCGGGAGAGCCTAGGGCCGGTCGTCGACCTGGC
>Ga0307413_10000075_pt1 | contig 24614 bp, 26 predicted proteins | sample DK1Ometagenome_3_FD_203714 | JGI IMG/M metagenome (GOLD analysis project Ga0307413, IMG submission 203714) | Maize rhizosphere microbial communities from greenhouse at UC Davis, California, United States - DK15-O-2 | ecosystem: Host-associated > Plants > Roots > Rhizosphere > Soil | place: USA... | reverse complement strand
GCTTCCGAGAAATTGAAGTCGATGGTGTTATGCGACGAGAGCTTCGAATCTTTGACTTGAAGACTGGTGTCTCGAAAGCGTCATTCGATCAGCTTTTGATTTACTCCGGATTCTTCATGCTCGAGTATGACATGCTCCCGGGCGACCTGGACTTTGTCGAGTTCCGCATCTATCAGAATGACAGCTTTGAAGCGTGGTCACCTCAGATCGAAGACCTCGCCTACGTGCTCGACCGCATCAAGACTAGCGATCGCATTCTTGAAGAGATGTTCTCAGAACTTATCGACTAAGAAAGGAGTAATCCCATGAGCAAAGAAATGACAGATTCCCACTTTCTTCGACATGAAGGTGTTCTGCGCAAATCGGGCCGTTACCCCTGGGGCAGCGGTGAGAATCCCGAGCAGCGAGCTCGTTCCTTCAAGAAACATCTGGAAGACCTCCAGAAGCAAGGGATGACCCCCACCCAGATTGCAGACGCATTCTCTGGCGTGGATGCTGATGGTAAAGAGTACCGGATGAACACGACTCAGCTTCGTGCTCTTACCTCCATCTCCAACGAACAGATCAAACGTGCCGATATGCGAGAAGCCGTAAAGCTGAAAGATGCTGGTCTCTCGAATGTCGCCATTGGTCGTGAAATGGGTCGTAACGAGTCCTCTGTTCGAGCGCTTCTTGCTGCGAATGAAAAAGACGACAAAGATGCGATCCAGGCAACTGCTGATATTGTTCGGAAACAGGTGGACGAGAAAACCTACGTCGACTTTGGAGCCGGGACCGCAAACCATCTCGGCGTTAGTAATGAACGCCTCGGCACTGCCATTGCAGTGCTGAAAGAAGAGGGTTATAAGGTCCACTACATCAAAACCGAGCAGATGGGTACTGGTAAGTTCACTAGCCTGAAAGTTCTGACTCCGCCAGACACCCCATGGTCTGACGTCGTCAAAAACAAGGAAAAGATCGTACCCCTGCTTGGTGATTCCGATGATAATGGTCGATCCTTCCATAATCTCGGAATGTTGCCTCCTCTGAATGTCGATCTCAAAAGGGTTGGCGTTCGGTACGCTGAAGAAGGCGGTGCGGCCAAAGATGGCGTTATTGAGATCCGCCCAGGCGTAAAAGACCTCGATATGGGTAATGCTCGATACGCCCAGGTTCGAATTGGCGTAAATGGGACTCACTATCTAAAGGGAATGGCTGTTTACAACCACGACCTTCCAGATGGCGTTGATATGGTGTTTAACACCAATAAATCCGACAAAGGCGACAAACTAGCCGCCATGAAGGAAATGAAGCGCAATAAGGAAACCGGTGAGCTCGACGAAAACCCGTTTGCCTCTGCAGTCAAGCAAATCACAAAACGGAATCCGGATGGATCGGAAACGGTCGTTTCGGCTCTAAACATCGTAAATGAGGAAGGTGACTGGACTAAGTGGTCTAGTAAACTCTCCTCGCAGATGATGTCAAAGCAGAGCCCCGTACTTGCCAAGAAACAGTTGGATGAAAGCTTCGCACTCAAGAAGCAGGAATACGACGAAATCATGGCCCTCACAAATCCGGTTGTGAAAAGGACCCTTCTCGAAAAGTTCGCTGATGGCTCAGATTCGTCTGCAGTCCATCTAAAAGCTGCTGGCTTGCCACGTACGGCCAACCATGTGATCTTGCCGATCAACAGTCTCAAAGATACGGAAGTCTACGCGCCCAAATATAGGGATGGCGAGAAAGTCGTACTCATTCGTCACCCTCATGGTGGCACATTTGAGATTCCTGAGTTGACGGTCAATAACAAGAACCGTGAAGCAAACAGCATCATCAAGCAAGCTCGTGACGCAATCGGCATTAATGCCAAGGTAGCAGAACAGCTTTCTGGTGCAGACTTTGATGGGGACACCGTTCTGGTAATCCCTAATCCTCAATCTGGACCAAACAGGGTTCGAGTCTCAGCCCCTTTGAAAGAGCTTAAAGACTTCGACCCTAAGAAGTTGTACTCCCTGCCGGACGACGCCCCTAGGATGTCGGCTAAAGCTAAGGGTCAGCAGATGGGTGATGTGTCGAACCTGATTACGGACATGACTATTAAGGGTGCTCCCTTTAATGAGATTGCTCGTGCAGTTAAACACTCCATGGTTGTGATCGATGCTGAAAAGCACCACCTTGATTACAAGCAATCTGCTAAAGACAATGGTATTGCCGCTCTAAAGAAGCAGTATCAGATGAAGCCTTCTGGTAAAGCAGGTGGCGCATCGACCCTAATCTCACAGGCCAAGTCTGAAGTACGTGTCCCTGAAAGGGTACTGCGCTCAGCCAAGGATGGTGGGCCTATTGACAAGAAGACTGGTAAGAAGGTCTATGTTGAGACTGGTGATACCTATCCTACCTTTGACCCTGTTACTAAACAGATCACTGGTGAGAAGCCTAAGATGTCTAAGGTCAAGAAGATGGAATACTATGATGATGCTAACAAGCTGTCATCTGGTACGGCTATGGAGAACGTCTATGCCAACCATGCCAATAGACTGAAGGCTCTAGCTAACGAGTCCCGTAAGGCAATGGTCAACACAACCCCCATTCCTTACAGCCCTTCTGCAAAGAAGGCGTACCCAAATGAAGTGGCCACCCTCAACGCTAAGCTTAACCTTGCCCTCAAGAACAAGCCTCTTGAGCGTCATGCACAGCTGATCGCAGATGGGATAGTACAGTCCAAGCGACAAGCGAATCCTGACATGGATGCTGCTGAACTGAAGAAGATTAAAAGTCTTGCTCAGAAAGAAGGTCGTGCTAGGACTGGTGCCAAACCCCAGCGCATCAAGATTACCCCCCTTGAATGGGATGCTATCCAGGCCGGTGCTATTAGTACCAACATGCTGGAGAAGATCCTTGCCAACTCTGATCTTGATGTAGTCAAGGGCCTTGCTACTCCTAGAGAGAAGCAGGTAATGACTGATAGTAAGCTGCTTAGAGCTAAGACTATGTTGACCAATGGTCATTCACAGTCTGAGATAGCGGCTGCTCTTGGGGTATCAGTGAGTACACTGGACTCATCCCTCAACCCACCCAAGCCTAAGTCATAGGCCTAGAACAAAGAAGAAAGGAAGTGATGGTGGATCATGCTATCTACATCTGACAATCCATTCAATCCTTGGACTGAGTTCGATCAGTGGAGGACATGGGATGAACAGGCTGAGTATCATACACTCTCCTACCTAGCTAGGATCACTAGGTCTAGTCATGAGTTGTCAGAACTTGATGAAAGTCAAGCGATCGACATAGCTATACAGGAGATCTTGGATGAGAATATTACAGGAATGTACGTTCGAATCCCCATGCCTGCCGAACTCGTGGCTGCTTAACATAATTTCATACTGAACTCTGTGGAAGTTGATACGGGGGGAGGGGTCTCGCAAATAGGCCCCCCTCCCCGCATCGCCGACCTCTGAAAAAATGCCCCGGGGGAAAAATCCGGGGAACAATTTAACCCCCATTGCATTATGTAATGGGGTTTTAGCTGCGCTGAGACAAGGGCTAGGGGCCACGACCCGAATCCGATGCATCTAAAGCCCCTTTAAGTAATACAAACCGAACGACGAAAGGGTCACACCATGGCAGAAACTCCTGAAGCTCCCAAGGCTCCCGCCACCACTCCCGTTCCTGAATGGGTAATCCCCAACCAGGACAAATTCGAGCAGGTAATCGACGCTCGGCTTGCCGCTCACGCGGAGAACGAAGAGACCGAGAAGAAAGCCGCTCGGTCTTCACGTTCAACCAAGGACTCCGATAAGTCCTAACTAGGTGTCAATCCATGTACGTCTTTATAGAGGCTTAGAGATTCTCCAAAGTGTGTGCGCTTTTTCCGGGGCGGCCATCCATACTTTGTTCCAGTACCGTTGGCGCGGTAGAGACCTAAGCCTCTTTATGGACGTACATGGATTGACCCTTTTTGCCTCCTGAAGGAATACCGGCTATCACCGGGTTCACTACGACAAGATCGTTCACTGCCGACGCGCATATCCGGTGTTCTATCAGGGCGCAAAAACTATAGCAAAAGTATGGAAGTTCTCAAAGAAACTCAGTAGAGACTCCACGATAGGGTACTGGTTCTCACCTAAACAGTAGGGGTTCATCGCCCTACGCTCCTTTCAAGAGGCGTTTGAGGTTGGACTGTGGTTGGTTATCGTGCTCAGACGTTCGAAAACCAGTGCCCTTTCATGGTGTCTCTACATACACTTTCTACTTTTGCGTTTTTCTACCGCAATGAGAACTTAGACTTTTAACTTTTGCAAAATCTGCCACTCTGGCAACTTAAACCTCGGGGGTATCAATGAAGAAACACGTCAAATGGCTTGGAATCTTATTCGCAACACTTCTCGTAGTCGTTGGCATCGCCGCGTTCAACTCACAGAAAGCCAACGCGGCAGAATCAACCGTAGTTTCATCTCAGATGGAAGTGTTGAAGGCGACACCGGCTGTTAACATCACAAAAGCCGCGCCGAAAGTTATCGGCGGGGGAGTTGTCAAACCTTTCTACCAGTGGTTACCGCCTCAGTACTGCTATTGGCAGAGTGGCGTCACAACATCCACTTACTACTGCTACCGGTACGACTGCACATACTTCGAGCGAGTAGCTTGGGGCTGTTATAACGGCTATGTGCGCATCAATACCGTGTACTGGGTATAAAAATTTAAAAGGAGGTGATTACCTATGGCGGGCCCTGGCCGACCAAGAAAGTCAACGGCGCTAGTACAGCAGTCTCCCAATAAAGTCTATGACGGGGAGATAGAACCGGACGATCAGCCAGTGCGACGTTTGCCGAGAGCTCGAACTCCAGAACAAAGGGAGGCTCAGCTTGCTGGGCTAGCTTACGATCTGGCTGAACAGCAATTTCTCGATGGAACAGCCTCGTCACAGGTAATCGTCCATTTCCTTAAGGTTGGTTCGACTCGAGAGAAGATCGAACTCCAGAAGGCCAAGCAGGAAACACTCCTCGTTGAAGCTAAGGTCAAGGATCTTGCTAACGTCGAGGAAATGAAGAAGCTCTACGTAGAAGCCATGGACGCAATGCGCGGCTATGCTGGACATGATGTGGGTGAAACGATTGATCCGGACATATTCTGAGCTCTCGCAGTTGGATAACTTCATAGATCGATTCGATTACCTCAGCATTAAAGGCGTGGTCGGAGATCCAACCTTCGGTTACGAGCGGCATCTCAACCAGGCATTTTACCGCTCTCGAGAGTGGCGTCTTGCCCGCGACGAAGTCATCGCTAGAGACTGGGGCAACGACCTTGGTATCGAAGGCTTCGATATTCACGATCGAATTCTTGTTCATCACATGAATCCGATCACTCCGCAAGATGTCCTACAACGGAATCCGGATATTCTCAATCCTGAGTACCTGATTTCCGTTACTCACAATACCCACAATGCAATTCACTTTGGCGACCGTTCAATTCTTCGTCTTCCGATCATTGAACGTAAGCCTGGCGACACAAATTTGTGGGGGAACCTCAATCTAAGGAGCGTAGCATGACACTTCCTATTACCGGCATCAATGAGCAGTTCAACGCTGTATATTTCACGCCTGGTCCGACTGAGAAGGACGGCATCGCCATTCACTGGTGGGGTCTTCCTCAGGGACAGTCAATCCAGAGCGTTCGCGACACCTTCCAGGGCGGCGGTCGACAGGCTTCGGCTCACTATGGCGCCACTGACGGCGAAGTTGACTGCTACGTCAACCCCGACGACATCGCTTGGGCCAACGGCAACTGGGCCGCGAACCTCACAAAGATTTCGATCGAGTGTAACCCTCGTCAGAGCGACGGCGATTACTACGCTGCTGCTTGGACGATCGCTTACGTTCGTTCGATCTACGGCGATCTGCCGCTCTCCCGTCACCGGGACTACTACCCGACTCAGTGCTGCGGAGATTACGATCTCGAGCGCCTTGATCGCCTCGCTTACGAGATCGCAGCGCAGGGAATCTGGAACAACGTTCCGCTCCCGACTCCGGCAGCTCCTGCTCCTGTCGCTCCGGCTGTTCCGGCTGCTCAGGCAAAGTCCATCGATCAGCTGGCGAACGAAGTTATCGCTGGTGCCTACGGTACGGGCGATGATCGTCGTCGTGCTCTCGGTGCTCAGTTCGATTCCGTTCAGGCACGAGTCAATGAGATCCTTCTCGGAACCTCAAACCCGAAGCCACAGGCCGATATCGCCGATCTGGCAACACGCACGATCAATGGCGAGTTCGGTTCCGGCGATCAGCGCATGACTGCCCTCGGATCTGTCTACCAGGCCGTTCAGGATGAGGTCAACCGTCGCCTCCTCGGTGTAGGTGTAGCTGCAGCACCGGCGCCTACCCCCATTTACGTCCCGAGCATTGACGACCTTGTCGCGCGTACTCTGGCTGGCGAATTTGGTAATGGCGATGACCGAATCCGGGCTCTTGGTTCCAACTACCAGGCCGTTCAGGATCGTATCAACGGTTCTGCCGGTGGACCGAACATTTCTGCGCTCGCCGATGCGGTTCTCCGTGGCGAATATGGAGATGGCGATGATCGTCGGGCCCGTTTGGGCAATCTCTACGACGCCGTTCAGGCCGAAGTAAATAGTCGGTTCTGATGATCATATCCCCCATGCTTAAGGCGGCTCTATTTGCCTTGATATGCGGGATCATGGGATTCATGCTCTATATTCTCATCTTGTGGGCTCAGGCGTTTGCATTAGCAGGCGCCTGGGTCTTCACATTGGTGGCAGGGAGTGGATCTGGTGGTTGATCTCAGCATTCTCGACACGACCAAACGTCTTTGCGGTATTGAACCCGACGACACGGACTATGACACTGAAATCGTAGTCCACATCAACTCCATATTCTTCGTTCTACAACAGCTTGGGGTAGGTCCTGCAGAGGGCTTCTTCATCTTGGACAAAGAAGCTAAGTGGAGTGACTATATCGGTACGGATCAGATTGCCGCCGTCATATCCTACATGGGATTGCGCGTCAAGATGCTCTTTGATCCACCTCCCACGGGTCCCGCAACAGAAGCGATGGAACGTCAAGCTGGGCAACTAGAATGGCGGCTCAACATTCATGCTGAGGGGGTGAAATGGGAAGAAATGTCAGCGACATACTCAGAGCAAATGGTATCCGAGTGAGTGATGAATCATTAGAGGAATCGCTAGAACACGCGGGTGTCAAAGGTATGCGATGGGGCAAGCGCAAAAAGAAATCATCGTCTGAGAGTGAATCAGAGCCGAAGCCTGACGTCAAGAAAATGAGTGACGACGACCTGAAAAAGGCGATTAACCGTCTGAAACTGGAGCGTGAGTATAAACAGCTCACGACTCCTGAAGTTTCACAGGGTCGTAAGATCGTCGGCGAGATCCTCAAGGATGTTGGTAAAGCACACGCCAAGAAGTACCTGAATAACGAGCTCGAAAAGCTCCTTACGCCAGGGAACGGCGTTAGCATGTCAACTAAGTTGGCAGTAGCTGCAGCACCTAAGCCGCAGCGCGTAGTAATGCAGTTTGCAAAACGTCCAGGGTTCTAATAGTAGGAAGGAGGGTTATCGATGGCTCTATCAAACACTGCAACACCAATCTATTATGGGAGATTCCGCGATCAAGTGATCCGTGGAGAAATCCCCGTATGTAGAGAGATCAGTGCCGAGATGAATCGGATTGACGCACTCATCGATAACCCTCTCTACTACTATGATGACATGGCTATCAACGGCTTCATCAAATACTGCGAAAACGAGCTTACACTCACCGACGGTAGCGACTTTGTCATGCTGGACAGCTTCAAACTTTGGGCTGAACAGATCTTCGGTTGGTTCTACTTCGACACCGAGAGTGTCTACGTACCCGATCCAGAGAACCATGGCGGTAGCTTCCAGCAAGTGCGTGTCAAGAAGCGTCTCACCGTCAAGCAGTACTTGATCGTTGCTCGTGGCGCTGCTAAATCGATGTACGCCGAGTGCATCCAAAGCTACTTCCTGAATGTCGATACCGAAACCTCTCATCAGATCACAACTGCTCCCACGATGAAGCAGGCTGACGAAGTTATGTCGCCGTTTAGAACTGCAATCACGCGTTCTCGCGGACCTCTCTTTAAGTTCCTTACTGAGGGGTCATTGCAGAACACCACGGGGAACAAGATGAACCGTGTGAAGCTTGCCTCGACTAAAAAGGGCATTGAGAACTTCTTGACTGGGTCTCTCCTCGAGGTTCGTCCTATGAAGGTTGACAAGCTTCAGGGTCTTCGACCCAAAATCTCTACCGTTGACGAATGGCTGTCTGGGGACGTTCGTGAAGATGTGGTCGGTGCAATCGAACAGGGCGCATCTAAGCTGGGTGAAGGTAACTACCTGATCGTGGCCATTAGCTCTGAGGGTACAGTCCGTAATGGTAGTGGTGACACTATCAAAATGGAACTAGCTGACATTCTCAAGGGCGAGACTTACACGCCTCACATTTCAATCTTCCACTATAAGTTGGATGAATTGGAGGAAGTCAATGACCACACCATGTGGCCAAAGGCTCAGCCCAACATCGGTCAAACGGTTTCCTATGAAACTTACCGTCGAGATGTCGAACGAGCTGAGAAAGCACCTGCAACTCGGAACGATATCCTGGCTAAGCGTTTCGGAATTCCCATGGAAGGCTATACGTACTTCTTCACCTATGAAGAGACGGAGCCTCATGACCGTGTACCAAACTTCTGGTCGCTTCCTTGTGCTATGGGAGCCGACCTCTCACAGGGTGATGACTTCTGTGCCTTCACTTTCCTGTTTCCTCTGCGCAATGACAGATTCGGCATTGTAACTCGAAGTTACATCTCTCAGAACACCTACATGAAGCTTGCTAGCGGTCCACGCCAGAAGTATGAGGAGTTCATCAAGGAGAGAAGTCTGCACGTTCTTCCGGGAACGGTGTTGGACATGATGGAAGTCTACGACGATCTGGATGCCTTCATTGAGGAGAACCAGTTCGACGTTCGGACCTTCGGCTTCGACCCTTACAACGCCAAAGAATTCGTTGCTCGCTGGGAACAGGAGAATGGTCCCTTTGGAATCGAAAAGGTTCCTCAGGGTGCCCGCACCGAGTCGGTTCCTCTTGGTGAATTGAAGCAATTGAGCGAGCAACGGTTCCTCATCTTCAAGCAGTCACTCATGAGCTATGCCATGGGCAATGCAATCACCCTCGAGGATACCAATGGCAACCGAAAGTTGCTGAAGTCTCGGCGGGAACAGAAGATCGACAACGTGTCCGCACTCATGGACGCTTACATTGCTTGGAAAGCGAACAAGGAGTCCTTCGAGTGACAACTACGACACCCTCGAGAGGAGGTAATCTATGGGATGGATCGATAGATTCAAAGATGCTCTAGTGCACGCCCGAGGAGCATACGATTCGTTTGCTGTCGGGGAGCGCTATCGCCTTAACTCCTGGGGCGGTACGGGCGGAGGCTTTGGCTTCAACCCAACCCGATCCCGAAACACATTTGCTGGGGATAAAACCGTCGTCACATCGATCTATAACCAGATCGCAATTGACGTGGCTGCCGTCCCCATCAACCATGTTCGCATTGACGTCGAAACTGGACGATATGAGGAGACGCTCAGAACTACGCTGAACGAATGCCTCACTCTCGAAGCCAACATCGATGAAGGTGCTCGAGCCTTTCGACAGAACATCGCCCTGACACTCTTTGATAAAGGCGTCGCGGCGATCTGCATCATGAAAGCCGACAATGATCCAGCAACCTCAATGTCTTACAACATTGAAGAGCTGCGTGTCGGCGAAGTGTCAGCTTGGTTCCCAGATGCGGTTCGCGTTCTCGTCTATAACGAGAAGACCGGCAACAAAGAAGAGCTCACTCTTCCGAAGCGCCAGGTCGCTATCGTTGAGAACCCCATGTTTGCTGTGATGAACGATGAAAACTCCACCCTCAAGCGGTTGACTCGGAAGCTTAGTCTTCTCGACGCAATCGATGAGCAGGCCGGTTCGGGGAAACTCGACATCATCATCCAGCTGCCTTACGTAGTTAAGTCTGACGCGCGCAAGCAGCAGGCTGCAGCTCGACGGCAGGACATGGAAGAACAGTTGTACAACTCTAAGTACGGCGTCGCATATGCAGATGCTACCGAGAAGATCACCCAGTTGAACCGTCCGGCAGAAAACAACATGTTGGCTCAGGTCGAGTACCTAACCAAGCAGTTGTTCTCTCAGCTCGGCATTCCGAAGGATGTCTTCGAAGGTACCTCGGACGAGAAGATGATGCTCAACTACTACAACCGTACAGTTGAGCCAATCCTCACGGCAATCTGTGAAGGGATGGAACGAAAGTTCATCTCTAAGACGGCTCGTTCTCAGGGTCAAGCAATTCGGTTCTACCGAGACCCGTTCAAGAATGCAACACTTGCGGACTTTGCTGAAATTGGCGACAAGTTCTCACGTAATGAGATCGTAACCGGCAACGAGTTGCGCTCATTCATGGGTATGAAACCGTCAAAGGAAGCTAAGGCTGACAAGCTGCAGAACGCGAACATGCCGAACGAAGACAATGTCGGCAAGGTCAAGAACCCTGACGGCTCTTCCGACAAACCATCGGAACCAACTCAAGAAAGGAAGGAGAACCTTCAAAATGACAGTCACGAAAACCAGTACACGAAAGCCTGACTTCACAGGCTACGCGACTCGATTTGATCGCGAGTGCTCCGATGGTCGAACGATCAAGCACGGCGCGTTCATTCACCAGGATGGGCAGCAGGTACCGCTCGTCTGGCAGCACCAGCACGACAATCCGGAGAACGTTCTCGGCCATGCCATCCTTCACCAGCGTGAAGACGGCATCTACACCGAGGCATTCTTCAATGACACCGAACGCGGACGCCATGCTAAGGCAATGGTTCAGCACGGTGACATCAAGGCACTGTCCATCTTCGCCACCAAGCTCAAGCAGCGTGGCGCTGATGTGATGCACGGCATGATCGGTGAAGTCAGCCTTGTTTATCGGGGCGCCAATCCGGGGGCCCATATCGAGGACGTCAACCTTCAGCACAGCGGAGATGGTAGCGACACCATGTTCGGCGAAGCCATCATCTACTCGGGCGAAGAGATCTCTCTTTTCCACGCAGAAGACGATGCTTCCGAGGATGACGACTCGGAAACTCTTGAGGACGTTTGGAATACCCTTTCGCCCAAACAGGAGAAAGCAATGCTCGCCATCATTCAGAGCGCCGCTCAGGGTGAGGTAAAGCACGGCGAAGACGACGAGGAAACCGAAGGCGAAAAGGGCGAGGAATCGACCGAAGAGTCTAAGGAAGAATCCGAAGAAGAAGCCAAACCCGGCTCTGAATCCGAAGCGAACGCCGAGGACAAGTCCGAAGCAAATGCCGAAGACGCAGAACAGCCCGCCGACGAGTCCAAGAACTCCGAGGATGATCCCAACCTCCAGCACAACCAGGAAGGCTCCGACCAAATGAGCAAGTACTCCGCATTCGAAAACGGCAAGGGTGGCACGGCCACCGAAGAGCGCTACACCCTGTCCCACTCCGACGTCATCGAGCTGAACGAGCTCGCCAAGGAGAAGGGCTCCTTCAAGAAGGCTTACGAGACCTTCCAGCTGGCGCACGCCGACTACGGCATCACCAACATCGACATCCTCTTCCCGGATGCTCGCGTCTCCTCCTCCACTCCGGAGCTCATCGCTCGCCAGACCGAGTGGGTCCAGAAGGTCATCTCCGCAACGAAGCACTCCCCCTTCGCCAAGGTCAAGACCATCCTGGCCGACCTGACCGCCGAGGAAGCTCGTGCCAAGGGTTACACCAAGGGCACCCTGAAGAAGGACGAAGTCGTTGTCCTCCTGCAGCGCTCCACCTCCCCGGCGACTGTCTACAAGAAGCAGAAGCTGGACCGCGATGACGTGATCGACATCACCGACATCGACATCATCACCTGGCTGAAGTGGGAGATCCGCTTCATGCTGAACGAGGAAATCGCCCGTGCGATCCTCATCGGTGACGGTCGTGCAGTGGGTCACGCCGACAAGATCAAGGACCCCCAGGGTCAGACGGACGGCATCGGCATCCGTTCCATCGCCAACGACCACGAGCTCTACGCTCACAAGGTTGAGCTGGCTGCCAACGTTGCTCCCGCACAGATGATCGACGACATCACCCGTGCACGTACCAACTACCGTGGCTCCGGCTCCCCCACCTTCTACACCACGGACTCGGTTCTCACCGAACTCCTGCTGCTGAAGGACAAGATGGGCCGTCGCCTGTACGAGACCGAGGCTGCTCTGGCTGCCGCGATCCGCGTCAAGGAGATCGTTCCGGTTGAGGTCATGGAGGAAACTCCGACGCTGCTGGGCATCATCGTCAACCTGATCGACTACACGGTCGGCACCAACAAGGGTGGCGAGATCACCTCGTTCGATGACTTCGACATCGACTTCAACCAGTACAAGTACCTGATGGAAACCCGCATGTCGGGCGCCCTGACCAAGCCCAAGTCGGCTCTGGTCATCACCCGCGAGACGGGCATCGAGGCTACCCCCGTAGCCCCGACGTTCAACACCGCTACCAACACGATCACCATCCCGACGGTGACCGGCGTTGAGTACACCATCGATGGTGCCGTCGTGACGGGCAACGTTGTGATCGAAGAGACCACCGACGTTGTCGCCGAGCCGAAGTCCGGCTACTACCTGAAGGCTCTGTCCACTCGTAACTGGACCTTCAGCTACACCGCTCCGTAGTAGCCCTTCAAAATGGCACAGTTCTACGGTGAAATCGGCTTTGCGGACACTGTAGAAACAGCGCCTGGAGTGTGGGAGGACGTCATCATTGAGAAGAAATTCCGTGGTGACGTCCCCCGCAACTCTGCTCGCTCCTCATCCGGAGACAACGTTATCCCCGATCCATCGCAGGGTAGCCGTGTCCGTCTTGTTGGTACTAAGTATGCTTTTGCAAACGCCAGGAAGATGCGATACATCCGGTTTGAGGGTGAGCTTTGGACAATCGAGAACATCGAGATCGCACGACCAAGACTAGAGATAGGAATGGGTGAGATCTATGACGGACCGACGGCTCCAACTCCAGACGCTCCTTAGTGGTATCCCAGGAGTTGCGAAAGCTTACTTCCAGGAACCATCTACGGACCTCATGGAATACCCGTGCATTATCTACAAGTTAGATAGGCGCGATACTAATCATGCAGACAATGTTCCGTACCGCCATACGAAGCGCTACCAAGTAACTGTGATCGACCGGAATCCTGATAGCAGTATTCCCGATGCAGTTGCTAACTTGCCCATGTGTTCCTTTGAACGAAGGTTCACAGCTAGCAAGCTTACTCACGACGTTTTCAATCTGTACTTCTGAAAGGAATAAACCATGGCTGTATTGACATGGGACACCCCCGGAGCAAAGGTCTTCGAAGCTGGTGTCGACAAGGGCGTACTCTTCCGCCGTAACGCTCAGGGCGTTTACGACAAGGGCTATGCCTGGATCGGTCTGACCGCTGTCACGGAGAGCCCCTCGGGCGCCGAGTCGAGCAAGTCCTACGCGGACAACAAGGTCTACGCAAACATCACGTCTGCTGAAGACTTCTCCGCAACGCTCGAAGCATTCACCTTCCCCGACGCTTTCATGGCCTGCGACGGTACCGCTGAGCTCACCCCCGGCGTGTTCATCGGCCAGCAGAACCGCGAAACCTTCGGTCTGGCGTACCGCACCAAGATCGGTAACGATGTCTCCGGCATCGACTACGGCTACAAGCTGCACCTGATCTACGGCGGTCTGGCTGCTCCCTCCGAGCGTGCCTACTCCACGATCAACGAGAACACCGAACCGATGCCGCTCAGCTGGGAAATCAGCACCACGGCTGTAGAGGTTCCGGGCAAAAAGCCGACTGCGTCCCTGACGATCGACTCGACGAAGGTGTCCGCTGCAAAGCTGGCCGACCTCGAGAACATCCTCTACGGCACCGCCGGTGTTGATCCTCGCCTGCCCCTCCCGGCAGAGGTTGCGTCCATCGTTGGAACCACCCTGACTGTCACCGCACAGCCGACGGCTCCGACCTACAACGCTACCACCGATCAGATCACCATCCCGACTGTCACCGGTGTCGAGTACTTCATCGACGGCGTCAAGAAGACCGGTCTGGTCACCATCACCAAGGACACCATGGTCACCGCTGCACCCGCAGCTGGCTACAAGTTCCCGGCACTGGCAGACAACGACTGGTTCATCGCCTACAGCTAGTCGCAAACGAAAGGAGATCAGGGAATGCTTACCCTCACCATCAATGGCGAAGAAGTATGGGACGAAGAAAGTCAAACTTTCCTCTACCCCGAAACTACAACGTTGGAACTCGAGCATTCCCTGGTCTCTCTTTCAAAATGGGAGTCGTTCTTTAAGAAGCCATTCTTGGCTGAAAAGGAAAAGACCACCGAGGAAGCTTTAGGGTACATCGAGATGATGACGTTGACCCCTAATGTTTCCCCGGAGGTTTACAAGAATCTTACAAACGAACATCTAACCAAAGTCAACGACTACATTCAAGATTCGATGACTGCCACAACGTTCAGTACTAGGGGGATGACCCCGAAGACTAAGCCTGGTCCAAAAGACATCATCACGAATGAAGTCATCTACTATTGGATGAACAAACTCGAGATCCCAGTGGAGTTTCAACACTGGCATCTTAATCGGTTGTTCACGCTCATCGAAGTACACAACCGTAAAGACAACCCACCCAAGAAGTCTGGCCCATTGAAGGGCGATGCTATTGCCGAACGTGCGCGGATTAACGCAGAACGTAAGGCTGCCATGGGTCTTCAAGGTTCTCAAGGTTAAAGGAAGGAGGTCGTATGCCGTATAAACCAGTCGGCATTAATGAGAATGGTGAATTTCCACTCAGAGTTCGACAAGCTTTGGCTAACATTCTCGTTACTAAACCCGACGGAATTCGAGACGGCCAAGTTCCAGTATGGAACGCCAGTACGAATAGTTGGGTAGCCGGAGCTTTGGGTTCCGGTGGTGACTCAACGGCTCCGGCCATTATTGATGGTGGCGCACCAAACAAATGACATTTAAAGACTAGAAGGAGACATCGTAATGGCAGCAATCACCACAATTCAGTTCCGACGAGGTACTGCGGCTCAGTGGACTACCGCAAATCCCGTTCTCGCAGCGGGTGAATTCGGTTGGGAAAGTGACACCGGCGAATTCAAGATCGGTAACGGTAGCTCCACTTGGACTGCACTTGGTTACTGGATCTCGGACGTCGCCGCTCACTCGCACCCGGCAAGCCAGATCTCTGACGCAAGTGCTCTTGGTCGTCAGGTACTTCAGGGTGCCGACGCAGCCGCAATTCGCACACTGATCGGCGCCGGTACATCCAGCCTGGCACTTGGTACCACCGGTACTACGGCAATGGCTGGCAACAAAACCTTTGCATTTTCCGAAATCACCGGAACTCTGGGTACATCTCAGCTACCTCCTCTGGCGATCAACGAAGTATTTACACCGGCAGACCAAGCCGCAATGCTTGCGCTTTCGGCTCAGCGTGGCGACATGGCCATTCGTGTCGACAACGGTTTCACCTACGTTCTTGCATCCGACAGCCCGGGAACTCTTGCAGACTGGAAGCAGGTCACAGCCGCCGGTCAGGTAACGTCGGTTGCTGGTCGTACCGGCTCCGTCGTTCTTACGAAAACTGACGTCGGTCTCGCCAACGTCGACAATACGTCGGATGCAAACAAGCCTGTATCGACTGCACAGCAGACAGCGCTGAATGCGAAGGAGAATACTCTCGCTGCGGGAACGACAGCTCAGTATTACCGTGGTGACAAGAGCTGGCAAACACTCAATGCTGCCGCTGCCGGTGCCGAGCCTGCATTTGCTGCTGGCACGACTGCTCAGTATCGTCGTGGTGACAAGACCTGGCAAACACTCGACAAAGCCGCCGTCGGTCTTTCGAACGTAGATAATACGTCCGATGCCAACAAGCCTGTATCGAGTGCTATGCAGACCGCACTGAACGCTAAGGCGAACCTTTCAGGCATTGATGGGGGTACTCCCTAACTATGCCTGCTATCACCAGCATTCAGTTCCGACGAGGTACCGCTTCACAGTGGAGTATCGCTAACCCGGTACTAGCTGCAGGTGAAATGGGCTTGGAAACGGACACCGGGAAAACCAAGTTGGGCAACGGCACCAATACTTGGAACACCCTAGCTTACCAACCAAACAATGCCGATATATCTAGCACTTACGTGGCTAACTCCGCCAAGGGGGCTACGAACGGCGTCGCTACGTTGGATGCTTCAGGTAAAATTCCAGTGAATCAAATACCTGCTAGCGCCAACGCCGCAACAGCCGCTCAAGCATATACATTGGCCCTTATTAACGGAGGATAAACGTGGCGGGCACAGATATATTAAACGCTAGCGCTGTGTATCCACAGGTAATCGTGTCGCAGCAACTGTCTGCTTCCGATTCTTCTGTATACACAGCGCCAGCGTCGACATCCATTAAAATTGCGCAGGGGACCATGTGTAACGTGACGAATGCCACGGTATATATAAACCTTTCGCTATTGAAAACCGGTCAATCAATCGACGCAACCCATAGGGTCATTCATAATTACCCTCTTGCCGGTGGCGATACGTTGTCTTTGAGAGATTATCTAGTTGGGGCAATGCTGGGACCTGGCGACATGATTGCGGCTTTCGCTTCAGCAGCATCCTCTGTAGATATCGTGATTTCAGGTACGGTACATCAATGACATTACTAAATGAGAGTAAAACTCTCCGTTTGAATAACGACATAGTTCCGATGGAAGGTAACAATCTCTGGGGCTACGGTCACTCGATTGTTGCTGGCGTTGGTGCCACACAGCCCGATCGCTGTTTCATTAGCCGACTCATCTCACAGACTCTGTCTAAGATTAGTGCCAACTTCGGAGTCTCCGGACAAACGATGGGGCAAACGGCTAATAATATGACCGGTTCTGCTACGGGTCAAACGGATAAAGGGTGGATTTCGGGGCAGTCCGGTTTGGTAATTTTGGATTCGCAGATCAATTCCGTGATTAACGTTACCTCAGCACAGGATGCTCAAGAAAAAATCGGATTCCAAACTGGTTTGAAGACTGCGCTTCGTATCCTTCGTTCCGATCAGTGGATTGCCGAGACCGATGCGTCTTGTGTGTACACCGGTACTTGGGCCACTGCGAATGTGGTCAATGTTAAAGGTGGTACGTGTAAGTCTACGAACGTACTGGGTGCGAAAGTAACCATTACGGTTCCACCATCTGAGTCTGAAATATGTCTTATGTTGGTTGGTTTCCCAGGAGCTACGAACGGCAACTTCTCAGTCACGTTAAATGGATCTGCATATACTCCGGAAACAACAACGTGTAATAACCAGACGACCGTTACTTCGCAATGGTCCATTATGTCGGTTCGGGTTTCAGGTCTTTCGAATGTGTCGAACAATACGATTGTGCTAACTAACCAGTCGTCAGGAAAAGACCTGTACTTCGATGGCTATATCACGAGAAACACGAGGCCTCCGGGAATCATCGTGATGAAAGACGCCATACCAACGACCGCAGGATTTGCGATCAATGGTGCCGATACGAACCGAAATCTTGCTAACCTTCAGATATTCAATGGGTACATTGACACCATCTGTAAATCAGCGGAATTTAACGACGGTAATGTTCAAATCGCAGATCCCAATCCTTATTGGGATAACTTAATGTTTATGGACGGTGTGCATCCTAATAACTGGGGGCATAGCGTCTATGCATATTCTGTTAAGAAAGCGGCGGAACGACTTAAAATGGGTATAGGCCTTAACCGAGGATAAGAAAGGAGGACCGAATGATCCAGCCAGCTTTGATTGAAGACCCGAATGATCCAGGTACATTTCTCATTCAGAGTTTCGAAACTGTTCAAACCACTGGTGGTGGTCCGGGATCTCCCACCTCGAATCAAGGTCTATATGCAACGAGGCTTCAGTGGGGCGCTGCCGGTCGGAAGTATTTCGAAACAGGTATCGATCGAGGGGTTCTGTATGTAGATGGTGCAGCGATCCCTTGGAACGGTCTTATTTCGGTACAAGAATCTCCGAGCGGCGGCGACTCAACTCCATATTATTTGGATGGTATTAAATACCTGAATCAAGCTTCGCCTGAAGACTTCAAAGGTTCCATTGAAGCATATATGTACCCGGATGAATTCTCCGAATGTGACGGCACTGAGATGATTGCGGCTGGATTATATATCGGGCAACAAACCCGTAAGTCATTCGGTCTTGCATATCGCACTCGAATCGGTAACGATATCGATGGTTTGGATCATGGATTCAAACTGCACATCATCTACAACGCTTTAGCAGTCCCTGCTGAAAAAGATTACCAGTCACTTAGTGACGACACCGAGCCTTCGACTTTTAATTGGGACTTCACGACGAAACCTGTGAAATTCCAAGATGACGCATTCGGAGTTAAATATGGATCGCACTTGACCATTGATTCTCGAACGACGTATCCATGGGCCATGCTCGCTATTGAAAAAGCATTGTTTGGCGATGATGAAACCGCACCTGGACTACCTACGCCTCAAGAACTATTGCAGATGTTCGTGGACAACGCTCTGCTCAAGATCACCGATAACGGTGATGGTACTTGGACCGCAGAAGGTCCGGATGACATTATCAACATGACCAGCGATACCGAGTTCGAAATAACTTGGGATTCCGCTATTCCAAGTGACGATGGCGAATCGTTCACTATTAGCTCACTTTAAGAAGGGAGGGTAAATGGCAACTGTAACTGGCCTTACTAAAGAACGAATGCTCGAGATCGAATCGCAATCAGTTGTTAACGGATATGTTAACAACATGGGCAACCTGATCTTGGTAAACCATGGCGGTGGTGCCATTGATGCGGGCGATGTTAAGGGACCTCAGGGTATCCAAGGCGCAACCGGTCAATCGGGAATTCCCGGAGGTACTACAGCCATTCGAAATTCCACTTTCGGAGTACCGTCTACCGATGCTGAAAAGGCAACACTGGCCAATAAGTCAGTAAGCTGGTATAACATCGATACTGGTGTGATCGAAACATATCTAGCAACAACGGGTACGCCCGGTCTCAACGTGAATGGGACAACCAAGCCTTCGGGATGGTATCACCTTCCGTTCTACGACCGCCTCCCAAAGGGGCGAATTGCTCGTGTAGTTACGATTCCGGCAAAAACCGGTATAGCTGGAACATGGACGGTGCTCGATTTGGCTCCAGTCTCACTTGTTTCCGGACGCGTATATCGAGTTACGTATAAGTACAACACACTCGGTAGCACAGCCGATCAAGCAATCGCAATCGAACTTCGTAAATCAGCAACGACAGATGCTACTGAAGCCGGAACGGCTATCGACGATACCGCTACGGATTATTTGGCTCCGGCAGCTGCGCAGGGTCGGACGTCGTTCTACGAGTTTGAGTTTACTGCGACAGCTACCGAAACTGTCAACCTGAAAATGTGTGCCGTTCGAGCAACTGGCAGTACCACATTCGAAATCTCTGGTCGGAAATTCTCTGTCGTAGATCTCGGCGCTCAATAATAAGAAGGAGTCGTTATGGCATCGTTTTCATTCGAGTCTAACGGCTCCTTCAATGGTCTGGAAAGATTCCTCAAGAAGGCATCGACCACTAATATTTCCACCATTCTCGAGGGGTGTGGGCGCGATGGAGTTAATGCTCTTGCTGCGTCCACACCCGTTGATGGCGGTGAAACTAAAAACTCTTGGGGCTACGAGGTTAAGAAGACTCGTGGTGCCTATCAAATAATCTGGACCAACGGTGAAAAGACTGTTGATGGTGATCCTATTGCCATCATGTTGCAGTATGGACACGGCACTGGTACCGGCGGTTATGTTCAAGGACGTGACTACATCAATCCCGCAATGCGGCCTGTATTCGACTCCATCGCAGATAAGGTTTGGAAGGCGGTGACTTCTGCATGAGTAGTAGCATTGAAGAGAAAATTGTCTCAATTAAGTTTAACAATGCGCAGTTCGAGGCTGGCATTAAGACGACTATGTCCTCGTTGGACGGACTCAAGAAGACTCTGAACTTCGAAGCCGGAGTCAAGGCCTTCAACGACCTCGATGCCGCTGGCAAAAAGGTCACCCCACCCAAGTTCGATGGGGCTGCATTCAACTCTGGCGTCCAGACAACGATCAAAGCGACTGACAACCTCAAGCAGAACCTTAAGTTTGATGGTGCTGTAAAGGGATTGCAGGACCTTGATAATGCGGGTAAAAAGGTAAACCTCAAGCTCGATGCCGAAGGTTTCAAGGCTAGCGCAAAGGCTGTCGTTGATGCTGCCGCTAACGTAAAGCAGAACCTCAACTTCGAGTCAATCCAGCGTGGATTTGGCGGACTTAAGACCTCTATATCCAACCTGTCATTTGAACAGGTTGTGAACGGGTCTCGAAATGCAGCTAAATCTCTCGCCGATCTCGATCTTGCAGGCAAAGCGGTTAGCTTCCTTCCGATTGAAAATGGTGCTGCTCACGCACAAGAGAAAATATCCATGATGTCTGTAGCAGGCATCGCTGCTCTTGGTGCTTTGGCATTCAAGGCTGCGGCCGCTGGCGCAGAAATGGCGAAGTCCCTCTTCATCGATCCGGCTAAGTCGGGCCTTGCTGAATATGAGACAAACCTCGGCTCTATCCAGACGATCATGGCTAACACTCAGTGGGAAAATAAATCACTGGGCGATGTCAACGGTGCGCTTGATGAACTCAATGCATATTCCGATAAGACCATCTATAACTTTGCTGAAATGGCCAAGAACATTGGTACATTCACCTCAGCAGGTGTAAGTCTGGATGACTCAACTGCAGCAATTAAGGGTATTGCAAACCTTGCCGCTGTATCTGGTTCAAACTCTCAGCAGGCATCTACAGCGATGTACCAGCTTTCTCAGGCAATGTCGGCCGGTAAAGTCGGTCTTGAGGACTGGAACTCGGTAGTTAACGCTGGTATGGGCGGTAAGGTCTTCCAGGATGCTCTTATCGAGACTGCTAAGAACCAGGGTCAGAATGTCGACGCGTTGATCGCCAAGAACGGTTCATTCCGTATGTCGCTTCAAGAGGGCTGGGTCACCACTAAGGTGATGAACGAGACCTTGGCTAAGATGACTGGCGACCTTACAGATCAGCAGCTTAAAGCTATGGGTTATAACGATGAACAGATCGTTGGAATCCAGCAGATGGCTAAGAGCGCTCAGGATGCTGCAACGAAGATCAAGACCTTCACGCAGTTGACCGGAACTTTGACTGAAATTACCGGCTCCGGCTGGGCTCAGTCCTGGAAGCTGGTCCTTGGCGACTTCGAGCAGGCTAAGGAGATGTGGACCAACGTCTACGGCGTCCTTGGTCAAATGGTTCAGGGTTCTGCCGATGCTCGCAACAAGCTGCTTGGCGACTGGAATGCGCTCGGTGGACGTGCGGTAATGATCGATGCGGTCACTCAAGCATTCCATTTGCTGCTTGAGATCATTAGTCCGATCACCAAAGCCTTCCGAGAAGTGTTCCCGCCTACAACTGGTCAACAGCTGTATGATTTCACCTACATCCTAGCCAACTTCATCGAAGCGCTGCGTCCTAGTACTGAGCAGATGAACTTGATCGGTGGAGCATTCAAGCTCTTCTTCACCATCATCAAAATAGGCATCGATATTGTGAAGGGCGCCTTCGGTGTTGTCTTCGCATTCTTCAAAGCGTTCGCTACGGGTGGAGAATCCGTCAAGGGTAGTTTCCAGCCGCTTATCGATACGCTCAAGAAGGTCACGGATGCCATCGCGAACTCGACTTTCGTTGCGGACTTCTTCGCCAAGCTCACCATCCTATCTACAAAGTTGGGTGAAGGTCTCGGTAGGATTGTTCCTTACGTTGTTCGATTCGCAACCGCTCTGTATGATCTGGGCTACTACATCAGTGGCGTTGCCATGTACGAAGTATCGCACTTCGCTCGTATCGTTGGTGGCGAACTTGTTGATGCTCTTAGCAACGGCATCGATATTTTCTTCGCTATTATCGAAGCAATCGCTAAATTCACGGAAGCAATTCCCAGGGCTATCAAGGCATTCCTTGAAGGTGGTCTGGACGCTGCTATAAACGTGTTCAAAGAAAGCCTCTCGGTAATGGGCAACATCGGTGAAACGGTGTTCGCTCGGATCATCCAACGTGTCGAGTCAATCGAGCGCTTTGCTGGTCGCCTTGCTGCCACTTGGGATCGCGTTACTGCCGCTATGGCTGTGATGTGGGAGAAGCTCTTGCCTCTCCGGGAAGCTGTGGAATCGCTATTCGGTGACCTCGGCCAGAAGCTGAAGGAAGTCTTCGCTGACGTCAACTACGACGACACTCTCGATATGGTTAACACTGGGTTGCTTGCAGGTCTGGTGTTGCTATTCAAGAGTACGTTTAAGAAGATGCTCGGCATGGGTGATGGTCTGAAGGACGGTCTACTGGAGAAGCTCTCGACTTCGGTTGAGTCAATCAATGGTGTCCTTGAGTCTTTGTCGGGAACTCTTGAAGCAATGCAGCAGAACCTGAAGGCCGATACGTTGATGAAAATCGCTATCGCCATCGGCGTTATGACTATCTCGGTAGTCGCGCTGTCAATGCTCGACTCGGCTAAACTGACGCAGGCCTTGATTGGTATCGGCGTTATGGTCGTTATCCTCAGTAAGGCCATGGAGGCGCTGGACAAGATCGCAATTGGGTCTGGATTCCTTAAGCTCCCCTTCATCGCGGCATCGATGATCCTGTTGGCTATCGCTCTTGCGTTGCTGATAATCCCGGTAGTCGCACTGTCGAAGCTAAGTTGGACCGAACTCGTAAAGGGTCTTGGCGGTTTGGCAGTAATGCTGTTCCTGCTGTCTAAGACCGTTGAGTCTATGGCTAAGAATCCTGCGGACCTTATCGCCACTGGCGTGGGTCTAATGATCATTGCGGTAGCTGTGCGAATTCTGGCGGACGCGGTAAGTGTTATGGGCGCCCTAGACTTTGGATCTTTGGTCAAGGGTCTTGCAGGCGTCGTTGTAATACTCGTTGCTTTGTCGAAAACAGTTGACTCAATGGCTAAGAATCCTGCGGATCTTATCGCTACAGGTGTTGGCATCATGGCAATTGCCATCGGTATCAAAATACTAGCGAGTGCTGTGGGAGACTTTGGCGCTCTCGATATTGGTTCGATCATTCAAGGCATCATTGCCCTTGCCATCGTGTTGAAACTCCTTGAGAACTTCACGAAGGGCGTTGGTGACGCCAAGGATATGATCCAAACGGCTGCGGCCATGGTGATCCTCGGCATATCCCTGAAGATCATTGCCAGTGCTATGCGTGACTTTGCTTCCTTTAACTGGGAAGAGATCGCTAAGGGTCTACTTGTCATGACGATCGCCCTCAAGTCCATGAGTCAGGCTATGGCGCGGGTACCTCCAAATATGTTCACCAGCGCTGCTGGGTTCGTAATGGTAGGCATCTCCCTCAAGATCCTCGCATCTGCTTTGAAAGACTTCGCGGCTATGAGTTGGGAAGATATCGGTAAGGGAATGCTTGTTCTCGCCGGATCTCTCATCCTCCTTTCCGCTGCTCTCATTGCAATGTCGGGAAGTCTTTCAGGGGCGTACGCGATGGGAATCGCCGCAGCGTCAATGGTTCTGATGGCACAAGCACTAACCATGTTCGGTCAACTTACATGGGATCAGTTGCTCATCGGCCTTGCCTCACTGGCAGGTATCTTCGTCGTATTTGGCCTCGCAGGTCTGGTCCTCGGACCGGTTGTCCCTGTGATTATGGCTCTGGGTATTGCCATGGCGTTCTTCGGTGCTGGTCTAATCGGGGTCGGTATAGGCACGCTCGCCTTTGTTACAGGTCTACTTGCGCTAGCTGCGGCTGGTCTTGCGGTGGCGCCTGTGATCGGGGCAATTGTGATGGCAATTCTGGCGCTTATTCCCATGGCAATGGAAGAAATGGCCAAGGGTATTGTGGCGTTTGCTGGGGTAATTGGTAATGCTATGCCGGTCTTCCTAGAAGCCTTCGTAGCACTGCTGACAACCCTACTCGAAGCGATTAATATGGTCTTCCCCAAGATCATGGAAACGCTTTGGATCGTTATCACCGGTCTTGTAGATCTCATCGTTCGGGCAATTCCGTTGTTCGTCGTTGCAGGTTACAAGATTGTCATTGGCATTCTCCAAGGTATCGGCGACAACATCGGGAAGCTTGTCGATGCCGCAACTAGGGTAATCACCGAGTTCATTGATGGTATCGCTCGGAACATTGGGCGGATCATTGAGTCTGGTGCGAACCTGGTAATCAAGTTCGTTGAAGGTCTGGCTCAGTCCGTTCGAAACAACTCTCAGAGGATGACGAACGCTGGTCTCGATCTTGCACAAGCAATCATCGAAGGTATGATCAACGGCCTTGGTTCCATGGTGGGACGCGTGATTGGCGCTGTACAGAACGTCGCGAATGATGTGCTGAACGCAGCTAAGAACGTCCTTGGCATCCACTCTCCTTCGAGG